>Ga0181537_10002551_pt1 | contig 16004 bp, 32 predicted proteins | sample PEATcosm2014_Bin_39_FD_119765 | JGI IMG/M metagenome (GOLD analysis project Ga0181537, IMG submission 119765) | Peatland microbial communities from MTU Mesocosm Facility, Houghton, MI, USA - PEATcosm2014_Bin23_10_metaG | ecosystem: Environmental > Terrestrial > Soil > Wetlands > Peat | place... | reverse complement strand
GAGGGCAAGAACGTGCAGGTCGACATTCTCATCGCCAGCGTGCGCGCGGCCCTCGCCGATCTGCGTGCGCAGCGGCTCGTGTTCGTGCAGCAGGCGCGGGCGCATTGCCGCGCGGCGCGCACGCTGCTTGGTACCGGCCATCCCGCGGCCGGCGTGGGGCAGCTCCTCTACGCCGAGGAGCAGCGAAGTCGAGCCCGCCATGCGGGCGTGGAGATCCAGATTCGTTCTGCCGAGCTGGCCGAGTTGAACGAGAAGAAGCGCAGGCCGAGGAACCCGTCATGAACGCTCCCATCACGTACATCCCGAACTTCGTCACCGATCCGGACGCCGTCTTCGCGCGCCTGCGCGCCATCGACTGGGAGCGCCGGCCGGACGCGCCTCGCTGTGAGTACTACTGCAACGACTGGCCGCGGTCGTACACCTACGGGCGAGGGCGCGGGCAGCGCGTGTACGAACCGCGCAACTACCCGGAGGACGTCCTCAGTATCCGCAAGGCGCTCGAAGCGCTGACGGGCGCGAAGCTCGACGTGTGCTTTCTCAACCGGTACCTGAACCAGTCCGATCGCCTCGGCTGGCACGCGGACGACTCCCCCGAGATGGACGACGCTCGCCCGATCGGCGTCGTCAGCCTCGGCGAGCCGATGCCCAAGGGCGGCTACGTCGAGCGGTTCATCCGGTTCCGGCCGAAGGGCGACGGGAGCGGCGAGCACGTCGAGGCGGTGCACCTCGCGCACGGGAGCCTGTGTCTCATGGCGCCGGGTATGCAGGATCAGTTCGAGCACGAGATTCCGAAGGCACGCTTCCAGTGCGGCGAGCGCATCAGCCTGACGTTCCGTGGCTACGTGGACGTGCCGCCGGAGGCCGCGCCGTGAACCGGGTCCTCTATTCAAAGCGCACGGCTGTCGTCGAGGAGGTCGCCCGGTCCCAAGAAGGCCGTCCACACGGCGTCCTGGCTCGTTACGACGACACGGGCGTCATCGTGTGGCTCCGCTTGCGTGCGCGCCTCGGGTGGGGCCACTGCGGAAGCCGTGGGTTCGACTTCGAACCTGGGACGCGCATCAAGGTGTTCCAGCGTCCGCAAGACCGGTCGCTGCACTTCCGACGGACAGGGAGCTAGCCCCATGCTCACGGATCTCACGCCGCCCGACGACACCGGCCTGCAACGCGTCGGACAGGGTCTCTACGTTCTGATCGACGTGATGGCTACTTACAGCCTCCGGGACAAGGGCTGGATGGAGTTCCGGCACGAGTGGCCCGAGTACCGAGGGAATGCGGACCACCGGATGAACGCCGTCCGGGAAGAGTTCGAGTCGGACACATTGTTCAGCGAGTACGGCTCCTGTGACTCGCCCGAGCAGTTCCTCGCTCACGCCGGCTACGGCAAGAAAGTCGTCGCGTCCCCTCACTCGTTTATCGTGACTTTCCACTACATGCCGAAGGCCGAGTACGCGGGCTACCGGTGGCACAAGAACGGCCCTTACGTCGGGCTCCGCGAGCGGATGGGGCACGAGTACCTCGAAGAGGAGCCAAACATCGAGGCCATCTACCAGTTCCACGTGCTGCGCCAGGGCGCGCGGCCGAAGGAGGCGTAGCTCATGGATCATCAGCAGTGGATCGAAACCGTCGGCACGTGCCTGTTCGGAGTTTTCATCCTCGCCGGTGGGATTCACCGAGGCCTCGCCGCGGTCGCGGAAGCGCTCGAAAGCATCGCCACCGAGATGCGTGAGACGAACGAGGCCCGGCGGATGAAAGAGATCATCGAACGGAGCGGGGACCGGAAATGATCTACTCGCTCGACATCCGTCACCCGGACAAGACGCCCATTGCGTGGCTTCCGAAGGTCGAGGCGCTTGCCCAGCCGAGGATGTTCGAGTTCAAGCCCGGGCTCAACATCCTCTGGGGCCGCAACGGCTCGGGCAAGACGACTGTGCTTCGCCTTCTGTCGATGCTCTGCCACTGCATGCAGGGCAGCGTTCCACGGGTCACCCAGCGCTCTCTGATGGAGTTGTGTGGCCACGGCGGCGGGGATGTCCGGGAGGCGATCCGGCTCAAGCACGACGGGCAAGGCGTGCGTCACTTCGACCCAGGTCACACCGTTGGCATCGACTCCGGTGCCTTCGACGACGACTTCTTCTCGGCGGGCGTCTCGAACACGATGTTCAAGGGCTCGGCCGGGCAGACGACCAGCTTTCGCTTCGAGGATACGATCGTCGGCGTCATGCGCGGTCGTGTGCCCAAGGTGGAGTGGGTCGCTCCGCGTGGGCAGAACGCGGCAAAGGTGGCCGAGCACTTCCTCAAGGCCAACGCCAAGAAGGGGCCGCCGACGGTGCTGCTGGATGAGCCCGAGCGCAGTCTCGACATCAACTGCCAGGTCGGGTGCTGGCGCAGCATCCGCGCCTACGCCGGGACGACGCAGTTCATCGTCGCGTCGCACTCGCTTTTCGCGCTCAACATCCCCGAGGCGAACTACATCGACATGTCCCCGGGCTACCTGGAGGGCTGCAAGAAGGCGCTCGGTCTGCTGGGCGGGTGGTCGGCGGAGAAGCCAACGCGCATCCCCAAGTCGGAGCTGCCGCCCGAGCCCACGGAGAAGTCACGGCCAGCGCGCAAGCGCAAGGAGTCTCGATGACCCGCAAGGAGCTGACCATCGTCGCCACCCTCGACGCGCAGATCCGTGACTGCAACGTGCGCCTTGGCGAAGCGCGACGCCTCGGCGACGGTCCGGAGTGCGCCATCATCGGTCGGGAGAAGGCCGTGGCCAAGCGGCTGCGCCGTCAGATTGGTGTTATCGTCGGCGCGCCCCCCACGCCCGCCGCGGTCCTGGCAGAGAGTGGGGCGCGATGAGCGACTACATCCGGCCGACCTCGAACCCCGAGGGCCTGTGCGTGAGCGACACGGACGATGGTTTCGATGGTCTCGTGCTCGTGCGCTACGAGGTGAAGCCTCCGCTGGCGAGTAGCGGCCGCAGGAAAGTTGGTGGGCCCGTCATCGCCGTGCCGAGGCGCCGCTTCTTCCAGGCGTGCCGTGACTGGGCTCGCCCAGTGGGTACGCAGCTCATCAGGGATGGCGTGCTGCGCATCGAGGAGGTCTTCGTGTTCCTGGACACGGGCAAGCGTGTGCCTATCCCCACGCGCAGCGCTCCCTCGACAGCTGATCGCCCGAGAGCGTTTCTCATCCGGTTCGGCTACGACGGCGCGTACGTCCACATGTGGCGCGTGACCTGGGAGCACGTCGTCGGGGCGGTACTTCGCAAGGACGAAGCCGAGCGCGCTAGGCGGTAGAGTCGCGCCGTTCGCGATAGAGCTTGTACATGTCCGCGATGGCGGTTTGCTGCTCCGCAGACAGCGGCTCCTCCGCCGCCACGCGCTCGATGGCCGCGAGTAGCTCGGGGCTCGTGAGAACGGGCGCGTCTGGCGCGTCGTCTGGGCCCGGCCAGTGGTACTCGGTCAGTTCGAGCGCCTCCCCCTCGATGTAGGCCTTGAGCGTTTCGCCGTCGACGTAGCCGTCGTTCTTTCGCCAGTGGCGGGTGTCGGCGTCCTGAACGAAGAGCTGCAACTTCGGACGGTCTCGATGCGGCGGCGCGGCGATTGTGGCCGGCCGAAGGACGGCGACGCCCGAAGGCACCGTCACGCCTCGTCGTTCGGCTTCGGCGAAGCTGATGGCAAAGGCCTGGTCGTACGTGAGCGCACGAGTGATGCACAGCACGCGTCCTTTGGCCGAGACCTTCCAGATCATGAACGGGATCCCCTTGTGCGCCGAAGCGTACCAGGTGACGGTCTACCGACCACGCGCTCGCGGCGACCCCAGTCTCTGAGCCCCACGGGCGATGAGCACGTCGAGGGGTGACGTACACGCGCTGCGAGCGGTCCTAAGCGTGCGGAACCGAATGCTTTTCTGGCCCATGTCAATCAACGCTTGACGAATGTTATACGCGATGTATAACAGTCGCATGTGGAGCCTGCGCAACCGGTCGAACCCCTTCGTGGGCGCTGCGTTGAGCATGCACCTTGGCTGGGCTCGCGTGGCCCGTGACCTTGGCGAGGAGAGCCCGAGCGACGCGCGGTTCGGTCTGAACGAGCTGCAATTCATGCTCGTCGAGTCGGCCATCCTGCGGGAGGACTGGAAGCGCGCCGTGCAGTCTGTGCGCGACTTCCGCGGCGACAACAAGAGGCCGCAGGTCCAGATCGAGAAGTTCTCGCCCGGCGAGCACTACTACGTCGGACGGACGAAGTTCGCCTCGGAGGTGGCGGCGGTGAAGTACGCGAACGACATGGGCTACCGGGTGCTCCCCGGGATCAAGGTCACGAGCATGAACGACCTCCTCCTGTCCGCACGTTACAGACTCTAGAGTTTTTGAGGCTCGAAACCGAGCATGTGAGACAGCTCATATGCTCGGTTTTGAGACTTCAAACCGGAGGAAACACAATGAAGCACTACGTTTTTAGCAATCCGGGCTACGTTGCCTGGGCAAGCGAGCAGATGAATCGGGTTTTCCTACGCTGGGGCGGCAAACCGCGCTGGCGGAGGATGATCGGCGGAACGTCAAAGGCTGCTTGAGCAGTCCAATTCAAACCGGGAGAAACACAATGGGACAGCCAGGGCCGCTCGAAGGGAGCCCAAGTGATGACGGCGACCAGCAAACGAGTCGAGTTGGAAGAGACGAATCTCATTCAGAGGCTTCTCCGCCCGTTGGTCTTCAAGGGTGGTCCGCCTCCGCCCGCTCAGCCCACAGAGCGCGTGTACCGTCCCGGCATGGCTCGGCAGACGCCCGAGTGGACAGCCGCGGGCGAGGTGCTCCGGCGCTACATCCGGTGGGACTACATGGGTGCGGCCGAGTACGAGTTCGGGACGATTCCCGCGGCCCTGGAAGCGGTCGTGTCCAAGAGCGACCGGCTTGTCCCTTTCACGATGACCATCCAGGCCACGCAGATCCCGCGCAACTTCGCGCGCGAGCGCAAGGCATACACGAGGTCCGGCAAGCTGGCGAAGAAGCAGCCGGTGCATCCCGCGATGAAGGATCGCGACGTCTACGTGCTCGGCCTCCCGGAGCACGCCGAGGAGATCCGGTGCCGCCTTCTGCGCCTTGTCAAGCGCGAGATCCGCGTGAAGATGGGTACGCGGTTCGATCTGGCGCTCGATCCCATCGAGGACTTCCACAAGGAAGTTCATGGCTGGATGGAGCTGAACAACGGCTTCTTCTTTTTCGTCGACCAGGGCATGTGGGCCGCTCTGACCATGCTCTTCACCGGCAAGGACGTGCGATGAAGTTCCGAGACATTCCTCAGTTCACGCGGTGCGCCGGCTACGTGTGCGATCACCCGTGGTCGATGTTCCTCGACACGCTGGCCAAGTACGTGAGCGACTACGGTCTCGACATGGACCCCGATTTTCAGCGGGCGCACGTCTGGGACGACACGAAGCGCGTCCGGTACATCGAGTACGTCCTGCGCGGCGGCCAGAGCGGGTTCGACATCTACACGAACGACCCGGGCTGGAACCGTGGCGGCAAGCACGAGTTCGTGCTCGTCGACGGCAAGCAGCGCGTCGATGCCGTCGTGCGGTTCCTGCGCAACGAGCTGCCCATCTTCGACGGGCACTTCTACAAGGACTTCGAGGACAAGCTGCCGTTCACGGGGGCCCACTTCCGCTGGCACGTCAACGATCTGGCGACCCGCGCGGAGGTGCTCCAGTGGTACCTCGACATCAACAGTGGTGGCGTCGTTCACACCGAGAGCGAACTGGATCGCGTGCGGGCGCTGCTCGCGGCCGAGAAGGCGAATCCGCGTCCCGAAGACGTGGCACGGGTTGCGGCAATACAGTACGAGAATGCGGCACGGGAGGCTCGTCGAAGCCGCCCGGGTACCGCGGTTGAGGAAGGGCGCGGCAAGCGCCGGGCGCGGTAAAGGGAGGAAAAGCTCATGCACTGGTGTCAGGACGAGACCCTCGCGGTCGTCAACATGCTGTCGTCGGTGGACGTCGTCTGGTCGATGTTCCGTGCGGTCGTTGGTCGAGCCATCGCTCGACTCATGCGGCGGACGCTGCCTCCTCCGGCACGGTCGTGCGAGTGCCACGCGCACGAAGGCGAGTCGACGACGGCCGGCTCGACGTGATCGACGCGGCGAAACAGGCCAACCTGCTCGCGATCGTGGCGCTCGCTCTCGCCGAGCTGCGCGGCAAGGATTTCGAGACGCGTCGTCGCGCCGTGCTCTACGTGCCGAGTGTCCTTGGTCACACCATGAACGTCGATCACGTGCGTGACCAACCATGGGGCGTTGTCGGCCAGTGCGTGAACTGCGGTCAGATTGCCAAGGCGCCGCTCGACGACGACACCCTCGATGGTCGCGCGATCAGGACGTACTGCCCGGCGGCTCGGTGAAAGTGCGCTAGAGGTAGGCGCGCACGCATTCGCGCATCGTGTTGTCGTGGATTTCGAGCACCTTGGGGATGGAACCGTCTCGGTTCACCTGGTAGCCACCCGCCAGGTTCCAGACGATGGGGATCTTGTTGGCGGCGAACGCGTCGAACACGATGGCATCTCGCTCCCGGAGCTGCGCGGTCGTCAGCCATCCCCCGGGATCGTTGACGTGCGGGTCGGCGCCCGCCTGGTAGAGCACGATGTCGCACACGGCCATCGCGGCGAGGATGCGTGGTAGCTGGCGGAAGAACTCCGGCGCGTGGGATGGCTCACTGAAATGCTCGCCGCCCGTGAAGTGGCTGAGCCATGTCTCGGCTTTCGCGCGGCCGATGATGTCGTCGGTGCCGTTGCCGTAGTGGTTGTCGAGGTCGAGGATGCCGACGCGGTCGACACGACCCTCCTCCTTCAGCGCGAGCGCCGTGACCATCAGGCCGTTGAACGTGCAGAACCCTTGCGCTTCGTCGAAGGTGGCGTGGTGAAATCCTGCGCACGGTGCTGCGGCGACGGGCGCCTCGGCGAGAAGAACGTGTCGCGCGGCGGAGAGCATCGAGCCGGACGTGTAGGGTAGCGACTGTGCGACGGCGCGTGAGCGGTTGCCGAATCCGTTGTTGCGCCGGCCCTCCAGGATGTCGGTCACGAACGTCCTGTCGTGCGCTCGGGCGTACTCGTCGAGGGTCACTGGGACGGGCTCGATGACGAGGATGGGGAACTGCTTCTGCCAGGAGGCGACGACCGCGGCCGGCTTGGCGGCGCTCGGCGAGGCCGACTTGGAGTCGGCGACCATCTTCGGCGTGTAGAAAACGGGGATGCTGTTCATGACGTGTGTGGTCTCTCAGTCTTCGAGCAGCTGCGTGAAACGTACGCGCCCATCGGCTGTCGTCCACGGGTCGCAGATGATGATGATCTCCGTGATCTTCGCTGTCTCGCGGATCGATGCGACGAAGTCCCTCCCGTCATCGATCTGTTTGATCCGGTCGTAGTGGATGCGCTTCTCGCCCATGAAGGAGCGAAGCCTCTCCGGCGAGGAGAAGCACATGAGGTAGAAAGCGGCCGAGCCGGGCATCCGTGCGAGCTGCGGCTGGCCACTGTGGAGCCATGGGATGAGGTACCCGTTGAGGCTGAGCTGTTCGAGCGGTTTGCCTGTGCGCTTCGGAGGCGCGACGTCTGGGCCTGCCGTCGTAGGCCCTGTTCCCGTCTTGTCGTCGGTCATCGGACGAACTCCTTCGGCTTGTAGTTACTCCAGCAGTCCATACCGACGCGATCGACTTCCTTGGCTGCGCTGAGGAACGCTTGTCCTTCGCGGAGCCAAGACCGTTCTTCTGGCGTCCCCCTGTGATCGTCGGCGGTTTCTTCGGCGCGCTCGGCCCATAGACGCATGCGCCAGGCGAGATCGATGAAGAGGTCCATGCGAGCGCGTTCGGTGTTCTCGTACGTCGCTCGCTCGTCGATGAGTCGCCCCAACGTTTCCACGAAGCCCGTGAGTGCGAGACGTTCCTCGTTCGGCAGTTGCGCGATAGCGCCTGCGGCGTCGGCGAGGAGTTGGGAGATGTTGCTCGTGCGCATCGATCAGATGTCCTTCTCGACGATGTCGAGGAGCATCTGCCACTTTTTCAGCACGTCCTCGCTCGAACCTCCCGCGCGCCAGACGTCCTTGTCGAGGGAGCCGAGATCGAAGTGCCGGAAGCGGCCGCAGTCTTGGCTGATCTCACCGAAGACTGTGCGACCGTCTTCGGTGATGAAGAGGCATAGGTCGTAGCAGACGACGTCCCTGGGTCCGAGAAAGTTGCTGAGGGCGCGGTACACCTGGAGCGCGGTCCGTCGTGCCTGAGCCACGTCGATGAACCAGTCCGCGACGGAATCGCCGAGCACTTCGTCGGCGACCATCCGGTCCTTGTTCTTCGGATCCCAGAGCGGGTTCCGCCAGTCGAAACGTACGATGGGTGCCGGGTAGCCTCCGTCGTCCTTGAACGTCCTGTCGGCATGGAAGGGATGGGAGGCGCGGATGGGTTGGCCAGCCATGCCGATGTAGCGGTGCTTGCTCGTCCCCGAGTGGAAGGCCTTGATGACGACCTCGATGGGCGGCGGCTTGTCGACGAGACGGGAGAGGACGAAGCGGTCGTTGACCTCGACGTAGGCGTGGTCGATGGCGGCGTCATCGAGCACCTGAAGAAAGGCCTTGGTGGCGCGAAGACGAAGCAGGTCCGAGCCGGGCACGATGCCCGTCCGGTTGCTCGTGAACGAGTAGATGGTGGGCTTGAACTTGATGACGACGAAGCCCTTGCTCGCGAGACGAACGATCTTGCTCTCGCCTTCGACGACGAGCGGAAGGTTGTCGAACTCCTGATCGGAGAGCGTGTCGATGTCGATGCTGCTCACGGCTCGCCTCGACTCATCGGGTTCCGCATCACATGGACGAACGCATGGTCACGGATGGGGCCTGGGCGTAGGTAGGCCTCGGAGAAATCATCGCGTCGTGTGAACATGGACGTCGAAGACGACATGATCTCGTCGAGCACGGTCAGGCCGTTCGCGCGCATGGTCTCCCCCGTCTCGACGATGTCGATGCAGATGTCGCAGAACGTCGGCACCCACGCTTCGGTGGATCCGTAGGTGTTGACGCAGATGTGGGCGAGGCCGAGGCGACTCGCCCACTGGTCGGCGATGTGTGGGTACTCGGTGGCGATCGTGATGGCGCGCGTCGGTGGTGACGAGAGGATGTTCGGATCGCGGGCGGCGACGACCATCTGCACGCGGTTCGTTTCGAGGTCGGCCATGTCTTCGATGAAGTTCCGACTCCGGGGACCATCTTCCCAGAGCTGGCTTTCGCGCGCGATGTCGTGGCCGCAGAAGCCGATATCGATCATCCCGAGCGCCAGCATCTGCGGAATGCTCCGCGGCTTGACGAGCACGAGGTCGAGGCTCCCGAAGCGATGAGCGCTCAGCAGGGTTCGGTAGGAGCGACCGATGAAGAGTTCGTCGCCGGCCATGAACATCCGGCCGATGCGCTTGCAGACCTCCGGCATGAGCCGCCCCTTCGGGATGCCGACGCGTAGGACCGACAAGACCTTCGGCGTGAACGTCCAGTCCGGGTGGTCTGCGCGTCCCCTGGCGGCGCTCTCTTCGGCCTCCTCGTGCGTGTCGTAGGCCTTCAGCGTGCCGTGCGAGGCCCCCGTCATGGGGTGGCCATCCGGCGGCTCGACGAGTCCCCACCATCGTGCGTCCAGCATCTCGTTCGGCCGAACGGGTGACGGGGTGTGGGTGTCGAGCCAGATCCCCCATCGCCGCGGCTGAATGTCGAGGTGGCGGAGGACGGCGAGGAGGACGTCCTCGGGGGAGCCGCTGGCGTCGATGAGGGGCACCCCGAGCTGCTTGGCGACCTCCTGGAACCGCTGGCGGTAGTGGGTGAGCGATTTCACCGTGTGCCAGTGCTCGTTCATGTCCTTGCCTGCTTTCTCCAGGCGAGCGCGGCTCACTTCGATCGGAGCGTCGAGGATGACGTAGGTCTCGCCATCGTTTCGCACGTCCGGGATGCCATCGTCGGTGGCTTTTGTGGGCATCCCACGATCGGCGACACGGTAGCCGAATGCCTTGAGTCTCTCGACGAGGGTGCTTTTTCCGAGGCCGTCGTTGCCGTCGATGACGATCACGGCTGTTCTCCGCCGCGGTAGGAGCCCGTCAGCCTCTCGCGGTTCTGCGAGAGCCACGCGAAAAGTTCGTCCATGGCGCGCTTTCGGTGGGAGCGGAGGTTCTTGCGGACCGGATCCAGCTCGGAAAGCGTTTTCCCGAAGGTGTCGTGCCCGACGAAGATCGGGTCGTATCCGAATCCTTCCTCACCCCGAGGCTGCTCGGCGATCCAGCCGTGGTACTCCTGGCGCGTCCGGAACAGGGTGAAGTTGCCGTCGCGCACGATGAGCGACACGATGAAGTAGGCCCCCCGCCGTGGCATATCGATCCCGTCCATGAGGGAGAGGACGCGCGCGTTGTTCTTCGCGTCCATCTCCTGCCGCGGTGTGCTCGTGGAAGAGACATCGAGAACCTGCTTCCTACCGCCCGGCTTCGCCGCGACGACGCAGTCGGCAAACCGCGCCGACCAGGGCCCAGGCAACCCGTCGAGTGCGGGTACGACGAGGCCGGAGTCCTCGCAGATGGTCACCCCGCCCGTGTGGGCGGCGTAGGCCATTGCCTTCTCCAGGGCGTTCTCGTCGAAGTCGTCCTTCGTCTCGGGGACGTCGAGGGAGACCGTCTGCATCGCGACTTGAAGAGGTTCGAGCATCGCGGCGATCTCGGAGATTTTGCCTGGATTGGTCGTGCCGACGTACAGCATGCGTGGGTCCCTCCGCCTCCTCCAAGTCACGAGGTTCGTGTCGCTCGCGCGTGGCCACCTTGCCCGGTGAAAGCGAGTGAGTGGTAGCACCTTGACCGAATGTTGGACAGCACGTATGACAATGGCGGCCGGCATGACAGACCCGCAGCCGCAGCGGCTACGTGCGATGATCTACGCGCGTAGCCACAACGACGTCATTGGTGAGGACGGTCACGTCCCCTGGAAGTACTCGGGCGACATGAAGCGCTTCAAGCGCCTCACGATGGGCGGCGTCGTCATCATGGGCCGCAAGACGTACGAGAGCATCGGCCGTGCGCTGCCGGGCCGCGTCAACATCGTTCTCTCGTCGACGCCCATCGCCGTCTCGGCTTCCTCGTCGGTTGCTGAGCAGACGAGCATTCAATCGGTGCGGACGATCGAGCTGGCGCTCGCGCGCGCAGAGAAGGAGCCAATCTCGAAGGCGGTGTGGTTCATCGGGGGGGCGAAGGTCTACGCGGCCGCGATGGCGTACGTCGACCTCATCGATGAGACGATCATTCCCATGGTCGTCGAAGAGCGCGGGCTTCCGACCGTGCACGCGCCGTCGATCGATGAGGACGACTTCGAGCCCGGACCGCTCATCCAGCACGAAGACGATGCGGCGCTCATGCGGCGCACTTTCACGAGGAGAGCCGGACGATGAAGACGAAGGCGAAGAAGAGAACCCGAGAGAAAGCGGCCCACACGCCAAGGCGGGCTGTGTGCGAGCACCACTGCTACCACCTGATGGACGGCTATCTGCACGGTCGCGACGTGCCGCCCGGGATGGTGAAGGAGCAGTGCTGCCACTGTTCGGGCACACGGGTCATCCCGCGTGAAGAGTGCGTGGAGATCGCGCGCGAGGAGCGCGAGCGCTCCCACGGCTACGAGCCTGGCGTTTCGTGGCGGCTCACGGAGCCTTGTCGCCGGACGCGTGTCACATTCGATGCGGGTGGAGGGAAAGCAGCATGACGACGAGTGATCGAAGCAGTCGGGTGGAGCGGAGCAGTCGTCCCGAGCGTACGAGCCGGCCTCCGGAACGGAGCAGTCGGCCGGCGGAGCGGAGCAGCCGGCCATCGGAGCCGGAGGACAAGCCGAAGCGGTTCACGGGCTTCGCACGCCTGCCGCGCGAGGAGCGCATCGAGATGGCGCGCAAGGGCGGCAAGGCGGCGCAGCAGAGCCCCGACGCGCGCCGCTGGAACTCCGAGACGGCGAGTGAGGCCGGACGGCTCGGAGGTCTCGCGGTGCACGAGCGCCAGCGCAAGACGGTGAGCGCCGAATCGTCGCGCTGAGCATCCAAGGTCCATGAAGACCCTCAGCCAGGTACGGCAGGAACGAGCAGAGCAGGCGAAGGAAGCCGAGGAGGCGGAGCGCGCTCGTGAGGCTCGGTCTCGCGAGTATCTGGAGAGGGACGTCCTTCCGCGAGCGATCCCGCTTCACGCATCGACCACCGAATCGAGTCGTCAGGAGTTGCGCGATCGGATCCTTGGAACGACGACGGAACGGACAGTGTTGTTCTCCGGCGTTGCATCGAACCTCCCTCGCGGTACGGGCGTCGCCTGCGATCACTGCGGGACAGAGCTGTTTCTGCCGCAGCCGGGCATCGTGACTTGTGCAGGGAGCTGCCTGGTCCAGTGTCCTGGTTGCGGCTGGTCCGGGTACATGTGAGCCATGCTCGTCATCCGCATCGAGAAATGGCCTCACGGAGAACCGCGGGGCGCGCAGCTCATGGGCTTCGCGACCATCGCCAATCTCGGTACGGGCGGTCGCGAGCTGGGTAGCTACGTCGTCCGGCTCTTCAAGCCTGGCGCAGGCGGTTTCACGCGCAGCATCGAACAGATGATCAAGTACCCCTTGCGCTCGGACGCCTGGCGCAAGGGGCGGATCGATGCCTTTCCACGGCTTGCGCTCGGGCCGTGGGATCTTCTCTTCCGGGCGCTCGGAGCCGCGGTGCAGAAACGCAATCCTGTGGTGCCGATCGACCTCAAGTTCGGGGAGCCGCCTGTGAGCCCGGTGGATGACGAAGTACCGTGATGACGAGTAACGAACAGGGGATGAACGATGGCTGAAGGATTGAACAGGGTGATTCTTCTCGGCAACCTCGGCGCCGATCCGGAGCTGAAGGTGACGAGTGGCGGTAACGCCGTTCTCAAGCTGAGTCTGGCGACCAACGAGTCGTACGTCGACAAGAACAACGTCCGGCAGGAGCGCACCGAGTGGCACCGCCTGACCGTCTGGGGCAAGCGCGCGGAGGGACTGGCGAAGTTCCTCCAGAAGGGTCACCAGCTCTTCGTCGAGGGACGCCTTCAGACGTCCAGCTACGAGAAGAACGGCGAGAAGCGCTACTCGACCGACATCGTCGTGAACAACGTCATCGTCTGCGGCGGTCGCCGTGACGGTTCAAGCGGGGGCGGTGGCGGCGGCGGGGGTGGCAACCGAGGCGGAGGAGGCGGAGGCGGTGGCCGTAGTGCGCCTCCGTCGGACGACGCGAGCGAGGGCGGTGGTGATTTTGGTGGTGGTGCGGGCGGCGGTGCGGGTAGCGGGGACGACGACATCCCGTTCTGATGGATGGAGGAGCCTTCGGATCGGCGTACGATGAACGATCATGCAGTCTCGAATGGACCGCCGCAGTCTCCTCAAGCTCGCCGCCGCCTCGCCGCTCGTCTTGCTCGGAACGACCGAGGCGACCGAGCAGTCGAGCTGCTCGAACGAGTGCGAGAACTGCGGCATGTCGGACATTCCAGTGACCGACGGTTTCTGCGCCGGCTGCAAGTGCGTGCGCTGCGGCGCCCGCGGCTCGATGAACTCGATGGGCTGGTGTGACGTGTGTGAGGAGGAGTTTCGGTGGTCGGTATGAGCGAGCAGGTGATCTCGGGCATCGGCTTCGGCGTCGGGGGCATCACAGGTAGCAGCCTGCTGCTCGTCGAGGGCGATGGTGGCTTGAAGCTCGTGGAGGCTTCCAAGCTGGTGCCGGATGGGTCGCGGTGCGACTGGGAGCAGATCGAATCGCTCATGGGCGGCTACGAGCATCCGCTCAGCGACGCGGAGAAGGCGGACTTTGGCCCGAACCCGCGTGCGTGTCGGGTGCGCATCACGGTGGAGACCGAGCCGCTTTCGGAGGCCGAGACGGAAGAGATCCTCAAGCGGGTGCGCGATCGGCGTGCTCGGGATCGGTCGGCCCCGTGACGCCGCTGGATAGCGCGGGGCTGCGGAGCGCATACGACACTCTGGTCGCGGAGATCGCGAAGCTGCACAAAACGACTGGCCGTGGCGATCACGGCCCGATGGGTAACCTGCGGTGCGTGCTCGATGCTTTCATCTCGGTCCGCATCGATCGCGACGACGTGGTCGCCGAGCGAGATCGGCTGGAAAAGGAGATCGAGGAGCTGCGCCGTGGCCTCCCCGAAAGGATCGAACCGCTGCACGACGTCTCCCAGTGGTCCGACGAGCGACTCGCTGAGTTGCAAGAATGCCGCGCCTCCTACGATGGCGACGACGTCGCCTCTCTCGCACGCGAGGTGCTGCGGCTGCGAGGAAAAGGCGCGGCGGGGTCGTGATCAGGATCGTCATCGGCGTCGTGCTCGCGGCGGCTCTTGGTGCGCTCGGTTTCGCGTGGGGGCGTCGCTCGTGGCGTGAGAGCGCAAAGCCCAAAGCTCGTCGAACGACTCACCCGGACACCGTCGAGTGCCGTGCGGCTGTGCACGAGGCAGGTCACGCGCTCGTGGCCTGGGCGTGTTTCATCGTGGACCACATCACGTTCGTGTTGCTGGCAGATGGCGGCAACGGACAGGTTCGCTATCGGTTCTGGCGGCCGACGTACAAGGATGACAGCGACTGGTGCGATGCGGTCATCAGCCTTGGCGGTGTGGCCGCGGAGGTCGTGCTCTACCGGCAAGCCTCGACACGTGGTTCCGAAGAGGACTTGTGCGGTGCGCGGAGCGCGATCGCGCGCTTGATCGATCGCAGTGTGCTGTCGCCCCCGTGGGAGGTGGCCTCTGCGCTGCCGCCGGTGCCCTTCGCGCACCTCTTCGACCCCCCGCTGTCGGATGCCGAGAGGCGTGGTCTGGAGATTGTTTACGGCAAGGCGTGCGAGCTTCTGCGTGACGGCGCCGTGCAACATGGCCGGCTTGTCGGAGCGCTGCTCCACCAGAGACGTCTGTCCTACGCGCAGGTGCTTGGGATCCTCGGCGAACGGCACTGGATGGCGGCCAAAGTGCTGAACAGCGCGCTCAAGCGGCCCGGCGCGATGCAGGCCGGTTTTGTGAAGATCGCGACGGTGTCATGACGCACGGTCGGATCCCACACATCACGCTCCACGACATGGCGGAGACGTTGCGCAAGATGGCTCGTGAGCCGCTCGACGCCGAGCGAAAGGTGGGTGCGATGTACGGGCACGTCTTCAGGAACAAGGAGATCCGGTACGACGCGTCCGGTGGTCGATGGCTTGGTGAGCCCGAGTGGTCGTGAGCGAGTGTCCCGAGTGCCTCCGAACGAACCCGAGAGCAGGAGCTATATGGGGTTGCCGAACCTGCGCCCGGAAGCTCGGGCTGGAGCCGACACAGTGTGGAGAATGCCTCAAGTGGAGGTGGACCGTGAATGAGACAGGTCGATGTGTGATCTGTCGTCGCCAGGAGACCGCGCTGGCGCCTAACGGGAAGGAGTAGGTCGTGCCCAAGTCGAACCTCACCGCATCGCAGCAGACCGTCGCCGATTCACTCGGCGTGCTCGAAGACCTGGCGCGAGGTCTCCGCGCGTCGGTCCAGCCGCGGACCTACGAGGCGTTTGCGGAGGTGCTCGGGCTGTCGGTTCCTCAACTCAAGAGGAACGTCGCCGCCCGAAAACGAGTCGGGCGCTAGCGATTTAGGCGGGAGGAACACGCGTGGACCACCACTGTCATGCGCTTGGCTGCAAGTCGCCGTGTCCGTCGCGTTGGCTCATGTGTCGCCCGTGCTGGAGCCAGGTACCGCCCGACGTGCAGGCCGAGGTGTACCGTACGGTCGGACTCAGAGGACCGAGTGTGGATGCCTCGTGGGCGCCGTGGTGGCGAGCGCAGGCCAAGGCCATCGCTCACGTCGCCATGCTCAAGGCTCCCAACGAAGCGAAGCGGGATGCGTACTTGGCCCGCGAGATGGCGTTTGCCGATACGCTGGAGGCGCGATGAACGAGCTTGTTGTGGCCTTCCTGCGGGCATGCGCGCGCTGTCTTCTCGCCGAGAAGGGTACGAACCACTTCGTGCGTGTGGCGGCT
>Ga0181537_10002549_pt1 | contig 16011 bp, 15 predicted proteins | sample PEATcosm2014_Bin_39_FD_119765 | JGI IMG/M metagenome (GOLD analysis project Ga0181537, IMG submission 119765) | Peatland microbial communities from MTU Mesocosm Facility, Houghton, MI, USA - PEATcosm2014_Bin23_10_metaG | ecosystem: Environmental > Terrestrial > Soil > Wetlands > Peat | place... | reverse complement strand
CGATCCAGCAGGTAATTTCGGGTGCGCCGTTGGCGGCACGCGCTACGGGGGGTGTCAAAGCCGGCCCGAACGGAATGGCAAAGCCGAGCGCCAGACCGCCGCCCGCGGCGGCCGCGCTCACCAGGAATGAACGGCGATCGAATTCGCCGCCGGACGTCATGAATGTCCCCCTGATTTGCCGGCGTAACGATGGCAATTCCGGCCGCACCCGCCGCGTAAGCGATCTCGCCCTAAGCGCATGATAATGGAGGTCGATGTCCTCTGTGAATCACAATTTCGCGGGCGCGACGGTAAGAGTAAGAAGTCCCCTCATTCCCAGAGTTCGGATTAAGGATGCGCCTCGCTGTCGAGATGCGCCATCTGCACGGCGTCGTAACGCGCGCCTGCGGTGATGTCTGGGGATACCGCGGCAGCGATGCGCGCGAGATCGCCGGCATCCAGGCTAAGCTCGAGAGCGCCGAGGGCTTCCTTGAGTTGTTCACGGCGGCGCGCGCCGATTACCGGCACGATATCTCGCCCGCGCGAGCGCACCCAGGCCACCGCAAGCTGCGCCGGGGTTGCATCCTTCTGCTCGCCGATCAGCCGCAGCGCCTCGACCAATTTCAGATTTTGTTCGACATTGCCTTGCGCGAAACGCGGCATGCGGATGACACGGATGTCGCCTTTGGTTTCGCGCGACGGCACGCGTCCGCTTAGCAACCCGCGCGACAGCACCCCATAAGCCGTGATGGCGATGCCGCGCTGGCGGGTGGCCGGCAGGATCGCCGTTTCGATGCCGCGGCTCATGAGCGAATATTCGATTTGCAGATCGCAGATCGGATGCACGGCATGCGCGCGCCGGATCGTCTCCGCACCGGCCTCGGACAGTCCGATATGGCGCACATAGCCGGCGCGCACCATGTCGGCGATCGCGCCGATCGTATCCTCGATCGGTACGGCCGGATCGAGCCGCGCAGGGCGATAGATATCGACGTAGTCGGTGCCGAGACGGCGCAATGTGTAAGCCAGAAAATTCTTGACCGCTTGCGGCCGCCCGTCGTTGCCGCCCCAACCACCGGCTGGATCACGCAAGGCGCCGAACTTCACGGAAATGACAACACTAGAACGCGGCGTGCCCTCAAGCGCGCGGCGGATCAGCATCTCGTTGTGACCCATGCCGTAGAAATCGCCGGTGTCGATCGACGTGATGCCGGCTTCGATCGCGGCACGGATGGTGGCAACGCTCTCTGCGTCATCCGTAGGACCATAGATGCCGGGTGACATGCCCATGCAACCAAGACCAAGTGTACTGACTTCCGGTCCCGCAGCGCCGAGCTTTACAGTTTGCATGCTCATGATCCTGGAATGCTGTCGGCCGCGTCTAGACGTAAACGCTCTTCATCTGCGCCTCGGGATAGCGTAAGCCGGCAGCAGCGCCTATCGGAATCGCATCCGCGATTTTCGCAAGATCGCCTTCAGTCAGGTGAACCGACAGCGCGCCGATATTTTCGATAAGCCGCTCTTTTTTCTTGGTGCCGGGGATCGGCACGATGTCGTCGCCTTGCGCCAGCACCCACGCCAGTGCGAGCTGGCCGGGCGTACAATTTTTCTCGCGCGCCAGATCGTCGACCCGGTGCACAAGCGCGACATTGCGCTCAAAATTCTCCGGCGAAAATCGCGGATGCCGCCGCCGTCCGTCGGCTTCCGCAAGTTCGACGTTGCCGGTGAGAAGCCCGCGCCCAAGCGGTGAATAGGGAACAAAGGCGATGTTGAGTTCCCGCGTCGTCTTGAGCGTTTCCTCGGCGTCGGAACGGTAGAGCAGCGAGAATTCGTTCTGCACCGCGGCGATCGGGTGAACGGCGTGCCCGCGGCGAACGGTCTTCGGACTCGCTTCGCTCAAGCCAAGCGCGCGGACCTTACCCGCCTTGACGAGTTTCGCCATAGCCCCGACCGTATCCTCGATCGGTACGGTCGGATCGATCCGGTGCTGGTAATAGAGATCGATAACGTCGACCCCAAGCCGCTTGAGGCTCGCCTCGCAGGAACTGATGACGAACTCCGGACGGCCGTCGGCGAATTTACCGTCTTTGCCGCCGAGATTGCCGAACTTAGTCGCCAGCACGACTTCCGAGCGGCGGCCCTTAATCGCTTTGCCGACCAGTTCCTCGTTATGGCCGGCACCATAAGCGTCCGACGAGTCGAGCATCGTGATGCCGCGATCGAGCGCTTCGCGAATGAGCGCGACGCCGTCATCGTCGCCGCTCGAACCGTAAATGCCGGACAGCGACATACAGCCGAGACCGACAGCCGAGACCGCGATACCGGAGGAACCGAGCGAACGTGTCGGAAGACTCTTGGTTTTGGTCATTTGGGTACTCTCATAGCGTTGCCTTGCGGCGTCTTCGCGTTAGCCAGCGGTATATAGCCTGCCGGCAATGAACTTGCATGGCCGGCCTTCGTTTCCGACCCGATCGAATTGTTGCACTCCTGACGATAGACGGGGTAGAGGAGCGAGCGGAAACACACGATGGCCAGCGAACCCAAGAAGACCAAGGCCGACCCCGCGGCGAAAAGCGCACCTGCCGCGGCGAAGGACAAGGGCGCGCCAAGCGAAGCGGGCGCCAAGACCCCGGACGCCGGCAAAACTCCGGATATCACCAAAGCCTCGCCGTCCGAGACCTTGGCCGGCGAGGCCACCGCGCCGTCCAACTATAGCCGGGGCGAGGGCCAAAAGCCGGTGACCGCCGCCTACAAGGAAAACTGGAACGCGATTTTTGCCAAGAAAAGCAAGAAAAAGAAAAGCAGCGACAAGAAAAAGTGATAATCCTCGAAAGGATTTTCAGCGCTCAACAGCGCGCGCCGTGCGGGTCAGCGCCCAGATTGTAAACGAGAGGCAGCCCATCGTGGCAACGACGCCGGCGACGGGCCAGGCTGAGTGGCCGAGATAGAGGCCGGTCACTGCCGCGCCGATAGCGGCGCACGACAGCTGCGTGAAGCCCATCAGCGACGCCGCCGTTCCGGCACGATCCGGAAACGGTGTCAGCGCGCCCGCCATCGCCTGCGGCAGCGCCAAGCCCATGCCGGCGAGATAAATCGTCATCGAGCCCACCAGCACGACGACATGGCTGTCGCCGAGCGCCACATCCGCCGCCATGATCAATCCGCCGGTGGCCATCGCCGCCGTGCCGATGCCGATGGTGTGATGCAAACCGAGCCGCATCACGATGCGCGCCGCAATATTCGCGCCCACCAGGAATCCCGCGGAACCGCATGCGAAAGCAATGCCGAACAGCATCGGCGTCAAGCCGTAGACGCCCTGAAGCACGATCGAGGATCCCGACACCCAGACCAAAAGCCCGACATAGGTCGCGACCAGGATGCCGAGATGAGCGATAAAGCCGCGGTGCGCAAGCACCGAACCATAGAGGGCGGCAATCGAGCGTAGCGAAAACGGCCCCGGCGCTTTTTGGCGCAGAGTCTCGGGCAGGAATCGTGCGACGGTTGAGCCGGCAATCAGCGCAAAGGCCATGAGCACGACGAAACTTGAGTGCCAGCCAAAAGCGGTTTGCAGCGCGCCTCCGATCAGCGGCGCAATGATCGGCGCCACACCCATGATCGATCCCATCACCGACAATTCGCGTCCGGCGCGCACGCCGGTATAGAGATCGCGCACGATCGCCTGGCCGAGCACGACCGAACCCGCGCCGCCGAGCGCCTGCACCAGGCGCAGCGCAATCAAATGGTGAATCGATTCCGTAACCGAGCAGACGGCGCTGCCCAGGCCAAACAATGTCAGCGCCGCAAGCAGCACCGGCTTGCGGCCGAACCGGTCCGAAATCGGGCCATACAGAATCTGGCCGACGGCAAAGCCGGCCAGATAAAACGACATCGTCAATTGCACCTGCGCCGTCGAAGCGTGCAGCGCCCGGCCGATGTCTGGCAGCGACGGCAAGTACATGTCCATCGACAACGGGCCAAGGCCGGTCAAAAGCGCGAGCAATGCGGTCAGCGCAAAGGTGTTTGGGCGAAGCATTTTCAATGAATTTACCGCTCGGCGAGCGTCTTCACCTTGAGTTCGCCGGCGAGCCTGTCGAGTTGCGCGACGAGCCGCCCGGCAAGCGGCACGCCGTCGCGCACTCGCTCGGCCCGGCATTCGCCGCGTCGATCGCCGGGCAAGCGGATTTCATCGGTCCCCGGCAACCGCTTCGAAGCGCGCAGATCGCGCAGGTGGCGATCGACTGCCGCGGTGAACGTGGCCAGCGGCATAAAGCGTGGAATATCGACGGCGACGATGAAATGACCGGTATTGGTTTCGCTCGTATCGTCGGCGTTGAAATCGACGACGTCGCGGCCGAATGCGGCGCCGTTGAGCACGCCGGCGATGAGCCCGATCATCAGCGCAAGGCCGGCGCCTTTATATTCGCCCATCGGCAGCAACAGCCCTTCACCGGATTTTCCGGGATCGGTGATCGGTGCGCCGGTATCGGGCTTGACGAACCAGCCTTCCGGCATGGTCAGCCCGCGTAACGCGTATTTCTTGACCGTGCCGTAGGCGACGATTGAAGTCGCCATGTCGAACACCAGCGGATGGCCGCCGGCCGGCACGCCGACGGCAAGCGGATTGGTGCCGAGCAGCAAATCGGCGCCCCCCCAGGTCGCCATGTGATTGGCGTTGGCAACCGCAGCGTAGAAACCGATCATGCCTTGCGCGGCCGGCATTTCCGCATAAAGCCCTGCCGGTCCGGCATGATTGGAGCGCCGCACGCCGACCCAGGCGACGCCAGTCTCGCGCGCCATGGCGATCGCTTCATCGGTGGCCCGTGACATCACAAGATGGCCCATACCGTTGTCGCCGTCGACCAAAGCGGTGGCCGGTGCGCTTCGCGTCACGGTAATTTTCGGCCGCGTGTTGAAGCCGCCGGCCCTGAGGCGGCGCACATATTGCGGCAGCCGGAAAATGCCGTGCCCATCGGCGCCGGTGAGATCGGCTTCCGTCATCAGGGCGGCGCAGCGCGCGGCGTCTTCCGGGGGCAAACCCGCGGCCACGAATGCATCCGTCATCAGCGAACGTATGGCGCGCGCCGGGACGCGGGTGAGATCGGCATCCGGCACGGCGCTCACTTCACCGCCGCCGGTTGGCGTTTCTTGCCGAGAATGTATGCCGCGTGCGTGCCGAGAATCGTGTCGCGATCAGCGGCCGCAATGGCGAGCGAGCGCACGTGCCGCACGCAATCCATCATGCCCATGTCATAGGGATAATCGCTGCCGAGGAAGACGCGATTGGCGCCGACCGATGCGATCAGGAATTCGAGCGACGTCCTGGAATGAAGGATGGTGTCGTAAAGAAAACGGTCGAGATATTTTTCCGGCGAATGCTTCAAATGCACTTTCGGCTCCGGCCGCACGAGCCAGCCGTGCACCCAGCGGCCGCCCTGATAGGGAATGAACCCGCCGCCGTGCACCATGACGAAATTGAGCTTCGGATAACGCTCCAGCACGCCGCCGAAGATCAGGCAGGCCGCAGCGATCGTGGTATCGAGCGGATTGCCGATGAGATTGCCGAGATAATACGAGCGCAGCCGGTCAGCGCCGGCGACATTGCCGGGATGGATCACCATGAAGGCATCGAGTTCGTCGGCGGCGGCCCATAACGGCTCAAAGCTCGGATCGTCGAGATTTTTGCCGCCGACATTAGAAGCAATCATCGCGCCGTGCAGACCGAGCTTGGTCATAGCTCGGCGCAATTCGTCGGCCGCTTTTTCGGGCGCCTGCATCGGCAGCGTCGCGATGCCGGCGAAGCGATCCGGATGCTCCTTCGCCAGCCGCGCGATCTCGTCGTTCTGGATTGCGGAGGCGGCCACGCCGATCGAAGTCTCCTGACCGTAGAGCCAGGTCTGCGGCGAGACCGAGAGCAGGTGCAGGTCAACTTCCGCCCCATCCATGTAGGCCAGCCGCGCCGTAATGTCGTGGCCGCCGCGCGGAAACGGGCGGTATGGCACGCCCGCGACTTCGAGGATGGAATCCTTGTCGTCGATCTCGGTCAGCTTCAGGTTGAGCCGCGGGATCTCTTTTTGCAGAAGCTTTATGGTCGCGTCGGCGAGTACGTGCGTATGGGTATCGATGGTCCGCGTTTTTTGGGCCGATGTCACTTTTTTCTCTCCCGACGACGCTGGCGGCGCTGTTGTGTGCATACCCGGCAAAGCCAAGCAAGAGCAGGCGAAGCATGCCGGCCGTGACCGCCGCGGAGGTCTTTTTCCAGCTGGGGTTTACGCTATAAAGAAGCCGCTAAACCCCCATGAAAAGCATTTCGGCACCGAGCATGGACGCGACGACGGATTGGACGGCAGGCCACGGCCCGACACGCCACGGCCGTGTCGAGGATAATGCTTTAGTCCGCGGCCTTGGCCGCTACGCGGCCGATGTGCCCCTGCCGAACCAGGCCTATGCCTTTTTCGTCCGCTCGCCACACGCCTTTGCCCGCATCGTCAGCATCGACGTGAGCGGCGCGACAAATGCGCCGGGCGTGGTCGGCGTGCTCACCGCCAAGGATATGGAGGGCGTCGGCAATATGGGCCGCCACCCGCCGGTTCCCGGACGGGGCGGCAAGGCGCTGGTGCTGCCGCACCGGCCGGCGCTCGCCGGCGAGCGGGTCATGCATGTCGGCGAGCCGGTGGCGATGGTGGTCGCCGAGACTGCCGCGATCGCGCAAGACGCCGCCGAATTTGTCTCGGTCGAATACGAAGAACTCACTCCGGTCACCAACGCACGGGCGGCGCTGCGCGACGGCGCGCCGCAAATCTGGCCGCAGGCGCCGGGCAATGTCGCGGTCGATTGGCCGGGGCCAAATCCCGACCCCGACGGCAATGCCAAGACGGTCGATGAAATATTTGCCGCGGCGAAATTTGTGGCCCGCATCGCGGTGATGAGCCAGCGCATGACCACCAATGCGATGGAGCCGCGCGGCGCCACCGCGAGCTATGATGCGTCAAGCGACGTCTACACGCTGCGTACCTGCTCGCAGGGCACCACCGCCATGCGCGAAAACATCATGGCGATTATGGGCCTTCCCAAGGAACGCGTGCGGGTAATCACCGAAGATGTCGGTGGCGCGTTCGGGCTCAAGACCGGACCCTATCCGGAAAATATCGCGATCATGGTCGGCGCCAAGAAACTGGGCCGCCCTATCCATTGGATGTCGACGCGGTCGGAGGGCTTTCTAAGCGACAACCAAGCGCGCGATATCTATTCGGAATGCGAGCTCGCTTTGGACGAGAAGGGAAAATTTTTGGCATTGCGGGTGCGCAATGTCGGCAATCTCGGCGCTTATGTCGGCGCGGTCGGGGCCAATATCCCAACGGCGAATTTCACCCGCTGCCTTCCCGGCATGTATGACATCAAGCATATCGACGTCGGCACCATTTGCGCCTTCACCAACACGCTGCCCACAGCGCCCTATCGCGGCGCCGGACGGCCGGAGGCGAGCTACATGCTCGAGCGCGTGGTCGACGAGGCCGCGCGCGTTACCGGCATCGATCCGGTCCGGCTGCGGCAGCGCAATCTGATCAAAAAATCGGCGATGCCCTATAAGACCGCGGTCGGCACGACCTATGATAGCGGCGACTTCGAACCGATCCTCGACAAAGCGCTGGAGCTCGCCGATTACGATGGCTTCAAGAAGCGCAAGCGCGAAGCGGCGCGGCGCGGCAAATACCGCGGCATCGGCGTCTGTTGCATGCTCGAACATGCCGGGGGCTCGCCGGTCGAAAGCGCGATGCTGACATTCCCCGGTGACGGCACGCTCTTGCTCAGCCTCAACGTGCAAAACACCGGCCAAGGCCACGCCACGGTCTTTCCGCGCGTCATCGCCCAGCGTCTTGGCGTTCCGGTGGAGAAAATCCGCCATCGCAACGGCGACTCGGCGTTCGAACTCCCCGGCTATGCCTCGGTCGGCTCGCGTTCCGGAATGACGGTGAGCCACTCGGTGGTGAAGGCGATGGATACCATTCTCGCCAAAGGCAAGCCGATTGCCGCAGCCATGCTGGAAACAGCCGAGACCGACATCGTTTATAACGGCGGTCAATTCGAAGTGGTCGGTACCGATCGGCGCGTATCGCTGCTCGAGGTCGCCGCACACGCCGCCGACATGAAGAAACGCGGCAAGATCACCGAGGATCTCGACACCAAATCCACCACCGAAACGCCGTTGAGCTTTCCGAACGGCTGCCATATCGCCGAAGTCGAGATCGATCCGGACACCGGCAGAATGATCGTCGCGCGCTACGCGGCGGTCGACGATTGCGGCAACGCGCTCGATCCGATGATCGTCGAGGGACAGCTCCACGGTTCGATCGCGGCCGGGCTTGGCCAAGCCTTGATGGAGAACCTGGTTTACGACGAGGCCAACGGCCAGCTCGTCACCGGCTCGTTCATGGATTACGCCATGCCCCGCGCCGAGGACATGCCGCCGCTGCGCGACGCCATGCACAACGTCCCGGCGACGACCAATCCTCTCGGCGTCAAGGGCGTCGGCGAGGCCGGCACCACGGCCGCAATTTCCGCGGTCATGAACGCGGTTGCCGATGCCATCCCGAACGGCGCCGGCAACCACCTCGAAATGCCGGCCACCGCCCAACGCCTATGGGAAGCTTGCCAACGCGCGAAGGGGTAGGGTTGCTTCGTCCCGGCGCGGCCAAAGCCCGCATGACGGCGATGGAGGATTCCCCATGACCGAAGTCCGCGCTCAGCAGGAGAGACCTCCGCTGCCGATGCCGATCTTGCTCAGCTTCGTCGCAGGCTACGTCGACAGTTACACTTATCTGACGCTGTTCGGTCTGTTCGTCGCCCAAGTGACCTCAAGCTTTGTCGTCGCCGGCGCCGAAGTCGTCACCCGCGATTACAACATCGCCGCCAAGGTTCTGGTCGTCGTTGTGTTTGTCGTTGCAGCGGCCCTAACCGCGGCGCTGATCGGCATAGCGCGGGATAAAGATCGCGCGGCGTTACCGCTGATGCTGGCGCTCGAAGCTCTGCTGCTCGCGGTTTTTACCGCGATGCTGATATTCGGGCCGCCGGTCAGAACCGCCACCGATTGGCACGGGATCGTTGCCGGGCTCTTCGCCGCCGCCGCAATGGGCACACAGAGCGTACTGGTACGCCTTCTCATGAAAGGCATCCCGCAAACTAATGTCATGACCGGCAACATGACCCAACTCGGCATCACCACCACAGAGTTGATTCTGGCGTGGCGGCGCTTTACCCGCAGTCGCCGCGGCGCGGCGGCGGTGCGCGAATTCGAAGACGTCCGCGGCCAGCTTTTGATCGTGCTGGCGGTCGCGCTCGGCTTTCTCCTCGGCGCCGCATCGGGCGCCGTCGCATTCGCCGTGATCGGCATCACCGGCGCATTGGTCTCGGTCGCCGTCGTCGGCGGGCTAGCCGTGTGGACGGCGACCCATCAATAAGGAGCGTGACTGGACCGCCAAGCCAGTAAAGAATGGGCTGCAGAAAATCGAAAGGGGAGGACAGTCATGAGAAAGGCAATCCTGGGCCTTTGCGGCCTGGTCGCGTTCGAATTCGTAACCTTTGCGGCACTCGCGCAAGAGACCATCAAGGTCGGCCTGGTCATGACCTATACGGGCCAGTTCTCCGACGCGGCGACGCAAATGGACGACGGCATTAAGCTCTACATGAAGCAGCACGGCGACACCGTCGCCGGCAAGAAGATCGAGCTGTTGCGCAAGGATGATGCCGGCGCTCCGGACGCGGCCAAGCGTCTCGCCCAGGATCTCATCGTCAACGATAACGTCGATATTCTCGCCGGCTTCGTCATTACGCCCGAAGCGATGACGGTTGCCGACCTTTCCGCGCAGGCAAAAAAATTCATGGTGGTGATGAATGCGGCGACGTCGATCATCACCACTAAGTCGCCCTACATTACACGTTCGTCGCTGACGACCCCGCAGAATTGCAGTGTGCTGGGAACGTGGGCATTCAATAACGGCGTCAAGAAGGTCGTCACCATGGTTTCGGATTACGGTCCGGGGCACGACGCCGAGGCTGCCTTCCAGAGCGCCTTCAAAGCCGCCGGCGGCGAGATCGCCGATACCATCCGCATTCCGATGGCCAATCCCGACTTTTCGGCTTTCGTCCAGCACGCCAAAGATTCCGGTGCCGACGGCATCTTCGTCTTCGTTCCCGGGGGCTCGCAGCCGGCGGCTTTGGCGAAGGCCATGCTGGAGCGCGGCATGGATCCGACCAAGATGAAAATCATGGGCCAGGGCGAGCTCACCGACGACAGTGCGCTCAAGGCCATGGGCGATTCGGCGATCGGCATCATCACGGCATTCCACTACGACCACACCCACGACTCCGCAGTGAACAAGAAATTCGTCGCCGATTACAGCGCCGAGTTTCAACGTAATCCGGACTTGTTCTCGGTCGGCGGCTACGACGGCATGCATATCATTTACGAGGCGCTGAAAAAGACCGGCGGTAAGGCCGATGGCGACAGCCTGATCGAGGCGACAAAGGGCATGAAATGGGAAAGCCCGCGCGGTCCGGTTTCAATCGATCCAGAGACGCGCGACATCATCAATACCGTCTACATTCGCAAGGTCGAAAAGGTGAACGGTCAGGTGCAAAACGTCGAGATTGCGAAAGTCGAAAACGTGAAGGATCCGGTCAAAGCGCAAATGAAGCAGTGACCGTCGGCACAGTGCCTCTCCGACGCCGCCAGCGTTCGGTAGAAGCGTCCTTCATCGACGGCGGCGGATCGGCGCGCGCACTTTCCGTCCGGTGTTTGCCGGACCTGCATCGGTCCTGCGCGAGCGCATTGCCTGCGGACGCAACGGAGCGCGGCTATGCTCATTGTTGAGGTAGACGAGGTGCTTGAGCATATGCATGAAGGCGCTCCGTTCCCCGGGCTTTAACGGAGCCAGGATCAGCCGCTGCGTGGACTGCACCGCCGGCTCGATCTGTCGGAGCAGGCGCCGGCCGGCCGGCGTGATGAAGAGCGATTTGGTGCGCCGGTCGATACGGCTGTCGAGGCGTCTTATCAGCCTCTTCCTTTGCAGACGGCCAACGACATCGCCAATGGTCGACCGGTCGAACGCAATGATATTGCAAAGCGCCGTCTGATCTATCCCCGGATGATTTTCGACGGCGACAAGCGCGGAATATTGCACCGGCGTGACGTCGAAATCCCTGGCCTGTTCCATGAACAAGGCCAACGCAATCTGTTGCAGCCGGCGAATGAGGTGCCCGGGCTTTTCGAGAAAACGGCTGTCATTCCGCATTGTAAATTCGACCTTGCGCGGGTCGGCCGCCGCGTTGACGCTCAAACCGGCCTATCGGTATACTGCCATAAATCGTCAGTATACTGATGAAATTGAAGACAACAAGGGAGCGCGCGATGGCGCAACGTCCAGAAGCGATTCTCGAAGGCAAGAAACGGCCCTTCACGGGCGCCGAGTTCTTGGAATCGCTGCGCGATGGCCGCGAGGTCTATATCTACGGCGAGCGGGTCAAGGACGTCACCGTCCACCCGGCGTTTCGTAATGCGGCGGCGTCAATTGCGCTCCTCTACGACGCACTGCATGACAAGGCGACGAAGGGCATACTCACCGCTCCGACCGATACCGGCTCCGGCGGCTACACCCACAAATTCTTCAAGGTGGCCCACTCAAGGGAGGACGTGATCGCGCAGCGCGACGCCATCGCCGCGTGGGCGCGCATTTCATATGGCTGGCTGGGACGAAGCCCCGATTACAAGGCCGCGTTCCTCAACACGCTTGGGGCCAACGCGGAGTTCTATGGCAAGTTCGCCGACAACGCCCGCGCCTGGCACAAACGCGCGCAAGAAGCTGTGCTCTTTCTCAATCATGCGCTGGTCAATCCCCCAATCGATCGCAACAAGCCCGTCGAACAGGTCAAGGACGTCTACATCACCATTCAGAAGGAAACGGACGCCGGCATCTACGTCTCCGGCGCCAAAGTCGTCGCCACCAATTCGGCGCTTACACATTACAATTTCCTCGGCCAGAACATGGGCCAGGAGATCAACGATCCGGCCATGGTGGTAATGTTCATTGCGCCGATGAATACGCCCGGCATCAAGCTGATCTGCCGGCCGTCCTACGAGCTTGCCGCCGCCGCCACAGGCTCGCCCTGGGATTATCCGCTCACTTCGCGGTTCGATGAGAACGATGCAATCTTCGTTTTCGACAATGCTTTTATCCCTTGGGAGAACGTCTTTATCCACCGCGATGTCGAGAGGCTGAAGAATTTTTATCCGAAATCCGGTTTTTTCAACGGCTTCACTTTGCAGGGCTGCACCCGGCTCGCGGTGAAGCTCGATTTCATCGCCGGCTTGCTTCACAAGGCCGCGCGCACCACCGGCGTCGAATCGTTCCGCGGCGTGCAGGCCCAGATCGGCGAAGTCATCGGCTGGCGCAATTTATTCTGGTCGCTGACCGATGCGATGGCCTGCAATCCCGAACCCTGGGTCGACGGCGCCGTACTGCCAAATTCGCGCGCCGCCAGCACCTATCGCCTGTTCATGACCGAGGCCTATCCGGCAATACGCAATATCGTGGAAAAGGTCGTCGCCTCGGGCTTGATCTACCTGCCGTCGAGCGCGCTCGATTTCAAGAATCCGGATATCGACAAGTACCTGGCCAAATACGTGCGCGGATCGAACGGCATCGATTACAAGGAGCGCATCAAGATCATGAAATTATTGTGGGACGCCGTCGGCACCGAATTCGGCGCCCGCCACGAACTCTATGAGATGAATTATTCCGGCAGCCACGAGCTTGTTCGCATCTTCCCGCTACAACAGGCGCAATTCAACGGCCAGCTTAAGCAAATGGAAGCGCTGGTCGACAAGTGCATGGCCGATTACGATGAGGACGGCTGGAAGCATCCCGCTTATCGCGATGGCAGCGATATTTCGATTGTGGGAAAGGGGTGATTCCACTGCAAGCCCGCTACTGCCCGCCATCCGGCCACCGCATTCCGTGGCCGGAAACGCCGAAGAAACGTGTCAAAACGCGCCGAATGACGCAAAATACTCAGGGCGAATTAGAAAGCAATTCGGCATAGCGGCTCTGCATTGCCTCCCTACAATTGCGGTAGACTGGCCAGCAGGGCAGATAGTTCAGGAGCGGCACATTTAAGCGATCTGCTTGCGGCGAATAGGTGACGTAATCTAACTCCGGCTTGGCGTTGTTGTGAAAAAGGTCTTCAATACAGATCGCCGGGCGCGCTTTGCTGAGCGCATTCAGCCCTGGTCATGGATGGCATTTTTAGTCGCGGCCTTGTGTCTGGCAGTCGCGACTTTATTGCGCGTCGTGTTGGCGGACTTCGGTCTCGACGCCCTATTTCCGAGCTATTACCCAGCGGTCTTGTTCGCCGCATTGCTGGCAGGAACGCCGGCGGGAATGGGCGTCGTTGTCGGCGCTATCCTCATCGTCTGGTGGGCTTTCATTCCGCCGGTCTATCAATTCAATCCGCTCAATGCCGCGCAGACCGCCAATCTTGTTCTGTTTTTCATATCGAGCGGTTGCCTCGTGGTGATGTCGCATTTGTATCGCGACGTTCTTGTGCGCTTGCGGCAACGCGATCGCGAACGCGACCTGCTATTGCAGGAGCTACAGCACCGCGGCAGAAATACCTACGCCGTTGTCGAGTCGATCGTGCGCAACACGCTGGTCAACGATCGCGCCAGCGCCGACGCAATTGCCGGCCGCGTCCGCGCGGTGAGTTCGGCCAACGATCTCGTCAATCAGTCCAACACGAAAAACGTACAGCTTCATTCATTATTGACGCTGGAATTTGCGCCGAACGCCGACACGCGGCTGCGCATGTCGGGCCCGAACGTCGCGCTTTCGGCCGATGCCGCCCGTAAATTGGGCTTGGTCTTTCACGAACTGACGACCAACGCCATGAAGCACGGCGCGCTTGCCAATCCGGGCGGGCGCATAGCGGCGTCATGGCAAGCCAAGGGCCGCAAAGTGCATCTCACCTGGCAGGAACACGACGGCCCTGCTGTCGTCCCACCGCTGCGTGAGGGCTTTGGAACGATTATCGTAACGCAAAGCATCAAATCTTTGTCCGGCGATATCTCATTTGCGTTCAATCCCGAGGGTCTGCGCTGCGAAATGGCGTTCGACTGCCATTGATGGCATTCCGCCGATCCGAATTAGCCGAAGGCGTGGCTCGCCGCCCTGAGCATCCCCTGCCAAACTGTGATGAGCCATTTCCAAATGGCTGCGAACCACGGCAGCGTGAGCAGCTTCGGCTTTACGATCGCGAACAGCCAGTGCGTAATGAAGAGGCTGACGGCATAAGCGCAAAGCATGCTGATCGCGCCGGTGATCCAATGCCCGCTGCCAGCGATAAAAAGGGTAGCCAATTTCAGCGGCTCGACCACGGCAAGCGGCACCGCCACGAGAACGAGCGAAGAGTAAGCCGGGAAGCGTTCGATCCGGCGACGAAGCCGCCGTATGAATGGTATGCGATTGCTGCGGGGTGGCATTAGGGTGACAACGCCGCGGCATGGCAAACGTTCAGAGGTCCGCTCTCAATCGAATAGGCGTATCATCCGCCCCTTCGCACAACCTGTGTACGGCTTTGGCCCCATGCCGATTTTCGTACTCGAACCGCCGCTCCGCTACAACCACGCCTATTCCGGACCGGTGATCGAACGTGTGCTGCCGCTCGGCGAGGCGCGGCAAGCCTGCGCCCGGATGGGCGTCCACGCCGATGCCTGCTCATGGGTGGCGAAGAACAGGTGCTATCTCGTGATCCCCCGCCGCGGGCCGGTGAAGGACCTTGGCGCATACCGCCGCCACGAACGCGCCCATTGCAACGGCTGGAGCGAAAATCACGAGGAGTGAAGGCCGCTATCGGCCCCGTCCTTGATGGCCGTCCAGACCGACGCCGGTAAGATGGCCGAACAGCGCCGCAAGCTTCGCCCGATCGGCGCCCGGCAACGGCGGCATGAGTAGCGACGCTACGTTGGTGCGCAGATGACCGGCGTCGCCGGTGCCGAACAACACGACATCGACCCCCGGTTCGTGGCGCACAAACCGGTAGGCCGCCTCGATCATATCGGACGCACCGCCGTCGCGAACGAGAAAGCCGAGCGGATCGTCGGTCTCGCCAAGCCACTTCTCGACCAAACCCTTGCCGGCGAGTTCCTTCATCTCCCGCGCGACCCGCGGCGGATCGGCGAAGATGCTCCGCACCGCGAACATCAGCAGCGTGCCGATGCCCTTCTCACGCGTGGCCGGAAACACATTCGCGCGCGCGCCTTGGTGCATCATATGGAAGCCCACCATGTACACTTCCCAGACCGGATCGCGCAGCGCACGCTTAAGTGTCTCATTGGTGAAATCGACGATCGGGTTCTCGGTGAGGCCGATATGCCTGATCTTGCCCTTCTCCTTTTGCCCGAGAAGCACGGGCAAAATCGTCTTGAGTGCATAGTCGTACTCATGCGGCTCCACGCCATGCAGATTGAACGCGTCGACGTAATCGGTGCCCAACAAGCGCAGCGAATTGTCGAGGCTCGCGACCACGCGCTCCGGCGTCGACCATTCGTTGTTCCGGTGAATGAAGGCTTTGGTCGCGACCACCACCTGATCCCGCGGAATCGATTTGAGCGCCCGGCCGACCACGCCTTCCGTGCCATGGGCGGCGCGGTGTCGATGAAGTTAACTCCGAGTTCGACGGCGTCGAGGATGAGGCGGGCGGCTTCATCCTCTGTCTTTCCAGTCTTCAGGCCCATCCTCGAGAAGCCGCCGGTGCCGAGACCGGCGACGCTGACGCGCAGCTTGGTGCGGCCGAGGGTGGTGTATTGCATTTCAGGCTTCCTGATCGACGGCAAAAGACGGGCTCTGTTGTCTCAACCCGTTGACCCAACGCGGGCTTTCGTGTCACGTCCGGCGACCGTAAAAGACGCCGGAAATAATCGCAAACCAATGGCTACCGACCGCTACAACGCCCGCGACGCCGAGGCGCGCTGGCAGAAAATCT
>Ga0181537_10002547_pt1 | contig 16013 bp, 15 predicted proteins | sample PEATcosm2014_Bin_39_FD_119765 | JGI IMG/M metagenome (GOLD analysis project Ga0181537, IMG submission 119765) | Peatland microbial communities from MTU Mesocosm Facility, Houghton, MI, USA - PEATcosm2014_Bin23_10_metaG | ecosystem: Environmental > Terrestrial > Soil > Wetlands > Peat | place... | reverse complement strand
GGGGGTCATGAGGCGGGGGTCATGAGGCGGTGGTCGCTTATGTCGCGAGCAGCAAAAGATGGTTCCACTGGTGAGCTTGGCTCATTAAGTCATCTAGGTGAGCCGGTGAACAGAGTAAGATCGGCCCAAGATGAAGCACCTCGTCATTCTTAGCGCCGTCACGCTATTCGCCGCGGGAAATGTTTTCGCGTTGCCGCTGTCGACGCTGGAAAATTCCTACTCGTTTCTGGCGCGCAAAACGGCGGTGTGCCTGCGGCCGGCGCCGACCTCTGCGAACCCGATCCGCGGCAGCGCGTTGATCGCCGAGCTTCGCGAGCAGGGCAGGCTCCTCGATACGTTCAAATGCGGTCGCTGCCGTTACGATCTTGTCGGTGAAGCGGAAGCGGCGTACTACGCCAAAAGCTGCGGCGCCCTGACGCTGAACTAAAGCCAGTCATTCGCCGGCGCGGTGCCGGCATCCGCCGTGGCGGCCATATTTGCCGATAAACATGCGTCGATGAACAGATGAACAAACAGGATCACGATCATTCGCCGCACGCCGGCGATGCCGAGCGCTGGAAGCATGACGGCGTGCGCGTCATTCCCGGCGATCAGCTGGATCCGAACGTGCCGTCGACGCCGGGCATGGACCGCAAGGCGGCGATCAACTTCGCTCGCGTTGGCGCACAGAAGCTCTGGGCCGGCACGGTGACGATCAAGCCGGACGCCAAAACCGGCGCCCATCATCACGGGCATCTTGAAAGCATCATCTATGTCGTGCGCGGCAAGGCGCGCATGCGCTGGGGCGAGCAGCTGCAATTCACCGCCGAAGCCAATGCTGGCGATTTCATTTTCATCCCGCCTTATGTGCCGCATCAGGAGATCAACGCCAGCCCCGATCAGATTTTGGAGTGCGTGCTGGTGCGCAGCGACGGCGAAGCCATCGCCATCAATCTCGACATCGAGCCGGTCGAGAAGCCGCAGACGGTGCTCTGGGTCGACCCGATCCACCGCGATCCAGGGGCGAAAGCGTGACGTCGACCGCGCTGAAGTCGAATATTTCCATCGGCCCGATCGAACTGCCCAATCCCGTGCTGCTGGCGCCGATGTCGGGCATCACCGATGCGCCATTCCGGCGCCTCGCCGCGCGTCTCGGCGCCGGGCTCGTCATTTCCGAGATGACCGCCTGCGCGGCGCTCGCCGAAGGCGGACGCATCGCCAGGAGGCGTGTCGAAGATCATGGCGGCGGACTGCACGTCGTGCAGTTGGCCGGTTGCGAAGCGCGCTGGATGGCGGAGGGTGCGCGCATCGCCGAAAGTCTCGGTGCCACGATCGTCGACATCAACATGGGCTGCCCGGCCAAGAACGTCACCAACGGCGCATCCGGTTCGGCGCTGATGCGCGATCTCGATCATGCGTGCTCGCTGATCGAAGCGGTGGTGCGCTCGGTGCGCGTTCCGGTGACGCTGAAGATGCGGCTCGGCTGGGACGATTATTCGCGCAACGCGCCGGAACTGGCGCGCCGCGCCGAGCAGGCCGGGGTGGCGCTGGTCACCGTGCATGGCCGCACCCGCTGTCAGTTCTACAAAGGGCGCGCCGACTGGGCGGCGGTGCGCGCCGTCAAAGGCGCCGTGTCGATTCCGGTCGTCGTCAACGGCGACATCGACAGCTTCGACGACGCCGACACAGCGCTCGCGGCCTCTGGCGCCGATGCGCTGATGATCGGGCGCGGCGCCCAAGGCCGGCCATGGTTTTTGGGTCAGCTCGCGCATTATCTTGCGACTGGCGAACGCCAAGCGCCGCCGCCGCTTGCGGCGCAGCTCGTCCTCACAAGTGCGCTCTACGACGACATGCTCGGCCACTACGGCCTCGCTATCGGCAGCCGCCACGCACGCAAGCATCTCGGTTGGGCGCTCGATACCGCGGCGGCGTTTGCCGGCGCCTCGGTGCATTTTCTCAAACACGCCCGCAGCCGCGTCCTCACCGCCACCGATCCGGTAATCGTATTGCGGCGGTTCGCCGAAGCCTTCGATACATTGGGCGCTGCTGCCGGCACGACATCGGGACGAGCTTAAACGCTAGTTGTTTCCGTACCGTAGTTCCATGCGCAACTGGAAGAAGCGCGGCACCGCCAGGATTTCCACATATTCGACCGGCACTTTTCTCTGGTCGAAATGGATGCGCTCCATCCGCAATAGCGGCGAGCCGACTTCGATCGCCAATCGCGCCGCAACCGTCGGTTCCGCCAACACCGCCGACACCCATTGTTCGCCGGACTTCAAGCGAATGCCGGCGTTCTTTAGCAAATCGAAGACCAAGTGTTTTTCAAGATCAGCGGCGCCGAATTGTCGCCCAATCGCTTCCGGCAGGTAGCTGGTAACGAACAATATCGGACGCTGCTTAAGCCGGCGGATGCGGACCGCATGCTGGAAAACGTCATCGTCGTCGGCGTTGAATATCTCCTGCACCCGCCTGGGCGGCCGCTGATAGCCGAACTCGATGACCTGCGCCGTGGTCGTGCGTCCGACCTCCTGGATGTGGCTCACGATGTCCGACATCGGGCTGCGCATCGGCATGACCGCTCCCGGCTCGCGGACGAACGTCCCGATACCTTGCCGTTTCTCGATCAAGCCGATGACGCTGAGCGCGCCGAGCGCGTTGCGGATAGTCGTGCGCGACACACTAAACATCCGTGAGAGATCGTCCTCGCTCGGCAGCATTTCGCCGACGTCGTAGCGGCGCGACAGGATGCGGTCGCGTAGTACCAAAAACACCTGCTGGTGGAGGGGATTGCCAAGCTGCCGGCTGGCAGGGATTGGCTTCCGCAAGGCGCTCGTGCTCATCATCTTTTGACCCGGCGCACAGCCCACACATTGGGATTACGCCCAATAACTTGGATTGGGCGAATGGTACGGCGCTGACGAGATTCGCAGCGGTAAATTGCTACCTGCCATTTCAACGCTGCGTGTTCAGCGCGGCCTATATTTGTCCTCGATCCGCGACCAATCGGAAAACCTAACGATGTCCTTGAATTGCTCGAGGCCAAGCGCGTCTTGCGGCGCGCCGAAGCGACCGGCACGGATATCGTCGATCGCGCTTGCCATGGCGGCGGCGGCGCGTAGAACGAGCGTAATGCCGTAGCCGATGATGCCAAATCCAAGCTCGCGATATTCTTTCGGCGTCAGGATCGGCGAACGGCCGCCTTCCAGCGGATTGGCGAGCAGCGGCACGTCAAAATGCCTGCCGATGATCGCCATTTCTTCCACCGTTTCCGGCGCCTCGATGAACAGACCGTCGGCGCCGGCGCGCAAATAAGCTTCCGCCCGCCGCAGCGCTTCGTCGAGCCCGAGCACGGTGCGGGCATCGGTGCGCGCGATGATAAACGTCGTCGGGTCAGTGCGCTCGCCGACCACGGCTCGCACCTTGGCTTCCATGTCGGCGAGCGGCACCACTGACTTGCCGGCGATGTGGCCGCAGCGTTTCGGCCAGGTCTGATCCTCGATCATCATCGCGCTGGCGCCGAGCCGCTCATAGCCCTGCACGGTGTGCACCGCGTTCTTGACGTCGCCATAGCCGTCGTCGATGTCGATCAACGCCGGCAGGCTTGTTGCTTGTAGGATATCGCCGACGGCTGCCGAAATATCGCCGAAGGCGCGTAGCCCGATGTCGGGAACGGCGTAGCGCGCGCCGACGACGGAAAAACCGCTAACAAACAGCGCCCCACAGCCGGCGCGCTCGATCAGCCGAGCGCTGAGCGCGTCGTAAGCGCCGAACAGGATCAACGGCCGTTCGGCGGCGAGCGCGGTACGAAAGTTCGGTTTTATCATCGTCGCTCGCTGGCCTCCCTGGATCGCGCTTTAGGCTTCCTGACGGCAGTTTAAAGTCGTATCAAAGTCGATACAAGATAAGTTGCCGGTCTGCTCGAAAGCGGCGTCCTTCGCCGCGTAAACCGGACAAAAGGGCAGCCGGGAGCGGAGGAAACCAATGGGCGCGAGCGATAACCATTACGATTTTGTTGTCGTCGGCTGCGGTGCCGCGGGCTTGGCATCGGCGCTAAGCTACGTCGCTACGGCGAAAAAGGATGGGCGCTCGCCGCGCGTCGCAGTCCTCGAGAGCGCGCCCAAAGAGCTGCGCGGCGGTGCCTCGCGATGGACCACGGCGCGGTTTCGCGCGCGCGAAGATTTCAGCCTCGACCCGCTGTTCGTCGGCAAGATGCAAAAGATATCCAAGGGGCTTGCCGACCTCGACCATTGTCGGGTGCTTGAGCGCGAGGTGCCGACCACGCTGCGCTTTCTCGAAGCGCAAGGCGTCAAGCTTTTGCACTTCGGGCCGCCGGCGGCGATGAACGTCACCCACGAAGTCACGCCCGACGGCGGCGGCAAAGCGATCGTCGAGGCGTTGGCAAAGTCGGTCGAGCAATCGGGCAGCGCCGACATTCTCTATCAGACCGAAGCCGTGCGGCTCAGCATCGCCGCCGACGGCCGCATCGACGGCGTGGTCGTGCGCGGCGAGGACGGCTTGACCCGCACGCTCAGTGCCCGCGCGGTCGTGCTGGCGTGCGGCGGTTTCGAGGGCAACAAGGAGATGTTGACCCGCTATCTCGGCGCCGACGCCTGCGACTTGCCGCTGTTGGCGCCGGGGCTGGCGTTCAATCAGGGCGCCGGCATCACGATGGCGGTCAACGCCGGCGCCGGCACGGCCGGTCAGTTCGACATGATCCATGCCGAACTGGTCGATCGCCGCACTTCGCATCCCGATGCGTTCGTCTACGCTCATCCGTTCGGTATCGTGGTCAACGGCGACGCCAAAAGGTTTTACGACGAAGGCCAGGATACGTTCGAAGCGACCTTCGAGCTGATCGCGTTCGAGGTCTGGCGCAACCAGAAGCAAAGCGCGTTTTTCATCGCCGACCAGACGATAAAAAGTCACCCGGGCGTCATGGTGCTGTTCGCCTCCGACAAGCCGCCGGTCGAAGCCGGCACGATTGCTGAATTGGCGAAGCTGCTCGGCCTCGATCCGGTGGCGCTTGTGCACACCGTCGAGGAATACAATTCCGCGGTCGGTGCCGGCGAATTCGATCCGAATATCCGCGACGGCAAGCGCACGCACGGCCTCGGCCCGGACAAGACAAACTGGGCTTACCGCCTGGAAAAGCCGCCGTACTTTGCCTATCCGCTGACGGCGGCGATTTGCTTCACCTATGGCGGCATCCGAACCGATACTAACGGGCGGGTGGTGACCGGTAACGGCGTTCCCTTGCCCGGCCTATACGCCGCCGGCGAAATCGTCGGCTTATTTTATCACGAATATCCGGCCGGCACTTCGGTGCTTAGGTCGCTGTCCTTCGGCCGCATCGCCGGCGCGCATGCGGCACAGGCAAGCTTGGCCAACCGGTGATCAAAATCTCCGAACTTTTGGTGCGCAAGCCCGGTATGAGCCGCGCCGAATTCCAGGACTATTGGCGTCGCGTGCACGGGCGATTGGTGATGTCGATCCCGGAGAATCGGCGCCATGTGGTCAAATACGTGCAATCACACACGCAAGCCGACTGGTTTCCGTTTCTTGCCGGTGCGGGACCGCTTTACGACGGTGTCGCCGAAGTGTGGTGCGAAGGCATCGAGGACGCGCAACGCATGTTCGCGGAGCCCAAATTCGCGCAGTTGATCGCACCGGACGAAGAGAACTTCCTCGACACCGGCAAGACCGTCATTCTCTTGATGACACAGCATCTCGTGTATCAACGGTCCGGCGCGCCGATCCACGGCGGGGTCAAATTGTTCGAGTTGCCGGTGTGCCGCAAGGATATGACCCGCGCGGAATGCCAGCGCTACTGGCGGGACGTTCATGGGCCGCTGGTGCTTCGTACAGCCGACATGATCGCGCCGCTCCGGCGCTACGTGCAGTCCCATTGTGTCGCTGACGGTTCGGCCGGCCTGCCGCCGATGCGATACGACGGCATGGCCGAACTTTGGTTCGACGGTATCAATGATTTGCGTGCGTGCTTCGGGCCCGAATACGTCAAAACCGTCCATCCCGACGAGCCGCGCTTTGTAGACCCCGAACGCAGCACCGCCCTCGTCGCAAAGGAGTATCTCGTCTACGAGCGCGCCTAATCGGTCGCCCTTCCGGCTCACCTAATCGACTTCTTCCCCGGTTTCGTGCAAAAATTTTCGCCGACGCCCAAGCGTCGCCGCAATTGCGCTTAATCTTTCGGCGCTTAGGAGTGCGTGTTTGCGCGTAAGGAGGGGCATCGTGAGGCTAGCGGCCGGCGCGTTCTCTCTGAGTTTCGCAGTTTTGGCCGCCACTGCCGGTCATGCCCAATCGCCGCCCGCCGCGCAGCAGCCGCTTCCCGGCTTCGTGCCGCCCTATGAGATCAGCAGAATCGTACGTTCCGCCGGCTTTAGCCCGCTGGCGCCGCCGCTGCGCGAAGGTACCACTTATGTGCTCCGCGCCACCGATTATCACGGCATTCTGATGCGTGTTGTGGTCGACGCCCGCTCCGGAGCGATCCGTGCCGTCAACCGCATCGTGCCGGCTTACGAGGTTGGCTTGATTGGCCCGCCCTACGGCGAGCCGCCGCCTTATGGCCCACCGCCGGGCTACGGGCCGCCAAGCTACCGACCGGCGGGCTATGGACCGCCAGGGTATGGGCCGCCAGGGTATGGGCCGCCGTCGATCGCCGCTCCGGAAATGGGCCCGGAAGAAGCGGATTTGGCGCCTGCGTTCGGCCCGCCGCCGCCGGGTTTTGCATTGCCGCCGCCGGGGAGCGTGCATCCTGCGTCACTCCAGATCACGCCGCCATTGCCGCGCCCGCGCCCGCCGGAACTTGCCGCCCGCGACGTCAAGGCCGCCGCCAAACCTGGTGAAACCAAGCCCGGCGACATCAAACCGAGCGAGCCGCCGGCTGCAAAGGCGGACGCCAAGTCCGATGTCTCCACCGCTTCGCCTCCGGTCGCGACCGCAACTCCGGCGGCGAAAAAGCCGCCGCCGCCCGCGATCCAGGATTAGCGGCCGGCGAAGCGCTCTTCGGCAGGATTTCCTCGTCCGCTTTATTCCTCACCGACGCCTATGATTGCGTCGCTCGGCCGGCAATGACACTCTGCGCGTAAAGAGCGGCCGGCAAATAAACAGCGGGGCGGTGGGGAGAAAACGACATGGATGCGGCTGTCACGGTAGCAGCGCGTCTCGATCGCCTGCCGCCGTCGCGCTACACGCGCAAACTGGTCGCTCTGTTGTCGCTCGGCGGCTGGTTCGAGTTCTACGATCTGTTCTTCACCGCCTACGTCGCCATCGGCTTGTTCAAGGAAGGCTTGTTCACGCCGACGACTTCAGGGCTGTTCGACCTGCACGGCGTTGCCAGCTTCGTCGCCTCGGCCTTTGCCGGCATGTTCGTCGGCACCATCGCGTTCAGCTGGCTCTCCGACCGTTTCGGCCGCCGCTCGATCTTCACCTTTGCGCTGCTGTGGTATTCGATCGGCGCCTTCATCATGGCGTTGCAGCGCTCGCCGGAATTGATCGATCTGTGGCGCTTCATCGCCTGCGTTGGGCTCGGCGTCGAACTCGTCAACGTCGACGCCTACTTGTCGGAACTGGTGCCCAAGGAGCAACGCGGCCCGGCGTTCGCCTTCAACCAGGCGATCATGTACACGGCAGTCCCGGTGGTGGCGCTGCTCGCCTGGCAGCTCGTGCCGCGTACCATCTTCGGCCTCGAAGGCTGGCGCTGGGTGGTCATCATCGGCTCGGTCGGCGCGTTCTTGATCTGGTGGATCCGGCGCAGCTTGCCGGAATCGCCGCGCTGGCTCGCGCAACACGGCCATGCGAGCGAAGCCGATAGCATCGTCAGCGAGATGGAAAGCCGCATCCGCGCCGAAACCGGCCGCGAGCTGCCGCGGCCCGAACCGCTTGCCGGCGAAGTCGAGCAAAAAAGCGGCGTCTGGATGGAAATGTGGAGCCACGCTTATCGCGGCCGCACCATCATGCTGATCGTCTTCAATCTCTTTCAGACCATCGGTTTTTACGGGTTCAACAATTGGGTGCCCACGCTTCTGGTGTCGCAGGGCATCGGCGTCACGAGGTCGCTCGCCTATACCTTCATCATCGCGGTCGCGGCGCCGGTCGGCCCGCTCCTCGGCATCTACTTTGCCGACCGCTTCGAGCGCAAATGGCAGATATGCTGGGGGGCGATCGGGATGGCCGTGTTCGGCCTTTTGTTCTCGCAGCAGGCTACCGCGTTCGGCGTCATCGGCTTCGGTTTGTTGATTACTTTGTGCGGCAATTGGCTGTCGTTCTCGTTCCACGCTTATCAGGCGGAGCTTTATCCGACGCGGATTCGCGCCCAGGCAGTCGGCTTTGTTTACGCCTGGAGCCGGTTTTCCGCGATCTTCTCCGGCTTCCTGATCGCCTTCTTCCTCGGCCGGTACGGCACCATCGGCGTGTTTACTTTTATCGCGGGCGCCATGGTGGTCGTTTTCCTGGTGATTGGAATATTCGGCCCGCCGGTGACCAATCGCCGGCTGGAAGCCATCGCGGCCTGAGCGCCAAAAGCGCAGCAAAAGGAATCAGGCGTCACGAGCGGGAAGGGCGGCTGTACCGATTGTTTCAGCGGCCCGGCCGAGCGCCAGAAACTGCACCAGGTCCTCGCGACGCGCCATCGCGTCGCTATAGCCGAGCGCGATGAGCTCGCCGATATAGGCCGGCTCGAACAAGAGGTAACTGGCGAGCCGCCACTCGGAATCCCAGGCGCCGATGCGGCGCATCAGCATGCGAATGGTGGACGGCATTGCCGCGGCATGGCGGCCGGCGATTTCGCGCAGGTCGCGCGAGGGGTCCACCGTCATCACGTCGATGTGGCGCAGTTCGAAATTTTGCAGTTTCTCCGGCGCGAGCTGCGACAGCGTCCGGTTGATGCGCTGTAGCCGTTCGATGTCGACGTCGAGATTGTCCATGAAGATGAGATCGAGCATGTAGCCGGCGAGATTGCCGAGCGACGGGTATGGCGCCGGCGCCGACGGTGGTTTGTCCCGAGCCAAGTCGCGGATGCCGATCACCAGGATGCGGTCGGCGCCGAGCCGGATGGCCGGACTAAGCGGCGCGGTCAGGCGCAGCGACCCGTCGCCGAAATATTCCGCGCCGATGCGGCGGGCGGGAAACATAAACGGCAACGACAGTGAGGCCATGATGTGATCGACGGTGAGCCGGCAATGCACGCCTTCGCGACGCGCGCGCTGCCATTCGCCGATCTCTCTGACGCCTTCGACAAAAGTGACCGCGGTGCCGCGATTATAGCTCGACGTGGTGATGCCGACGGCGTGCAGCGCGCCGCGCTCGATCGCGCGGCTGATCAGCGATAGATCGAGCTCCCGCTCCAGCAGCTGCTGCAGTGGTTCGTTGTTGAGAAACGATTTCGGATTGAGCTCGTTTAGACCGCCGAAGGTCAGTGACGACAGCCAGCGCGAGGCGTAGGCGGTGATCGTCCCAAGGTCGGTCCGATAGATGTCGCTGGTATCCAGCTCGGACCAAAGCTTGGCGAGGCGCTCGACGCCCGCGCGAAAATTCCACGCTTGGCACGCCAGCGCCGCCGCGTTGATGGCCCCGACCGACGCGCCGACGATCACCGGAAACGGGTTACCGTCGTCGCGCAGGAGGTCGGAGATCGCATGCAAGACGCCGACCTGATAGGCGCCGCGTGCGCCGCCGCCGGGTAGGACGAGCCCGACGCGCGCCTTTGGATCGCGCACTTTGGTGCCGGCGTCTTGGGCCGAACGCGTTTGATCCACTGATGTGCGTCCGAAAGCGTTTTCCCGCCGGCGGAAAGGGCGACGTCTCGCCGGTGATCTTGCTCAACGGGCTTATCGCGTACAAGCGCCACTGCAGAAATGGCGGCGCATATACCGGAAATCATGGCCGCAAATAAAAAGCGCCCCGGATGACCGGGGCGCCTACGCACAACTTACGCTTCGCCTGAAACGTCAGTCTTAAACGACAGTCTTGCCGCATGATTTTTTTGGAACCCGGAAACTACCCCCGGATCACGTCCGAGGGCAGGCTTTCCCGGATCATGCGTTACGCGGCTTGTTTATGCTCGACCGTCTGGGCCGCGGCTTCGCCGTTGCCGATCGGGATCTGGCGGGGCTTTTTGGCCTCCGGGATCTCGCGCGCCAACTCGACGTGCAACAAGCCATTCTCGAGCTTGGCGCCCTTGACCAGGACGTGGTCGGCCAGCTGGAACACGCGCTCGAAGGCGCGCGCCGCTATGCCTTGGTAAAGCACTTCGCCGCGCTTCTCCTGCTCCTTGGCGCTCTTTTCGCCGCGGATGGTAAGGGTATTTTCCTTAGCTACGACCGAAAGCTCCGGCTCGCTGAAACCGGCCACCGCGACGGTGACGCGATATTCATTGTCGCCGGTCCGCTCGATGTTATACGGCGGATAGCCGGGCGCCGCGCCCTCGACACCTTGGTCAAGTAGCGAGAACAGCCGGTCGAAGCCGACGGTTGAACGATAAAGTGGTGCTAGATCGAAAGTTCGCATGGCATATCCTCCTTCTGAAGCGACATGCGGGGGTCCGCCGTTTTCGGGCCGGACCTATGGACACGCGCAGCCCTTATGGGCCTGCGCATACCAAAAATAGGGATAGCCCGCCACCCGCGCAAGGGGGCGGAAACCACAGTGAAATAAAGGGTTTTTGCTTGCCCGCGGTCAGGACTAATACTGGGCGGGAAGGTCAATAAGGGCTTGAAGTGAGCACAGCGACCTTGCGCATGTGGCGGAGTTATCTGCGGCTTTCGAGCGCGCTGGTTCTGCTCGCTTTCGTCGTCTGCCATCTCGCCGCTCATTGTTTTCTCTTGGTCTCGCTCGATACCGCGGACACCGCGCTCGTCACCTTGATGTATCCTTGGCGAACGCTTGCCGGCACCGTGCTCTTATCGGTGGCGCTGCTCGTTCACTTCCTCAACGCCCTGTGGTCGATTTATAGCCGGCGCACCTTACGCCTGCCGGCCTGGCAATGGACGCAGATCGCACTCGGCCTGTGTATTCCGCTCGTGCTAATGATTCACATCATCGGCACCCGCATCGCCGAGACGTTCTTCGACGTCTACGACACCTACCCAATTGTTCTGCTCGCGCAGTGGGTACTGGTGCCTTGGCTCGGCGCCGTGCAGGCGCTTGCCGTCGTCATTGTGTGGCTCCACGCCTGCGTCGGCCTGCATTTCTGGCTGCGCGTGAAGCATTGGTATCCGCCGTGGCGGCCGTTCCTGTTCGCGTTTGCCGTGTTGTTTCCGTCGCTGGCGCTCGCCGGGTTCGTCGCGGCTGGCAACGCTACGCGCCGTCAAGTGGCGGAATATCCGGGTTACGTGGCTCAGGTGCTGCAGGAGGCAAGAATAACCGGGCCGAAGGCGCAGGCGCTGGCCCGCATCGAACGCGTCAGCATCGGCATTTATCTCGTGCTGGTCGCGCTGCCGTTTATCGGACGCGGCGTGCGCTACGCCCGCAGCAGGCGCCGCCAATTGCCGCAGCTTTCACACCCTTCCGGCCGGGCCATGGCGATTCTTGCCGGCGCGTCGGTGCTGGAGACTTTGCGCGACAATGGCATCCCGCATCCGGCGCTCTGCGGCGGTCGCGCACGCTGCACCACCTGTCGCGTACTGGTTAGCAAAGGCCTCGACCGGCTGCCGCTGGCCGCCGGCATGGAGGCGCAAGCGCTCGCGCGTATCAGCGCCACAGAAGGCATGCGGCTCGCCTGTCAAATCCGGCCGACTGCCGATATCTCCATCATGCCGCTGTTGGCGGCCGACGCGACCGCGGCGGACGGCAGGCTGCGCGGCGGTTTCGAAGGCAGCGAACGGCTGATCACCGTGGTCTTCGTCGATATCCGCGGTTCGACCAGATTGGGTGAAAACCGCTTGCCCTATGATGTGTTGTTTATTCTCAACCGATTTTTCCGGGAGATGACACAAGCGATCGAAGCCACCCATGGTCACTATTCGCAGTTCACCGGCGACGGCCTGATGGCGTTGTACGGTTTGAACGCGGCCGAGCCGACGCGCGGCGCCGCCGACGCCGTGCGCGGCGCCCGCGAAATGATGACGCGGCTCGATCACCTTAACGGGCAATTGTCGGACGATTTGGCGGAGCCGCTGCGGATCGGCATCGGCATTCATTACGGCGAAGCCATTGTCGGTGCCATGGGTCCGCCGCGCTCGCAAATCATCACCGCCATTGGCGATACCGTGAACACATGCGCGCGCCTCGAAAGCCTCACCAAAGACTATGACTGCCTGGTCGTCATCTCGCGCCGGGCTGCGGAAGCGGCGGCACTCGAAGTCGGCGGCAACGTTTTGCAGCAAGCTGTGGTAAAGGGCCGCTCCGAGCCGGTCGAATTCTACGCGCTGAATGACCCCGCGGCGCTGGAGCTCTGAATTCAAGCCAACCGCAATTGAGGCCGGCGCGGCGGCTGCTATAAGCGGGAGCTTCTTTCTTCAAAAACCCCGATGAAACTCATCTCGATTCCCGCCAATCCGGTGCCCGACGATGTCGTCACCAGCATGCTCAAGACGCCCGACGGCGTGTCGCTGCGCTATGCGCGCTTTGCGCCGCCGGCCGGACGCCGCGGCACCGTGTGCATCTTTCCCGGCCGCACCGAATGGATCGAAAAATATTTCGAAACGGTGCGCGATTTGCGCAACCGCGGCTTCGCGGTCGCCATCCTCGATTGGCGCGGCCAGGGCCTGTCCGACCGCGCGCTCAGCGACCGCCTCAAAGGCTATGTCGGCAGCTTCTCGGAATTCGACATCGATCTCGAAACCTTCATGCACCAAATGGTGCTGCCCGATTGCCCGCCGCCGATCTTTGCGCTCGCCCATTCCATGGGCGCAACCATAATCATCCGCTCGATTGCGCGCGGTCAGCGCTGGTTCGACCGCGTCGTGCTCTCGGCGCCGATGCTCGGCATCGCCTTTGTGCGCTCGATGGCGATTGCCGGGACGATCCTCGCCGGCGCGCGCGCCGTGGGCTTCGGCCGCGCTTACGTTCCCGGCCGCTACACAGGCATTCTCGATTTGCGGCCATTCGCTGGCAATCCTCTGACCACGGATCCGGTGCGCTATGCGCGCAATGCCGCCGTCATCGAGGCGGAGCCGGCGCTCGGCCTCGGCGGACCGACTGTCGCTTGGTGCGACGCCGCTTTCCGCGCCATGGCGACGATGCGCGACCCCGGCTATCCGGCGCGTATCCGCCAGCCGATCCTCATCGTTGCCGCCGGAGGCGACGCCATCGTCTCGAACGGCGCGACTGAGGATTTCGCCACGCAGTTGCGGGCCGGCTCGCAGCTTGTCGTCGCCGGCGCCCGGCACGAATTGTTGATGGAGCAGGATCGTTATCGCACCCAATTCTGGGCCGCGTTCGACGCCTTCGTGCCGGGGACGCCGCTGTATTAGTGCGTGCGCCGTGCCCGGCTTTCCGCCAAGACGCCGTTCGCGCTAGCATGGCGTTGCAAAGCGCAGTCGGGAGAACGCCACCGTCATGCCCACTAATCGCGTCTATCGGATCGCCGTGATCCCGGGCGACGGCATTGGCAAGGAGGTGGTGCCGGAGGGCTTGCGCGTTCTGGAGGCCGCTTCCAAGAAATTCGGCTTCGAACTGCGCAACGATCATTTCGACTTCGCGTCCTACGACTATTACGCCAAACACGGGCGCATGATGCCGGAGGATTGGAAGGATAAAATCGGCCGGCACGACGCGATCTTTTTCGGCGCGGTCGGCTGGCCGGCGAAAATTCCCGATCACGTCTCGCTGTGGGGCTCGCTTATTCAGTTCCGCCGCGAGTTCGACCAATACGTGAATCTTCGGCCGGTGCGGCTGATGCCCGGCGTTCCGTCGCCGTTAGCGAATCGCAGGCCCGGTGACATCGATTTCTGGGTGGTGCGCGAGAACACCGAAGGTGAGTATTCGGCAATTGGCGGCCGCGCCTTTGCGGGGACCGAGCGCGAGGTGGTGGTGCAGGAGACGGTGTTCACCCGCATCGGTGTCGACCGGGTCTTGAAATATGCGTTCGAGCTTGCCCGGCGGACGCCGAAGAAGCATTTGACCTCGGCCACCAAGTCGAACGGCATCGCCATCACCATGCCGTACTGGGACGAGCGGGTCGAAGCGGTGTCGAAAGACTATCCCGACATCAAGTGGGACAAATACCACATCGACATTCTGGCGGCGCTGTTCGTGCTCAAACCCGACCGCTTCAACGTGGTGGTGGGGTCAAACTTGTTCGGGGATATTCTCTCCGACCTCGGCCCGGCCTGTACGGGCACAATCGGCATCGCGCCGTCGGGCAACATCAACCCCGAGCGCAAATTTCCCTCCATGTTCGAGCCGGTGCACGGCTCGGCGCCGGATATTGCCGGCCAGGGCATCGCCAATCCGATCGGTCAGATTTGGTCGGGCGCGATGATGCTCGATCATCTCGGCGAGGTCGAAGCGGCGGCCGCCATCGTCAAGGCAGTGGAGACCGTGTTGGCTGTCGAGGAGCAGCGGACGCGCGACCTCGGCGGCCCGGCCGACACCACCACTTGCGGCAAAGCGGTGGCCGACGCGCTGGCGTGAGCCATGAAGGCTAGTGGATTAGTTCCTTGAGCGGCACTTGCGCATCCTCAAACGGCCGAGCGCCGTTGTGCCCGAGCGATTTTTCGCTTCCTGACCCTGACCGGCGCGTCTTGCCGGTCGCTCGACGCCAGTAAACCGGCGGCGATCAAGCGAGCGGCTTCGCTGACGTGATCCTCGAGCAGCTTGACCGCCTTATCGGCATTCCGGGCGAGGGCAGTTTGCATGATCTCTTTGTGACTGAGCCAGCGAGGCGCGTTCGGCAGCCGACTATTCGCCGAGAGCCGGCGATACCGGTCGAATTGATCGGTCAAAAGCCCATGCAAATGGAGGAGCCATGGCGACTGGCACGCCGCGACTAATGCGACGTGAAAATCGCGGTGCCGGTTTTCCCAAACGTCCTCCGCCATGCTCTTGCCGGAGCGCTGCAGCGAGGCAAAACGCTCGCTGGCGGCAGCAAGCCGGGCTTCCCAGAGTTCGTCGCCCTTGCGAATGGCAAGCCGAAGCGCATAGCCCTCCACTTCCTTGCGCACCATGGCGATATCCATGAATTCCTCGACCGATACTTCGGGAACGCGAAAGCCGCGCTGCCCGATCGAGACCACCAGGCGATTCTCGGCGAGGCGCGATAGCGCCTCGCGCAGCGGGCTAAATCCAACCCCATAAGTCCGCCGAAGATCCTCGAGGCGGAGCTTTACGCCCGGCGGCAAGCGAGAGCTGATGATATCGGCCCGTAGCCGGCCGAATACTTCACCGGCGAGCGTCGGAGAGTGCTCATCGGTTGGCACCAATTCCGTTTCGCGGACCACTTTCGTCACTTCACACCATCTCCGTTCGACCGAAAGCTCGTGACTGGCGATCATCGAGCGTGATCGCTTCGCTAGCCAGACTTAGCTGTAAGCGCGAACGCTCACAATCGCGGCGGTTGTGCGATCGAGATTAACGGGCGCCGGCGCGGGCATGTTCTGAATTTTGTGGACCGAACGGCCCCAGCCGCGCGTTCCGGTCTGGAGCTTGCGGTCCTTTACCACAAACCGGCCGCGCACGATCGTGTGCAGCGGCAGCCCCTGCACCTGTCGGCCATTCCACGGCGTGACCTTCGCGATGGAATGTGCTTCGGCGTCCCAGATGGTCCAGCGGCGGTTGAGATCGACGATGGCAATGTCGGCATCCGCGCCCGGTTGGATGACGCCCTTGCGGGGATAAAGTCCCCACAGCTTCGCCGGGTTTGCCGCGCTCCAGCGCACATAGTCGCAGATCGAGCCGCGGCCGCCGGCGATCGCCGTCAGCATCAGCGGCATTTGGGTCTCGACGCCGGCAAAACCGCAATCCACAGTCCAGATGTCGTTTCTGGTTTTCTCTTCCAAAGAATGCGGGGCGTGATCGGTCGCAATGACGTCGATGGTGCCTTCCGCCAGCGCCGCCCACAGCGGCTCCTGATT
>Ga0181537_10002546_pt1 | contig 16018 bp, 14 predicted proteins | sample PEATcosm2014_Bin_39_FD_119765 | JGI IMG/M metagenome (GOLD analysis project Ga0181537, IMG submission 119765) | Peatland microbial communities from MTU Mesocosm Facility, Houghton, MI, USA - PEATcosm2014_Bin23_10_metaG | ecosystem: Environmental > Terrestrial > Soil > Wetlands > Peat | place... | reverse complement strand
TTCCTGCTGTACAGCGCCATCACAATTCTCAGCAAGCGCGGCAAGGTAAAGCCTCTGGAGGACGAATCCGCGCTGATCGTCAACGAGACTGTGATTCCACCTTATGAACCGAAGCGCTATCCCCTGGGACTGGCGGCATCTCTCGTGGCGGGCGCGCTCTCCGGATTGCTGGGCATCGGCGGCGGCCCCATCAAAGTTCCGGTGATGTACATCTTCATGAATGTCCCGCTGATGGTGGCCACCGCGACTTCGAATTTTATGATTGGCGTCACTGCCGCCGCCAGCGCCATCGTCTATTACCGGCGCGGCGACATTCTCGTGGAGTACGCTGCGCCACTGGCCGTGGGCGTGTTCCTGGGTTCGCTTCTGGGCGCGCGCCTGGCCCCGCGCGTGCACAGCAAAGTCGTGGTGTATCTGCTGGTGGGTGTGATGTTCTATCTTGCCGGACACCTGATCGTGCACCTGCTGCGAGGATGGTTATGAACCAGCTGCGCGAACCAAAGTTCGATCGCATCGTGAGCCTGGTGCTGGGCGTCGGCGCGGTGGCTTGTTTCCTGATTATGCTCGCGGGGCTGATTTCCAGTTGGTTCGTCAGCCGCGATATTTCACTCGGCATCGAGCGCGCCGGAGTGATTCTGATGCTGGCCACTCCGGTGGTGCGAGTCATGGTCGCCTGCTTCCTGTTCTTTCGCGAAAAAGACTGGAAGTATGGATGGATTTCGCTGGGCGTGCTCGTGATTCTGATGCTGGGGTCAGTGTTCGGGATCGGGGAACACTGAGCGGCTTCTGTGACCTAACTCATTCACCCCTTCTTACCTGACATCGTGGATCAGCACCACGTTTGAGGTCAGCCGTCCCCGACTCATAACCAGCGACTTGCCGTCTCTTGACGGAGCGAAACCAAAGATCAAGTCACTGTTGAAGTGAGTGACCTGCTGAGGCGCTCCTCCCGCAATCGGTTGCCTCCAGATGTTCCCGACGCCACCTTCGTTCTTGAAATACAAGAGCGCATTGCCGCCTGCGTCCCACTCGATCCAGTCCGTCGGAATCGAGAGATATTTCGAAGGTTTCCCCCCGTCCCACCCCATGATTGCAACTCCGCGCGGAGGCGTTGCTTGCTTGTCCCGGTAGATATAGGCGATCCATTTCCCGTCAGGCGAAACAACCGTACGCTTTGCGTCGGCCTCGTTGAGCCGAACGGGGACGCCACCTTCAATCGGTACTTTCCAGATTCCCTGCTCGGGGCCCCACTTCGCGTAAATCACCCATTTCCCGTCGGGCGATATATCCGGGTGTGAATCCCAGGAGTCCAGCGGGCTGCTCGTCAATTGCGTGAGATTCGTACCGTCCAAGTCCATCCTCCAGATGTGTCTGCTCCCGCCGCGATCTGAAACAAGAACAATGAAGCGGCTATCGGGTGAGACCCGGAGGGAGAACTTCATATTCCCAGTATCGGCGGTCAATTGCCTGGGATTGCGCCCGTCTCCATCCATCATCCAGACGTTCGAGCTAGTGCCTGCATACTTCAAGAAGACGACCTTGCCGTCCGGGGTCCAGGTCTCCCAGGTGCTTGCGCCATCGGAAGTGATCGGTTTGGCTGCGTCCGCTGCCGCAACCGGTGCGACCCAGGTGTCGAACGTTCCCTGTATCTGCGCAGTCGCCAAAACCCGCGAGTCGGCAGTAACGCTTCCACCGTCGTAGTTATTCAAATCGCTGGTGACGTTACGGAATTCGCCGCCAGGATACGAGATATATCCGAGTTGGCTGGTGCCTCCAACTTGGTCTTCTTTACTGACAATCAGCCCTCGCCCGTCGGGCATCCAGGTCAAGCTATGCACCGCAGCCCACCGCTGCTGGCCCAGAGGACGCTCGGTCCCATCGTTGACGGATATTTCCATCAGGCTCACATACTTGAGATCGCCTCCAGAAAAGCCAGCACCGGTTGCAATGGTTTTTCCGTCTGGTGACCAGTCAACCTCCCAGAAGGAATTCGGATACTCGCGCGCGGCGAGTTGCCGCTCTCCGGTTCCGTCCTCGTTGACCACCATTACTGCCGACTCGTTCCTCTCGGCGGATTGCCGCACGAAAGCCAGCCGTTTTCCATCGGGTGAGAACGTGACACCGCTGTCTACGGCCGTAATTAGCTTTCTCGCGGCGCCCCCCAACACAGGAATCTTGTAAAGAGCGCTGACCGCCTCCTTGGCGTTGTATTGGACGAAATAAAGGAATTCGCCGTCACGCGAGAATCTGATACTCAAGTAGGCGACTTCTGCTGGAGCAATAATCTGCACCTTGCTCCCCGTCGTGACCTGCTCGACCCAAAGGCTCATGCCGCTTCGTTGATCGAAGCCCCCTACGGTATACGCCACGTACTTGCCATCCGGAGAGATCGCTGCAAACAGCACATCCCCGGAAGTGGTGAGCTGCGTCATTTCTGTTTTCTGGAACACCACCGGCTTGGGGGCGAGCCAGGAATAGCCAGCCCATGTGATTCCCGCTAACACGATCAAAAGGGCCCCAACGCCAATCCACGGACTACGTTTGCGGCCGTCCGAAGATCCTGCGGCTCCCACTGCTGAGATGCGGCTTGATTCCGTGTCGCGCTTCAGGCGTTGCAGGTCGGTGCGAATCTCGGACGCGTGCTGATAGCGCAGGTTGCGATCTTTTTCCAGACATTTCGTGATGACCCGCTCGAGATCGGCGGGCAAGTCAGGATTCAGGCGCACCGCCGAGGTTGGTGTCCCGTCCAAAATCGCCTTGAAGATTACGCCGGAAGTGTCGCCGCGAAATGGAAGCAGCCCGGTCGCCATCTCGTACAAAACGGCGCCAAACGAGAACAGATCAGTTCTGCAGTCGAGTTCTTTGCCTCGTACCTGCTCCGGGGACATATAGGCGACGGTGCCGAGCGTGCTGCCGGGACTGGTCAGATGGTCCTCGGAGTCAATGGTCGGTGCGCTCAGAGCAGCACCTTCCGCCTTCGAAGAAACCTTGGCCAGTCCGAAGTCCAGAATCTTGGCCTGACCTCGATTCGTGACGAAGATGTTTGCTGGCTTGATGTCACGATGAACAATTCCCTTGGCATGGGCGGCATCGAGGGCATCTGCACTCTGGATGCCCAGTTCGAGCACCGTTTCGATTTCCAGCGGCTTGCCCGCGATCCGGTGGCGGAGTGTCTGGCCCTCCAGTAACTCCATCGCGATAAAGGTTCGCCCATCGGCTTCGTCAATCTCGTAGATGGTGCATATGTTGGGATGGTTCAACGAGGATGCAGCCTTCGCCTCGCGCTGAAAGCGGCTGAGCGCCTGCGCGTCGTGGGCGGTTTCATCGGGCAGGAACTTCAAGGCGACGTGACGGCCGAGTTTGAGATCCTCAGCGTCGTAAACCACTCCCATGCCACCGCCGCCTATCTTGCTGGCGATGCGGTAATGGGAGATCGTCTGCCCCACAGGTTGGGAAGGCGTGGACATTGGCTAGCCATGTTAGGGATGTTGCGCCGGGGAAGTCAACGAAGCGTATACCGCCTTGATTCGCCGTTCTAGAAGATATGCAGCTTGATGCTTAGATATTTTTTCGGGTTTTCGCGGACCGCCTTCACCAGGTTCTGGGTTTCGGTCAGCGTCTGGTTCAGGTTGTTGTAGAGCGTATCGTCTTTGAAAAGTTTTCCGGCGGTGCCCTGGCCGGCTTCGAGCTCGGTGGTCAGTTCCGAGAGCTTCGTGATCGTGGTGTCGAGCTTCTTGGCGAGTTCTTCATCCTTCGCCAGCTTGCCGATGCTGCCCTTGCCGGCATTGATGTCCGCAGTCAGTTGCTTGATGTTGGCGATGGTGTCGTTGGCGTTGTTGTAGAGCGACGGATCTTTCACGAACTTGCCGGCCGTGCCCTTGCCGGCCTGGATGTCGTCAATCACGCCATTCATCTTGTCGAGCGTGGCCAGGAACTTGTCATAAGCGTCATTGCGGCTGATGAGCGCGCCCAGACTGCCCTGCCCACTGCCGACTTGCTGCACAATCTTCTGCAGGTCCGCGACGGTGTCGGATAAGCGGTTGTAAAGCGTGGGATCGTAGATGAGTTTCCCGAGCGAACCTTTGCCGCTTTCGGCGAACGCCAGAATGCGGTCCGCGCGCTTCAGCAGTGCGTCCATATTCTCGAGCGTGCTCTGGCTGGCACGCACCACCTGGTTGAAGTCAGGATGCACCTGCGTGGGCAGCGTGTCGCCATCCTGCGCGGGAGTACCGACGGCCTGGGAACTCTCGATATCGAGATAGGTCTCGCCCAGCACGCCCGCGGTGTCGAGCGAAGTCACCGAATCGCGGCGCAAGTCGTAACTGTATTTCGTGCTGACTTTCATGATGACTTCGACGGGCGTGAGTTGCTTGTCTTTGTCGGGAACGATGCCGATATGGGTGACATTGCCGATGTCCACTCCGGCCAGGCGTACCGGAGCGCCAACCCGCAGGCCCTCTGCATTATCGAAATAGGATTTCAGGGTGAGGCGCGGAGTGAAAAATCCGGAAGTTCCGGACATGAGGAACAGCAGAAAGCCCAGCGTCAAACCGGCGATGATCACCGTGATCCCAACCCGCAGTTGCGACCACTTGAGCTGCTTCTGGCTAGGCAAATGAATTCCTCATGATGCCCGTCTGGATGGATTGCGCCGGCGGCGCGAACAGCTCGGATTCGCCGCCTGCCCCCGCTGCACGCCCACCGCAGCATGATAACAAAAACCGGAGCCAGCGCTTAAGCCGTATTCGTTCTGTTCCGCAGCGCGGGCATGAGCAGCAGGGCGATCAGGTAGGCGGCCGCCCCGCAGGTCAAAGTGACGGTCAATCCGAACTGGATGGCGATCACCATGGCCAACACCGAGCCGAGCACGCTGGCCGCGGCGTTCATGGCCCAGGCCCACTCGACGGAATTGTCGCTAGCGCCCTCCCCGGCAGGAAATTCAGGAGCCGGCAGGGCCGCGAGCGCGCGCAAGCCCGTGGGAAACGGCATGCCCATGACGAATCCCAAGGGGATGAGCAGAACAGCGCTCACCAGCAGGCGGTATCCGAAGTCCAGTCCGACCAGCGCCGCCAGGCGGCTCGGCAGGAAAAATACGTCGGCGAGAATCGTCACCACGACCAGCACCAGCGGCACCCAGCCCAGGCTGGTGCGCGGCAGCCAGAGCCGCGAGAACAAACTGCCCGCGCCGCTCGAAAGCATCAGCAGGAAAATCACCACGGTCAGGGCGTAGGTGGGATGGCCCAGAAACAGCACGAAGCGCTGGATGAAGGCAATCTCCACCAGAATGTAGCCCAGGCCCACGGCTACGAAATAAAGCAGCGGAAGCGGCGACTGGCGGGCGTTTCGGCTGCGCAGCTTACTTCTTAAGATCAGAGGTAGAACCAGAAACACCAGCACCGCGACCAGGGAAATCGCCAGCACGAGCAGCAGCACCAGAACTCCGAGGTTCACTTTCCAGTCGATGCCCGAGCGCAAACCTTTTTCGCCGAGAATCTGTTCCGGCTTAAGCGTGAAAAAGAAGAAGGGCGCGTTGTCGGTCACGGGTGCGACGTTGTAGGCGTAGGCGCGCGCGAATCCGTAAGGATCGTTGCTCGCGATCAAGTCAGAAAAAGGATTCTGCCCAGGGTCAGAAGGCAGATACAGCGGGTTGAGTTGCGGGAAGTCGTCGAGATGATTGTTCACAGCCGCTTCCTCTGCCGCCGTGAACGGAGTTTTTTTGGCCAGCACCACGACCGGAATGCCGTCTTCGTTGAGCGGGCCCTGCGAGGCGACGATGAAGTTGCGGGCCGGGTTCGCCACTCCCAGGCGGTGCAGCGCTTCCATGGCAACCGCAACCACGCGCAGCGCTTCCCGCGGATGTCGGAATTCCCAGCGTGTGATGGCGATCATGCCATCGGGCTTGAGGTGATCGAAATATTCGCGGAAAGCCTCGACCGTATAGAGGTTGTTCTCGCTCAGCGCAAACGCGCCGGCCGCGGTCGAGGCCCACGTATCCACCAGCGTCATCTGCACTACATCGAAATGTTGCGGACTCGAACGCAGAAACGAGCGGCCGTCGGTAACGTGAATATGCACGTCCGGCCGTTCATAAAGATGTTGCGCGTAATCGGCGTACCGCCCGCGCATGATAGTAGTGGCAATGATGGGATTGATTTCGATTCCGGTCACGCTGGGGCTGCCGTTGGCCACGGCGCGCAGCACGTCGACCCCGCCGCCCGGACCGATGATGGCGAACTCTCCCTTCGGCCGCAACACGTTGGCCAGAGCGGGCGGAGCCGACATCAGGTCGTCCTCCCACTCCGTGTTGTGCCACTGCGCAACGTCCGCGTTCATGATGTAAGTGGAGGCGTCGGCGTCAATCACGATTGCCTTGGCCTGACCTTGGCGGTCAACCTCCACGCGCGAAAGCGCATTCCAGCGCGCGAACTCCACCCACGCCGGATCGCGAAACATGCCCTTGGCGTAGACCACATCGATCAGGCGTCCCGAATAGTTCAGGCCGATAAGAACGGCCAATGCGAGCGCGAGCCCGCCGGCATTTCTACGCAGCGCCTGAGATCCAGCCCAGATCGCGCCGGCAGCCGCCATAGTGGTTCCTGCGACGAGAACAACATTCGGTCCACCCACCCAGTTCAGCAAGGGGACAACCGCCAGGCAGGCCAGCGCTCCACCGCAGAGGTCGGCGCCATACAGTCGCGGGATGCGGCGCGTTTCGCGCGCGAATACCACCGCGAACAGAAGTCCAGTCAGAAAGAACGGAACCGCAGCCGCGAGATAGAGCGTAGTCAGCCGTCCAAAGTTGGCCCAGGAGACCTGCAGCGCGACCCGAGCGTGCAACACGATCTCCAGTACCACGAGAACGACCACGGAATTCGCCATGCACAGCCGCGCGGCGAGCAGGCGTGTGCCGGTGCCGGACAGTCGGGCCTTCAGCAGATAAGCGAACACGCCGCCCGCGCCCAATCCCAGGAGGGCAATCGAAATTGCGAGAAATGCGAAATGGTAGAACAGCACGACCGAGAACAACCGGGTCAGCGCCAGCTCCAGTAACAGCGCGGAAAAGCTGGTAAGCGCCAGGCCCGCCAGCAGAGTTTTTTCCGGAATTTCAAGCGGGCTCGAAGTTGGAACTAGAGTCGGAGTGATGACGGCCATAAATAGATTCGAGGCGACAGTCTAGCAGATGATAGGCAGCGAGTCGCACGCGAGCGAGCGCGAAAGGAAGTGGTGCAGCTTAGATTCTGATAGTGAGCATTATCGCGGTGTCATCCCGAGCGGAGCCGTTCTTCCGGCGTAGCGAGGAGCCTGCCCTGAGGTGAAGCCGAAGGGATCTCCCGCTGATCGGCACTCGCAGATCGGCACTCGCATCAAGATCAAACTAGCTCTCCAGTATCACCTGCGCGATGGCCTGTTCCTGGGTATGCGAAATCGACAGGGCGACATTTTTCGCGCCGAGCTTGGCGGCGAATTCTCCCGCCTTGCCCTGAAACACCATGGTCGGCCGGCCTCCAGGCATGCGCGTAACCTCGCAATCGCGCCAGCGCACACCGTGATTCCAGCCCGTGCCCAGCGCCTTCATCGCAGCTTCCTTGGCGGCAAAACGGGCTGCGTAACGCTCGAAGCGGTTTGCCTTGGAATCGCAATAACGGATCTCGCCGGGCGTGAAAATGCGCTGCAAGAATCGCTCCCCAAAGCGCTCGATGGACTGGCGGATGCGGGGAACTTCTGCGATGTCAATGCCCGTGCCTACGATCATTTCTGGAGTCCACCGTGACCAAGTTCCATGAATGCTTTCTTCAGCGCCTCGTCCTGCTCGGCAAACACCGTGCGCAAATCCAGCAGCACCCGCCCATCCGCCACGCGCGCAATGATGGGCGGATCGCAGCCGCGTAGGCGGGCAGCCAACTCGTCGGCGCTGAGGCCTTCGCAACTTAAGGCCAGGAGCCGAGTTGGCAGCACCGACGACGGCGCCGCGCCGCCGCCGATCACCGATTCACCATCGATGACGTCGACACTCAGTTTTGACGATCGGGCCTGTGAAGCCAGCGCTTCGGCGCGACCGCCGATTTCCTGTTTCGTCATCCGCATCATCTTTAATGTCGGGATCGCATCGTGGTCACACTTCACATACGCCAGCAGCGTGGCCTCGAGAGCAGCGTAAGTAAGTTTGTCGACGCGCAACGCACGGAATAAAGAGTTGGCGCGCATGCGCGCAACCAGATCGGCGCGGCCGCTGATCAGTCCGGCTTGCGGGCCGCCCAGCAATTTGTCGCCGCTGTAAGTCACGATGTCGACCCCGGCGCGCAGGCTGTCGAGCACGCTGGGTTCGCCGCTGATGCCGAAATTCTGCAAATCTACAAGCGCCCCGCTGCCCAGGTCTTCCATCAAGGGCAAACCGCGTTCGCGCGCGATCGTCACCAGTTCAGCGGTGGATGCCCGCTCAGTGAAACCCGTGATTTCAAAATTCGACCGGTGCACCCGCAGCAGCAGCCGCGTGCGTTCGGTAATAGCCTTTTCATAATCAGCGGCGCGCGTGCGATTCGTCGTGCCCACTTCGCGCAGAGTCGCGCCCGATTTCGCCATGACGTCCGGGATGCGGAATGATCCGCCGATCTCCACCAGTTCACCGCGTGAGACGATGACTTCGCCGCCATCAGCCAGTGTGTTGAGGGCCAGCAGGACCGCGGCGGCATTATTGTTTACGACGATTGTGGAAATGGCGCTGGACGATTCCGCCGGGCTTCGCCCTGGCGGGACAGCCGATGCGGCCGTCGCCATATGCGCCGATGCGGCGCCTTCGCTCAGCAGGCTACGAAACAGGCGATCAACATGAGCGTCGCGCTTGCCGCGCGCGCCCGCCTCAAGGTCGAATTCGAGATTGGAAAATCGTCCGGCAGTTTCGCGGAGGTGCCCCAGCGCAGCTTCAGCCAGTGGTGCGCGGCCAAGATTCGTGTGCAGGATGACGCCCGTCGCGTTGATGACCGGACGCAGCGAGTGCGTCAGGGCTTCACGAAGTTGTGCTGCGATCGCGCCCACGATCCCCTCCAGTGCGATTGGCAGCGCGGACGCATCCAGCAGCCCGGAAGAAATCTCCTCGCGCAAGCGGGCGAGCACGGCGCGCGCGGCGTCGGTAACTGCGGCCAGCCCCTGATTCGAATCGAGGTTCGAATCGAGGCTCGAAGCAAGGTTCGACGCAAGCGCTGCCACGGCGGGCGCGCGTAATAGCTCGTCTACCGACGGCAGTTCGCGAAACAGTTCTGACTTCGCAGCGCCTTTCATTTTGATTCAACCCAACTACGTTATGCCCGGATTATCCCACGAAAGCGGCGTCCGCCTCGCGGTTTCGCCGCCTACAACGTGTGCAAATACGCCAGCAGATCCTGAATATCCTGCGCACTCAACGTCTGGCTGAAACCCGGCATTTCGTTGCGGCCGAGCCGAATGATGTCGGTGACGCGCTCGTCGTTGGCGGGCAGTCCGCTCAGAGAAAGATACTTGTGCTGGAAAACTCCCTTGAGCGGCGGACCCTTCTTCCCGCGAGTGGAATACGGCTCATGGCAGCGATCGCAGTGCGAGTCGTAGATTTTGCGTCCCGCGGACTGTTGCGCGTTCAGGCCCAGTTCGGCGTCGGACTTGCGGCGCTCCACGTCGCACGCCGGGAGCATGGCCAGCACAAGCAGAATCAACCCGGCGGCGCAGAAAATTCCGGCGCGAAGCTGCTGTCGCGATTCACTCATCAGCGTCTCCCTCGCCTGCGAACCATCCCGTGCCACACGCGGCGCTGCCCGCCACTTTACAATGATAGAGCAAAGCGGGCTGGGACAAAGCAGGTGGAGCAAAGCGGGCTGGGGCAAAGCAGGCTGGAGCAAAGCAGGCTGAGGCAAAGCAGGATAGAGCAAAGCCGCGAAAGCGAGGACAGTCCCTCACCATGGCCGTGGCGGTCAAGCGAGTGTACGAAACGGCAGAGCACGCCGACGGAGTGCGCGTGCTGGTCGACCGTTTATGGCCGCGCGGCCTTACTAAAGCGAGAGCCGCAGTGGACGAATGGTTGCGCGATCTCGCCCCCTCCGACGAACTGCGGCGCTGGCTGCACTCCCGGCCCGAGAATTTAGAGGATGCGCACTCACGGCATGCGTACTGGAAAGATTTCCGCAAGAAATATCTCAAGGAACTGGCGCAACCGGAAGCCGAAGATGCGCTGCGCCGGCTCTACCAGCTGGCCCACAAACGGAAGCGCCTGACCCTGCTGTTCGCCTCGAAAAACGAAACGCACAATAACGCGGTCGTCCTCAAAGAGTTGCTCGACGGGATGCGCAAGCCTCCGACGGGCACCGGCCCCGGAGCGATTCACGCCATGCGCCGCAGCCAGGCCGCCGTGCGCCGCAGATAACGCGAGCCCGCAAGATCCCTGCCGCGTTCTGCATTTCGATTTAGAATCGTGCCGCATGAGATCCGTCTTTCAATGGAACCTGGGGATGCGCGCGCTGGAACTGGGCAAGCGCACGCTGATCATGGGAATCGTGAATGTCACGCCCGACTCATTTTCCGACGGCGGCCAGTTTCTCGACCGCGACCAGGCCATCGCGCACGCTGAGCAATTACTGGACGAAGGGGCCGACATCGTGGATATCGGCGGCGAATCGACGCGCCCCGGAGCCCGCGTGAATACTGGCGTTACGAAATCCAGCGTCGCGAAATCCGGGGAGTCGCAGAAAACTTCGAGCTCGAATCCCGGGTCCGTCGTCACTGCATCCCTCGTCAGCGCTCCCGCCGTTAATGCTGAAGAAGAACTCCGGCGCGTGCTCCCGGTCATCGCCGAATTGAAGCGCAAGCATCCCGCTGCAGTGCTCTCGGTCGACACCTACAAAGCGGATGTGGCCCGCGCGGCTGTCGGCGCCGGCGCCGAGATCGTGAACGACGTCAGCGGATTCCGCTGGGACCCGCGCATGACAAAGACGGTCGCCGAGTTGAAATGTGGCGCCGTTCTGATGCACATGCGCGGTCGTCCGGAAGAGTGGCGCACGCTGCCGCCCCCGGGCGATATCGTGCTGCTGGTGAAACGCGAACTCAAAGAGTGGGCAGAGACGGCAGTGCTGGCGGGGGTGCGTCGCGAGCGCATCGTGCTCGACCCAGGTTTCGGGTTCGGGAAAAGTTTCGACGAGAACTACCCGCTGCTGGCGCGTTTCAGCGAATTGCAAACTGCAGGTTTCCCATTGCTTGCGGGAACGTCGCGGAAATCATTCATCGGCCGCACGCTGGCCAGCAACGGAAAAGATGCGCCTCCCGAGGGCCGTCTCTATGGCACACTCGCGACTCAGACTGCGTTGATTCTCAAGGGCGCGCACATCGTGCGGACCCACGATGTGAAGGCCGCAGTCGAGGCCGCCCGCGTGACCGATACAATTTTGCTGGCCCGCTAGGAAATCTCCTGCGTTTTTCTTTAAGAGAAAATATTTCGAGCCTGTTTTTCCCTTCGGGCAATGCAGATGGACGCCGCGCCCCCTCATGCCGCCGGCACGCTCTACACTAATTCCATCGCCATCGCGTGATGGATGATCTAGCCAGATTCTCGCAACATCCGAGAGTGACCGTGCGGCGCCCCGGACCGCCCGACCCTGTCGGCAAATGTGTCGTCTACTGGATGCAGCGCGCCCAGCGCGGCATTGACAATCCTGCGCTCGATCTCGCCGTTGACGCCGGCAACGCGCTGCGTAAGCCGGTCGTGGTTTTTTTTGCGCCGGTGCCGTTTTATCCGAACGCCAACCTGCGGCACTACCATTTCCTTGCTGAAGGTATTCCGGACATTGCCGATGTCCTGGCCAAACGAAATATCGGATTCGTGCTTCGCCGGTTTCCGGAACACAGCCTGCTGCGGTTCTGCGACGAAGTGAAAGCCGCGCTGGTCATCGGGGACGAAAACCCCATGCGCGAGCCCGAATCCTGGCGGCGCACGGCGGCACGAAAATTGAAAGTCCCGCTGTGGACGGTCGATGCCGACGTGATCGTTCCTTCCAAACTGCTGGAGAAGGCGCAATACGCCGCCCACGTTATCCGTCCACGCCTGCAGGTGCAGTTGGAACATTTCCTGGTCGCGCCCAGAAATCCCGCCGCGCTTCACGCCTGGAAGCCGGCAGCGTACCGGCCGGAATCCATCTCATCGCTGCCGGTTGATTGCGATATCACGCAAGGCTGGCAGCTCGACCGCTCGGTCTCTCCCGTCTCGGGATGGCGCGGCGGAACTGCGCAGGCGTTTTCTTTGCTCCGGGAATTTGTCGACCACAAGCTGCGCGGCTATGGCACGCAACGCAACCGGCCCGAAGTCGACCACACCAGCAGGCTTTCGCCGTACTTGCACTTCGGCCACATCAGTCCGGTAACGGTCGCGCTGGCCGTGGAGAAAGCCGACGCGCCCCACGACGACAAGGAAGCTTTTCTGAACCAGATCATTTATTGGCGGGAACTGGCCGTCAACCTGGTGCGCTTCCACGCTGACTATGACAATTTCGAGTGCGCCGAGCCCTGGGCACGCCGCACTCTCGCAGAACACGCTGGCGATCCCCGCCCCGTGCTCTATTCCGAACAACAGCTGGAGCAGGCCGAGACTCACGACCCCCTCTGGAACGCCGCACAGATGCAGATGGTTTCCACCGGATGGATGCACAACTATGTGCGCATGTACTGGGGCAAAAAAATTCTGGAGTGGACCCGCTCGCCCGCCGAAGCGCACCAGATCGCCGTGCGCCTCAACGACAAATATGAACTCGACGGGCGCGATCCCAACGGCTACGCCGGCATCGCCTGGACGATCGTGGGAAAATTCGATCGCCCCTGGTTCGAGCGGCCGATCTTTGGGCAGATTCGCTACATGTCAAGCGCAAGTACGGGCAGAAAATTCGACAGCAAGGAATACATCCGGCAGAATCTGTCGCCGGGATTGTTCTAGTCCGCGGGACGTTTCATGTGGAGCGGGCACTCTTGCCCGCTGCCTTTGATCTTGATCTTGCTTTTGATCTTGATCTTGCTTTTGATCTTGATCTTGCTTTTGATCTTGATCTTGCTGTTGCTCTTGATCTTGCTTTTGCTCTTGCTCTTGATCTTGCTGTTGCTCTTGATCTTGCTGTTGCTCTTGCTCTTGCTGTTGCTCTTGCTCTTGCTCTTGATTGTTCTTCTTGCTCTTGCTGTTGCTCTTTCCTGTGCAAAATTAACTTCAAATTCAAAATCAAGCGGGCAGGAGTGCCCGCTCCACATAAAGAACATAAGCGGGAGTGTCCGCTACCTCACGCCTTCCAACGCCTTGGCCACTTCGTCCACACTCGGCACCACCGGTATGTCGTAGTTCTTGTGCCACGCCAGCTTCCCCTCGCGATCAATAATCGAGATGGCGCGGCCGGTGATCCCCTTCTCCTCCAGGAAAACGCCGTACTTGCCTGCCACTGCGCCCCGCGGCTGAAAGTCGGCGAGCAGCGGATACTGAATGCCCATCTTCTCCGCATAAGCTTTGTGCGACCACACGCTGTCCACGCTGATGCCGAGCACCTGGGCGTCCAACTGATCAAACCTTTTCATGTCATTGACCAGGCACACATGTTCTTTGGTGCACACCGGACTCCAATCCAGCGGGTAGAAAACGAGGACGACCCGCTTCTTCCCTTTGAAACTGCTGAGCGAGACATCCTGCTGGTTCTGATCTTTAAGGGTAAAGTCGGGAGCGGCCGAGCCAACGATTGCAGACATAGAATCTCCTGAAAAGTTCTTGAACTGTTTGCTTAAACACCGTTTCCAAAACTACATTCGATGATAAACGATTTCGCAGCGTCGTCGCGCGGTCCACGATCGGGAGGGAGTGGTGCAATTTGAATTTATGGATCAAAAAGGCTGTGGCGTCATCCCGGGCGGAGCCGTTCTCGGTAGACCCCCGGCTTTCAGCCGGGGGTGCGCGAAGCGCGGCGAAGCGAGGGATCTCCCGCTGATCGACACTCGCGTAGAAGCCAAGCCAGCCCACTACCCGATTCGAGATGGCAGGTTCCCTTCAGAACGCCCTGCCTGAATCCAGCAGAATCGTCACCGGCCCTTCATTCACCAGTTCCACTTGCATCATTTCCTGGAATTGTCCGGTTTCGCAACCCAGACCGGCCGCTCGAATTCGTTCGACAAAGAACTCATACAGCCGCCGCGCCTCGCCGGGAGCAGCGGCGCCATCAAACGACGGACGCTTGCCACGCCGCACATCTCCATACAGCGTGAACTGCGATACCACGAGCACGCTGCCGCCCGCGTCCTGCACGCTGCGGTTCATCTTGCCATCGTCGTCTTCAAAAATACGCAATCCGGCAATCTTATCGGCCAGATACGTGGCATCGGCCTCGGTATCATCGCGCGCTACGCCCAGCAGCACCAGCAACCCCAGGCCGATTTCGCCCGAGGTGACATCGCCCACAGTAACCTTGGCGCGGCTGACGCGTTGAACCACGGCACGCATAACGATTGTTGAGTCCTCCTCGAACCGGCCATCATACCCCGGCGAACGTTTGACCACGGCAGCGGCCAACCTTTAGGATTCAGGGGTGCAATCCCAGGGCAGGCGAGGCTTCGCCGGAAGTGGCTCGGCAGTTCCTTTACACTCATTCACCCGGACAATTACACTACACACTCGCCTTTTTTCGTAGCGCAGTTGAGGCGTGACGGATGTGGAAAGCCAGAACCCGAGCCGGCAGAAAATCGTATTCGCAGGGATTGACCGTTGCAATGGCGCAACCTACCGAATTCAAATCTAATCGAGGCACACGAGGAGAAACATGGCAGCCGTAGACGAGAAAGTGAAACAGATTATCGTGGAGCAGTTGGGAGTGGATGAGGGCGAAGTCACATCGAGCGCTTCATTCGTGGACGACCTGGGCGCGGATTCGCTCGACACCGTCGAACTGGTCATGGCTTTCGAAGAAGCCTTCGACATCGAGATCCCCGACGAGGACGCCGAAAAGATCCGCACCGTGCAGGACGCGGTGGACTACATCGGCAAGCACGCGAAAGCGGGTAAATAGTTGGGACGCAGGGTCGTAGTTACAGGCCTCGGTTTAATCTGCGGCGTGGGCAATTCCACCGACGAAGTGTGGAAGGCCGTGCTCGCCGGCAAGAGCGGCGTCGCGCGCATTACCAGCTTCGACCCCACTGCCTTTGCCTGCCAGATTGCCGCCGAGGTCAAAAACTTCGACCCGCTGAATTACATCGAGAAAAAAGAAGTCAAGAAAATGGGACGCTTCATTCACGTGGCCATCGCCGCCGCCGATGAAGCGATGAAGATGTCGGAGCTGAAGATCACGCCCGAGAACGATGAACGCGTGGGCGTTCACATTGGGTCGGGAATCGGAGGATTCGACATCATCGAGCGCGAACACTATGCCCTGGCCGAAGGCGGCCCTCGCAAGATTTCTCCTTTCTTCATTCCGGCAGCCATCATCAATCTTGCCGCCGGGCAGGTTTCGATGCGCCACGGAGCCAAGGGACCGAACGAGGCGACGGCGACCGCCTGCACCACCAGCGCCCATTCCATTGGAGATTCCTTCCGCATCATCCAGCGTAACGACGCCGACGTGATGATTGCCGGCGGCACCGAAGCCGCCATCACTCCCATGGGTGTGGGCGGATTCGCCGCCATGCGCGCCCTCTCTACGCGCAATGACGAGCCCGAGCGCGCCAGCCGTCCCTGGGACAAAGACCGTGACGGTTTTGTCATGGGGGAAGGCGCGGGCATCCTGATCCTGGAAGAACTGGAATTTGCCCGCCAGCGCGGCGCGCGCATTCTGGCGGAGATTGTCGGCTACGGCATGAGCGGCGACGCCTACCACATCACCCAGCCCGCGCCCCAGCACGAAGGCGGATTCCGCGTGATGCGCAACGCGGTGCGCGATGCCGGCATCACTCCCGATGTGATTGGCTACGTAAACGCCCACGGCACTTCAACCCCCATCGGCGACACCCTCGAGGCGCAGGCGATCCGCAATTTTTTTGGCGAGCGCAAAAT
>Ga0181537_10002544_pt1 | contig 16025 bp, 16 predicted proteins | sample PEATcosm2014_Bin_39_FD_119765 | JGI IMG/M metagenome (GOLD analysis project Ga0181537, IMG submission 119765) | Peatland microbial communities from MTU Mesocosm Facility, Houghton, MI, USA - PEATcosm2014_Bin23_10_metaG | ecosystem: Environmental > Terrestrial > Soil > Wetlands > Peat | place... | reverse complement strand
TCCCCAACTGATCGAATGGGCGCACGGCCGCGGCATGGATTTGACGCTGATCGAAGTGATGCCGCTCGGCGAGATCGGCGAAGGCGGCCGTCTCGACCAATATCTGCCGCTCTCGGTCGTGCGCGCGCGTCTTGCCGAGCGCTTCTCGCTCGAAGACCTCGATGACCGCACCGGCGGACCCGCGCGCTATGTGCGCATCGCCGAGACCGGCGGCCGCCTCGGCTTCATCACACCGCTGACGCATAATTTCTGCGAATCCTGCAATCGCGTGCGCGTCACCTGCACCGGCACGCTCTATATGTGCCTGGGCCAGGAAGACGCCGCTGATCTGCGCAAGCCGTTGCGCGCTTCCGAGGCCAACGATCTTCTGCGTAACGCCATCGACGAAGCGATTGCGCGCAAGCCCAAGGGCCACGACTTCGTCGTCGACCGCCGCCACCAACGTCCGGCGCTTTCGCGGCACATGAGCGTGACCGGCGGCTAACTCGCCTCACCCGTCGTCACCGCTGGAATTGGGCGATAATCGATCTGATCTTTTCAAAAGCGCTCGACTGCGGATCGATGAGCTCGAAATGCGCAGCGTCGCTGATGGTGACTTCCTGCACGGAATCTCCCGCCGCGGCAGCTTTCGCCGCATAAGCGCGGCCGAACGCCGCCGGCACGATCGGATCGAGCGCGCCGGAGATGATGGCCTGCGGCACGTGGATCGGAAGCATCTCGGCGGGCGAAGTATCGTTGAACATATCCCAAGGTCCGCGGCTTGCGACGCCGACAAGAAGATCGATCACGCGCGGCCCGCCGCACACCGGCGGTCCCTGCACCCGGTAAAGACTCAGGTCGAGGATGCCGGCGAGACTGACCACGGCTTTGATCGGCAGCGGATTGTCACGATAGAGGGGGCTCGACTTTGGCAATCGCTTTCGCGCCGCGGCCCACATCGCAAGGTGTCCGCCGGCGGAGTGCCCCATTGCAATAACATTCTTCAAATCCAGCCGGTCGGCTTTTGCAATCTTGCGCAGCCAATCGAACGCGCTGGCGACATCCTGGAAACTGCCAGGATAGCCGCCGCCGGGCTCGCCAAGCCGCCGGAATTCCACGTTCCAGACTGCAAAACCGTGCTGGCGAAAGTCTTCCGCGGCGTAAGCCATCAGTTCGAGACCGGGCAAATCGGCACGCCAACAGCCACCGTGGATCATCACCACGACTGGATGCGGGCCGTCGCCGGATGGCAGCCACAGGTCCGCGAATTGGCTCGGCGCGTCGCCGTAATGAATTCGCTGTTGGGCGGCCGGCCGCGGACGTGCGAGCAAATCGGCGAAGCTGATTGGCCCTGCATCCGCCGGGCCGAATGCGATGGCAAAGGCGGCAGCGAGCGCGCCAGTGCCCGTTGTGATCATTCGCGCCACGCGCATCGGATTTGATGCCGTCTTCAATCCGCCGCCGACCGCAGGACCAGTGCCGCAGCGTGGAATTCCGCGGAACGCGCGGCGCGACGCTCGAGCGCCATCTCGTCCTTGCCCCATTGCTCCATATTCCAGTCCTCATCGACGTGCGCCGCCTGCCACGCCGCGTCGGCGGGTAAAACGCCGCGCGACAGCGCCAGCCCAAGCAGCGCCGAGCCGGTGAGCGTCGTCACTGCGTGCAGCGCGCCGAGCGGCCACGGATCGCGCGGGATTTCCGCGCTGGCGGCGCGAAGCGCATCTTCGGGCTGGGTGACGTGGACGACGCCTTCGCCCAACTTGAAATGGGCACCGAGGCCATCGCGTGCCCAAGCGAGCACCGGATCCCAAAACTCTCCCTGGCGCTCGCGCAACCGGTGCGGAGCGTTCGCGCGGTAGAACAGCAGGTCGGACCCGAGATATTTTTTGATCTCGGCGGCAACCGGCTCCGGTGAATCGGCGACACCGTCGATAATTGCATTGGCAAGCCGCGTCAGCGGCATTTGCGCCGGATCGATCATGTCGCGCTGTGCCTGCCATTCCCTGGCGAGCGCTTGTGCGAGCGCCGGCGTCGGCGCGGCGAGCATTCGGTGAGCGGGCGTGCGGATCGGCTTGCCGTCCAGCGTGATGCGATATTCGCCGCCGGCTTCTTCGACCGCGACCTTCTCGTAGAAGCGCCGCCGCAGGGCCAGACGTGCACCGCGCCGCGCCGCAGCAATCGGATCGACGCCGACAAAGGTTTCAAAGAGATCCCGCATCGGCACAATTTATCCCATATCTTCAATAAGTTACAGTACGCCCCCAAAGGGCGGCGCACGTTGACCAAGGGCCCGCGGTTGCGGGTCGGGGAGGCCGGAGCGGCGTTAACCGGGAGCGGCCACAAATCCTTGTTAAAACAATGAGAAACGGTAGAAATCCGTACCCCCCTCGACTAGTATCCGGCCCCGGATTCGGACGGGACCGCCTGAGTAAGGAATCCACGCAGCGGCGTTCCTACCGCCACGCCAAGAGCGGGTTGCTGCGTGCACGAGGAGTCGATGAAACCTACCGACATTTCGGTCCCAGATTATTTCCACAAAGTGGTGGATTGTCAGTGGGCCTGTCCGGCACACACGCCGGTTCCCGAATACATCCGATTGATCGCCGCTGGCCGTTACAGCGACGCCTATATGATCAATTGGGAGTCGAATGTGTTTCCGGGAATCCTCGGGCGCACCTGCGATCGGCCGTGCGAGCCGGCCTGCCGGCGTGGCCGCGTCGAAAAGGAGCCGGTCGCGATTTGCCGGCTCAAACGCGTCGCCGCCGATTTCAAGGATGATATCCGCTCGCGGCTGCCAAAATCCGCAGGAAAGAAAAACGGCAGGCGCATCGCGCTCGTGGGCGGCGGCCCCGCTTCGCTGGCGGTGGCGCGTGATCTCGTGCCGATGGGTTACGAATGCATCGTGTTCGACCAGGATCCGAAATCCGGCGGCATGATGCGCACGCAAATCCCGAAATTCCGTCTGCCGGAAACCGTGATCGACGAGGAATGCGGCTACATCCTCGATCTCGGCGTGGAATTTGTCGGCGGAAAGCGCATTGACAGTTTGAAGGCGCTGCTTGCAGAGAATTTCGACGCGATCTTCGTCGGCTGCGGCGCGCCGCGCGGCCGCGACCTCGACATTCTGGGCCGCAAGGAAGCGGCTAAGAACATCCATATCGGCATCGACTGGCTCTCAAGCGTATCGTTCGGGCACATCGACAAGATCGGCAAGCGCGTCATCGTGCTGGGCGGCGGCAACACCGCGATGGATTGCTGCCGATCCTCGCGCCGGCTCGGCGGCGAGGATGTCAAAGTTATCGTGCGCTCCGGCTTCGAGGAGATGAAAGCGTCCCCCTGGGAAAAGGAGGACGCCATGCACGAGGACATTCCGATCTTCAATTATCTGGTGCCGAAGGAATTCACTCACGACAACGGCAAGCTCACCGGCGTCCTGTTCGAAAAAGTCAAAGCGGTGCGCGACGAAAAGGGCCGCCGCAATCTCGTTCCGACCGGCGAACCTGACGAGCTTTTTCCCTGCGACGACGTTCTGGTGGCGGTCGGACAGGAGAATGCCTTCCCCTGGATCGAGCGCGACATCGGCATCGAATTCGACAAATGGGACATGCCAAAGATCGATCCCAAGACCATGGCGTCGACGCATCCAAAGGTGTTCTTCGGCGGCGACGCCGCGTTCGGACCCAAGAACATCATCTGGGCGGTCGCGCACGGCCATGACGCCGCGATCTCGATCGACCGCTTTTGCCGGGGCGAAGACGTCAACGTCCGCCCGGATCCGCAAGTCGTTGTGTCGAGCCAGAAGATGGGCATCCACGAGTGGTCTTACGACAACGAGATCACGCTCGATAAGCGCTACCGGGTACCGCACCGCGAGAAGGTCGTGGCGCTGCGCGACATCAAGGCCGAGGTCGAACTCGGCTACAACGTCGAACTGGCGCTCAAGGAGGCCGAACGCTGCCTCAATTGCGATGTGCAGACGGTGTTCACCGGCCAGCTCTGCATCGAATGCGACGCCTGCGTCGACATCTGCCCGATGGACTGCATCACGTTCACAGCAAACGGCGACGAGACTGACCTGCGGCAGCGATTACAGGCGCCGGCGAAGAATCTCGGCCAGGATCTCTATATCGGCAACAACCTCAAGACCGGCCGCGTCATGGTCAAGGACGAGGACGTCTGTCTGCACTGCGGCCTTTGCGCCGAACGCTGTCCCACCGGCGCGTGGGACATGCAGAAATACCTCATCGACATGACCCACGCGGAACAAGCATGCCAGCACAGAGCCCAATCAGCAGCGTAAACGACTTCGTCGTCCGCTTCGCCAACGTCAATGGCTCGGGCTCAGCGAGCGCCAACGAGCTGTTCGCGCGGTCCATTCTGCGCATGGGCGTACCGGTCTCGCCACGCAACATCTTCCCGTCGAACATCCAGGGCCTGCCGACCTGGTATGAAGTCCGCATTTCGGAGGCCGGCCATCTCGGCGCCCGCGGCGGCATCGACATGATGGTGGCGATGAATCCGCAGACCTGGGACAAGGATGTCGCGTCCATCGAACCGGGCGGATATCTCCTCTACGACTCGACCAAGCCGATGCCGAAGTCGAAGTTCCGCTACGACATCACCGTCATCGGCGTACCGCTCACCGCGATCACCAATTCCACCTACACCGATCCCCGCCAGCGCCAGCTGTTCAAGAACATCATCTATCTCGGCGCGCTGTCCGCGCTGCTCGACATCGATCCGAAGGTGATCGAGCAGCTCATCGGCGAGCAATACCAGGGCAAGGAAAAGCTCCTGTCGTCGAACGTGCACGCGCTGCATCTCGGCCGGGATTATGCCTTGCAGAACCTGAAATGCCCGATCGGGCTGCGCGTGCAGAAATCCGACAAGGTCGGCGACCGCATCTTCATCGAAGGCAATGCGGCGGCCGCGCTCGGCGCGGTCTATGGTGGCGCCACGGTCTGCGCCTGGTATCCGATCACGCCGTCGTCATCACTCGCCGATGCCTTCACCAGCCATTGCAGGCGGCTGCGCCACGATCCGGAGACCAAGAAAGCGAAATACGCCATCGTCCAGGGGGAGGACGAGCTCGCCTCGATCGGCATCGTGATCGGCGCCGGCTGGAACGGCGCCCGCGCTTTCACCGCGACCTCCGGCCCCGGCATTTCGCTGATGCAGGAATTCATCGGCTTGTCCTACTTCGCGGAAATTCCGGCCGTGATCATGGACGTGCAGCGCGCCGGACCATCGACCGGCATGCCGACCCGCACCCAGCAATGCGACATCATCAGCACGGCCTACGCGTCGCACGGCGACACCAAGCACATCCTGCTGTTTCCTGAGGACCCGGCCGAAGCTTTTGAAATGGCGGCTCAAGCCTTCGATCTCGCCGATCGGCTGCAAACCACCATTTTCCTTATGCTTGATCTCGATATCGGCATGAACCACCGGCTGTGCCGCCCGCTGAAGTGGGACGACGCCAAACAGTATGACCGCGGTAAGGTCATGACCGCGGCCGCGCTCGAAGCCGGCGCGGATTTCGGCCGCTATCTCGACGTCGACGGCGACGGCATCGCCTATCGCACCTATCCTGGCACGCACCCGACCAAGGGCTCGTTCTTTACCCGCGGCACCTCGCGCGACCGGTATGCGCGCTACACCGAGGAAGGGCCTGCCTATCAAGACAATATGCAGCGGCTGCTGCGCAAGTTCGAGACCGCGAAGGACCTGGTGCCGCGCCCGCTGCAAGCCAATGCCGGCAAGCCGACCAAATACGGCGTGATCTATTTCGGTTCGACCTCACCGGCGATGGACGAGGCGATCGAACTTCTGGAAGGGCGCGGCCATCAGCTCGACCGGCTGCGCCTTCGCGCCTTCCCGTTCCATTCCAGTGTGCCGAGCTTCATCGCCGAGCACGACTTCGTCTATGTCGTCGAGCAGAACCGCGACAGCCAGCTTCGCTCCCTGATCGTCAACGAACTCAGCATCGACCCGGTGCGGCTCGTTCCGATCGTGCATTATGACGGCACGCCGATTACGGCACGCTTTATCGCCCGCGCTATCGGCGATCATCTGGATGCGCTGAAAATCACGCCGCTGCGGAAGGTGGTATCATGACCCAGGTGCTTTCATGACTTACGTCGTCAAGCCGAAATTCCACCATCCGGAACTACCGAAGAACAGTCTCGGCTATACGCGCCGCGATTACGAGGGCAAGATCTCGACGCTGTGCGCCGGCTGCGGCCACGATTCGATTACGGCATCGATCATCGAGGCCTGTTTTGAGCTGTCGATCGAACCACACCGCGTAGCGAAGATTTCCGGCATCGGCTGCTCGTCGAAGACGCCGGATTACTTCCTCGGCAATTCGCACGGTTTTAACTCGGTGCACGGCCGCATGCCGTCGGTATTGACCGGCGCCAATCTTGCCAACCGCGGCCTGATCTATCTCGGCGTCTCGGGCGACGGCGATTCCGCCTCGATCGGGCTTGGCCAGTTCGCCCACTGCATGCGCCGCGGCGTCAACATGGTCTATATCGTCGAGAACAACGGCGTGTACGGCCTGACCAAGGGCCAGTTCTCCGCCACCGCCGACCGCGGCTCGAAATCGAAACGCGGCGTGACCAATACCGACAGCGCCATCGACATGGTCGGGCTCGCTCTGCAGCTCGGCGCGAGCTTCGTCGCCCGCTCGTTCTCCGGCGACAAGAAACAGCTCACGCCGATCATCAAGGCCGCAATCGAGCACCAGGGCGCGGCGTTCATCGACGTGATCTCGCCCTGCGTCGCCTTCAACAATCACGCCGGTTCGACCAAAAGTTACGATTACGTGCGCGAGCACAACGACGCGGTGAACTTCCTCGACTTCATCAGCGGCCGCGCGCCGATCCATGTCGACTACGAACCGGGCACTGTCGAATATGTCGAACAGCATGACGGCACCACACTGGCGCTGCGCAAGCTCAACGCCGAATACGACGTGCACGACCGGCTCGCGGCGATGAATTTCATCCAGCACCACGCGTCGCAGGGCCAGATCGTCACCGGGCTCCTTTATGTCGAGAACGACGCGTCCGATCTCCACGGCCATCTCAATACCGTGGAGACACCGCTCAATACGCTCGCCGAAAAGGACCTCTGCCCCGGCACGGCGGCGCTCGACAAGATCAACGCCAGCCTGCGCTGATCACTTCAGCTTTTTGATCGCCTCGATCATATCGCGCGGCGGCTCCATCGCGATCGAGAGCGGCTTGCCGGTTTCGAGCAGGCTTTTGAGGCTGGACAGGATCGCCGGCCAGCCCATTCGGCCGCCGGACAAGATGGCTTCCGGCACATCCCACGAATGGGATTCGGTCATGGTCAGCCGCACCGCCTCACCGGCGGGCGCAATCTCGTAGCTAACAAGGCATTCGGGAAGCCTGCGAAATTCCTCCGGCCATTCGACCTGCCAAGTGTAAGTCAGCTTGCGCGGCGGATCGTAGTCGACGACCTTGCCCTGCACATTAACGCGGCCGTCCGGGAAACGCAGCGTAAAGGCGCCGCCGACTTTCGGTTCGATTTTGACCGTGCGGTCCCAGAAATATTTCCGTGTCAATTCGGACGACGTCAGCGCCTGCCACACCTTGTCGGGCGGCGCGGCGATGTACGTGACATAGACCGTCTTCGGCGTGAACCTGGCCGTCATGATGCCGCTTTTTCCGCCTCGCGCTTGACCTGTTCCTCGTACCACGGCGCGTAGAGCACGCGGTTTGTCTCCAGGTAACTCTTGAGGCTCGAGAGAACAAGCGGCCAGCCATTGCTGATGCTGGCAAATACCTTGCTGTCCGGCGTGAAGTCGTCATGCGTGACGGTGAGCTTGACCTGATCGCGCTGCTGCTCAAGGTCTATCACTACGCGCGAGGGCTTTTCAGTGCCGTTGTGCGGCTCGTGATGAGACTGGAAGGTGTAGGACAGACGCCGCGGCGCGTCATGCTCCAGCACCTTGCCGCTGACGATCAGCTTGCCCTCGCGGTGAAATTTAACCGGTGAGCCGACCTTCCAGTCGGAGGTGACGGCGTTGCCGAACCAGAATTTCGCAGTGGCGTCGGTGTCGGTCAGCGCCTTGAAGACCTTCTCCGGCGTCGAAGCGATATAGGTCACGTAGACGAAAACAGGCTTACTCATCGCATTTCTCCTTACTCGGTTTCCGATGCCTTTTTCATGTCGCTCAGCGCCTGCAGGCGCGAGCGTTCAAACTTTCCAATCCAGCGCTCGGCGATCTCGTGGATCGGCACCGGATTGAGGTAGTGCAGCTTCTCCCTGCCCCGCCACACCGTGGCGACGAGGTTCGCCTCTTCAAGAATGGCCAGATGCTTGCTGACCGCCTGCCGCGTCATGGCGAGGCGGGTGCAAAGCTCGCCCAGCGTCTGGCCGTTCTCCGCGCGCAACCGGTCAAGCAACTCACGGCGGCTGCCGTCGGCGAGTGCCCTGAACACCTCATCCATGACCACAATATGCAACCATTTAGTTGCCTGTCAAGTCGCAAAAACGAGTCAGGAAGACTTCCCCAAAACTCACTGCAGGCACGCGCCCATATATTGCGTTCGCGCGCCGCCGGGCACGCCGTAGAGGCTGCTCTGGAACGAGCAGCGCGAGGCGCGGTCCTGGAATGTCTCGGGACCGTGCGACAGATTGGGGATGGCTCGGGCCAGGCCCGGAACCATGGTCGGCCCCTGCTCCTGCAGCAGCGGCGGCGTCGTCACCGTGCCGCTACCCTCCGGCGGAATGAGTCCGGTGCGTTGCAACGGTGTCGGCAATATCGATCCGGATGAGCCGCGCGTGGCGACAAACACGCCCGGCTGCCGGTGCAGCTTGCCGACGAATTGCTCGTGACCGAGGAGGTTGGCAGACGGCGAATTTTCGCTGGGCAGCGCCACTGCCGCGCTCACGTGACGATGGCTCGCCGTGCCCGGCTCCGGCGCCATGATCGTATCGGGATAACCGGGATAGCCTTGAGCAGAGGCGTGACCGGGTGCCGCCGCGGCGAGCGCCAATGCCAGGCAGAAGGCGTGCTGGATGCGGATGGTCATGCTCAATCCGTGCTGCGCCCGCTTTATTTAACCCCGTGGCGCGGGGTGTGTTCCTGATCAATCCTCCGGCGCATCCTCGATCGGATCGTAGCGCTTGGCGTCGAGCCCGAGCAGATTCCACGATTGCTGCATCTGCGGCGGCAGCGGCGCGCTGACGTCGATCGTCCCCCCGCGCGGATGCAGCACCGCGATGCGGCGGGCGAGAAGATGCAGCCGGTTCTGCATGCCGCCCGGCAGCTCCCAATTTTCCAGCGCGAAATATTTTGGGTCGCCGACGATCGGGTGGCCGATATGGTTCAAGTGCGCGCGTAATTGATGGGTACGGCCGGTGACCGGCTTGAGCGACAGCCAGGCAAGCAGCGGTCCCGATGTTTCCACCACCGCGTAATAGGTCACGGCATGCATCGCACCCTTTTCCCCGTGCTGCGCGATGCGCATCAAGGATTCATCCTCGCGCTCTTCCTTGGCGAGAAAAGTCGAGATGCGGCCCTGCTGCACCTTCGGCACGCCGGCGACAAGCGCCCAATAGATTTTACGCGCCGAGCGCGAACGGAACGTCTTGGCGAGCGCTGCCGCGGCGAAGCGTGTCTTGGCGACGAGCAGGCAGCCGGCGGTGTCCTTGTCGAGCCGGTGCACCAGCCGCGGCCGTTGGCCGTGCGCGTCGCGCAGAACGTCCAGCATGCCGTCAAGGTGACGCGTCGTGCCGGAGCCGCCCTGCACCGCAAGCCCCATCGGCTTGTTGAGCACCAGCACGTCGTCGTCTTCGTAGAGCGTGATCGATTTAAGAAATTCGCGGGTCTTTTCGTCGGCCGCGTTGCCCGGCGCCCGTGGCTTCGGCTGGTCGAGGCGGAGCGGCGGAATGCGCACGTTCTGCCCGGCTTCGAGTCGGTTCTTCGGCTGGGTGCGCTTGCCGTTGACCCGCACCTCGCCTTTGCGGATGACGCGCTGGATGTGGGAGAAGCTTAAGCCCGGAAACCGCGCTTCCAGGAAGCGATCCACCCGCATTCCGGCTTCGTCGGCGGTGACTGCAGTGTTTTGGACGCCATTGCTCAATGCCCTCTGCCCTTGCGGGAGAGGGTGGTCGCTCCGAGCCGCGCGAGGGGCGACCGGGTGAGGGGTAGCTTTTGGCGGGTGAAACCCCTCACCCGGCTCGCGCTGACGGCGCTCGCCACCCTCTCCCGCAAGGGGAGAGGGATATTTGCGACGATGCTGATGCCTCGGTCCGGTCATCTGCCGGCCGCCGCCCGGCTGGCGGGGTCCGCGCGAGCCTCTCAAGTGTCGCTCCGCTCGCGGCGAAGCTTGGCCCAATAGTCGAGGCGCTTGCGAATTTCCCGCTCAAAACCACGCTCCGGCGGATCGTAGAATTGCTGCCGGCCCAACGCTTCCGGGAAATAATCCTGGCCGGAAAACGCCTCCTCTGCGTCGTGGTCGTATTCGTAACCAGAGCCATAGCCTTCGCTCTGCATCAGCTTGGTCGGCGCGTTGAGAATGTGCTTGGGCGGCAACAGCGAGCCCGCCTCTTTCGCTGTGCGCATCGCCGCGCCGAATGCGGCATAGGCCGCGTTCGATTTCGGCGCGGTGGCGACATAGATCACGGCTTCGGCGATGGCGAGCTCGCCCTCCGGCGAGCCGAGAAAATCGTAGGCATCTTTGGCGGCATTGGCGATGACCAGCGCCTGCGGATCGGCAAGCCCGATATCCTCGACCGCCATGCGCACGATGCGCCGCGCCAGATAGAGCGGATCCTCGCCGGCATCGAGCATGCGGCAAAGATAATAGAGCGCGGCATCGGCATCGGAGCCGCGCACCGACTTATGCAGCGCGCTGATCAGATTGTAATGGCCGTCCTGTTTCTTGTCGTAGATCGGCGCGCGGCGCTGTACGACCTCCTGCAGCGCGGCGGCATCGAAGGTTTCGCCCTGCCTCGCGGCGCGCCAGACTTCTTCAGCGAGTGTAAGCGCGGCGCGGCCGTCGCCATCGGCCATGCGGATCAGCGACGCGCGCGCCTCGGCCTCGAGCGGCAGTTTGCGGTCTTCGATAACCTCGGCGCGCGCGAGAAGCTTTTCGATCGCCGCGGCGTCGAGCGGCTTGAAGACAAGAACGCGCGCGCGCGACAATAGCGGCGCGATCAGCTCAAAGGACGGATTTTCCGTGGTGGCACCGACCAAAACGATGGTGCCGTCTTCCATCACAGGCAGGAAGGAATCCTGCTGTGCCCGGTTGAAGCGGTGAATTTCGTCGACAAAGAGCAGCGTGCCCTGCCCGGTTTCGCGCCGCAGCCGCGCCGCGTCGAACACTTTCTTCAGGTCGGCAACGCCGGAAAAGATCGCCGAAATCTGCTCGAAATAGAGTTCGGTCGCATGGGCAAGAAGCCGCGCCACCGTGGTCTTGCCGGTGCCCGGCGGGCCCCAGAAAATCAGCGAGCCAAGCGAGCGCGTTTCCAGCATGCGCGTGAGCGCACCGTCGGGGCCGAGCAGATGGTCCTGGCCGACGACGTTGGCGAGCGTGTCGGGACGCAACTTGTCGGCAAGCGGACGCGGTGCATTGCGGTCGAGCCGGCCGGCGGAAAACAGGCTTGGGCCTTTGGCTTTCGGGCGAGAACTCATGCAGTGGCTCCACGCCCTAAATAGTCGCTTTCACCCGATGCCGCTACATTCGGGCTTCATCCGCTAAACATCACTGAAATCTGCTGGCCGCCGCGCATGATGGTGATGCGCCACTGATGGCTTCCGGTCGAGGCGACACGTTCGAGGTCGGCAGGCTTGTCGATCTTCTGACTGTTGACCGAAGCGATGATGTCGCCCTTGAGGAAGCCGATCGATTGCGCCTCCGAGCCGTCGGCAACGTCGGTGATGACGACGCCTTCGGTCTGCGGATCGAGCCGCATCTCGTCGGCCAGCGCCGGCGACAGGTTGGCGACCGTAGCGCCGAGGAACGGCGAACGGGACTTTATCTGGATTTCCTGGCGGGGGATGTCGGGCAGGCTTTGCAGCGCAATCGACACCGTCGAAGCATGTCCCTGGCGCAGAAGCCCGATTTGCGCGGTGCCGCCGAGCGGCTTGGTGGCGAAGCGGTAGTTAAAGGCGTTCGGATCGTCGACTTGCGTGCCGTCGACGCTGACAATCACGTCACCAGTCTTCACGCCGGCATGCGCCGCCGGGCCGTCGGGAACGACGCTCGCGACCAGCGCCCCGCTCGGGCGCGGCAGGCCGAGGCTGTCGGCGATGTCCGGCGTGACTTGCTGAAGCTTGGCGCCAAGCCACGGCCGCTTGACTGCGCCGCTGCCACCCTCGGCGGAAGCGACCACAACACGCACCATGTTGGCGGGAATAGCGAAGCCGATGCCCTGCGATCCGCCGGAGCGCGAATAGATCGCCGAATTGATGCCGACCATGCGGCCATTCATATCGACCAATGGCCCGCCGGAATTGCCGGGATTGATCGCGGCGTCGGTCTGGATGAAGAACTGATAATCGCTGGTGCCGACATCGGTACGCGCCAGCGCCGAAACGATGCCGTGCGTTACCGTCTGTCCGACGCCGAACGGGTCGCCGATGGCCAAAACCACGTCGCCAACTTGTAGCGCGTCGGAATCGGCAAAGGCGAGCGTCGGGAATTGCTCCTTGGCACCCTTAATGCGCAACACCGCGAGATCGCTGCGCTGGTCCTTGAGCACAATATCGGCGCCGAATTCGCGCTTGTCGGCCAGCGCGACCTTCACTTCGCTGGCGCCTTCGATCACGTGATAATTGGTGACGACGAGGCCCGCCGGGTCGACGATGACGCCGGAGCCGAGCGAGCGTTCGACCTGTTCGCGCGGCACCATGCCGAAGAACTGGCGGAAAAACGGATCGGCGAGAAACGGGTTGTTGTTCTCGACGACGTGCTCGGCATAGACGTTGACCACCGCCGGAGCGACGCGCTGCACGATCGGTGCGAAGGAGAGTTGTAGCTGCGATGGCGAGCTTGGCACTTGCCGCTGCACGTCCTGCGCATCGGCGGGGCGCGGCAATGCCGCATCCAAGAGAACAATGGCGACCAGCGCCAGCAAGCGGAGTGACATGGAAACCCCGAATCGACGAGGCCAGATATAGGAAACTGGCCGGGGCATTAGAAGGGCGACGGTGCCGCGCCTTGCAGGCTTTACGCCGGCGCGGGAGCAGCCTCTTCGGCGGCCCGCTCCTGCACCGGTCCGGAATCGAGCCCCTTGGCGTCCACGTCGCGGTCGACGAATTCGATTACCGCGATCGGCGCGGAATCGCCGTACCTGAAGCCGGCTTTCATCACCCGTGTGTAACCGCCGTTGCGTTCCTTATAGCGCGGGCCGATCACGTCGAAGAGCTTCTTGACGATGGCGATGTCGCCTATCTGCGCTATCGCCTGCCGACGGGCGTGCAAGCCGCCGCGTTTGCCGAGCGTCACAAGCTTCTCCACCACCGGGCGCAAATCCTTCGCCTTCGGCAGCGTCGTAGTGATCTGCTCGTGCTTGATCAGCGACGCGGCAAGGTTTGCCAGCATCGACTTGCGATGGTCCGAGTGCCTGTTGAATTTGCGGTGGGCCTTGGCGTGACGCATTGGTTCATTCGTTCCCGGTTACCGATCCGCGGATCAGTAGTGGTCCTCAAAGCGCTTGGCCAATTCCTCGATGTTTTCGGGCGGCCAGCCCGGCACTTCCATGCCGAGATGGAGCCCCATCTGCACCAGCACTTCCTTGATCTCGTTGAGCGACTTGCGGCCGAAATTCGGCGTGCGCAGCATTTCGGCTTCGGTCTTCTGAACGAGGTCGCCGATATAGACGATGTTGTCGTTCTTGAGACAATTGGCCGAGCGCACCGAAAGCTCGAGCTCGTCGACCTTCTTGAGGAACGCCGGATTGAAAGCAAGATCGGGGATCGCCTCGTGCGTGGTTTCGCGCTTGGGCTCTTCGAAATTGACGAAGACGTTGAGCTGGTCCTGCAGGATGCGCGCGGCATAGGCCAGCGAATCCTCGGGCGTCACAGCGCCGTTGGTTTCGATCGACAGCGTGAGTTTGTCGTAATCGAGGATCTGGCCTTCGCGGGTATTCTCGACCTTGTAGGAAACCTTGCGCACCGGCGAATAGAGACTGTCGACCGGGATGAGGCCGATCGGAGCGTCCTCGGGGCGGTTGCGCTCGGCCGGCACGTAGCCTTTGCCGGTGTTCACCGTGAATTCCATACGGATCTCGGCGCCCTCATCTAGCGTGCACAGGACGAGCTCCGGGTTGAGCACGACGACATCGCCGACGGTCTGAATGTCGGCGGCGGTGACCGTACCGGGGCCCTGCTTCTTCACCACCATGCGCTTGGGGCCGTCGCCCTGCATCTTGATGGCGATGTCCTTGATGTTGAGTACGATGTCGGTGACGTCCTCACGGACGCCGGCGATCGAGGAGAATTCGTGCAGCACGCCATCGATATGGACCGACTGGACCGCGGCGCCCTGCAGCGAGGAGAGCAAAATGCGGCGCAGCGCATTGCCGAGCGTCACGCCGAAGCCGCGCTCGAGCGGCTCGGCGACCACGGTCGCGGCACGGCGCGTATCGGCACCGGCGCTGACCTGCAACTTGTTGGGCCTGATCAGTTCCTGCCAATTCTTTTGAATAGTCACGTTATCACCCATCGCGTTGCGCGGCGCGATTGTCTCGCGCACCCCACTCCGCTCCGTGGGGCCAGAATTGGGGCCATGATCGAGCGGCGGTAGATGTTCCATTTGTTGTTCCATCAACCGGATGTCCTATACGCGCCGGCGCTTACGCGGCCGGCAACCGTTATGCGGGATCGGCGTCACATCGCGGATCGACGTGATGGTGAAACCGGCAGCCTGCAACGAGCGCAGCGCCGACTCGCGCCCGGAGCCGGGGCCTGCGACCTCGACTTCAAGCGTGCGCATGCCGTGCTCCTGCGCCTTCTTGGCGGCGTCTTCGGCGGCGACCTGCGCCGCATAGGGCGTCGATTTGCGCGAGCCCTTGAAACCCATCGTGCCCGCCGATGACCAGGCAATGGTATTGCCCTGCACGTCGGTGATCGTGATCATCGTATTGTTGAACGTCGCGTTCACGTGCGCGACGCCCGAAGCGATGTTTTTGCGCTCGCGTTTGCGAACGCGCGTGGCGTCCTTACCCATTCAAAACCCTTTCGCGGATCGAAGCCCGTGGCTCCGGCGCAGTCCCACAATCCTGTTGCACGCGTTATTTCTTCTTGCCGGCGATAGCCTTGGCCGGGCCTTTGCGGGTCCGGGCATTGGTGTGCGTGCGCTGGCCGCGCACCGGCAGGCTGCGCCGGTGACGCAAACCCCGATAGCAGCCCAGATCCATGAGCCGCTTGATATTCATGGCGACTTCGCGCCGCAGATCGCCCTCGACCATGTAGTCGCGATCGATCACCTCGCGCAGCTGCAGAACTTCCTGGTCGGTCAGCTGCGACACCCGGCGCGATTCCGGGATCGACACCTTGCCGAGGATCTCGTGGGCCTTGGCGCCGCCGATCCCGTAAATGTATTGCAACGCGATCACGATGCGCTTGTTGGTCGGCAAGTTGACGCCAGCGATACGGGCCACGTCAGTCACTCCTTGCGGCGGGGTGAGCACGGACCATCCGTGCCGCTAGGCCGCTTTCCGTCGGTTACAATGTCACCTGAGAAGGCCACAAACGTAAAAAGACAACGCCTGCCTGCCGCTGCGGCCTGGCATCGCTGCTAAATCTCCGACTGGATATTGCTGGCTTATTAATGGACTCCGAGCCCTTTCGTCAACCTCAGCTAGCGAATTCGTGTATAACGGCCTGCACTTGGCTCAGCGCCGGCGGCCGGTCCTACCCTTAACACTCTTGTCACCGCGTTTGGGCCTGCCCTTGGCCCGGCGGAGGCTGGTTTTGGTCGCCGCTAGCCGCTTACGCGTGGGCGCTGCACCCCGTGCGGACTTTTTTCCTAGATTAAGCCTTCCCCCGGGACGCCGCCGGG
>Ga0181537_10002543_pt1 | contig 16027 bp, 10 predicted proteins | sample PEATcosm2014_Bin_39_FD_119765 | JGI IMG/M metagenome (GOLD analysis project Ga0181537, IMG submission 119765) | Peatland microbial communities from MTU Mesocosm Facility, Houghton, MI, USA - PEATcosm2014_Bin23_10_metaG | ecosystem: Environmental > Terrestrial > Soil > Wetlands > Peat | place... | reverse complement strand
AGTAAGGCGTGTCCATGTAGGTTTCATGTGCGTCGAGCCGCGCCGTGCGCCAACTGATGTCCCAAATCTTGGCGAGGTCGGGGTCGGGCGAGTTGAAGCTGGCCCGCTCCTGAAATGGATACGCCGTGAAATTGGCGGTGAGAGATTCGAGGGTCAGCGGCTCGTTGCCGGTGGTGATGTCGAGGTCGAGATAGCGCCATGTGCGCCACCAGAGCGGCTCGAAGGTGCGGTGCTGTCCGCCGTCGGGAAGGAAGCTGTCAGTGAGGCCGAGAGCCTTGCGCGGCTGCTCTGTGCCGTCTTTCGCAAAAACGGAAAGCGAGTCGCGGTCGCCTTTATGCAGGTCCTTGTCATAAAGGGCTTCAGCGTACGTGAAGACGATCCTCGCGCCTTTACCGCCGGACACGATGAGCTGCGGGTATGCAGTGGTCAGGTTCTCGCGATCGAGGAGCATATGCGCGTGCGTTGCCGGAGGGATCGTGGGTCGCGTAGTTGGGAAGCTGGCCATCGCATTTTCGATTGCGGATACTTCCAGGGGTGCCATGCCGCGGTTTTTTTGAAAGGCAAGACTTGTAAGTCGAACTCGACCAACACCTGTGGTGGTGTACTCCATATGCGGCAGCTCATCCGGCACGAGCCCCCACGGATTGTCGCCGGTGCTGTCCGCATTGTGAGCCCTGTTTACATCGGCATAAATGCTGTCCCGCATCGGCGACGCTGCGGCGACCCAATTCGGTCCCAGTCCCGAAGTCCCAGGCGAATTCCAGTTCCAGTCGTAGCGCGCCGCGTCAATCTCTTCACCAGGTCCCGCAGCCATGTACTCTCTGAATGTCACGGAACTCCGATCTAAAGCCCGCTGCCCGGGTTCAACTTCCACTAGCCATCCCCCTGCTTTGTTCATCACATATGGGCTACTCACGCTAGTGCTGATCGAATCGTCGCCCGTAGCCTCGCTCTCCAGCAGAAAAGCAGTCCTGTCGCTCATCTGCGCGACGGGCGCAAAGACACCCCAGTTCCACACCGTCGCGGTGATGAGATTCTCGCCTGGCCGGAGCAATGGTGCCAGATCGAAGCGCTCATAGCGCCAGTGGGTCAGGTCGCCACGAGCCGGTCCGTCACCCACGCGATGGCCGTTGACGTAGAGAATGAAGCGGTTGTCAGCGCTCACGCGGACCGGGTAGCTGGCCGGAACAGCAGCCAGTGTAAATGTCCGGCGGAAATGCAGCACCAGCGGCTCGCGCAGCGGGGCAGCCGGATGGGTGATCCATGAGGCATGCCAGTCGCGGTGCGGCGGGTCGGGCTGGAGGGGGGACTGGGCGTGAATGGCCACAGTGGTGAGGGCGAGGGTGATGAGGGTAACGATTGAGCGCATGAAAGCGGGCCTTCCGAGGACAGAGACCAGATTAGAGCAGTCGTAAGGGCTGCGCGCCTGTAAGGAGCGTCTCCTATGCTTTTGCGCGGAGTTCAGACTGGACGGAGAAGCGGCCGATCCAGGCAAATACGAAGAGTGTCAAGCCGCCGAACCAGCCACCCAAACTGAAGGGTGTTGGAAAGTAAAGGGCGATGATAACACCGGCTCCGATGAGGATTGCGCTCAAAGGAATGAAAATGCGCATGCCGTAAAGAAAGGTGAAGGGCAGATAATGCGCTCCCACAATGACCAGAAACGCGGGATAAAACAAGTTCAAATGAAACTCAGTTACAGGCACCAGCAGAAGCATGCCAATGGGCACGGTAAAGGCGATTTGCATGGCGAGGAACCCAAGCGGGTTTTCGCCGGAGAGCGAAGCGCGTCCGCCCGATAATCGCAGAAGGAGCTGCGTCAGTGGGAAGATGAAAAAGCCGCAAACCATCAATTCGATGATGGCGGCACGCGGCGTGGTCCAGGTTCCAAGAGCGGCGGATGCGAGCCAGAGCACAGCGGAGACGAGTTGTCCCCAAAAGCCGCCGGCGAAGACAGTGCGCACTTCTTTTTGAGCGGCCTTCACCAGCACGAGAGAGCCTCCGAAGGAGATTTCGACGTCATGAAGAAGTCTAACGTGCGGCTAAGGGCAAAGGTTCCAGTCGACGGACCTCGGGGAAATCCCGCAACGAGCGGCAAGGGACTCCAGGGACGCGCGAAATAGTTCACTCGTCTGTGTTCCCCGAGGAAGGATGTTCGCAGGCGACGAATAGAAGTCACCGATTTTCCGGCTTGTATGCACCTGATTTAGCAGCGTTGTAACCTCCCATTCATATAGCATCGGTAGGCTACTTGAGGTGATCGTCAACGTGTCTGAGACTCGAATCTCTCAAGTTAAACCTCAACCTGAACCTGGCGGACCGGAGCGGAAACGCTCTGCGGGGGCAGCTGCACTGGAGACCTCGGCTGTCCGCAAGTATCTCCTTTCGCGCGGCAACTCGGCCATTGCCGATCGCGGGTTCAAGTGGTTGATGATACTTTGCGCCCTGAGCATCTTCGGCATCGTGGTTCTGATTGCCACCGAATTGGTGAAGGGATCGCATCTGAGCTGGGCAAAATTCGGCTTCGATTTTTTCTACAAGGTTTTCATCGATCCGGGATCAAAACAGCCTAATTACTGGGATCCGGTGAATGAGCATTTCAGTGCGCTCCCGTTCATTTATGGCACTTTGGTTTCTTCGATTCTGGCCCTGCTGATGGCCGTGCCGCTGGCGATTGGAGTAGCCGTATTTCTGACCGAGATGTGTCCTGAATGGCTCCGTGGACCGCTTGCCTTTCTGACGGAACTCCTGGCGGCCATCCCCAGCGTGATCTATGGATTGTGGGCAATGTTCGCGCTGGTTCCGCTGATGCGGGAATATGTCAACCCGCTGGCGGTCAAATTGCTGGGGTGGACGACCCTCTTCGACGACACCAACCCGACGGGACTGGGATTTCTTACGGCTGGCGTGATTCTCGCCATCATGATCCTGCCAATCATCTCTTCGCTCACGCGTGAAGTGATGAGCGCGGTGCCGCACTCGCAACGCGAAGCTGTGATGGCCCTGGGGGCAACTCGTTGGGAGACGATCCAAATGGCGGTGCTGCGCAACGCCCGGATCGGCATTGTGGGCGCCGTCATTCTGGGCCTCGGCCGAGCGCTTGGAGAAACCATGGCGGTGACCATGGTGATCGGCAACAGCCTGGACATTCAGCGCTCGCTTCTGGCAAACGGCAACTCGATGGCTTCGGTGATCGCCAACCAATATGCTGAGGCGTCCAGCGACATGCACTTGAGCGCGCTGACCGAAATTGGCCTGGCGCTTTTCGTAGTCACCATTATTGTGAACGCGCTGGCCCGGATTCTGGTTTGGGCTGTAACGCGGGGAGCGCCCGCGCGGGTGAATTGAGGAGTTGCGAGTGAAGGCGGGAGAAAACAAACTGCGGTCGAAGGTCAGGGCACTGGCGGATGGTGTGGCCACGGGGCTGGCGATTCTATCCACAGCGCTGGTGGTGGCCCCGCTGCTGATCATCTTTGGCTACCTGGTCTACAAAGGCGCCAGTTCCCTGAATTTGGACTTCTTTACCCAGATTCCCAAGCCGGAGGGAGAAACGGGCGGCGGCATGGCCAACGCCATCGTGGGCTCTGGAGTGGTTTTGGGTCTGGCAAGCTTGATTGGCATCCCCATCGGCATCGGCAGCGGGATCTATCTGGCCGAGTTCGGACGGGGAACAAAGCTGGCCGAAACCGTCCGCTTTACAGCCGATGTACTCAACGGCGTTCCGTCCATCGTGATGGGAATGGCCGTCTACGCGCTGGTGGTAAGCCCGGCGATGCCCTTTTCGGCCCTGTCTGGCGGTTTGGCGCTGGGGATTATGATGATTCCCACGGTTTGCCGGACGACGGAGGAGATGCTCCTGATGGTTCCGCATGCCGTGCGGGAAGCGGCGCTGGGCCTTGGCGTTCCCAACTGGCGATCGGTACTTTCCATCACCGTAAAGACGGCTTCGCCGGGCATCATCACCGGTTGTATGCTGGCGTTTGCCCGCGTTGCCGGGGAAACCGCCCCGCTGATTTTTACGGCCTTCGGCAATGCGTTCTGGAGCATCAGCCTATTCAGGCCCATTGCCGCGCTTCCGCTGTCGATTTACATTTATGCCAATTCGCCATACGAAGACCAGCACCGGCAGGCGTGGGCTGGGGCGCTGGTGTTGATCATTTTGATTGTTGCCGCTGTTTCTCTGGTGCGATGGGTGACCAGCCGCGGCGTGTTGAAGGGAGCAAGCTAGTGGGTGTTGGCATCGAGGTAATCAACCTGAATGCGTGGTATGGCACGAACCACACGCTGCAGGATATCAATCTGAATATCCCGGCCAACCACGCCACGGCGCTGATCGGTCCCTCCGGATGCGGCAAGAGCACCTTTGTGCGCTGCTTAAACCGGATGCACGAAACCAATCCCATTGCGCGGGTTACGGGCACCGTGCGCATCGGTGAACTCGATATCTATGAGGATTCAAAGCCGGTAGAGGTTCGCCGCCGGGTAGGTATGGTGTTTCAACGGCCCAACCCTTTTCCGACCATGTCGATCTATGACAACGTTGCGGCGGGACTGAAGCTGAATGGCTTCAGCAACCGGCGCGTGCTCAACGAGATTGTGGAGAAGTCGCTGAAGAATTCGGCACTGTGGGACGAGGTCAAGGACGATCTGAAGAAGAAGTCGGGCGCAAGCCTCTCTGGCGGGCAGCAGCAGCGGCTTTGTATTGCGCGGGCCCTGGCCGTCGATCCGGAAGTCCTGCTGATGGACGAGCCGGCCTCCGCGCTCGACCCGGTTTCCACCTCCAAGATCGAGGACCTTATCTTTCAGTTGAAGACTCAGTACACGATCGTGATCGTGACCCATAATATGCAGCAGGCCGCCCGCGTGGCGGAGAAGACGGGTTTCTTTTTGAACGGCCGCATGGTCGAATTTGATTCCACTCACAAGATATTCACTAATCCCAGCGACAAAAGGACCGAGGATTACATTACAGGCAGGTTCGGATGACGCGCATACGGTTTCAACAGAGTCTCGACGATTTGAAAGAGAACCTCCTGGTGATGGCAGGACTGGCCGAGCAGGCCATCCAGAGAGCCATTGAGGCCTATCGTGTGCGCGATCTGTCCATCTGCGATTTGGTGAGCCGCAGCGAAATTGCCATCAACCGTCTGGAACGGGATATCGATCAGGCCGCGCTCGATCTACTGGCCATGGAGCAGCCCATGGCCATCGACCTGCGCTTCATTCTGGCGGTGATCAAGATCAATGCCGATCTGGAGCGGGTGGGCGACGCGGCCAAGAGCATCAGCGACCGAGTGCGCAGCATGGATCAGATGGCGGTTGCCGATCTGCCGGTCGACATTCCACGCATGGCCTCGCTGGCCGCCGATATGGTGCGGAAATGCCTGCAGTCGTTTATCGAAGCGGATGCCGAGATGGCGCGCAGTGTTCTGACCATGGATGACGCCGTGGACCACATGAATCGCGCAGCATACAAGGCTCTGACCAAGGTGATGGAAGAACATAGCCACGTCGCCCCGCAGGCCCTGAATGCGCTGATGATCTGCCGCAGTCTGGAGCGGGTTGCCGACCACGCTACCAATATTGCGGAAGACGTGATTTTCTGGGTGCAGGGCGCCGACGTCCGCCACCACAAGAGCGTTAGCGGCGGCAGAGACGCGCAAGCCGCGCGATAACGGAATGTAGCGCTGGTTCCAGACAGGCTGTACTGAGGGCCTCCCGGCCCTCAGATTACCCACCAATCCAGCAGCAGCATTCGCGGATAATAAAGCCCCGCGCGCAAGATTGCGTCCACCCCATGCAGGTTACGCAATACCCGGGCATAAGCCTCGATCTGCGGCGCAAACAGCTTTCGCAATTCGGGCAGCGCAGCGGCCGGATCATCCACATCGGCGTGTGCGGTCTTGTAGTCGATGATCCACCACGCATCCTGGCCGTCAGTCAACGGCCAGAGCCCGGCGCGAAACACCCGGTCCACGCGAACCGTCCTCAAACCCCCGTCGACCACTCCGGCCCAGCACGCTTCACTGGCAGCCTCCGTGTGCGGCGAAAGAATCCATTGCGCGATGGGATCGTTTGACGCGGCCAGCGCCAGTTGAAGCGCCTCCGCCGCCAGCTTCGCGGCTTGGTTCTGGTCCACACCGGAGGCACGAATCTGCGCGGCCATACGAGGCACGAAGTGACTGAGGGCCGTTCTTACGAAGGGCCAATCGCCGGTTGCCCGCAAACGGGCCAGCTCTTCAAAGAGCGCGTGGACAGCGGTCCCCAGCGCGCGCGAGACCAGGCCGCCTTCATGGCGCGCGTAGAGGCGCGAATCGCCAAGACCGGAGATGGAACCTTCCGAGTCCGCCCCGACAAGTCCCTGCAATGTCGGCCGATAGCCCTCCGGAAGCCGGCGAAGGAGCGTTGGTTTTGCCGGGATTGCAGCCGAAGGCATGACGAGCAGATTGTTTTCGGCTGAAGCGGCAAGCATTTCGATCTCCGCTCCCAACTCTGAGGCTTTCCACTCTTCAAACCGGGAGCGGACCTCCGCTTCGAGAGCTGGCCAAGCCGTCGCCAGCAGGCTGTTGGCGGGTTCAGCCAGAGTGAACTCGCCGCTGGCTTCCACCTTATAGGATGGCCGTGCGAAGAGGTGCAGTTCCTCGCGAGCGCGCGTAGCGGCCACATAAAGAATGCGGCGTGTTTCCTGCGACTCGCGGACTCTGTAAACGCGATCGACCCAGGCCTTGGATCGCCCCGAATCCGCCCCCTTGAACTGCAGCGGAGCGATGAGGAATTCCGTAATTTCACCCTCGCCGCAGTACGCCTCAGCTTCAATGGACCCTTCGCTATCCGGCGTCAACCCCCGTTCCAACCACGAAAGCAGCTTGCGGCTTGTCGCGCGGGTTGTGGCCTGCAAGTCAGGCACAATCACCACCTCAAACTCCAGCCCCTTGGACTTGTGGATGGTCATCAATTGCACACCGCAGTCGCCTGAGGCGTTGGGGTTTGGAAGGGCAGTGAGTCTGTCCAGGGCCGCATCAAGCGCCGGTCCCAGCAAATCCTGTTCGCCCTCGGGGAGACTGTCGAGGCAGTTCCAGAGCAGCTCGAGATTGGCCCGGGCCGTGGCATCGCAGCAATCAGCCCCGCCAAGACTGAGCCAGACCTGCTGAAGCCACGTCCCGGGCGAGGTAACAGCGTGACCCGCCCGAAGCATGGAATGGGAAGCAAGCGTGGAGACGAGACGCCGGACAGTGCTTTGTCCGGCCGGGCTCAACCGCTCCAGCCGCTCAGCCAACAAATCAGGCACCGGCCGGGCCAGCAATGCAGATTCGTCGGCGCTAGTGAGCCGGTGAAGGTCTTCGAGAGTCAGCCCGCACCAGGGCGCGCGCAGAACGCCCAGCCAAGCGATCCGGTCGTAGGGATTCAGCAGTGCGCGGGCCAGCGCCAAAGCGTCAAGGATCTCAGGCCGGTCCGCCAGCCTCTCCAGCTCGACGGCGCGAAACGGTATTCCCGCTTCGCGGAGGGCCTCTGCTATGGGCGCAAGGGATCGCTTGGCACGGGCTAGAACCGCGATCCGGTACTTCCCGCCGGTTGCCCGGGCTTTCTCCATCGCCTGTCGGCGGCTGCGGATAATTTCCACAATCTCACTTACCTGCTCGGACTGAGGGTCGCCTTTATCCGGCATGTCTCCTGAATTAGATATTTGTTTCACAGTTGTTTGCTGAATAAAGTTGAGGTGCAACTCGAAGTTCTGTGGCGGCCCGGACTGCTCGCGCCGCGCCGGTTCGGCTGTGGAAAACTCGATTCCACTCCCGTCGTCTTTCTTGAAAACCTGGGTGAAGACTTCGTTCAAGCGCCGCACCAGCGCTGGAGCAGTCCGGAAATTGGCCGACAGCGGAACAAAGTCCAGCCGCAGCGGTTCGGCGTTGGGAATTTCCAGCCCAATCTCTTTCACGCGGGCGAAGAGCTCGGCATCGGCGTCGCGAAAAAAGTAAATGGACTGCATGGGGTCGCCGACGGCGAACAGCGTGCGTTGGTCCCCAACAACTCCCGTGTCAGACCCTGAGTCTGGCCAAGCCGCGATGAGACCGGCCAGCAGTTGATGCTGCCGCCGGCTGGTGTCCTGAAACTCGTCAACCAGCAGGTGGCGGATGCCGTCCGCCACGGCTATCGCAGCATCTGTTGGACGGCCATCTTCGGATTTCAGAACGCTTTCCGCTATCTGCGCAACCTCAACAAAGTCCACCTTTGCCGCTTCGGCGAACGCCACCTTGAGCTGAGCCGCCGCATGGCGCAGCAGCGTGAAGCAGGCCTTCACAATCTGCCAATCGTCTTCGTCATACCGGGTCGGCGGCAGGTTGCGGACTTCGGCGAGAGCGGATTCGAGGCCGGGAACACCATTAAGATCGGCAATCAGTTTCGCGATGCGCGCCTTTTCCGCCTTACGATCGGCGGGAAAGCCGAGCCGCTTATCAACTACCTTGCGGAAGCCGCCATTGTTGGTTAGCAGCAGATTGGCCAGGCACACCAGCGCCCCGTGTGCTTCATCCAGAGCGTCCTGAGTCAGAAACGGTCCACAGGGAAACTCCACCAGCTCGGCCAATTCCCGGTGCTGTTCTCCGCCTGAATGGGAGCACGCAAACTGCGCCAACTCCAATGCCTCCTCGCGCGCACCGGGCGCCTGGTCCAGCAACCGGCTGACATGAGTAAGGTCGTCGCGGACCGCATTTGCAAATGGCCGCTCAAGCCGCTTACGGAGCGCGTCCCAGTCAGGATTCCGGCTCAGGACAAACTGCTGCATCCAGCGGTCGCGCCTCTCGAGCATGTTCACCAGCTCGGCTTCCATCTCCTGCCAGTTGTTGTCGCGCCATAGCAGCAGCGCTTCGACGACTGCGCTCACCTCGAGGTTGCGCATGTTGCCCACCTCCGCGAGGGTGGCGTGGGCGGCGCGGCGGTAGAGCTCCTTTGGCTCCTCGGCGATGGCCAGGCCGCCGCCGAGCCCCGAGAGCAGCGGCTGCTGCAAGGCGAGCTCACGGCAGAATGCGTCGATGGTCGAGATGCGCAGTTGCGCCGGCAAATCGAGCAGCTTCCAGCCGCGCGCATTGGAGTGGAGCAGGGCGCGGTGGGCGAGGCACTCCATCGAAAACTCGTCATCCACGGGGGCGGAGGCCGTCTCCGCGTCCTCGCGGGCCGCAGCCCTTTCCAACTCGGCAAGAATCCGATGCCGCATTTCCGCGGCGGCGGCAATGGTAAAGGTGATGGCGACAATCCGGCCCGGCTCGTCCACCTGGGAAAGCAAGCGAAGGAACCGACGGGTAAGCAGGTCGGTTTTGCCTGACCCAGCCGGGGCCTGAACCAGGATCGAACGTGTCGGATCGAGCGCTCGTTGGCGCTGTTCCTGATCAGGAGGGGTGAACGCGAGCCCAGTTTTACTCATCGCCCGCCTCTGTTTCATCCACTTCCAACAAGATCCGGTTCTCCTGAATGCGGCATAGGGTCTGCAACCCGCAGCGCTCGCAAGTTTGGGGATACTCGCTCGGATCCACCTCCGCATGGCCAGCCAGAAAATCGCGAGCGAGTTGCTCAATGGCGCTTCGCCAATCAATCAACTGCTCGGCGGTCAGCGCATACTTGGCGAGAGTGGAGCCGGCTTTGAGCCCCGCGAAAAGCGTAGCCGCCGGGTCGAATACCCGCCCTGCAAAAGACTGATCTCCTGGTCGAACCTTGGCGAAGACCAGGCCGCCAAGCGGTTCCTTTTCGCGGTCGAGCGCAAACCCGGCATAGAGCGGCAGCTGCACATCGTCGGGCCGTGGCAGCTCCCAGGACCAGGGAGAAACATCGCCCGTCTTGTAGTCGATCACCAGCAGCGTGCCGTCATTCAACCGATCGATGCGGTCGAGCCGCAGGTCGAACGTGAGCCCCTCGAGGTGTACGCTGCGCTCGGCTTCTGTCTCCGCAACTTCAAATTCCACGCGCGCAAGCTCGTATTCCAGCCATTCCGTCACAAGCCAGCCAAGCCGCTGTTCTTCCAATTCCAGGTAGCGGCGAGGCATTCTTTCACGGATCGCAGACCGAATCTCCTCTTGAAGAACTTGCTGAATATGCTTGTCAATAAAGGACTTTTTCTCGCCGATTTGCCGCAAATCGTCGAGCGATCGAATACCCCTCGGCGGACCGCCCCAGATGGAGTGAAGCACAGCGTGAAGGAGCCTTCCGCGTTGCGCCGGGGTAAGTCCGGCCTCTGCCGGCTCCCATCCCCGCGCTCCAAGACGCGCCGCCGCAAAAGCCTTGAACGGGCATTGCGACTGGAAAGTAAGCACGCTGGCTCCGCCCGCCACCTTGCTTGCCGCCGGTACAAAAGCAACGCGGCTAGAATCCTCAACCGTCTCGGTAAGCGGAGACGGAGTGGCAGGAGCTTCCAGTTCCTTGGGCAGCGGCTGCGGCAGTCCCGCCAGTCGCGAGATCAAGCGCGACGGGCGGGCTTCAACGGCTTGGTTTTGGCGGGCATAGCTGAAATGGACTTCAGGCGCGGAAGCCAGGAGGCGCTTGGTGATTGCGTGGGCCAAATTCCAATCAAGCTGAGGCGCGGCGTGCGGCATTTCCGCCTGACGTTGCACCTCGAGCGGCAGCAGCGGGTTGGTCGAGCCGGCTGCCGGCCACGCGTCCTCATCGGCGCCCAAAAACCAGACGGCATTGGCGGTCAGTCCGGCCGACTCCGACGGGCCCGCAATCTGGATGGGCGCATCGCTCGACTGGGGTGCAAAGAGCGTTGACTCCAATGTGCGGGCCATGGCGGATAGGAATTCCGCCCAGGCCAGACGGCGGCCATCGAAGCCGAGCGATCCGCAGATTTCCACAGCCCAGTGCCATCGTTGGAGCGCTTGAAATTCATCGCTCGCCAGCGTGCTCGATCCGGCAAACTGGGCCGACTCGAGCAGCCGCGGCCCCAATTCGGCCCACTCCAGCGGGGATTGGGTACGCCGTGCGTAACCCCCAAGATCCTCGAGCCGGCGTTGCGTTTCGGCCATGCGGCTCGCCCATGATTTCACCTCGGGGCAAGGTCCACGTTTGCCGTCATTTGGCTGCAATTCGCTGAGGAAGGACTTTAACATCCATTGGGGCTGCTCCCGCCCTCGCCGGCGCAGGTACAGCATCGCAGCCTGCAGCGCTGAAGTCTCCTGCGCGCTGCCGAGGTAACCGGTGGAGAGCAGCCAGTCCAGTTCATGCTCGGCAATCGGGCTTGAGAGCCACCGGAGCAGCAAATGCGCGGCTCGCGGCAGCGCAACCTGGCTCAGCGGAACGCCCAGCGAGAACTCAAAGAGCGGGGCCCGGGCCGCGCCAGTTTTCAGTTGGAGGAAAGCGCGCTCGATCTCGCCCCGCCGTGAGCTTGCGTCCTGCGTCACAACCAGCAGCCGTGCGTCCGGATTCGCGCTAAGCCGCTGTCCACACCACAGAGCGCATGCGGAGAGTTCAGTCCGGCTGTCCGGTGCTCCATAGAAATGGACCTCGGAGGCTGAGCTTCCGGTTTCGGCATGCCGCCACTTGCCCCAGGCATCAAAGACCGCACGCTGAACAGGAAGAATGCGATCGAACCCGGCCAGCAGAAGCGGCATACGCCTGGCAGCCGCCACCTGAAGCAGGGTAGTCAATTCCAGGGGAAGGCGTGCGGGGCTCAGCAGATTGCCGTCGCGGCAAGTTTCATCAAAGGAGGCAAGCCAGTTGCTGAAGGCAGCCGCGTCCTGTTGCCACGCGGTCCGTGCGGCCGACCGCAGCAACTGCGGCGCATGCTCGCAAAGCAACTCGTGGGCGTCCATTGCCAAGCTGGCGAGCCGGTGGCGCGGGCCTTCCAGCAGGGTAGCCAGATGGTTGTGGCTCCCGGCAATTCCAGCCCAAAGCGCCTGTTCCTGAATGGGGTTAAGTAGCAGCCTCGAATCGGCCGCACCTCGAGTTTCCTCTTCCCATGCGGTGAGGACAAAGCTGTTCCAATCCTGAATTCTGGGCGCGGGCCAGGCAGTCAGGCCCTCAGCCCGCTGTGCGCGATGAAAGGCGGATTCAAGGGCGCGGGAGGCACGGTCGCTAGCTGTAACCACCACGCCGCCATCGCGCAGCCATGCGTCCATCTCAAATGCAGCCGAGGAGCCCATTCCAGCGTTATACGCCGTCAGGCCAGGGGAGTGCCACGCACCTCGCGGCGCGCCAGCGGACGGCACTCAGGTGCGGGAGTAAACTGGTTTGTGATTCGTCCATTCCTCGCTTCTTCATTGCTTGTCGTCGTTGCCTTGGCCGGATGCCATAGCGGCCCAAACGCCGGTTCGTCATCCGCTTCAGCCCCGTCATCCGTTTCAGATTCGCCATCCGCGTCGAATCCGTCCATCAAGGTCTTCAAACTGCGCGGGAAAGTCGTCGCCACCAACTCCACCACGGGAGAAGTCACGCTGGATCATGAAGCCATTCCGGGTTTCATGGGCGCCATGACCATGCCTTACAAACTCAAGGATGCCAGCATCCTCAGCGAACTCCATCCCGGCGACGTGATTACCGCCGACGTGCTCATTTCGCAAGATGCCAATGCGGATATCCTGCTCGATCACATCGTCATCGTGGCGCAGGGTAAGCCGGATTATCGCCCCCAGGTTTCCTATCACGTGCCGGCGCCAGGCGATACGGTGCCCGACTTCAGGCTAACGAACCAGGATGGCCGGACAATCCGGATAAGCCAGTTCAAGGGCCAGGATTTGCTGGTCACGTTCATCTACACGCGCTGCCCGCGTCCCGACTTTTGCCCGCGTGTGACCCGGAATTTCGCGGCGGTGGAAAGGCAATTGGCGGCTCTCCCGGCGCTGGACGCAAAGACACATCTCCTGTGCGTAAGCTTCGACCCCGAGAACGACACGCCGGAACGGCTGCGCGCCTATGGAGCGCAGTACATCGGCAGCGATGCGAGAAGCGCCTTTGCGCATTGGGATTTTGCCGTACCGAATAAAAACCTGCTCCCCGATATGACTCGGTGGTTCGACGTCGGGCTGACCGGCGCAGTGGACGGCAGTATTACCCATACGCTTTCCACCACGCTGATTGGGGCGGACGGCAAGGTGGTACAGTTTTATCCGGGCAACGAGTGGACGCCTGAGCAAGTCGTAGCGGATGTGAAGCGGGCAGCCGGAAGCAAGGGATGAGCGCAGAGCAGTGGTCAGACCTCTGGTATATAATTCCAAGCGTGTACAATCTCACCGGAGAACCGTAAGGAAAAAGAAGGAGCGAACGGCCAATGAGTAACGGTTTGAATATCCGCAAGGATGCGGAATTGGATTTTCTTTCGCTGGGCGCGCTTGTGCACAGGCTCGATACCGGCATCATCCCCTTCCGCAAAGCGACAGAGTGCAGCATTCACGTCAGCGGAGGAGAGTTCAACGTGGCCGCCAACCTGGCTGATTGCTTCGGCCTGAAGACAGCCGTCGCCTCCGCCATGTCCGACTATCCCATCGGCGACCTCATTGCCGAGCGCGTGCGCGCCATGGGCGTCAAGCCCATCTACAAGCATTTCAAGCACGACGGCGTCACCGGCCCGAACATGGCCACGGTCTACAGCGACCGGGGATTCGGCGTTCGCGCGCCCGTGGTGTTTTACAACCGCTGCAACGAGGCTGCGGGGCAACTGAAGCCAGGCGACTTTGACTGGGCTGCAATCTTTGCCGACGGCGTGCGTTGGGTCCACTGCGGCGGCATCTTCGCGGCACTCTCGCCCACCACGGCGCCCCTGGCTGCGGAGATGATGAAGGCCGCCAAGGCCGCGGGCGCCATAACTTCCTTCGACCTCAATTTCCGCGAGAAGCTTTGGAAGATTCACGGAGGTAACGAGCGCGCCGTCGAAACCATCGGAACCATTGTCGAGAACGTGGACGTGCTGGTGGGCAACGAGGAAGACCTGCAAAAGGGGCTAGGCGTTCCCGGCCCCGAAGTCGCGGCAAAGTCGAAGCTCGACCCCAGCGTTTTCTTCGGCATGATCGAGAATGTGGTCAAGAAGCACAGCCATGTTAAGGTAGTCGCCACCACGCTGCGCGAAGTCCATTCCACTGGCCGCCACAGCTGGAGCGCGGTAGCCTGGATCGACGGCAAGACCTACAACGCACCCACGGCAGAGCTCGATGTATACGATCGCGTAGGCGGCGGCGACGGCTTTGCGGCTGGCTTCATTTATGGTCTGCTCACGGGAGAAGCGCCGGAAGAAGCCGTGAAGTTGGGCTGGGCGCATGGTGCGCTGCTGACCACGTTCCCCGGCGATACAACCATGGCCACAGTGGATCAGGTGCGAGCCTTCGCCAAAGGCGGATCAGCCCGCATCCAACGGTAGTCGTATTTCTAACAAGCCGCCGAAAATCGCGTCGCCAGCCCAAAACCAGCCACAAAAGGTCCGTGCCCCGTTATTGCGTCCGCCGCGGCGGATTCTGGCGCAAAGGCGGGAATGCACAACCCTCAACAAGCCCATTCATCAGGCGCTGCTCGCTGACGCTCTGTAACAAGGACACGGCTTCAGCCGGGCCGAATACATCGCAAGGTTGAGGTCGGACTTTGACCACCGCCGCCAATCTGCGCGTCCCAGTCCCCCCTTGCCGCATCAACTAACTGGTATCCTCACAATACATCGAGAGGGAAGCATTACATGGCGAAGGTCACACTGATTATTGCGCTCCTGTTAGTCCTCTTAGGCCTGGCAGGCTACGTGGGCACGGGTAGCCAGCATCTCACTGCATTGATTCCCGCATGGTTCGGGATTCCGCTCGGCATCTTTGGCTATCTGGCCATCAGTCCCAATGAGAAGCGCCGCAAACTGTTCATGCACATCAACGTCACCATCGGCCTGCTCGGCTTCCTGGGCGGCGCGGTCGAGGCAGTCCGCGGCTATGTCTCCGCCACATCGGCGGGACATCAGCCGGACATGATCGCGCTGGCCTCCAAACTCACCATGACCGGCCTGTTGCTCGTCTATGTCATTCTCTGCGTGCGCTCGTTCATCGCCGCGCGCCGCTCGGGAAAGGTTTAACCCATGGGCACCATGCGGGGCGGAATGGGGATGGGCATGCGCGCCGAGCGTTCGGGGCACGGCCGCGGCGCACGTGCCGGGCAGCCGGACGAGCCCAAGAAAAAGCCCAGCCTCAAAAAGCTATGGCCACAGATTCGCGCGCTCATCGCCCCGCGTAAAGGCTTGCTGGTGGCGGGCTTTCTGCTCATGGCCGTAAACCGCGTCGCCGGCCTGGTCCTGCCCTATGAGAGCAAGGCGCTGATCGATAAGGTCTTCAACCTGGTCCATCCGCAACCTAAGTTCCTGCCCCAGATTATAGCGTTCGTTTTCTCGGCCATGGTGATCCAGGCCATCACGTCTTTCTCGCTCACTCAATTGCTCTCCAAGGCGGGCCAGCGCCTCATCGCCGAAATGCGCCGTCAAGTCCAGCGCCATGTGGGCCTTCTTTCCGTCTCCTACTACGACGCCAACCGCACCGGCACGCTGGTTGCCCGCATCATGACCGACGTCGAAGGCGTCCGCAACCTCGTAGGCACTGGCCTGGTGGAGTTCGTCGGCGGTATGCTCACCGCCGTCATGGTCTTCTTCTATCTTCTGCATAAAAGCGCTACAGTCACGCTCACAGTTTTCGCCGTGGTGGGCGTTTTCGTCGTTATTCTGCAGTATGGATTCAAGACCATCCGCCCCATCTTCCGCGAGCGCGGCAAAATCAACGCCGAGGTCACCGGGCGCCTCACCGAGTCGCTCGGCGGCGTCCGAGTCATCAAGGGTTATCACGCCGAAGAGCGCGAGGCCGGCGTCTTTGCGGTGGGTGTCGAACGCCTGCTGTCCAACGTCATGAAGTCGCTCACCATGACCAGCACGCTCTCAGCCGCTTCCACCACGGTGCTGGGCCTGGTATCGTCCCTTGTCATGTGGCTGGGTGGCAACCTCGTGTTGAAGAGTACATGGACGGTCGGCGATTACTTCCAGTACAACGTCTTTCTGGCCGTCATGGTCGCGCCGGTCTTTCAGATCGTCAACATT
>Ga0181537_10002542_pt1 | contig 16028 bp, 19 predicted proteins | sample PEATcosm2014_Bin_39_FD_119765 | JGI IMG/M metagenome (GOLD analysis project Ga0181537, IMG submission 119765) | Peatland microbial communities from MTU Mesocosm Facility, Houghton, MI, USA - PEATcosm2014_Bin23_10_metaG | ecosystem: Environmental > Terrestrial > Soil > Wetlands > Peat | place... | reverse complement strand
TGCAGTGCGGGGACTGCGCGTCCAGCGAATCGCGCTTCGCGCACTGGCACCTGCGGTGCGGCTGGGCCCCCACTCATCGCGATGAAACTGCGATGAATGGGGCACCCCGTGCACCTGCAGCGACTGGCAGTCCAGGGCACCTCCACCCCAAGGATGTGGACCTATCCTTGGGGACCCCGGAACTGCGGTGGGGCAGATGCGCTCTGCGCCTTGACGCTGGACAGGCTGCAATTGGCGAGTTGTCGAGGCGTTGATCACGGTTGCGCTCCAAAGAGACAGTTAGAAAGTGAACGAGTAAAGAAGTGATCAGAAACAGAAAGGCGGCGAGCCGGAGGACCGGTTTCGCCGCCTGTTTTTGACTACGTTTCTATTGTGCGCCTTTTCGAATAGTTAATACGCAAAATCGATCAAAAAATCTTTCGCTGTAAACGCATGGGAACAAGGCGGTTACAAAATCGGGAAAATTATTTTTGCGGTTTACCTATTGACAAGATTTTTAGGAACCAGCTTTTAGCCTCAAGCTCCTAGCTGTTAGCCCTTAGCTTTTAGCTATTAGCTCAGACCCGATCTTGTGCGATATGGCCGCGATGAATGGGTGCATGGGCGGGCAGCTGCGGTGCGGGAACTGGGCGTTCGGCGAGCTGCGTTGCGCGCCTGGGCAGTCGGCAGAGGAGGTATCCCATGTCTCCAAAACCGGGAGACATGAGGCACCCGGCAAGTCGATGAAGACTTCAACAAGGTCGATTTTAGGGATGTTGAGACGGGTGAGTTTGACACAGAGCAGCTTCGCTAGCGGCCAATTGACGTCATGCGATGAACGGATGTGGGGGTCAATTCGGACCCGCCGGTTATCGCATCGATTGTTCGTTTTTGGCCAGCGAGTTTCGATTCTGAACAAAGGGCGCGTTGTTGATCGCCATCCGGAGTGTGGACTCTCTTATGGAATCAGTGACTTAAAGTTGGAGCGTCCTGGCCGGTTTCGTGCACAGTTCCAACAAGATCGCACCGCCCCCCGGAGATCCAGGAGGAATCTTAATGTTCCGATCGATTGCTCGCGTCTCGGTTTTTGTAGGAATCGCATCTGTTTCCGTCTTGGCGTCCCTGGCCAATGCCCAAATCTCGACGGACTTGCCCAATCCGGGCACGGCGCCGAATCCGTTGACCAACACGTTGTCCCTTTTTCGCAGGAATATGCAGGACAAGATTATGAAGTCGGCGGAGGCGATGCCAGAGTCCAAGTACAGCTACCGGCCGACGCCGGACGTTCGCTCGTTTGGCGAGATCCTGAATCATGTGTCGGATATTTCCTACTTCTTGTGTTCAAGCGCGAAGGGTGAGGCGCCTCCGCCGCCGGCTGCGGCGAGGGGTTCGAAGGCCGAGATCATCGCCTCACTCAAAGGCTCATTCGACTACTGCGATGGCGTGTTCTCCGGGTTCACCGATGTGCACCTCAATGATCCGGCAGACTTCTTTGGCCACAGGACGAACAAGATGTTCCTTCTGACGCAAGTCGGAAATCATGACGCCCTGCATTACGGCAATCTCGTCACGTATTTGCGCATCAATGGCCTGGAGCCGTCTGGGGGGTGGTTTTGATGGCCCCGCGGCGCGGAAGCTCGGGATGACAGCTCTTAAGGCTGGATGCATTGAGGCACGGCTGAAGCCTTGCCCGGATACAAGACAACCGCAGATCTTTGGACTAGCTACGCTGGCGCGCCTCGCTCAAGATGACAGGCTGGTTTCAGGTAGCGAGTGGATACGAGATCGAAGCGGCTCTAATTGAGAAAGCTGGCGATGCCGGGATGTCTCCATATCCAGACGACGAGGGCAGTGATTTCGAAAATCGAGAACAGAGCGAAGGCACCTCTGCGGCCGCGACATCTTTCCACTTCGTTGGTGGCCATTTAGTTCATCCTCGTCGTCGCTGCCGAGGATGTGATCGAGTGGCCGGCGCCGGGCTGGCGAGACAATACCGCCTGAAAATACTCGATGCGTTCGAGCACCATTGACTTGAGATGCTCATGGGCGGGTGTGTCGCCGGCGGGGTTGGGGCGGGTTTCAAGGTCTCTGAGGATTTCCTGGAGGTTCTCGAGCGCTTGTTTCAGGCTTCTCGGTGCTGGATATCGCATGAAAATGGACCCAACTTCCTTGTTCAGGTTTATCCAGACTGCAGGAAGGCTTTGGCATGGGCGTGTGACAAGGAACACATCTAGGGAGATGCGGGCGGTACCAAGGTGATGGGGGAGCGGTGAAGCTATTTGGGGGCGGGAGTTGGCGGGGGGGAGGCGGGGTCGTGGCCGAACAGTATTACTTTCCGGCGTCAGGCAAACGCAGGCTGGCCTGAATGTGGGCGACAGCTTCCTGCCAAGTCTCGCTCCAACCCCAAATCGAAACCTCCTGATTTTCAGAACTTACCGTGCATGACAGGATGTAAAACGCGCTCGGCGCAGCAACGGTGAAGCGAGAATATACGGTACCGGGCTCCTTTTCACTGCTATCGGTGTAGCTCGAGACGCAGGCAGACGCAGGAAATCCGTTGGATGTCGTTGGCTGTGCGCCCATGGCAGAGAAGTGGCTTACATTGTCGCCCGATTCTCCGCACAACTGCGCAGCATTGGGACCTGCGAGCCCTGTGGCCATGCTCTTCTGGGTAATCTCTGTGGAATATTCTTCTCGATGCAGGATGCATGCCATATCGGTTCGGTTCGACGAAGATGCGAAAAAGGCCATCAGGTCCCCCTTGTCGTGGACGATATCGGGACCCTCCTGATCGACACCGGACGGAATTTCAATGGTGACATTAGGATCGCCCGTCGTGTGGATGGTCTTCCAAGCCGTTCCCTGCGCATGCATTCGCGGTAGAGCGAAGGAAAGGAAAACGACGACGACTGGCAGGACGATTTTATGGTGAAGGATCTGTAAACGCTCGCATGGATCAGAAGTCATGCTCGTGAGCCTACGCTAATCATGCGGCAAGTGCCCGCGCAAAGATTAGCCTCGATCTTACGGTTGTACCCGATCGCAATTGCAACGGCGCACGCGACGATGAGTTGCCGGGTTTAGGATGGCGCGGCGGTGGAGCTATTGGAGGCGGGAGTTGGCGGGGGCGTTGAAGGCGGGGATGCCGAAGTGTCCGCGGAGGTGGAGGATATCGACGGGATCGAGGTTGCCGGCGACGGTGACGAGGGTGAGGGAGCGGGGCGTCTGAGAGAGGACGACGGCGCCGCGGACGTTGACTCCGTCCATGACGACCCAGACGTCGGTGGTTCCGTTATGGAGCGGGCCGCCGGCGCTGGTGGTGGTGACGACGTGCTTCCATCCGCGGAGATGGTAGGCGGCGCGGATGGAGTCGACGGCGGATTCGTCGGGAACTCCCGCAGTGTTGAAGCGCATAGTGTGGACGCTAACGCCCTCGAGCTTGCGAATCACGGCGCGATCGTCGGGCTCGGAGTCGGGGACGAGAGCGGCGGCGGCGCTGAGCATGTTGCGGTCGAGGGTGAAGCTGGATTTGGTGACGGCGAGGGTGTTGAGCTGCTCGAGCGCCGGAGGCACCCATTCAAGAGGGACGGGGGAGAGCGAAGCGTTGGGGGAGGGATCGGAGTTGGGGGAGGACTGTTGAGCGAACGCAGGAACGCAGAGGAGGGCGGAGGACAAGGCAGCAATTCCGGCGAGCAGCTTCCAGTTCATAAGTGGTTAAACGCGGATGGCGGGAAAAGGTTGCGGCGGCGGCGGGACGGGGCTGGTAGGATTCAGGGGAAAATCGTGGGGAGCAACGGGAGGTTGACCATGAAACATGCATTGCCGATGGCGGTGCTGGCAGTCTGCCTCGGGTTGGGGGCGAGCGCGCAAGGGCAGGATGGCGCGGTGTATGAGCCGGCGGCGAGCCTGGCACCGGAACACATTCCGCCGATCTCGATGGCGCTGGTGGAGAAGGCTGCTCCTTATACAGAGAGCCGCGCGGCGGCGCTGTTTGGCTGGAAGCCGGGAGAGCGGAGCGTGTTGATCGGCACGCGGTTTGGGGCGACGGTGCAGGTGCACCAGATGACGCAGCCGATGGGGGCGCGGACGCAACTGACATTTTTTCCGGATCGGGTGGCGCGAGCGCTGTATCCGCCAAAGGATGCGAGCTGGATGCTGCTGATGAAGGACAAAGGCGGGAATGAGTTTTACCAGTTTTATCGCTTTGTGCCGTCGACCGGGGCGATGACGCTTTTGACGGACGGGATGAGCCGGAACCTGTCGCCGGTGTTTAGACCGGATGGCAAAGAGCTGGCGTATAGCTCGACCCAGCGCGACGGAAATGACGTGGACTTGTGGATCGTGGATCCGAGCAATATCTCGACGGCGCGGCCGCTGGCGGAGTTTAAGGGCGGCGGGCTGGGCGTGGAGGATTGGTCGCCGGACGGGAAGATGATTGCGGCGGTGGATGAGCGATCGATCAACGACAGCACGGTTTACCTGGTCGACGCAGAGAGCGGGGAAAAGCGGGCGATCACGCCGACGAGCGGGCAGGTGCACTGGGAGTCGCCGCGCTTTAAGAAAGACGGCACGGGCTTGCTGGTGCTGACGGACAAGGATTCGGAGTTTCATCGACTGTGTGAGCTTTCGCTGGATGGCAAGCTGGGAACGTGCTTGAGCGGGCAGATCCCATGGGACGTAGAAGAGTTTGATTTGTCGGAGGACGGGAAGCTTGCAGCTTTTATCAGCAACGAAGACGGCATCAGCAAGCTGCACGTGATCTCGCTCGCGGATGGAAGAGAGCTGCGCGTGCCGGCGATGCCGGATGGAGTGATGGGGGATTTGCATTTCACGGAGAAGGGGCACGAACTGGGCTTTGATCTGACTACGCCGAGCGAACCGGGCGATGTGTTTTCGCTGGATGCGGACACGGGGAAGCTGGAACGATGGACGGCCAGCGAGACGGGCGGAGTTTCGCGCAAGTCAATGGCTGCGCCAAGGCTGATTCACTGGAAGGCCGCAGACGGGGTGACGATCTCAGGATTTTTGTATGCGGCGAACGCGCGGTTCACGGGGAAGCGGCCGGTGATGATCTCGATTCACGGCGGGCCGGAAGGGCAGTCGCGGCCGGGATTTCTCGGTGCGGCGAGCTACTACACCGAGGAGATGGGGATCACGCTGATCGAGCCCAACGTGCGCGGGTCGACGGGCTACGGAAAGGGATTCACGCTGCTGGATAACGGTATGAAGAGGCAGGACTCGGTGCACGATATTGGAGCGCTGCTGGACTGGATTGCAACGCAGCCGGACCTGGACAAGGATCGCGTGGTGGTGACGGGCGGGAGCTACGGCGGGTTTATGACACTGAGCGTGGCAACGCAATATGACGCGCGGATTCGCTGCACGGTGGAGATTGTGGGGATCTCGAATCTGCGGACGTTTCTGGAGCATACGTCGGGATACCGCAGAGATTTGCGGCGCGTGGAGTATGGAGACGAGCGCGACCCGGAGATGCGGGCGTTTATGGAAAAGACCGCGCCTGCGAATATGACCGAGAATGTGACCAAGCCGATGATGATGATCGTGGGATACAACGATCCGCGCGTGCCGTATTCAGAGAGTGTGCAGTTTAAAGAGAAGCTGGAGGCGCAGCATACGCCGGTGTGGTTTCTGATGGCGAAGGATGAAGGACACGGCTACGCGAAGAAGCCCAATCGCGATTACCAGTTTTTTGCGACGATTGCGTTTTTGCAGGCCAATCTGCTGAACGGCGCCGAGTAAATCGCAGACGGCGATAGGCGAGTTTGCGCGGGTAGTTATGAACTGAATATTAATTCTCGGGAGTGGGTGTTGAGCGGACCTGGATGCGATACACTCAACCGGGAACAGAACGCAAGTCAGCAGTTTTTTGACAATGGAGGATACATAGAAATTGGGAAAAAGCATGGTCCCGAAGAAGCTTTTCTTCACGAAGGGCGTGGGCAAACACAAAGAGCGTTTGACGAGCTTTGAGCTGGCCCTTCGCGATGCGGGAATCGCTTCGCAGAACCTGGTGCGGGTGAGCTCGATTTTTCCGCCGCAGTGCAAAGTAATTGGCAGAAAAGAAGGGTTGAAGTATCTGAGTCACGGGGAAGTGGTGTTCTCGGTGATTGCGGAGAACTCGACGAGGGAACCGCACCGGCTGATCGTGTCGAGCATCGGCGTCGCGATTCCGGCGGACCGGAACACCTATGGCTACCTGAGCGAGCATCACAGCTTTGGCGAAACCGAAGATCAGGCCGGCGAGTACGCGGAGGAGCTGGCGGCGGAGATGCTGGCAACGACGCTGGATGTGGAGTTCGATCCGGACACGAGCTGGGATGAGAAGAAAGAAATTTATCGCATCTCGAACAAGATCGTGCGCACGAGCAACGTGACGCAGAGCGCGGTGGGCGATAAGCGCGGGCTGTGGACGACAACGATCGCGGCGGCGGTGCTGATCCTCGAAGAGTAGCACTGCGTGCAGCAGACCCTTAGGCCGAAGAGGTTGGGGGAGATCGGCGGTGCATGCCGGAGTTAGCTGCAGGGCATTGCATGCAGCAGACTTTTGGCGAGGGCTGAGGCGGAAGAAGCGCTGAGGTTTCTGAGTAGAGCAGACGAGGCCAATCCTCAACGGTGAGAGGGTTGGCCTTGTTGTATGGTGAGGGAGAAAGAACGGGCGAGATGGCGGAGACGAGGAAATATAAGGTCGGGCTGGTGCAGATGAGCATGGGGCCGGACCCGGAAAAGAACATGGCTGCGGCAGTGGGGCATGTGCGCGAGGCGGCGCGGAGGGGCGCGCAGATTGTGTGCCTGCCGGAGCTTTTCAGGACGCAGTATTTTTGCCAGCGCGAAGAGCTTGCGCTCTTTGATTTGGCGGAGCCGATACCGGGGCCGTCGACGAAGCTGCTGGGTGAAGTGGCGCGCGAGGCGCGGGTGGCGATTGTGGCGAGCCTGTTTGAGCGGCGTGCGCCGGGGCTTTATCACAACACGGCAGTGACGCTGGGGACGGATGGCGCGATTGCGAGCGTGTACCGGAAGATGCATATTCCGGATGATCCGCTGTACTACGAGAAGTACTACTTCACGCCCGGAGATCTGGGATTCAAGGCGGTGGATACGGCATATGGGCGCGTGGGAACGCTGGTGTGCTGGGATCAGTGGTATCCCGAAGGCGCGAGGCTAACGGCGCTGCAGGGGGCGGAGGTGTTGTTTTATCCAACGGCGATTGGATGGCACCCGGCGGAGAAGGCGGAGTTTGGCACGGCGCAGTATGAGGCGTGGCAGACGATCCAGAGGGCGCATGCGATTGCGAACGGGGTTTATGTGGCGGGTGTGAATCGCGTGGAGCACGAGACGGGCGATGTGCTGGGGAATCGCGCGGAGGGGCCGGGGCTGGAGTTCTGGGGCGGAAGTTTTCTGGCCGATCCGTTTGGTCGGGTGATTGCGAAGGCGTCGCACGATGCGGAGGAGATTCTGGTGGGCGAGATCGATGTGGCGCTGATTGAGGAGACGCGGCGGAACTGGCCGTTTTTGCGCGACCGGCGGATTGATGCGTATGCGCCGATCACGCAGAGGTTTCTCGATCCAGTACGCGGGTGGGCCGAGGATGGGGACGCGAAGTAGCGATGGCAGGGCAAGAAGGAAAAACACCGAGAGAATTGGGATTTCGCATGCCGGCGGAGTGGGAGCCGCACGAGGCGACGTGGCTGGCGTGGCCGCATAATCGCGAAGACTGGCCTGGGAAGTTCGGGCCGATTCCATGGGTGTATGCGGAGACTGTGCGGCTGCTGGCCGAGCGCGAGCGAGTGCACATTCTCGTCGAGGATGCAGCGGCGGAGCGGCGGGCGCAGGGGATTTTGAAGCGGGCCGGAGCGGCGCTGGAGCAGGTGGAGTTTCACCGGTGGCCGACGGACCGGGTGTGGACGCGGGACTCGGGACCGATTTTTGTCCGCGATGCGAAGGGGCAGGTCGCGATCACCAACTGGCGGTTTAATGCGTGGGCCAAGTATGAGGACTGGCACAAGGACGACCGCGTGCCGGGGCGCGTGGCGAAGCTGCTGGGGATGAAGGCGTGGGAACCGGCGGTGGAAGTAGATGGCAAAGCGCGGAAGGTCGTGCTCGAAGGCGGATCGATTGACACGAATGGGCAGGGCACGCTGCTGACGACCGAGGAGTGTTTGCTGAGCGACGTGCAACAACGAAATCCCGGAGTGAGCCGGGAGGGGATGGAGCGGATTTTTGCGGACTATTTGGGGATAAGCCAGGTGATCTGGCTGGGGCGCGGAGTGGCGGGCGACGATACGCATGGACATGTGGACGACATCAGCAGGTTTGTGAGGCCGGCGACGATTGTGACTGCGGTCGAGCCGAACACGAAAGACGCGAACCACGAGCCGTTGGCCGAAAATTTGAAGAGGCTGAAGGCGGCGCGGACGCGCGATGGGAAACAGTTTGAGATTGTGGAGCTGCCTCTGCCGCGTCCGGTGGTGTTTAGAGGACAGAGATTGCCGGCGAGCTATGCGAATTTCTATCTGGCGAACGGGCTGGTGTTGATGCCGACATTTCAAGACCCGAAGGATCGGGTGGCGCTGAACATTTTGGCGGAGGTGTTTCCTGAGCGCGAGGTGATTGGGATTCACTCGGTGGATTTGATCTGGGGACTGGGGGCGCTGCACTGCATGACGCAGCAACAACCACGAGGGGCCAGGGACTGAGGGACTAGGGACTGAGAGACTGAGGGACTAAGGGACTCGGGACCAGGTACCAGGGAATCGGGACTAAGAAAAGCATGGTTACGGATCAAGAGGCGATGGAAGCGGCGCTGGCGGTGGCGCGGGCGGCGGCGGAGGCCGGCGAGGTGCCGATTGGCGCGGTGGTGTTGCGTGAGGGCGAGATTGTGGCGCGAGGGCAGAACCGGGTGCTGCGCGATAACGATCCGACGGCGCATGCGGAGATTGTGGCGCTGCGCGCGGCCGCGAAAGCGCTGGGGAATTATCGGCTGACCGACTGTTCAATTTTTGTCACGCTGGAGCCGTGCGCGATGTGCGCGGGGGCGATGATTCACGCGCGATTGGAGAGGCTGGTGTTTGCGGCGGCCGATCCGAAGGCGGGAGCGGCTGGGTCGGTGCTGGCGGTAGTGAATCATCCGCAGCTGAACCATGAGATGAAGGTGGAACAGGGGATGATGGCCAAGGAAGCCGGGGAGCTGCTCCGGGGATTTTTTCGGGAGCGGCGGTAGGATTTGCGGCAGGGATATACTTTTTCACAAACTGGAATGAAACGCCACGTTCTCATCTTCGGGTTGGTTGGCGGCCTGCTGATCGCCACGCTGCAATACACCGAATATCGCTTTGTGGTGATCGAGCACTCGGTCGAGCTTTATAGCGGGCTGGTGGCGATCCTCTTCTCAGCCTTTGGCATCTGGCTGGGGCTGCGCATCACGCGGAGGCGCGAGACTATTCGGGAAACGGTGGTGGTGCGGGAAGCGCTTGTGCCGGCGGATGGGGCTGGGCTGGAACCGTTCGCACCCGATGTGAGGAGCCAGCAAAACCTCGGCATCACGGCGCGCGAACTGGAGATCTTGACGCTGATCGCCCGGGGACTCAGCAATCGCGAGATCGCGACAGAGCTTTTTGTCTCAGAGAACACGGTGAAGACACATTGCGCACGGACCTTTGACAAGCTGGGAGCGGCGCGGCGGACCCAGGCCGTGCAGCGCGGCAAAGAACTGGGCCTACTGCCGTGATGGGGCGCGGACGTCGGGTCACCGGAAAGTATGATTTCTGCGCTAATCAAGAAAAATCATACGAAAGGGTGACGACATCGGGCGTTGTTTCACAGCATTGTGACTGCATCTTGAGACAAACCGGGAGCCGCAAATGAAGAAAACCGTACTGACTTTTGGCCTGATCGCGGGCCTGATGATCTCCGTCCTGATGGACGGCTCGCTGATCCTGGCCAACAAGATCGGCTCGGGCCACAACAGCATGCTGCTGGGCTACGCCATGATGGTGGCGTCGTTTCTGCTGATCTACTTTGGCGTGCGCAGCTACAGGGACAACAATCTCGGCGGACAAATCTCTTTTGGCCGCGCGTTTGCGTGCGGCATTTTGATCGCGCTGATCACGACTGTTTGCTATGTGGCCACGTGGGAAGTGATTTATTTCAACTTTATGCCGCACTTTATGGACAGTTATTTTGCGGCGCAGATAGCCAAGGTGCAGGCTTCGGGACTGGACGCGGCCACGGTCGCGACGAAAGTCGCTGCGATCAAGAGCATGCAGGAGAGCTATCAAAATCCCCTGGTCAATATGGCTTACACCTTTATTGAGCCGCTCCCGGTGGGACTGATCATTACGATGATCTCGGCGGCAGTGCTGCGGCGCAAGGCGCGGGTTGAGCCGGTGGCGGCGACGCGGTGAAGGCGACGCAGGGCGGAGCGCGAAGTCGAAATACTTACGCTTCTTTGGCCACTAGCTCTTGGTGAGGGCGCGGATGCGGGTGGCGTGATCGGGCCATTGGGCGATGAGTTCGGCGGCGTGGGCGCTGCGGTAGTCAGCGAAGTCGAAGCCGGGGGTGACGCTGCAGCCGAACAGAGCGACCTGGCCGGAGCCGATGAGGCGTGTGCCCTGCCAGACTCCGGCGGGAACGAGGTGCTGCACATGCTGACCGGCAGCGAGATCCGATCCAAGAGTAATGACGGCGGAGCCGCCGTCGGGGAGGAGTTGGAGCATCTCGACGGGATCGCCGAGGTAGAAGTGGAAGAGTTCGTCGGAGGAGAGGCAGTGCATCTCGGAGAAAGTGCCGGGTTCGAGAAGATAGTAGATGGCGGAGCCGAGGGCGCGGGCGCCGCGAGGCAGGTCGAGGATCGCGGTGGAGGTGTAGGTGCGGCGGAAGAAGCCTCCCTCGATGGGATGGGGCTCAAGCTTTAGTAACGATTTGATCTCTGCGGCAGTCATCTGTCACAGAGCATAGCAGCGGGATCCCGGTAGAATGGCTCTATGACGGTGCAGGTTTACACGGCCGCGTGGTGCAGGGACTGCAGGGCCGCGAAGCAGTTTCTCGATGCGCATGGAATTGCTTATACCGAAGTGAATGTGGACCTGGATGAGGCGGCGTCGGCGGAGCTGGTGCGGCACGTGGGCAAGCGAGCGATTCCGCAACTCGTGATTGACGGCGAGTGGTTTCAGCCGTACAGGCCGGGGCGCGGGCTGCTGTATGAAGAGCTGCGGGTTCGGTTGGGAATTCTGAAGGACAGCCTTTAGCTATTAGCGGTTAGCTCTCAGGCCTTGGCTGATCGCTGTATTTTCGCAGGGCGCAGAGCCTTTTCCTCGTACAATCAAGGAGTTGAGAGACGCTGCGGAATACGGCGAAGACGGGAGCGCGCGCTTGATCGAACGTTATACACGCCCGGCGATGGGGCGCATCTGGACGGAAGAAAACAAATACGCCTGCTGGCTGGAAGTGGAAGCGGCGGCGAGCGCGGTCCTGGCCGAGGATGGGGTGGTGCCGGTCGAGGCCGCGGAGGCGATTGCGAAGGGCAGCGCATCGGCGAAACGGATCGGAGAGATTGAAGCCGAGGTGAAGCACGATGTAATTGCCTTCACGACGGCGGTGGCGGAGAGCCTGAAGGCGCAAGGGCTCGGGGAGCAGTCGAGGTGGCTGCACTACGGGCTGACGTCGAACGACGTGGTGGATACGGCGCAGGCGCTGCAGGTGAAGGCGGCGTCGGGGCTGATTCGCCAAGGACTGACAGGGCTGCTGGCGGTGTTGAAGCGGCGGGCGATCGAGTTCAAACACACGCCGACGATCGGGCGGACGCACGGGATTCACGCAGAGCCGACGACATTTGGGTTGAAGCTGCTGAACTGGTTCGCGGAGATGGAGAGGAATCTCAATCGCTTTGATGCGGCGGCAGAAGACATGCGCGTGGGCAAGCTGTCGGGCGCGGTGGGGACGTTTGGACATCTCAGCCCAGGACAAGAAGAAAAAGTTTGCGCGAGGCTGGAGCTGAAGGCGGCGCCGGTGTCAACGCAGGTGATTCAAAGGGACCGGCACGCGGCGTATATTGCGACGCTGGCGATTGTGGGCTCGACGCTGGACAAGATTGCGGTGGAGATCAGGCACCTGCAACGGACCGAGGTGCGGGAAGCGCAGGAGTATTTCAGCGAGAAACAGAAGGGCTCGTCGTCGATGCCGCACAAGAAGAATCCCATCACGAGCGAACAAATCAGCGGGCTGGCGCGGGTGCTGCGGGGGAATGCGCAGGCGGCGTTTGAGGATATTGCGCTGTGGCACGAGCGGGATATTTCTCACTCGAGCGTGGAGCGGGTGATTTTTCCGGACTCGACTATTTTGGCGGATTATCTGCTGGCGAAGATGACGGATCTGATTGATCGTTTGTTGGTGTATCCGGAGCGAATGAAAAAGAATCTGGAGTTGACGGGCGGGCTGATTTTTTCGGGGCAGCTGCTGCTGGATCTGGCCGAGGCGGGGATGCTGCGCGAGGATGCTTATCGGCTCGTTCAGGGATATGCGATGCGGGCGTGGAAAGAGGATCTGAATTTTCGCGAGGAAGTGGGACGGGACGCGGAGATCACGAAGCTGTTGAACAAGGAAAAGCTGGACCGGACGTTTGATTATGAGCGGCAGCTGGGGAATGTGGACGCGATCTTCAAGAGGGTGCTTGGGTAGGAGCGTTGCATTGGGTCGCATTGGAGAAGCCGATGACAGCGTGGGAAGTTATTCGGTGGTGGGAGATTCGTCGAATACTCTACAACGCCGTGCTGTTAGTCATTGGCATTGCATCCATTTTCGGAATGGAGTGGTTGGTAGATAAAACTCCAAATGCCGCACAAGATGCTCCTGCTCTTGAAACAGGGCTTAGCGTTATCGTTTACGGCATCATTGCGAATCTCTGTTATTCGCTCGGTTGGCTTATCGAGCTTTATCGAAGAGGAGAGGACGCGGTGGAAGCAAGGCGGCGTGCAAAGAGGTTATTTCTTTTAGGGCTAGGGTTTTCTTGTTTGCTAACCACTACTCCATTCTGGCTCGGGTTTGTTTTCTGGCTTCTCCATCGCAACAGTTGAGTAAAGGATTAGAGATAGATCATGGAAATCACGGTTGCGATCACGGGTGCATCGGGCGCGGTGTTTGGGCGCGAGATGCTGCGTGCGCTGGAGGCGGATGAGCGCGTGGCGCGAGTGCATTTTGTGGCGAGCGAGAATGCGCTGCGGGTGATGGCGGAGGAGCTTGGAGTTTCTGGACGGACTGGGCTGCTGGAGAAACTGCTGGGCGGGGCGGCGAAGAAGACGGTGCAGCATGCAGACTCGGATATTGGTGCGGCGATTGCCAGCGGGAGCCACCCGTCGGATGGGATGATCGTGCTGCCGTGTTCGATGGGGACGCTGGCGAAGATTGCGCTGGGGCTGGCCGATGGGCTGATTGCGCGGGCGGCGGATGTGACGCTGAAAGAGCGGCGACCGCTGGTGCTGTGCGTGCGTGAGACGCCGCTGAATCGCATTCATCTGCGCAACATGACGCTGGCGGCCGAGGCGGGCGCGACGATATTTCCGGTGATTCCGGCGTTTTATTACAGGCCGGTCGATTCAGATGAAATGGTGCGGCAGTTTGTGTGCCGGGTGCTGGCGCACATCGGGCTGCCCCAGCCGGGCGCTTATGTGTGGAAGGACGGGACTAGGGACTAAGCCACCCCAGCGACGAAGACCTGTCGCCGGGGCCCCGGCAGGGACTAGGGACTGAGGGGCTAAGGGACGAAGGTGCTAGTGTGCGGGCGCGACGTAGATTGTTTTGTCGGTGGGCAGGGCTACGCCGACGACCAATCCAGCCACGCCGCCAATCGCGGCACACACCAAGGCCCCGTCAGCCTTGCCGCCAAGAAATCCATGGGACTCCCACGCAGCCGCGCCGATTCCGGCGCCGGCGCCAGCGCCGATGCCCAACCCAATGAGGGTATTGCGCAAGCGGCGATCGCTCCTCAGGAGCTTTACGCTGCGCACATCCTGCCGGGGAATGCTTTCTTCGCCGTTCGCATCCCTGAGGGCAATCGCGGTGTCGGAAACGCTTTCGAGGACGCCGGAGTGTTTTTTGGAATCCGCTCCGACGACGCGAATCTTCTGTCCCGCGCTGAGGCCGCGGAGACTATCCCAGGATGATTGAGCATTTTGAGCGACCGCACTCAACGCAGTCCCGAGGAGACAAACCAGGAGCAGCCTGCTTCGCATGCATTGACCTCCGATGGGGGAATTATTTCTGGTGATCATACGCTGAATACGGCTGGCCGGGACAAAATTCCGAGGGATCGGCGTGGCCGTCTCGTATGGATCAGATCTTTGGACGGCTCACTCGACCTCCGAGAGGAAGTGGACTTCGAGGGGCGATTTCATCAGATCTTTGGCTTTGCCGAATTGTTCAATGAAGTGGGCGCTCCTGGTATGGGCCTTGAGATCGGCGTCGCTGTTCCAGAGTTCGTTGAAGAAGAAGACGCCGGGTTTATCGGATTGGAAGAGTTCGTAGTAGCGGCAGCCCGGCTCGAGGCGGGTGGGCATGACCATCTTGCCTAAGAGAGCCTTGAGCTCTTTGGCTTTTCCGTCGCGAGCCTCGGCCCGCGCAATTACACGTACAATCGCCATTCTTTTCCTCCTTGGGGAAACTGTTGTTATTGCTGGGCAGTGGGGTCGATGAGGGAGAGATCGGTAACCGGATCGAGTCGCCGGTGCATGGGAGTGGACTCGACGGTGATCATGACTTCAAGCGTGGGGTTGACGTGGGCGGCGAGGACGTGACCACCGCGGGTTGTGCCATCGGGGAATCCGACGACCATGTGGGTGTGAACGGCGGGATTGCCGTTGTAGAGCGCGATATCGCCGACCATCGACAGCACCTCGACCTGATCGTGGATGGGGATTTCCTTGTACATCTTACGCGAGGGATCAAACCAGGCGAGGTCGGCATCGTGGAGCGCGCCGATGGCCGTGAAATGAGCCGCGGAGACATTGTATTGCCGGGCGAAATCGGTGAGGCCGGAAAAGGCTTCATCGCCTCGCGAAAAGATGACGGCGTAGGTTTTCTCAGTGGGTGTGGAGCTGAGCAGTTGGACCTTCATGCCGGGGGCGAGGCCGGTGGGGATGGGATGCGATGGGGCGATCCAGACGTCGGGCGGCGGAGTGTTTTGGGCGGAGGCGGCGACGAAGGCGAGGCAGAGCAGGGCGAAGGCGAGAAGTTTCATGCGGATCTCCTGAGGGGATGGCGCGCGACAACCCAATCATCTCAAGGGATGCCGGACGATGGGGCGGGAATCTGGAGGGCGAGGATCAAGTGCGATCGGAATGAGAGTAACGGTTGACTTTGGCGGCTCCCTTTATGGATACTGCGAGGGATGCTGAACTCTGGAAATCACGGACTTGAGGCCATGGCTATGTGCATGTGTATGGCGAGCGGGCCTGTCCGCGGTTTGAGAGTGAGGCAAATGCGCTAAAGCGCAACCTATCTTGAAACCAGACGGCCCGGGTCCTCGACAAGGATTCGGGTTTTGCTTTTGACGCAGCCGGACTGACGCCATCGGAGCCGGAGCGACCCAGCCGAAACCAGCAACCGAGAATGAAGGAGGCCACCATGGCAGAAGAGAAGCAGCTCCACTTTGACACGCTTGCAGTTCACGCGGGGCAATCGCCCGATCCGGCGACCGGGTCGCGCGCGGTGCCGATTTACCAGACGACTTCGTATCTCTTTCAAGACGCCGATCACGCGGGGCGGCTGTTTGCGCTGAAGGAGTTTGGCAACATCTATACGCGCATCATGAACCCGACGACCGATGTGTTTGAAAAGCGAGTGGCGGCACTGGAGGGCGGCGCGGCGGGACTGGCGACGGCCTCAGGGCAGGCGGCAGAGACGCTGACGCTGACAACACTGGCGTCGGGAGGCGATGAGATCGTTTCGACGACGTCGCTATATGGTGGGACGTATAACCTCTTCCACTACACACTGCCGCGGCTGGGGATCAAGGTGCGGTTTGTGGACGCGGATGATTT
>Ga0181537_10002541_pt1 | contig 16030 bp, 19 predicted proteins | sample PEATcosm2014_Bin_39_FD_119765 | JGI IMG/M metagenome (GOLD analysis project Ga0181537, IMG submission 119765) | Peatland microbial communities from MTU Mesocosm Facility, Houghton, MI, USA - PEATcosm2014_Bin23_10_metaG | ecosystem: Environmental > Terrestrial > Soil > Wetlands > Peat | place... | reverse complement strand
GTTTGGCCTAACCTGTGTCTTCTATGGGGCATCCCACTTTGCCTACGCCCATTATACCGCCAGCATGGTCCCTGCATGGCTACCCGGTCGGCTGGGATTTGCTTACTTCACCGGAATCGGGCACATCGCTGCTGGAGTCGGTATCATTGTGGGCATTCTCCCTCGTCTCGCGGCAACCCTCGAGGCGATCATGATGAGCTTGTTTGGCCTTCTGGTCTGGGTTCCAAGTTTTCTGATGCAGCCGCGGCCCGAATGGGCGACGCCTCCGCAGAATCAATGGTCGGAACTCGTCGTAACACTGGTGTTGGTCGCCTCCGCGTGCATCGTCGCAACTTCGTTTGGAAACCGCCCTTGGGGTTTCGTCTCGCGCGTGAATGAGCAATGATCATCCGCGGGCGTGCAGGGGATCAGGACACCTGCGCGGCTTCCAGGATCAGACCTGTGATCTCATCTGGACGGGAGATCAGCGACACGTGGCTTGCCTTCACTTCGATGGTCTTGGCGCCCATGCGTTTGGCCATGAAGCGTTCGAGATCGGGGTTGATCGTGCGGTCTTCGGTGGAGACGGCGTAGAAGCTCGGCTTGGAGCGCCAGGCGGCCTGAGTGGTCCTGCCTGTCAGCAGGGCCTTCTGGAACGGTTCCTGGACCGCATACAGCACCCTGGCCTTCGCTTCCGGCAGGTCGCCTGCGAAATCCCGCAAGAACGCTTCTTCACCCAGGCGCCCTTCATCGCCGTCGAAAATGATGCCGGCAGAGGCTGGTGGTGTGGGGAATCTCTTGGCCAACGCCGAATAATCCTCTCCCGCATCGGGCGCTCGTGCAGCCACGTAGACCAGGGCCGAAACATTCGGATGCACACCCGCTTCGGTGACGATCATCCCGGAAAAGGAATGACCGACCAGTACTGTCGGGCCATCCTGCCGCGCCAGTACTCGCTGCGCCGAGGCAACCGCTTCAGGCAGCGTCGTCAGAGGGTTTTGAACGGCGGTGGCATTGAGCCCTGCGGCCTGCAATCGTGCTATTACTTCTGACCAGCATGATCCGTCGGCGAACAGTCCGTGCACGAGGACGACGTTGCGTGCCTTCGTCGCAGTACCGCTGGCGGCCTTGCCGCGGTTGGATGTCAACGAAGCGGCGGCGGCGGCGATGAGGGCGGCCGAAAAAGTACGTCTGCCGAGTGCCATGAGAATAACTCCGATTCACTTGGCGGTAGTCTATCTCAGTACAGAGGGTATCCGGTGTGAGCTATTGGCCGCGAGGCGAGGGCCGATGCGGCGATCTGCAAACGAGCGCGCAAGCGCGGTGCGGCGAAGTCGAGGAGGGCTCGCAGCTTCAATGGCAGTCGGCCTTGGCTCGCGTAGAGAAAATTCACCGGAAGTGGTTCGGGCTCGAAGGACTCCAGAATCAATTCCAGGGCGCCCGCTCGCAGCGCGGATTCGACTTGGTAGGACAACACACAGGTTACGCCGAGACCGGAGACGGTCGCATCGATGGCGGCTTCGGCGGTTGATACCGTGAGCCGAGGATGGATGGGGATGACGACCTCGGCACGAGCAACCCGGAAACGCCACGTGTCGCCCGTCGCAAACGGCTCGAAGCTTACGCAGTCGTGGGCCGCGAGGTCCTGCACACGTTCGGGCCTGCCTTTCCTGGACAGGTACGCGGAACTTGCGCAAGCGACTCGGCGCACGCTTCCCAAGTTGATGGCGACGAGGCCGCTATCCGGCAGCGCGCCGATGCGAAGCGCGAGATCCACGTGGTCTTCCAAAATATTGACGATGCGGTCCCCCAGCGCGAGCCGGACGTTGACCTCGGGATACGCTTGGAGGAACTCGGTGAGCACGGGAAGCACGTGGAGCCGACCGAACACCATGGGTGCGGTCACGAGCAACTCACCACGGGCCGCGCTGTACTCGCCGGCCGCGGTACGCTCGGCCTCGTTGATATCCTCGAGGATCCGGCGGCACGCCGCGACGTATCCGCGCCCCGACTCGGTCAACGTCAACCGGCGGGTCGAGCGGATGAGCAGCCGTGTCTTGAGCTCCGCCTCCAAATCCGTGACTTTGCGGCTGACGGTCGCCAGCGGCATCCCGAGCTTTCGCCCGGCGGCCGACAGACTCCCCTCATCGACGACCGCCAGCAGCACGCCCATGGATTCCAGCCGGTTCATCCCCGTCCTTATTCTTCCAAGAAACGGAATATAGATTCGTAAATATACATACTAGTGCCAATTCTTGGAAGGACTTATTGTTCTTGCAGAGGCCGTAGGGGCCCGGTTGTTCAACTCAAAGGAGATCCCCATGTCACGCATCCCAACCCCCACCAGCATCGAGGCCGCACCCGCCGCCTCCCAGCCGCTCCTGCAGGCGGTCAAAAAGCAGCTCGGTATTGCGCCGAACCTGTTTCGCCTGGTCGCGAATAGTCCGGCCGCGCTCGAAGGCTATGTCAGTCTTTCGGGCGCGCTCGGCAAAGGCGAGCTTCCTGCGGCGACGCGCGAGCGGATTGCGCTCGCGATCGCCGAGATCAATGGCTGCGACTACTGCCTGTCCGCGCACACGTATCTCGGGCGAAATGTGGCCAAGCTCGATGATGCGGAGATCACCGCCAACCGCAACGGGACTTCGAACGACGCCAAAGCCGACGCCGCCGTGCGCTTTGCAGCCAAAGTCACGACTGCCCGCGGTCACGTGACGAGCGAGGACTTCGCGGCCGTCAAGGCGGCAGGTTACACGGACGCGCAGATCATCGAGATCGTGCAGCACGTGGCGCTCAACACCTGGACCAACTACATCAATACTGTGGGCCAGACGGAGATTGATTTCCCGGTGGTTCACGCCCGCAAGGTCGCGTGAGATCCGATCCATGAACCGACCGCCGCTGCCGCCATTCACATTGGAAACTGCCACCCTCAAGGTGCGTCTCGCCGAGGACGCCTGGAACACCAGGGATCCGAAGCGCGTCGCGCTCGCTTACACCGCCGACAGTCGTTGGCGCAACCGCGCCGAGTTCCTTCAGGGCCGGGAGGCGATCGAAGCCTTCTTGACCCGCAAATGGCGGCGCGAGCTCGACTACCGGCTCATCAAGGAAATCTGGGGGTGCCGCGAGAATCGCATTGCGGTGCGCTTCGCTTACGAGTGGCGCGATGACAGTGCCAATTGGTTCCGCAGTTACGGCAATGAAAACTGGGAGTTCGATGAGCACGGGTTGATGCGCGTGCGGTTCGCAAGCATCAACGATGTGCCGATCGACGAGCGCGAGCGGCGCTATCACTGGCCGCTCGGTCGGCGCCCGGATGACCATCCTTCGCTGAGTGAACTCGGATTTTAGACTGCAGGGAGTACAGGGCATGAGTTACCCGAGCGACGTGGCCTTCACGCCGGCCGTCAAAGCGCTCCAAGAGCGCAAGGGCTCGCGCGCGACCTACGCGCGCATGGAAGAATCGGGGTCCTGGAACACGCACATCACTTCCGATTTGCAGGCGTTCATTGAAGCCCAGACCAGCGTGTTCCTGGCCACCGCGAACAGCCAAGGTCAGCCCTACATTCAACACCGCGGAGGCCCACCCGGGTTCTTGAAGGTGCTCGACGATCAGGCCCTGGGATTCGTCGACTTCGTCGGTAACCGGCAATACATCACCCTCGGCAATCTGGCGGAGAACCCGAAGGCGCAATTGTTTCTGATCGACTATGCGCATCGCAAGCGCGTGAAGATCTGGGGCGAGGCGCGCGTGATCGACGATGATCCTGAGTTGCTCGAGCGACTCATGCCCAAGGGCTACAAGGCGCGCGCCTCGCAGATAATCCTGTTCAGCATCAGCGCCTGGGATGCCAATTGCCCCCAGCATATCCCGCGCCGCGTGGAGGCCGCTGACGCCGCCGAGGCCATCGCAGAACGCGATCGGCGGATCGCGGCGCTCGAAGCGCAGCTCGCTCTGCTGCGTGCAGCGGCGCCGCCATGAACCCCGTGACTACGGGTCATGGGTCAAGTCCTGGGTTTTGACCCCTTCAATTTGTCAATCGCCAGTTGAATCTCGGCTCTGATTTGGTCGCCGCTCAGCCGCGATTCGGCAACCATGTAAGCGCCGCCGGCAAGCAGCAGCAAGGTACCCCCGACCGCGAGCGCGACGGGCAACCCGCTCAACGAGCCTCCCGTGGCGCGATCGAGGCCGATGGACAAGCACGTTGAAATGAAAATGACGATCGCGCCATACAGCAGCGCGATCGAGCGCTCCGCGTAGCGTGCTCGTTGCGCATGGCTTTCCAGCCATGAGCGCAATTGATCGCTCGTGATTCCGAGAGTGTCCGAGGCTCCCTCGTGCGCGATTTTCGCAAGCATGCGGGCTCGATCGACGACCCTGGCCATGCGCACCAAAGCGGAGGCCACCAGGGAGGCCGACCCCAACAGCAGCAATGCGGGGGTAATCATCGCCGCTATCGTCGCCACGGCGGCGGACGGAGCTCCAGCATTTCCCATCGTCTTCTCCCTGACCCTTGGCTCCACGCTATCCGCCAAAACGCCTGTGGTCAGTGCGCAAAAAGCATCGACCAATTCAGAAACGGTCGAAGTTCCACGAACTCCATTCGAAACATCCCCGCGGCGACGAGTGGCAGCGGCGCAAGGAGCCGCTTCGCGGCCGCGACGTCGTCCGCCTCCATGACAAAAACCACCCGCGTCGGTTCTTCGGTCGCATAGACCTCCCTGAGCACGCCGGAGGCGTAGAGCGCCCAGGAACCTTTGAGCTCATCGGCAAGCTCCGCGCGTACCGAGTCGAGCTTCGCCCCCGGCATCAAGCTCAACGTGACGAGTACTTTCATCCTGCTTCCTCGCGAGAAACCTCGGCCTTCAGGCCGTGGAGGTAGAGCGGCGGACGCGTAGCGTCCGGTGTTTGCAACGTAGTCGGCCGGACATGCGCTACCATTGAACGATGACGAGACCACTGGCGACCAAATTCAACTGCCCGACGGAGTTCGCTTTGACGGTTCTCGGCGGTAAATGGAAGACGGTCATTCTTGCCTACCTCAGCGAACGTCCCTGTCATTACGGCGAACTCCGGCGGCTGCTACCGGGTCTCAGCGACAAAGTTCTGACGGAGCGGCTCAAGGACCTGCAGCAGTCCGGATTGGTAGGGCGCGGCAACAGCTCTGTCTCGAAAGCGCGCCGGCCGTACGTCCTCACGGCACGGGGCGCCACATTGACTCCGATATTGAACGATTTGTACGCATGGGGAAGCAACCATGCCGCATCGTTTGGCGTGCAGGTGGATAATCCGTTGCAAAAGCTCGACGGTACCGATTGCGGCACATGAGGCCGGCTATTCGACGTTGGCGCCCTATGCACTCGCCATTTCGTAAAGCACTCCGATCGCGGCCTGAGCTTCCGCGGACCGAAAATCTCCGGCCAGTTCACCCGCCAGCGTCATCACCGACACGAGTGAGCCGCCGGTCTTGACGATGCGCTGAATGGCCGCCTGCTCGGTACGTTCGCTCATGCCGCCGCAGGCGTCGGCGACCACAAAGACCCGGTAGCCCATGTCGAGGGCGGTCAATGCCGGCAACTGAACCGCAACCTCGGAGGACACTCCGGATATGAGCAGCGTTTGTCGCTTCGTGGCCTTGACGGCCGCCACGATCGCATCATTTCGCAACGAGTCGGCGGTCGTGCGCTGGTGAACGGTGTAGCCGCCGATTGCCTCGGCGATCTGTGGGATCATGACCGGTGCGGATCCCTCCTGGCTCGGGACAGCCGACACGATGGCGGGCATGCCGAAGATCTTCGCCAGTTTCGAAAGTCCGAACACCCCCTTCTTCAGGCGATCCAGGGAGAGGGTCCTGGAGAGTTCAACGATGCCTGTCTGAAGATCGGTGAACAGGATGACCGTATCATTCGGATCAATCCGTGAGCTCGTGTTCGTCATTCAATCAGATCCCTGTCCCTTCAATTGGTCTCCATTCTATGAGCCTGATGTTGCAATTCAACGCACCAAGCGGTTAGTCAGAACCGCATTCACCGTCCGGACTGGAGATGACCACCACATAGCCGTCGCAATCGCGAAGCCAGATCTCTTTGTGCCGGGGCGCGAGGTTGACGTGAGGCTCTTCGATGATCTCGGCGCCCAAGCCGCGAGCCCGTTCCACGGCCGAGTCAAAGTCCTCTACCTGGAACCAGAGCAGGACACCGTGTCCCGGGGGCGCGGCGTGCGCGTTGATGAGATTCGGGTGTTCTTCCTCATCCCATGCGTGTAATTGAAGCAGCAACTGGCCTCCGCAGGATATCCGATCGTAGACGTCGCGATGGCTGTGTTCCGGAAGGGCGTCCGCCCGGAGCAGTACGCTGTACCAGCGGCTGCTTGCCCTCACATCGCGCACCGCGATGAGAGGTTGACTCTCGACGGTGGATCTTCGCGCGGGGGAGATCATGAGGCGGTGGGCGGCTGTCTGCCGCGAAGCAGATTTCCGACATCGTCAATTTTCTCATCGAGCAGGTTCAATTTTCGAGCCAGACCTTGAATATCGGAGGCGGCCCGGCGGTTGACGTCAAAATCGAGTTCCCCGCGCAGCCGGTCCTTCGTGTCCTGGCGATTCTGGCTCATCATGATGACCGGCGCCTGGATGGCGGCAAGCATCGACAAAAACAGGTTGAGCAGTATGAAGGGATACGGATCCCAAGCGCTGCCGCGCAGCAGGATATTGATCGAGGTATAGACGACCATGGTCACGCCGAACGCGATGATGAACGTCCATGAACCTCCGAAGCGGGCCACGTGGTCCGCGATGTGCTCACCGACCGTGGCCTCCGTCTCGATGAGTTCGTTCGGGTTGCGGGTGACCCGCATCCGGACGAGCTCCTGAGCGGCATGAAACTGCCGACCGAGTGTCGTCAGCAAGTCCATTCCGGCGTTTGGCTTGCGTTGCAGGAGGACGGCGATGTCGTCGCGCGATACTTCGAGACAGGAGCTCTCCTCGAGCGCTATTGCGCTGGTGTGGTGAGGACTCTGCTCGAGCATCGAGGCAAACCCGAAGAATTCCCCGCGTGCCGGCTCATCGACGATGACTTCCTGCTGGTCTTCATCCACCGTGGTTACGCGGACTTTCCCGGAAATCATCACATACGCCTGGCCCCCGGGGTCTCCGGCCTTGTAAATGCGTTCACGAGCCGAAAAATTCTTGACTTCGACCTGAGCGGCCAGCACTGCGGTTTCGTCATCGTCGAGCAGCGCAAACAGCGGCACACTTTTCAAAACGTCGGGATTGCAGGTCACCGGATCTCTCCTGGCTGGCTAAAGGCGTCGTCGGGACAGATCGTAGACAATCTGCGTGACAAATTCGTCAGTAGGTCTTGTAAGGAAGAAATTTGCCCGACATGACGATCTTGACCCGATCGCCTTTGGGATCCGCCTCCCGCGTCATGTCCATCTTGAAGTCGATCGCGCTCATGATCCCGTCGCCGAATTCTTCATGGATGAGTTCCTTGAAGGTGGTGCCGTAGACGTTGATCAATTCGTAGAAACGGTAGATGAGAGGATCAGTCGGTACGCTCGTGGGCAGAGATCCTTTGTAAGGCACGGTCGTCAGCCATTGTCTGTCCGCGTCGCTGAGACCGAAGATCGTGCCGATCTTCTCAGCCTGTTCAGGCGTCAGGGTCATCTGGCCCAAGCAGGCCGCCGTCACCCATTCCTTGCTGAGTCCGATCTGTGCCGCCACATCAGCCCACTTCAAACCCTTGTGAATCCTGGCCGCGACGATCTTTTCCGTTACTGCAGCTCGGCTCATATCGTCCTCCATATGCAAAGCTTGATGCTAGCAGAGACACCAAGGCCCGGTGTAGGACCGCCTGGGACAGGCACCGGGCTTTGCGCGACGGAACACGGCCGACCGGTTATGGTGGCTTGCGATCCACGACTTTCTTGGCGAGCTCCGCCAGCTGCGCCAAATCCATGTCTTCCGAGGGCACCTCGATCACGTCATCGGCCGCTGACGACGCTGCGGATGTCGCGAACGGGGTCGCGCCGGACTTCGCCGGAAATGGTTTCGCCGGCGGCTGCTTTGCCGCAAACGGCTTCGCGACTGGCTTGAGCGATTGACCGTCCAGGGACTGCCCGTCCAGGGACTTGGTGGTTGTACCGGAATTATACGGCGCCGCGTCCGGCGCCGGCCTCACCCAGTCGGTCACCTGATCCATCCAGCGCAGATAGCGATCGAAGGTCCACATGCCCTCATCGCCGCCGGACTGCAGAACGTTGGCAATCTGGCTGAAATTTCCGGCACGAATGGTTCCCTTCGCCCCCGAACTTGGCAGCAGGATTTCGCAGCGCGGCACGCGCATGCGGCAGGCCTCGAGAAAATCCAGGCGCTGACAACTCACGCCGACCAGACAGTCGGCGAGTTGCGCCCGGACGCTCGGCTGCAGATCCGCGGGAAACGACATACACAGCCGGCTCAACGCTTCGGCGCAGGTGGCGGAGTGCATGGTGGCGAGCACCAGGTGTCCTGTCTCCGCAGCGTTCAAGGTCAGTCTCATGACCTCGGGCGTGCGCATTTCGCTGATCACCAGAACATCGGGATTCTCGCGCAGCGCATCGGTGATGCCTTGTTCGAAGCTCGGCGAGTGCGTCGGGATTTCCCGCTGCCGGATGTAGGAGAGCCGATTGCTGAAGATGTATTCCAGGGGGCTTTCCAGCGTCACAATGTGCCGGGCGCGCGACGCATTGATTTCTTCGATGAGGGCGCCGAGCGTCGTCGATTTCCCGCACCCCGTGGGGCCGGATATGATGACGAGTCCGGTCGAGGCTTCCGTGAGTTTGCGAAAATCCGGATGAAGATTGCACGCACGCAGATCCTTGATGGACGGCGCGAGCAGCCGCACCGCGATGGCGAGGCCGCGCACGGTCTTGAAGAAACTGGCGCGGCATCGCACTCCGCGAATCGACACGGCAATGTCCGCCGAACCGCGTGCTTTGAACTCCTCCCATAGCTGTGCGCCCAGCAGTTCCCGGGCGGTTTGCGTGAGTTGGTCGGCGGGGATCACGCCGCCCGCGGTCTGCAGTGCGCCGCGTACCCGGGCGACGAGAGGAGTGTTGGTCTCCAAATGCAGGTCGCTCGCCCCGAGCGCACGGGCTTTGTCGATCCAGTCCTCGAACTGCGCCATGTCCGGCCTCCGAAAGGCTTTCAACCTATACGAATCCGCACAAGGGCGCAAAGGCGGCGCGACCGCGCCCGGACGCCACGCCTATCTGAGGCGCCGCGCACGCTTCATTTCAGATGTTTATTTCTTGGCGGTCGCGAGCAGGATGCGGGCGTCGCGCGCATCGTAGCGAGCCTCGAGGGCGGCGCTGTTCGCCTTGTTCAGCACGGTGTCGATCGATTGCTCCACTTCATCGAGGGCGACCTCGATATTCGCGTTGTCCGCGACCAGAGTAACGACGTTCAGGCAGGTTGCGATCAGGCGGCGGGCCGCGCGAAGTTCATCATCCGAGAGTGGTTGCCCGTCGTCGGTGACGCCGTTGAACAGCTCCTCGATCGCGTCCTCGCAGTCGCTCAAGTCGGTCACGATGTGACGGAACCGATAATCCGACTTCTTGTCCATGAACGTCTCCTTGCCTCAGCGCAGCAATAATATCCCTGCAATTGTCAAATCCCCATGCTAATAGGGAAATATTGCCGTTTTCCGCGATTGGGGGATGTGTCGCAATTGGCACCAAATTCGCGAACGCTATCCCGCCAGCAAAGGAAATGTGACGCCGATCGCCCAAGCGAAGGCCACCGCGTTCGCGACCCCGGCAACGAAGGGGTGGCCGGTGCTTGCATAGGTCCATCTGCTGAATAACCCGTACACCAGGAAGAACAGCACGATGACCGGCACGATGATGATCAAAAAGAACAGCCGCTCCAGATCGAGCGCCACGGCGATCGCGAGGGAGATCAGAAACGCGAGCTTGGAGGCAACATAAGCACCTCGAGCGCCGCCGTTGCCGCGCGTCAGCCACTCATCGCTCAGAAAATACGCGAGTGTGCCGATCAGCATGGCCAGCACCAGCACGAGGCGCTCGCGTCCCGGCACGAATGACGTAAAGTACTCATCGATCGGCCACACCAGCGCAACGAAACCATAGGCAATGACGGCTACCGACGCTCCGGCGAGGGCGAGGGCCGCCGCCGGCGGTTCCGTCGGCACCATGCTCCCACCCGCGCGGGCGCGCCGCATCCAGATCAAGCAGAGCGCCGTGATCAGGCCGTACATGGCGAAATGTGCGGCCAGGTAGTCTCCCACCAACACCGGTAGGAAATGGGTCGGCAGCACACGCAGGAACAGGGGCGTTGCCAGCATGGGAACCACGAGCGGTATCCATAACCGCCGCCACTCGAGGCCCGCCCCGATGCCCGGAGCGGCGATGCGGGGAAGCAGTGTGGACAGGGGGCGCGCGAGCATCACGACTCCCGCGATCAGAAGAATGATCCACGGTCCGCGCCGGTCGAGGACCGGCGGTTGCGTTCGTGTAATGCCGAACGATTGATCCAGCCAACCGAGCGCTTCGCGCATGCTGTCTTGACTGAACAGGACACTGACGTGTTCCACCTGCGCGCTGAACGCCGCCCGCCGCCCCGTGCCTTGCGCGGTGTCGCCGTAAGTGACGCCGGCCTGCGCCGCGGCCGGTGCGGACGCAAGACCGACGGCGCGCAGCGCCTCGCGCTTTAACAGGCTTTCCCAGTCCCCGACGATCACCAGCAGATTGCGTGGCGTCGTCGCGGTCACCGCGGGAGAAAACATGGACACCGCGATGGTCGCGGTGACGTCGGGCGAGGATTGTGCAAAACGCACCACGATGTCGGACGCCATCGAGTGCCCCAACACCGCAAGTCTGCCGTCGCCCAAGCCGCGGGCATACGCGGCAATGTCTTTCGTCTGCGATACCAGCGCGCGGGTCGCGCCATTCGGATCGGTGATGCTTCCCGTGAGAGGGGCGGGGTTGCGGCCGTGTCCCAGAAAGTCGAAGGTGACGGCAATGTAGCCGTTGCGCGCAAAGGTCAGGGCAAAGGACTGCATGAGTTGCTGCGAACCCGCGAAACCGTGGGCGATCAACACCACGGGACCGGCGGGGCGGCCTGCCGGCCTATAAACCTTGACGGGAGTTCCGGCGACGTCCGCGGCGGTCACCCGCGTCGCTTCGCGCGCCTGGTGAAGCTTCCCAAGCGCGGTGGCGACGGCGAGAAATGCGACCAATGCCAGTACTGTATTGACTTTCATGGAGCGGTTCCGGGGATACCGCTCCCGCCGCCGTGGCGATTGCGATAGGCTGTGGTCTGGGAGTACAAGGCGTTGGCGATCATGTCAGTAAAACAAGACGCTGTGAACCGCGGTCCGCGGTTGGGCAGGCTGCGAGTCTCGATGCTGCTGGTGGCGATAGCCGCGAGTGCGCCCGCGGGTCTGGCGATGCCGGCAATCGCCGCTGCCGCCGCGGACGATGACGAGTTGTCGATTGAACTCAAGTCGACCGCGTGGACCGGTGATCTTGATGTCATGGCGCAACGGCGCGCCATCCGTGTCCTCGTGCCGTACAGCAAGACGCTGTACTTCGTCGATCTGGGCGGCGTGCAGCGGGGCATCAGCTACGATTTCATGCGGGCGTTCGAGGATGACCTCAACGAGAGACTCGGGCGCAAAGACCTGCGCATCCACGTGGTTTTCATCCCCGTTGCACGGGATCGCCTCATTCCCATGCTGGTGGCGGGTCAAGGCGATGTGGTTGCGGCAAACCTGACCATCACCCCTGACAGATCCCGGTTGGTGGACTTCGTCGCTCCCGCGGCGACCGGCGTTCGGGAAATTGTAGTCACCGGCCCGGGCGCGCCCACCTTGCACTCGCTCGATGATCTGGCCGGTCAGCAGGTGTACGTGCAGCGCAGTTCGAGTTACTACCAAAGCTTGGGCGCGCTCAACGACGAATTTCGCCGGCGCCGGCTCGCGCCGATCAAGCTGCGAGAGGCGCCCGAGCATTTCGAGACCGAAGATTTGATGGAGATGGCGAACGCCGGTCTGGTGCAGACCATCGTCGCGGATGATTACCTCGCGCACTTCTGGCACCGGGTGTATGCCGATCTCGAGGTCCACGAAGACCTGGTGTTGCGCACCGATGGCGATATCGCATTCGCCATTCGCAAGAACAGCCCGAAGCTCAAGGCCGAGCTCGATGCCTTCACCGCGACTCACCGGGAGGGAACGCTGTTCGGCAACGTCACACTGCAGAAATATCTCCAGCAGACTCGCTGGGCAAAGAACGCGGTATCCGCGCAAGAGCTGCAAAAGTTCAGCACGCTGGTTTCCCTGTTTCAAAAATACGGCGAGCAATACCGCATCAACTGGCTGTTGATGGCCGCGCAGGGATATCAGGAATCCGAGCTCGATCAGACGCGGCGCAGCGGCGTCGGCGCCATCGGCGTGATGCAGCTCATGCCGGCGACGGGAAAGGCGATGCAGGTCGGCGATATCACGCAACTCGACGCCAACATCCACGGTGGCGTCAAGTACGTTCGTTTCATGGTGGATACGTACTTCAAGGACGAGCCGATGGATGGGCTGAACAAGATGCTGTTTGCATTCGCTTCCTATAACGCGGGACCGGAGCGCATCCGCAGCCTGCGCAAGGAGGCGGCGGCGCAAAAGCTCGATCCCAATATCTGGTTCGACAACGTGGAGCGCGTCGCCGCCGAGCGCATCGGCCGCGAAACCGTTCAATACGTCAGCAACATCTACAAGTACTACATCGCCTACTCGCTGGTGGAGGAGGATGTCGAAAGGACGCTCAAGGAAGCCGCGGACCGAACCCGCTGACCCGTACTGCGGCCAAGCCGCGGGTGTATCATGCCGGGCACGTGCCAGCCAGGTGCGGCTTACGAAGGGGGGTTCCGATGTACGCGCAACGACGCCTCGGTCGGCTATACGCCTGTCAATGGGTTGCAAGCTTGCTGATCGCGTTCTCGCCTCTTCAGGGTCGGGCAAGCGGCAGCTACCAGGTATTCGTCTCCAACGAACGCTCGGGCGACGTCACGATAATCGACGGCGGCGACTATAAGGTGCTCGGCACCGTTCCCGTCGGCAAGCGTCCGCGCGGCATCCATGCCGGTCCCGACGGCAAGACGGTGTACGTGGCGCTCAGCGGCACTCCGATCGCGGCGCCCCCGCAACTCGATGCGCACGGCAATCCGATTTTTCAGAAGCGCAAGGACGACGATGACGATGACGACGTCAAGTCCGACAAATCGGCGGATGCGATCGGCGTCCTCGACGTCGCGCAACGCAAGCTGACGGGAAAGATACTCGCGGGTTCAGATCCGGAGGAGTTCGCGCTCAGCAAGGATGGAACCCAACTGTACGTCTCCAATGAGGACGTGAAGACCGCGAGCGTGATCGACATCGCGACCGGCAAAGTGCAGCACATCGTGCTCGTCGGCCAGGAACCCGAAGGCGTGGCGACGATGCCCGACGGCAAGCGTTTCTACGTCACCTGTGAATCCGGCGGCGACATTTTCGTGGTCGATACGGCGAATTTCAAATCGGTGGCGCAATTCAAGGTCGAACCGCGGCCCCGCAGTGCCGCGTTCCTGTCGGACGGCAAGATTGGGTTCATCCCGTCGGAATCGGTCGGCAAGCTCAACGTGATCGACACCGTACATTCCGTGGTGTCGAAGGTCATCGCGCTGCCCGAGGGTTCGCGGCCGATGAGCGTCAAATTATCGCCCGATGAAAAGAGGCTCTATGTCAGCAATGGGCGGGCGGGGACCATTTCGGTGATCGACACGCACACGTACGAGCTGCTGAATACCATCAAGGTCGGCACCCGGCCATGGGGAATCGCGGTCTCCCCGGACGGGAAATGGCTGTATTCGGCCAACGGCCCCTCCGATGACGTTTCGGTCGTGGACTTGACCGCAAACAAGGAGATCGCGCGAGTGAAGGCCGGATCGAGCCCGTGGAGCGTGGCCATCGTCGCAGGCGCGCCGTGAGCCCGGACGCCGCTTACTTGCCGCCGGCGATGATGAACACCTGCTGCGCGGTGATGCTCCGGGTGAAACCTTCTTTGTACGCTCGCGCCCGCAGTACCGTCGGGCCGGTGAGCGTGATCGGTTTCTCGTAGCGCATATCCGACGTCCCGGGCGCGCTGCCATCCAACGTGTAGCGTATGTCCGCGCCCGGTTCGGGACTCGACAACGAGATCTGGATCGGGCCGTCAAATGTCCCGCCGCCGGGCGAGATGACCGGAGGACTCAGCACGTCCCGTCCGGGCAAGGCGGCAATCCACTCTTGCAGCAGGGCCACGCCCCGGGTGTCGATGGTTTCGCGTCCGATCGGAGGCATTTTGATGTCGCCGACGGTATTCACGCGCATGTAGGCGATTGAGCGCCAGATGTCATGCGGCGCAATCACTCGCGGCCGGTCAATTCCCTGGTCGATCAACACCGGGCCATCGATCAGCGCCTGCGCCTCGAGTGGGGTGTCGTAGCGGGCGTCAAAATAGGCGACGGTTTGCTGCGGCCTGTGACACTGGGCGCAATTCGCATCCAGGTACGAGCGGGCCCGATCCTCGAGGCTGCGTGTCTCATCGTTGGCGGCGGCGAGCGTCGGAAGCGTCGACAAATCCGTGCCGCTGATATCCGGCGCGAACAATCCCAAATGATTCCACGCGCGCAGCTCATTGTCCGACACGCCCGACGGATACGTGAAGGCATGATTCATCTGACGTGTTTTCACGCCGAGCACGCCGCCCGCCCTGGCGTTGTGACAGGTGAGGCAGTCTTGGGGACTTGGGTAATACCACGTCTGTTTCGCGACGCTGCCCGCTGCCGTTTTGATCGGAATCTCCTCGGTCAGACTGGTCTTGAGCAGGTCGGCATCGCTCAAGTCCGGCCTCCACTTGTAGTCGGCGCCGTAGACTCCGCCATCGCTGTCGCACACCAATATGCGGGTCTCGAGCCGGCGTTTGACTTCCGGATGGGCAGCATCGGTGGGGAGGTCAAAGGTCTTGACGAACACGGTGCCTTTCGGAAAGACCCACTCGCCGGTCGCCGAGAACTTTATCTTTTCGTTGGGGATCGCGACCCAGCGCGATTTGACGGCTCCGTCGGACCAAAACGCGACCACCAGGTCGTAGGGAATGAGTGCCGCGCTCGGTGTTTGCCGCCCGATGTCGAGGAACGCCCCTGTTTGAGACAGCAGAGCCGGCATTTTGCCGTCCGCGCGCCGCGGCATGCGCAAATACGGCTCCGGCACGACGCGCACCGGGAGCCCATAGGCCAGCCGGTTTGTATTGCTCGGTGCTTCGCCGGCGGGCACGGCGCCCGGCGCCAGAACGATGCCCGCTAACGCAAGAACCCGGACACATATCGGCGGCACTGGAAGCTTCAAACCCAATCGATTCACGCAATCAATTCAGGAGGTCACCGCTCATGGTTGCAGCTATTGGGCCGCGAGTCCAATCAGTCGCCCGCGCGCCCCGGCGGGCGACGTGCGGGAGCTAAACCGACAGGTCCCACCCCATTTTGATCATGGTGTCGACGCAGTCCTTCGGCAAATAAGACCGCCATATGCGGATGTTTTCCGCCGAGCGGGCCGCATCGGCTGCGCTGATCTTGCCATCGGTTTGGTTGCCATCGACTGGAGTGTCATCAACTTGGGTGCCATCGACTCGACTGTCATCGGCCTTGGTGTCATTCACTGCGCCGTCAGGCTCGCCTTGCTCCTGGACGACTTTTCGCGCCGCTGCCGCCGGCTCGGGGCCATCGATGTTCATTGCCGTGCTCCATGCTGATTGGACGAACGGTGTAAGAGTTACACGTCAGTTTTGTCCCATCTGTGCGGTAGCACACCTAAGGCCCTCCAAGCGACATCGAAGCCACAGCGCCTAGGGCATCGGCGGGGGCAATCGGAGCCTGGCCTAGGAGCCCGGTCTAGCGCAAGAGCTCTTCGACCACGTGGTCGATCTTCGAACGCACGCAATACGCCTCGACGGCACGCGTGCAATCTTCCACTTCATCGCGGG
>Ga0181537_10002540_pt1 | contig 16036 bp, 17 predicted proteins | sample PEATcosm2014_Bin_39_FD_119765 | JGI IMG/M metagenome (GOLD analysis project Ga0181537, IMG submission 119765) | Peatland microbial communities from MTU Mesocosm Facility, Houghton, MI, USA - PEATcosm2014_Bin23_10_metaG | ecosystem: Environmental > Terrestrial > Soil > Wetlands > Peat | place... | reverse complement strand
GGGTGCTTGCGGCGCGTTTCGGCGAAGCGCCGCAGCAGTTCATCGTCGCTCGCCACCAGGAACACCAGCTCGCACTGGATGCCGCTGCGCTTGAGCTCATCCAGCAGCTTCGGCACGGTGGCGATCTCATCGCCGGGGTTGCGGGCGTCGATGCCGATAGCGGTGCGTTGATAGACGGTGGAGCTGCTGCGCACGGTGTGCGAGATGAAGGGCTTGAGCAGCGCTGCCGGGATGTTGTCGACGCAATAGAAATCCAGGTCCTCGAGCATGTGCAGCGCCACGCTCTTGCCGGAACCCGACAGCCCGCTAAGGAAGATCAGGCGCACCGCTGACTCCCGGGGCCGCGGCCGCCACTAGGGGCGGGCGATCTTCTGCGCTTCCTGGGCATGGTGGTCGGTGAGCTTTTCCTTGTGCTTGCGCACGCGCCGCTCGAGCTTGTCGGCCAGTGCGTCGATCGCGGCATACATGTTGCCGTCGATTGCCAGTGCATGAATGGTCTCGCGGCGCACACGCAGCGTCGCCTCCGCCTTGTGCTGCAGCTTCTCCACCGTCAGCACGAAATGATTGTCAATCAGCTGGTCGAAGTGACGCATGATGCGGCCGAGTTTCTTCTCGACGTAGTCACGCAGGGCGGCGGTGATCTCGACGTGATGTCCGGTGACGTTACATTGCATGGCCTGATCTCCTTGTGGATGTCACTTGCCTTGTGGATGTCACTTGCCATTGACTCGCCGGCGCTCGTTCGATGGCGCCAGGCCCATCGTTTCCCGATACTTGGCGACCGTCCGGCGGGCGACCGGTATGCCTTCGGCGGACAGGATCTCCGCGATGCGGCTGTCGCTGAGCGGCGCGGCCGAATCCTCCTCGCGAATGAGCTTGCGGATCTTGGCCCGGATTGCGGTGGAGGAGGTGCCGGAGCCGTCGTTGCCTTCGACCTGGCTGGAGAAGAAATAGCGCAGTTCGAATACCCCGCGCGGGGTGTGCATGTACTTGCCCGAGGTGACTCGCGACACGGTCGACTCATGCATGCTGATGGCCTCGGCGATATCGCGCAGGATCATCGGCCGCATGTACTCCTCGCCCTGGTCGAGGAATTCGCTCTGCCGCTCGACGATCGAGCGCGCCACCTTGGTGAGCGTGTCGTTGCGGATCTCCAGGCTCTTGAGCAGCCAGCGCGCTTCCTGCAGCTGCGCGCGCATGCTGGCGTGGCTGGTGCCGCGGCCGACCAGGCTGGCGTAAGACTGGTTCAGCCGCACGCGCGGCAGCGTCGCCGCGTTGATCTCGACCGACCAGCCGCGCGGCGTGCGGCGCACGAACACGTCCGGCACCACGTATTCCGGTGAGCTGCCGCTGACAATCGAACCCGGGCGCGGATGGCAGCCACGCACCAGCGCCACCGCGGTTTCCAGCTCCTCGTCGGAACTGCGCAGCTCGCGCCGCAGCGCTGTCAGCTCGCGTTCGGCGAGCAATTCAAGATGGTGGCGGGCAATCGCCTTGGCGCAGGCCAGTCCCGGAGTGGCCGGCTCGAGCTGGTCGAGCTGCAGCATCAGGCACTCGCTGACCGAGCGGGCGCCGATGCCGGGCGGATCGAACATCTGCACGATCCCGAGCACGCGCTCGACCTCGGCCACGCTCGGGTCGAGCTCCGGCTTGAGGCTGGCGCCGATGACATCCAGCGGCTCGCTCAGGTAGCCGTCGTCGTTGATCGCATCGACCACCGCGCGGCCGATGGCGACGTCGCGGCTGTTGAGGCGCGCCAGTTCCAGCTGCCACAGCAGATGGTCGCGCAGCGATTGTCCGGCGGCATCGGCGAATTCCTGCTGCCGGTCATCGTCGCCGGTGCCGCCACCGCTCCAGGGGTTCTCCGCCGGTCCGACCGACTGATCCGACCAGCCGTCCTCGACCACCTCGACCGGCGCCTCCAGCTCGGCTGGCGCGGCGGTTTCCGGCGCAGTCTCCGCGACCGACAGGCTCTCGTAGGTGCCGCTCTCGGTGTCCTCGTCCTGCTCGAGCATGACATTGGACTCGAGCAGTTCGCGAATGTGCGCCTGCAGTTCGATGGTCGGCAATTGCAGCAGCCGGATGGCCTGCTGCAGCTGCGGGGTCATCGTCAGTTGCTGGCCGAGTTTGAGTTGCAGCGAGGGCTTAAGCATAAAACGTGCCGACACCCTGCGCGCAGGGTGCCGCAGATCTCGTAAACTTCTGAAAAATAAAGATTATCAGAGCCGCTCCGGTCCATCACATGCGGAATGCCTGGCCCAAGTACACCTCACGGACTTGGGGGTTGGCAAGGACTTGCTCGGCAGTGCCGGACGCGATCACCATGCCACCGTCCACGATGTAGGCGCGGCCGCACACCCCGAGGGTCTCGCGCACGTTGTGGTCGGTCACCAGTACGCCGATACCGCGGCCGGCCAGCTCGCGAATAATGCGCTGGATATCCAGTACCGACAGCGGATCGACGCCGGCAAATGGTTCATCGAGCAGGATAAAGCGCGGTTCGGCCGCCAGCGCCCGCGCCATCTCGACCCGGCGCCGCTCGCCGCCCGACAGCGACAGGCCGCGGGTGTTGCGCACATGGCCGATGCGCAGCTCCTCGAGCAGTTCCTCCAGCCGCCGCTCGCGCCCGGCGCGGTCGAGCTCATCGCGCAGCTCCAGGATCGCCATGATGTTGTCGGCCACTGACAGCCGGCGGAACACCGAGGCTTCCTGCGGCAGATAGCCCAGCCCCAGCCGGGCGCGCTGGTCGATGCTGAGCGCAGTCAGGTCGCGCTGGTCGAGCAGGATGCGACCGCCGTCGGCAGGCACCAGGCCGACGATCATGTAGAAGGCGGTGGTCTTGCCGGCGCCGTTGGGCCCCAGCAGGCCCACCACCTCACCGGTGTTGATCTCAAGCGACAGGTCGCGCACCACCTGGCGCGAGCGGTAGCTCTTCTGCAGCATGTGCGCCGACAACCGCATCAGGGCCGGCTGGCCGCGGATGTGCACTGCGGCCCGGAACGCGCATGCAGCGTGCCATGCACTTGCGTGTCGCCGCCCGGGGCGGCGTCGGCCCGCACCTTCTGGTTGACGATGTCGTAGACGATCGACTGGCTGTTGATCTCGTTGCAGCCGTCGGAGAGCCAGCTGTCGCCGTTGAGCTTCAGCAGCTCGTGTTCCAGGTCGTAGTCGATCTCACGCGCATGGCCGCGGGCGTTCTCGGCCGGGGCGGCGCTGTGTTCGAATTCTGCCGGCGTGCCCTGCGCGCTCATCGAGGCAATGCGTTTACTGACGAACTGCACCGTGGCCCGATCGGCGCTGAGCCGGCCCTGCGGCATGACCACCTGCACGTGGCCTGTGAGCACCCACTCGCTGTTGCCCAGGTCCTGGCCACTCGCTTCCGCCAGGTCAGCCTTGATGCGCGTGATGCCGCGGGTCGTGTCCACGATATTGATGTTCTGCATCACCATGCGGTTGCGCTCGGCGGAAAGGCTGGACGCGGTATAGCAGAGCGGCTCGTTGCAGACTTCGCGCTCCGCGCCGCCATTGGTCGCGTCGGGCAGCGCCTGCGGCTGCTCGGGCGCCGCTGCGCGTGCGGCGGCGCTGGCGGCGAGCAGCGCCAGCAACACCAGCCGCTGCGCTTCAGTGCGCCAGCACACCGTGCACGTCTCCGGCCAGCTGCAGGCGGTCGTTGCGGATATCGGCGCTCATGCCCCGGCCGCGCAGCGTGTTGCCGGCCCAGTCCACGCGTACTTTCGCCGGTGTGGTCGCCAGCTGCTGTTTCATATCCAGGTGCAGCTGTTCGGTGACGATGTGCATCGCGTCGTTGGAGCCGTTGGGCTTGCCATCGGCGTGCACCGCACCGGCAAGCTCCGCGGAGCGCGTGTCCTGCGGCAGCTGGCCGCGCTGCGCGACCAGCGTCCAGTGATTGCCGGTCTCGGGCTGGTAGTCGAGCCTGGGCGAGGTCAGGAAAATGATTCCCTGCGGTGTCGGCTGTTCGATGCGCACTGCATCCAGGCGAAACAGCGGCTGACCATCATCGCCGGTTTCGATCAGCTCGGCGCCGTTGGCGATGTAGCCGGGTTCGGTGCTCTCGATGTCGCCGGCGGCGCTGTCGCCGCCACCGCCGGCGGCCTGCTGCAGGTAGAACAGCGCGCCCAGTGCCCCGAGCGCCAGCACGGCGAACAGCACCCGGTAAATCATGCCACCCCGCAGTCTGGCGCCCCGCTGTCAGCCGCGGCGGCTGGCATCAAACCACACCCGCGCGCAGCAGGTCATGGACATTGAGCGCGCCGACCAGCCGTCGCTCGGCATCGGTGACCAGCAGCGCCGTTATGCGGTGCAACTCCATCAGCTGGGCGGCCGCCGCGGCCAGTTCGCGCGCCCCGATGCTGCGCCCACCGGCTGTCATCACCTCTCGCATGGTTGCGCTGTGCACGTCCACGCGCCGGTCGAGCGCGCGCCGCAGGTCGCCGTCGGTAAATATGCCAACGACACGCTGCTCCTGATCCAGCACCGCGGTCATCCCCAGGCCCTTGCGCGTTATTTCCAGCAGCCCCTCGGCAACCCGGGTGTCGATGCCAACGCGCGGCAGCGCATCGCCGCGGCGCATGATGTCCTCGACATGCAGCAGCAGTCGCCGTCCGAGGCTGCCGCCCGGGTGGGTGCGCGCGAAGTCGTCGGCTGAGAAGCCGCGTGCCTCCAGCAGCGCGACCGCCAGCGCATCGCCCATCACCAGCGCGGCGGTAGTACTGGCGGTGGGGGCCAGGTTATGGGGACAGGCCTCCTGCGCCACGCCCACATCCAGGTGCACGCCGGCCGACAGCGCCAGCGTCGAGCTGGCATTGCCGGTCAGCGCGATCAGCGGGATCGCAAGCCGCTTGAGCGGCGGCAGCAGCGCCAGCAGTTCCGGGGTTTCCCCGGAATTCGACAGCGCCAGCAGCACGTCGCCACGCGTGATCATGCCGATGTCGCCGTGACTGGCCTCGCCGGGGTGCAGAAAGAACGCCGGCGAGCCGGTGCTGGCGAGCGTGGCGGCGATCTTGCGGGCGATATGGCCCGATTTGCCCATGCCGGAGACGATCAGCCGGCCGCGGCAGGCCAGGCAGGCGCTGCAGGCGGCGGCAAAAGCCCCATCCAGGCGCGCGCGCAGCGCCGCCAGCGCCGCCGCTTCGATATCGAACGTGCGGCGGGCCGATGCCAGCGCCTGCCCCTCACTGGCGGCGGTTTGTTCTACGGCGTTCATTTGGCGGCGGTTATCCTGCGGGTCGCACGCACCATGATAGCGCCTTAGACGAGTGCAGATCGCGCCATCCGTGGGCATGCATTTGCCTTAAGATCGCACCCCCATATGAACCCACAGCAAATCGCCGACCTGATCCGCCAGTCGATCCCCGACGCACGCGTCGAGGTGCAATCGGAGGACAACACCCATTTCGCCGCGCTGCTGATCGGCCCGGCGTTCGAAGGCCTGCGGCCGCTGGCACGACACCAGCTGGTGTACCGGGCGCTCGGCGAGCGCATGGGACGCGAGATCCACGCACTGTCGATCGAGGCCTATACGCCGCAGGAATGGGCCGCCCGCAGCGCCGCCAGCGGCGGCGATGCCAAAGGCCATGCATAAGACCACTGGCCGTGGATAAGCTGCAGATTACCGGCGGCATTGCGCTCGAAGGCGAGGTGCGCATATCCGGCGCCAAGAATGCGACGCTGCCGATCCTGGCCGGCGCACTGCTGGCACACGGGCCGGTCACGATAGGCAACGTGCCGCACCTGCGCGACGTGACCACGACCATCGAGCTGCTCGGCCGCATGGGCGTGACGGTGACCATCGACGAGCGCATGCGCATCGAAGTGGACGCCGGCACCATCCGCGAGTACTTCGCACCCTACGACCTGGTCAAGACGATGCGCGCCTCGATACTGGTGCTGGGCCCGCTGCTGGCGCGCTTCGGCCGCGCCGATGTGTCATTGCCAGGCGGCTGCGCGATCGGCGCGCGGCCGGTGAATATCCATGTCGCGGGCCTGCAGGCCATGGGCGCGGATATTCGCATCGAAGGCGGCTACATCCGCGCGCGCGCCAAGCGCCTGAAGGGCGCGCGCCTGGTGCTCGATACCGTCACCGTGACCGGCACCGAGAACCTGATGATGGCCGCAGTGCTGGCCGACGGGGAGACCGTGATTGAAAACGCCGCGCGCGAACCCGAGGTCATCGACCTGGCGAATTTCCTGATCGCGATGGGCGCCAGCATCGTCGGCGCCGGCACCGATCGCATCGTGATCGACGGCGTGCGCGAGCTGCATGGGGTGCACTATGACGTGCTGCCCGATCGCATCGAGGCGGGCACCTACCTGGTCGCGGGCGCGATCACTTCCGGCCACGTCCGCGTCAAGAACGCCCGCCCCGAGCATCTGGACTCGGTCATGGTCAAGCTGCGCGAGGCCGGCGCCACGGTGAGCAGCGGTGACAGCTGGGTTGAGGTCGACATGCGCGGCCGCCGGCCGCGCTCGGTCGATGTACGTACCGCGCCGTACCCTGCCTTCCCGACCGACATGCAGGCGCAGTTCGCCGCGCTCGACACCGTGGCGGACGGCGTCGGCACCGTGGTCGAGACCATCTTCGAGAATCGTTTCATGCACATGCTGGAGATGCGCCGCATGGGCGCGGAGATCAGGCTCGAGGGCAACACCGCGATCATCCACGGCATCAAGCAGCTGACCGCCGCTCCGGTCATGGCCACCGACCTGCGCGCCTCGGCGAGCCTGGTACTGGCAGGACTGGTAGCCGAGGGCCGCACCGAGATCGAGCGCATCTATCACATCGACCGCGGCTACGAGACCATCGAGGAGAAGCTGGCGCAGCTCGGCGCGCGCATCAGGCGCGTTCCCAATTAGGTTCCCTGGATCTAGGTTCCCTGGATCGAGTTCGGGCGCACGGTCACGTTCACTGTTGCATCCAGTTCGGCGCGTCCGCGCAGCAGGTGCAGCGTAATGTTGACGCCCGGCTTCCTGGCGGCGATCTGCGACAGTGTGTCGCGCGCGCTGCGCACCGGCTTGCCGTCGATCGCGGTGACGATATCGCCGATGCGCAGCTGCGCGGCGACCGCGGGGCTGGTGCGGTACATGTTGGTGATCACGACGCCGCTGTGCGGCAGACCGAGCTGCCTGGCCTGCTCGTCGTTGACGTCCTCGGGAAGGATGCCGATCCAGCCACGAATCACCCGGCCGTGGTCGAGGATGTCCTTCATGACGCCGCGGGCGAGATTGACCGGAATCGCAAAGCCGATGCCCTCGACGCTCAGGTTGCCGCTGTTGCTCTTGTTGGCGACCGCGGTGTTGATGCCAATGAGCTCGCCGCGGGTGTTGATGAGCGCGCCGCCGGAATTGCCGGCATTGATGGCGGCGTCGGTCTGAATGAAATTCTCGAACGTCGCGACGCCGAGCTGTTGCCGGCCGGTGGCGCTGACGATGCCGTGGGTGACGGTCTGCGACAGGCCGAGCGGGTCGCCGATCGCCAGCACCACATCGCCAACCTGGATCTCATCCGAGCGCCCGAGTGGCATCACCGGCAGGTCCTTGAGGTTGATCGACAGCAGCGCCAGATCGGTGTCCGGATCGCGGCCCACCACCGTCGCCGGCGCCACGCGATTGTCGGCCAGGCCGACGTTGATGGTCTCGGCGTTCGCGATCACGTGGTTGTTGGTGATGATGTGGCCGGCGCTGTCGACGATCACGCCGGAACCGAGCGCGCTTTCGACCCGACGGCGGTAGAAAGGTTGCAGGTCGCCGAACAGCTGATCGAGCCCCGAGGGCTGAAATTGCTCCGTGACCAGCCGCTGCGTGGATATATTGACCACTGCAGGGGCGGCGCGCAGCACCGCCGCGGCATAGGATTCAGGTCCGGGTGTGCGCGTGCTGGCGGTGCGCGCAGCGACCGGCGGCGCATCGGCGACATGCTCGTCGGCTGGCGGCTCATCGCTGCGGGCGCCGGGCGCCGCGGCAGACTTGTCCTGTGTAACCCGGGTCGCGGCCAGCATGGGACTTGCACTGCCAGCGCCGGCGGCGCCGGCGGCGCCGTAGGATTGACTGGGCGCCACGGCCGCTGGTTGCAGCAGCAGCTGCGGACGAAAGAACACGATCACGAACGCCAGTGCCAGGCCGCCGACAATGCTGCCGGCGACGAATGCGGCCGCGCGTCCCAAGCGTTGCAGATTCATGGTGTTCGGATAATTGGGGTGCGAAAGCGGGCCCGATCGGTTGTGTATAATGCGATACTTCCCGGCGGATTACGTAGCGTTCCAATCGTGGCGGGCGACATTCTAGCGCGCGGCACAATAGAGTTAGAGTGAGCAACCAATGATCGAAGTCGGTGCAATTGCCGATCACCCACAGCCAGAGATCGACCAGGGCCGCAGAAAATTTCTAACCGTGGCCACCGGTGCTACCGCCGGCGTCGGCGTTGTCCTCGCAGCAGTTCCGTTCGTCGCCTCATGGGCGCCGTCCGAGCGTGCCAGGGCACTGGGCGCTCCGGTGGAAGTGGATCTGTCCAAGCTCGAGGTCGGCCAGATGATCACGCCGACCTGGCGGCTCAAGCCCATCTACATCGTGCGCCGCGACCCGGCGCAGGTGGGCAAGCTGCCGCAGAACGACGCGCGCCTGAAGGATCCGAAATCCGAGAGTTCCATCCAGCCGGACTACGCGCGCAACGAAATGCGCGCGCGCAGTGCCGACCTGCTGGTACTGATCGGCATCTGCACGCACCTGGGCTGCCTGCCGAAGCAGTTCTTCGATGCCGGCGATCCGGTGCTCGGCGCTGACTGGCCGGGCGGCTTTCGCTGCCCGTGCCATGGTTCGCGCTTCGACCTGGCCGGCCGGGTGTTCAACGGCTCGCCGGCCCCGACCAACCTGACGGTGCCGCCGTACAGTTTCAGCAGCAAGGACGCGCTGGTCATCGGCGTCGATGGCGCCGCGACACAAGGAGCTGCCTGATGACGCCCGATGTGCTGAACAAGCCCGGCTACCGTGCGCCCGCGAAGGGCGGTATCTGGGGCTGGATCAATCAGCGCCTGCCGGTGGACTCGTTCCTGCGCAGCCAGCTGCTCGACTACTACGCACCGAAGAATTTCAACATCTGGTATTTCTTCGGCTCGCTGGCGCTGCTGGTGCTGGTGATGCAATTGCTGACCGGCATCTTCCTGACGATGTATTACAAGGTCGGGGCGGCGACCGCGTTCGACTCGGTCGAATTCATCATGCGCGAGGTGCCGTACGGCTGGCTGATCCGCTACCTGCACTCGACCGGCGCATCGGCGTTCTTCCTGGTGATCTACCTGCACATGTATCGCGCGCTGCTGTACGGCTCGTACAAGGCGCCGCGCGAACTGCTGTGGCTGTTCGGCATGATCATCTACCTGGCGCTGATGGCCGAGGCGTTCCTGGGCTACGTGCTGCCATGGGGCAACATGTCGTTCTGGGCGGCGACGGTGATCATCAACCTGTTCGGCACCATCCCGTTCATCGGGCCGGGGCTGGTGGAGTGGATCCGCGGCGACTACGGCATCGCGGATGCAACCCTGAATCGCTTCTTCTCGCTGCATGTGGTGGCGGTGCCGCTGGTGCTGCTGTTGCTGGTGGCGCTGCACCTGGTGGCGCTGCACGAGGTCGGTTCGAACAATCCGGACGGCATCGAGATCAAGGCGAAGAAGGATGCCAAGGGGCATCCGCTCGACGGCATCCCGTTCCATCCCTACTACACGGTCAAGGACATCGTCGGGGTGTGCGTGTTCCTGACAGCGATGGCGATCGTGGTGTTCTTCGTGCCGACCTTCGGTGACCTGTTCCTGGAGAAGGCCAACTTCGAGCCGGCCAATCCGCTGTCGACCCCCGACCCGATCTCGCCGTCGTGGTACTTCACGCCGTATTACGCGATCCTGCGCGCGGTGCCGAACCAGCGCCTGGGCGCGCTGCTGATGCTGATCGCGGTGGTGTCATTCTTCTTCCTGCCGTGGCTCGACCGCTCGCCGGTGCGTTCAATCCGCTATCGCAACTTGATCTCCAAGGTATTCCTGGCGCTGTTCACGATCTCGTTCCTGGCGCTCATGTACCTGGGCCTGATGCCGGCGCAGGAGCCTTACGTGACGATCGCGCGCATCTTCGCGGTACCGTACTTCGCGTTCTTCTGGCTGATGCCGTTCTATTCGCGCATGGGTACGGTCAAGCCGGTGCCCGAACGAGTCACCTACCATGGGTAGCGCGAGCAGTTGCCGATACGCCAGCTGGCTGCTGCTGCTGTGCTCGCCGCTGGCGCTGGCAGCGGCGGAACCGGCGGTCACGGGCGCCGAGGGCGGCACCGCGGTGCATTGGGAAGCGTGGCACGCCGGCAATTCGGTCGAGGATACCGAATCGCTGCAGCGCGGCGCGCGCAACTTCATGAACTACTGCAACGGCTGCCACTCGTTGAAATACATGCGCTATCAGCGCATGGCGGACGATATGCGCATCCCGACCAGCGTGCTGAATGCGAACCTGGTGGCTCCGGGCAGCAACAATCTCGATTACATCAGCACCTCGATGCCGGCGGCCGATGCTGCCGTATGGTTCGGCAAGACGCCGCCGGACCTGTCGCTGATCGCCCGTTCGCGCAGTCCGGACTACATCTACCAGTTCCTGAAGAGCTTCTATTCCGATCCTAGCCGCCCGACGCGCAGCGACAACCTGGCGTATCCGCTCACCGCGATGCCGGCGGTGCTGTCGGACCTGGAGGGCGTCAAGGCGGCGGTGTTTCGCGAGGTCAAAAGCGGCAGCGGCGGCAACGCCGTCACCGAGAAGGTGTTTGATCACTTCGAGACCCTCTCGCCGGGCAACCTGACGCCCGAGCAGTACGACGGATTCGTGCGCGATATCGTCAATTTCCTCGACTATGTGGGCGATCCGGCGCAGGTCGAGCGGCGTTCGATCGGCCTGTGGGTGGTGCTGTTCCTGCTGCTGCTGTCGGCGTTCGCCTGGACGCTGAAGAAAGAGTATTGGAAAGACGTGCATTGACAGCGCCGTGGGTGCGCGCAAACCTGACGCCGGCAGCACGCGCCGTTGGCGGGGAGATCTGATTAGTGTCTAGCCGCCGCTCGATCATGACGCTGTTTTCGGCGCCCGATCAGCCCTACAGCCATCGCACTCGCATAGTGCTGGCTGAGAAGGGCGTCGAGATAGATATCATCAATGTGGTGCCCGGACGCTATCCGGAGGACCTGCTCGACCTGAATCCCTATCACAGCCTGCCGACGCTGGTGGATCGCGACCTGGTGCTGTACGACTCGCGCGTCATCATCGAGTACCTGGACGAGCGCTTTCCGCACCCGCCGCTGATGCCGGTGGACCCGATATTGCGCGCGCAGTTCCGGCTGGCGCTGTATCGCATCGAGCGCGACTGGTACGGACTGGCGCAGCTGATCGATGAAGACCACGACAAGAAGCACGTCGCCAAGAATCGCAAGATCCTGCGCGATGCGATATTGCAGAGCGCCGACGTGTTCAAGGTCAAGCCGTTTTTCCTGAGCGATGAATTCTCGCTGGTGGACGCGAGCGTCGCGCCGATGCTGTGGCGGCTGCGGCACTATGAGATCGAGCTGCCGCCGCAGGCCCAGGCACTGGCGCGCTATGCCGCCGCGATGTTCGCGCGGCCGGCGTTTCGCGCCAGCCTGTCCGATGTCGAGCTGCAGATGAGGAGCGCGTGATGAGCGCCAAGAACGGCGATGAGGGCGGCGGACTGTCGCGACGACCGTATCTGCTGCGCGCGATGCACGAGTGGATCATCGACAGCGGTCACACGCCGCATGTGATCGTGGACGCGCTGCGCACCGGCGTCGAGGTGCCATCGGCGTACGTCAAGGACGGCAAGATCGTGCTCAATCTGTCCACCACCGCGACCCAGCGGCTGCAGCTGACCAATGACAGCATCGAGTTCGACGCCCGCTTTGCCGGCGTCGTACACCGGGTGCACGTGCCGATGCAGGCAGTACTCGGCGTCTACGCGCGCGAGACTGGCGAGGGCATGGTGTTTTCGGAAGGCGACATCGACCCGACGCCACCGGACTCCCCGACGCCACCGGAACCACCGCAGAAAACCCCGGCCGAGATCCGGCGCGCCAAGCTGACCGTGGTCAAGTAGACCTCTGGTTAACTGGAGAACGCCGCTTCGATCCACTCGATCGGACCGTCGCTCGCGCTCAGCAGCAGCGTGTCGAAGCGCACCGCAAGGCCTGCCAGCGCGGGCTCGCGCATCAGCAGGTAACGCGTCGCGCGTACGATGCGCGCGCGCTTGGCGGCGCCCACGCTTGCGGCCGGGCCGCCGAAGCCGCGGCTGCTGCGCAGGCGCACCTCGGCGATGACCAGCTGCGCACCGCGGCGCGCGACGATGTCCAGTTCGCCCATGCGGCAGCGAAAGTTGCGCGCCACGATCGCGTAGCCGGCGCGCTGCAGCAGCTGCACGGCGCGCTCTTCAGCGGCCGCTCCCAGCTGCTGGCGCCGGAGCGCAGCTGGCGGGATCGGAGGCTTGCCCACGGTGCGCATGCAGCGCATGGTGCGGCGTGCGGGCAGCCCGGATCGATGCGCCTGGGCCGCGTGTTGATGGCGAAATGGCCGCTCGTCAGGGCTGATCTGCGGCGCCCGAGCTGGCGCCAAGGCGCCTGGGATCGCCGTCGCGGATCTGTACCCAGATCAGATCGCGCTGCACCCTTCCCTTGGCATCGAAGTGCAGCTGGCCGCTGAGGCCGGCGACCTGCACGTCGCCCAGTTTCTGGTGCCCGCCCGACATCGCCAGCATCAGCTGGCAGGCGTCATAGCCGAACGCGAACAGGCGGCTGCGCCAGGCGACGCTATTGCCCCAGGCCTGCTCGATGCTGGCGCGCAGGGTGTCGAGGCTGGCATCGTCGCTGATCATCCACGGCATGTCGGGATACATGAGGCTGTCGATGTCGCGGTTGGCGTCGGTGGATTCGGGCTCATAGGCATTCGACAGCGAATAGCTCGGGATGTCGCCGGCGTAGAAGAACTTGAGCTGCGGCTCGATCAGGCGCGCGTTGGTGGCGCTCTCGGGCACCAGGAACACGAATTCGATGTCGCCGCGGTGCCTGGGCTCGAAGTTGAGCTTGGCGCCGAGCACACTCTGCAGGCGCGCGTGGCGCGCCTCACTGTCGTCGATGCGCAGCAGCGGCTCGAGTTCATAGCTGTAGTCATGCTCGGCCGGATCGTACAGCGTCTGGCTGATCAGGCTGCCGCCGCCGGCGGTCAGTTCGCGGGTAAAGGCCTCGATCACGCGGTTGCCCCAGTCACCGCGCGGCACCAGCGCGACGCCACGGCGGTGGCCGTCGGCCAGCATGCGGCGCGCGACCTGCTGGGCCTCGTCCTCCGGCGACAGCGCGAACTGGTACAGGCCGCCGGGAGCGGGGCGATCGGCCGGCAGGAAGTTCAGCGCCAGCAGCGGGACTGATTCGGAACCCAGGCCCGCGACCGCAGCGACGTCCTCGCGCGTCAACGGCCCGACGATGAAGCCGCTGCCGGCGGCGCGTGCCTGGGCGACCGCATCGGCGGCCGTCACCGCGCCGGTGTCGTACATCTGCAGCTCCGGCCGGGTGGCCGCGGGCAGCTGGTAGAAGGCGCTCAGAAAGCCATCGCGCACCGTGGCGGCCTGTCCTGCGGCCGGCCCGGACAGCGGCAGCAGCAACGCGATGCGTCCGCCCTGCGCCGTCACGACCAGCGGTGCTGGCAGTGCCTGAGCCAGCACCTCGAGCGCCGGGTGGTTCGGATACCTTGCGCGCCAGCCGGCCGCCTCCGCTTCACCGATCAGCGAGGCGCCGTGGGACTCGGTGGCGATGGCGCCCAGATCCAGCCAGCCGCGCACGATCGGATCCTGGCTGGCCGCCGCCTCCAGCTTGACGCCGTGTTCGCGCGCGTCGCGCAGTGCCGCCAGCAGCCGCGTACGCAGCTGTGTGCGCTCGGCAGCGTTGGCGGTGAAGGTTTCGGCGGCCATTTCCGCGCGCACGCCGTCGACCGGGCGCCCCGCGGCCAGCGCGATGCGCATCTTGAGCGTGTAATAGCGGATCGCCGCTGCGGCCGCCGTCGCGTCAGCCACCGTCGCGCCCGCCGCCGTCGTGCCCGCCGCCGGGGCGGCAGCCGCGGGTTCGGCGATGGCGCCGATCTTCTGCCAGGCCTCCTGGGTGCGATTGGCCTGCAGCGAGATCTCGGCGTCGAGCAGCGCGTGCTCCTGGCTTTGCGCGGCGCTTTGCGGCGCACTGATCGCGGCCAGCACGCGCGCGGCGTCGGCGGCGCGGCCAGCGGCCAGCCATTCGCGGGCGGCCGCCAGCTGCAGGTCGACGCGCTCCGGCGGCACATGGGTTTGCGCCAGGCTCTCGTACTGACTGGCGGCCTGCGCGTGATCGCCTTTGCGCGCCGCGGCCTCCGCCACCGGCACCGTGGCGGCGCGCTGCGCTACCGGCGGCGGCAGCACGGCGCAACCGGCCAGCGCCAGCAGCGCCACCGCCAGTGGCCAGCGGGCGGCGCGGCCAGCCGCTGTGAATGGCATCATCGAGCTGAGTTGCACCATCGACACCTGGCCCCAGCGGCTGAAAACGGAGAATTATATAGTGGCTCGGACCGACCAGCTCCCGCGGCAAGGCAGGCTCGAGGTGGTCGCCACGCCGATCGGCAACCTCGGCGACCTCAGCGCCCGGGCGCGCGAGGTGCTGGCCGCAGCCGATCTGATCGCCGCGGAGGATACGCGACGCACCGCTCAATTGCTCAGCGCGATCGGTGTCAGCGGCCGGCTGGTGTCGCTGCACGAGCACAACGAGCAGGCACGCATCGAGCCGCTGCTGCAGCAGCTGCGCGATGGCAAGGTGATCGCGCTGGTGAGCGACGCCGGTACCCCGCTGCTTTCCGACCCCGGCTTCGCATTGGTGCGTGCGGCGGCGGCGGCCGGCATTCAGGTGCGCGCCGTGCCAGGCGCCTCGGCGATCACCGCCGCCCTGAGCATCGCCGGCCTGGCCACTGATCGCTTTGCATTCGAGGGCTTCCTGCCCGCGCGCGCCGGTGAGCGGCGCACGCTGCTGGCGCGCCTTGCGTCCGAGGCGCGCACACTGGTGCTGTTCGAAGCCCCGCACCGGATTGCCGCCACCCTGACCGACCTGGCGCAAAGCTTCGGCGCAGAGCGCGCAGCGGTGGTGACGCGCGAGCTGACCAAGATGCACGAGAGCGTCTATCGCGGCACGCTCGGGCAGCTGGCCGCGATGGCGCGCGAGGATGCTGATTTTGCCCGCGGCGAGATCACGCTGGTGATCGACGGCACCAGCGTCGAGCCCGCCATTGGCGGCGATAGCGAGCTGCTGGCGCGCGCACTGCGGCTGCTGTTGAAGGAGTTACCGCCGGCGCGCGCCGCCGCGATCGCCGCCCAGATCTGCGGCGTCCGGCGCAGCGACGCCTATGAGCTGGCGCTGCGGCTGCAGCGCGATTGATGCCGCTGCAGCGCGACTGATGCGGCTGCAGCGTGATCGGAGCGCGGCAGGGCGCGTGCACGTGATGGTCAGCTCAAAACCACCTTTCGACCACGACACAACCACTTTTCTGCCAACGCGCGGACGGAGCGCGTGGAGGTGGCGTGGTGGTAAGGTGCAGCGGCGGAGAGTCGGCTGAGCAGTCGCTGCGTTTCAGTCACATGAAACGTGGAGGAAAGTCCGGGCTCGGCGGGCAGGGTGCCAGGTAATACCTGGGAGGCGTGAGCCTACGGAAAGTGCAACAGAGAGCAAACCGCCTAAGCGCTCGCAAGAGCGCCGGTAAGGGTGAAACGGTGCGGTAAGAGCGCACCGCGTCCGTGGCAACACGCGACGGCATGGCAAACCCCACCTGGAGCAAGGCCAAATAGGGAAGTCGCAGTCCCGCAAGGGATTGCAGCGCGCGCCCGCGCGTGCTTCCGGGTAGGCCGCTTGAGGCGTGCGGTGACGCACGTCCCAGAGGAATGACTGTTCACGACAGAACCCGGCTTACAGGCCGACTCTCCGCTTCGAATGTC
>Ga0181537_10002539_pt1 | contig 16037 bp, 15 predicted proteins | sample PEATcosm2014_Bin_39_FD_119765 | JGI IMG/M metagenome (GOLD analysis project Ga0181537, IMG submission 119765) | Peatland microbial communities from MTU Mesocosm Facility, Houghton, MI, USA - PEATcosm2014_Bin23_10_metaG | ecosystem: Environmental > Terrestrial > Soil > Wetlands > Peat | place... | reverse complement strand
CCGTAATGCCATCCATAGCTCTGCGCAAGAACACCGGTGATCAAGGGAGCGACGAAGGCCCCTGAGTTCAAGGCTCCGTAGTAGATCTGAAACGCTGTTTCGCGGCGGCGATCTTCCTCGGAATACAGGTCGCCTACTTGTGACGTGAGGTTGCCGCGCAGCACGCCTGCACCCAGGATCAATAACAGCAGAGCTGCGAGAAACGACGCCTCGAACGCCATGCAGAAATGACCCGCAGTCATCAAGAGCGCGCCAAGCGCGACAGCGCGTCGTGGACAAGATCTGCGACGCAAGCGCTCACATGCCGTGGAAGGAGATCCGTTCCCATAATTCAGTGGCGCCTATGAAGAAAAGTCCCCGGGGTTGCCCAAGCAGATCGCGGTCACGCGCGAACCGCGCTGTGGGGGCGACTGCGTCCGCGCTGATCTCAGTTGCCACTCAGCGACCCCTCGTCGACGTTCTCAATTGTCGAACCCGATAACACCGCCGATCCTCGATCATTCCATGGAGTTCTCACGCAGGGTACCATTGCTGCATGGCGCACGATCATGACCATCCCGACCACAGCGAACTGAGCGAGGTCGAGCGGCGCGTTCGGGCGCTCGAGACGTTGCTGACCCAAAAGGGCTATGTCGATCCGGCCGCGCTCGACGTGTTGATCGACACGTACCAGACGAAAATAGGCCCGCGCAACGGCGCTCGCGTCGTCGCTCGCGCATGGGTCGATGCGGCGTATCGCGATCGGCTGCTGCGAGACGCCACCGGCGCCATTGCGGAGCTCGGCTACACCGGACGACAAGGCGAGCACATGATTGCGCTGGAGAATAAACCCCGGCTGCACAACGTCGTGGTGTGCACCCTGTGCAGCTGCTACCCCTGGCCGGTGTTGGGACTGCCCCCGGTCTGGTACAAGAGTGCACCCTATCGCTCGCGCGTCGTGCGAGATCCGCGCGGCGTGCTCCTCGAGTTCGGCGTGACCCTGCCCGCCGACACGGAAATTCGCGTCTGGGACTCGAACGCCGAAGTACGCTACCTAGTGATTCCCGAACGTCCGGCGGGAACCGAAGCCCTTGGAGAAGAGGCCCTCCGCGCTCTCGTGACCCGTGACTCGATGATCGGCACCGGCTTCGCGCGCACGCCCACGGAACCCACGTGATCTACACGACTCATGCCGATCTCGGGGGCCGGCCAGGCTTCGGTCCCGTCGTGCAAGATGCCACGGACTCCGTGTTCCACGCCGACTGGGAGTCGCGAGTGCTCGCATTGACTCTCGCGATGGGCGCGACCGGCTGCTGGAATATCGACATGGTCCGCGCCGCCCGCGAAACGCTGCCCGACTATCTCGACCTCAGCTACTACGAGATCTGGCTCGGCGGTCTCGAACGACTGCTCGTCGCGAAGGGCCTCGTGACCGCCGAAGAACTCGCCGCCGGCCGCGCTTCGCACCCGCCCCAGCCCTTCGACCGGATCTTGATGGCGGATCAGGTTGCCGCAAAGCTGGCGAAAGGCCTGCCGACAGCGCGCACGCCGACTGCCCCCGCGCGCTACCGGATCGGCCAACGCGTGGTCACGCGCGGGGCACCGGCCGATCACCATACTCGACTACCCGGCTATCTTCGTGGCAGGACCGGCATCATCGAACGCATGCTCGGGTGCCATGTGTTTGCCGATTCCCACGCCCAAGGCTTGGGCGAAGACCCGCAATGGCTCTATACGGTCGTCTTCGACGCGGATGAATTGTGGGGAACTGAAACCGCTCCCGGGCATCGCGTGTCCTTCGATGCCTGGCAACCCTATCTCGAGCCCGCATGAACTCGGCCCGCGTGAACTCGGCCCACGCACCGCTCGACGCGTTGCCTGGCCTGCCTCGCGACGCCGAGGGAGCGGTGTTCGAGCAGCCGTGGCAAGCGCATGCGTTTGCCATGACCGTGTCGCTCCACGAGCGCGGCGTGTTCACCTGGCCAGAATGGTCGAATGCCCTGGCGCTCGAGATCCGCACTGCCGTGCACCACGACGAAGCCGCCGCCGGCGAGACCTACTATCGTCATTGGCTCAAGGCTCTGGAAACGCTGGTTGCCGCCAAGGGCGTCGCTTCGAGTGAGGAACTGAGTCGACTCCAAGAGGCGTGGCATCGCGCGGCGGAGCGCACCCCGCACGGCGCGCCCATCGTACTGGCGGACGAGGACCTCTAGTGCGCAGTCCGGGTGCGTCCTTCGGCTGCGCACGTCGGAGCTACTTCCCATGCAGCACATCGTGGTGTTCCACAAGACCGCCACGGTCCATGAGTAATCGACCTGTACAATCGTGTGGCTCTTCGCAAACGACACCGTTTAGGTCCGCCGCCATCGAGTTCTACAACCTCTTCAAGAGCCTCCACATCATCGGGGTCGTGCTACTGCTCGGCAATGTGATCGTGACGGGCCTTTGGAAAGCTCTGGCGGATCGCACCCGCGTGTCGTCCACCGTGGCCTACGCACAGCGATCGGTGATTCTGACCGATTGGATATTCACCTGCGGCGGCATCGCGTTCATCCTGATCGGCGGTTACACCATGGCGGGCAGCGCGCATCTTTCGCTGCTACACACCCGCTGGCTCTTCTGGGGACAGGTGCTGTTCGGTCTGTCGGCCGTGATCTGGCTGTTCGTTCTGTTGCCCGTGCAAGCGGCCCAGTCACGATTGGCGCGGCGCTTCGCAGCCGACGGCGAAATTCCCGCTGCTTATTGGGAATTGTCCCGCCGTTGGCTCCGATGGGGCGTGCTTGCGACCGTGCCGCTCGTAATTATTGTTTGTTTGATGGTCCTGAAGACCTGAGCGGCGACGCGACAGTGCGCAGGAACTGGCGTTGTCGTCCGACTCCCTCGCCCCCACAGGCGGGAGACTAAGGTCGCCTGCGTAAGCCCGCCGGCACCAACAACCGCTCGAGCAGCTCGAAAACCCCGTAAGCCACCAGCGCCATCAAGGCCGCAGGAATCGCGCCGGTCAATATGGTCGGCACATCGTTCAAAGAAAGTCCTGACACGATCGGCGCGCCGTAGCCGCCCGCGCCCACCAACGCCGCGAGCGTCGCCGTGCCGATGCTCACGATGGTCGCAGTCTTGATGCCCGCCAACAGCGTGGGGCTCGCGAGCGGCAGCACGACGCGGAACAGCACCTGCCGGCGCGTGAGGCCGAACGCGCGCGCATTTTCCAGGTGGCTCGGACTCACCCCGCGGATGCCCGTGAACGTATTGAGCACGACGGGCAGCAGGCTGTACAAACACAGCGCAGCGAGCGCGGGCTTCGTGCCCACGCCGAAGACCGGTATCAGGAAGCAGAGCAGCGCGAGCGACGGCACGGTTTGAATCAGCGCGCTCGACAGCAAAATCGCCTGGCCGGCGGTTTGAAAGCGCACCGCCGCCACGCCCAACGGGATGCCGACCAGCACCGAAAACAGCAGGGACAAACCTACCAGCCAGAGGTGCTCGCGCGTGCGGCGCAGGATCTTGTTCAGCATGCTCTCGGAATCAGGCGCTGCAGAACCCAGAAACTGAGAGGCGATCTTCTCGAAGCTGATCTTTTGAATGTCGGCCTGTGCATTCATGTCGAGCATCGCTTCCGCGGTGATGCGGCCCTCGAGGCCCAACAGCGCCTGCCATTCGCGCGGATGCTGCTCGACGAAGCTTTTTCTCGCCACCCACACCGCCTGATACACGGGAAAGTAATTGTGGTCATCCTCGAGCAATCGCAGGTCGAACTTCTTGATCTTCGCGTCCGTCGAATAGACGTCGATCAGATCGACCGCATTCTGATCGAGCGCCTGAAAGCTCAAGGAATGCTCCATGCGATTGACTTTCTGCGGATCGAAGTTCAAGTGATAGCTGTCGACCAATCCTGGGTAGCCATCTTTCCGGTCGATGAATTCGTAGCTGAAGGCTGCCCGCACCGAGCCTTGAATCGGAATCAAATCGCCGATTGTCTTGAGTGCATGGGCGTCGGCAAAGCCGGCCTTGACCGCCAAGGCGTACGTATCGTTGAACCCCAGCGATCCGGAAATGGTCAGCCCCATGCCGGAGAGGGCGGCACGAATGTCGTCGAGCGACTTCAAGTCCGGCCGCTTGAGAATGGCCTCGGCCAGGGTCCCGGTGTAATCCGGATACACATCGATCGCGCCGCTTTTCAGCGCCTCGAAGAGAATCCCCGTACTTCCCATCCCAAGCTTGCGCGTCACCGGCGTATGCGTCGTCGACTCGATGGTCTGCGCCGCGATCTCTCCCAAGACATAGCCTTCGGTGAAAATCTTGCCGCCGATCACGATCGGCTCCGCGGCAAAGGCGGCGGGCAGCGACGCCAGCGAGCAGACCGCCGCGACGTTGATCGCCACCGCGATCGACGATCGCTTCACGCGTTGCGCCCCATGATTGGATTTCATCCTGAGCGCGTCACTGCACTACCGTCGCATCGGGCAGCGATCGTTGCGCGTTGATGAACTGCGTCACGAAGCCGTTCGCGGGCCGCAGCAGCAAATCGCCATAGGTGCCGCTCTGCACGACCGCACCCTCGTGCAGCATCGTCATCTGCTCGGCGAGAAACACCGCCTCGCCGAGGTCGTGGGTGACCAGCAGCACGGTCTTGCCCAGCCGTTGGAAAATGGACTTCAACTCCTGCTGCAAGCTGCGCCGGATCAACGGGTCCAAGGCCGCCATCGGTTCATCGAGCAGCATCACCGCCGGGTCCATCATCGCCGCCCGCATGATGGCCACCCGCTGCCTCTGGCCGCCGCTCATCTCGCTCGGAAAATGCCCCAGAATCCCGGCATCCAGGTCGACCACTTTGCGCAGTTCCTCGACGCGATCGTCGATTTGGGAGCTGCCCCAGCCCCGCAACCTCGCGATCAACGACACGTTGCTCTTGCCCGTGAGGTGCGGAAAGAGCCCACCATCCTGCGGCACATAGCCGATCCGGTTCGCCCATTCGAGGGGCGTGAAGGACAGCAACGCCTGGCCGTTGATCTTCACATAGCCCTTGTCGAACGGAATCAAGCCGAGCGTGATCCGCAGCAGCGTGGTCTTTCCCGAGCCGCTCGAGCCGATCAACGCATGCGTGGCGCCCTTCGGAACCACCAAGTTCACGTCGCTGAGCACAGGCTTGCCCTCATAGCTCTTGTAGATATTTTGCAGCTCGAGCATGACGCGTGGGGGTTGGCGCGACCGCCGCTACGCTTGCGCGGCCACGACGGCGATTTCGATCTTGAACTCACGCGACGCGAGTTCCGGGCTCACCACGGTCGCGCGGGCGGGGGTTTCGCCCGGCGCCACCCACGACTCCCATACGGCATTCATTTCCGCGAAAGTCGACATGTCGGTGAGCCAAATGGTCGCCGTCAGCAGCCGGCTCTTGTCGGTATTCGCCGCGGCCAGCAGCGCATCGATCGCGTGCAGGATCTCCCGGGTTTGGATGGCGACCGTGGCGCCCGCCGCCACCTGACCCGCCAGGTAGACCGTCTTGTTGTGGATCACGGCCTGCGACATGCGCGGGCCGGTCTGAAGGCGTTTGATCGTCATGGCGACTCCGTTCCGTTTCAGTTGTGCCTCTCCCTATTAGGGCTATACGATCGAATCGCGCTCATTGCAAGGCCGACGACGGAGAAGGGTATGGATCTGGGTATTCGCGGACGCACGGCGATCGTCTGCGCGTCGAGTCAGGGACTGGGGCTCGGCTGCGCCCGCGCGCTCGCCGAGGCAGGCGTGTCGCTGGTCATCAACGGCCGCAACCCCACGCTGCTGGAGCAGGCCGCCGACGACATTCGCCGCGCCTCCGCCGTCACGGTCACACCGGTCGTCGCGGACGTATCGACCGTCGCGGGACAACAGGCGCTGCTTGCGGCCTGCCCCGCGCCCGATATCTTGATCAATAACAACGGCGGCCCGCCGTTTCGCGACTTTCGCGAGCTGGATCGCGAGGGCCTGCTGAACGGCGTCACCTCCAACATGGTCGCGCCCATCGAGCTCATCCAGAAAGTCATCGACGCCATGGCGGCGCGCGGCTTCGGCAGAATCGTGAACATCACCTCCATCAGCGTCAAGATGCCGCTGGCGGGATTGGATCTGTCGAGCGGCGCCCGGGCCGGCCTCACCGCCTTCGTCGCCGGAATCGCCCGTACCGTGGCCGGCCACAATGTCACCATCAACAATCTGCTGCCCGGAAGTTTCGACACCCAGCGTTTGCGCAGCGGCTTCACGGCGGCCGCCGCGCGGTCCGGCAAATCCGAGGCGTCCCTGGCGGCGCAGGCGATGGCCGCGATTCCCGCCAAGCGTTTCGGCACTCCCGCGGAGTTCGGGCAAACCTGTGCATTTTTATGCAGCGTCCACGCCTCGTACATCACCGGTCAGAATATCCTGCTCGACGGCGGCGCCTATCCCGCGGCCTTTTGAGCCCGCGGCGGCGTATCAGGCCCGCGCCCTTTTAGGCGGATCCGGACCCGCTCGCTTTGGATGATGTGTTGCCGACGGCCACAAGCCATTGATTTCGCGTTCGCTGAGCGTTCGCCACTTGCCCTTCGCTAGCTCGCCCAGCAACAGCGATCCAACGCCCACGCGCACCAATCGCAGCACTGACACATCGAATGCTTCGAGCAAGCGGCGTATCTGCCGATTGCGGCCCTCCTCGAGCGTGATTTCCAGCCATGAATTTTTCTCCCCGCTGCGCACCCGTCGCACGGATCGTACGCCCAGGCGCTCACCGTCGATCACCGCGCCGCGCGCAAGCTCCGCCAGTAACGCCGCATCCGGCAATCGATCGATCTGCACATGGTAGGTCTTCGGCGGCCCGGTCGCAGGGTCCGTGATTCGAGCGGCCCACGCCGGATCGTTGCAGAACAGCAGCAGACCCTCGCTCGCCTTGTCGAGTCGTCCGACCGGCGCGAGCCATGGAAGCCCGGCGCCCGCGAAACAGCGGTACACCGTGTCGCGGCTCTGCTCGTCGTGGCGGGTCGTGACCAAGCCGCGCGGTTTGTTCAGCATGAGCACGACCCGTCCCGCGGCCGTGGTCTCTCGTCCGTCCAGATCGATGCGATCGAGGCCCTGCCGCACCGGAAATTCCGCGTCGCTCACCACGCGGCCGTTGACGCGGACCCGCCCCGCGCGCACCCACTGTGCGGCCTCGGTGCGCGAGCCCAATCCCAGCTTGGAGATCACGCGAGCGACGCCATGCCGCGGCGCAGTCGGCGCCCGACGCGCAGGCTTAGGCTTGAACTTCTGAGCCGATCCCATAGTCAGCCAATCCCTGCCGCTCCAGGCGCCGCGGCCCTCGCGGCAGTGTTAGAATACCGCGCTCCGCGCTCAACGGCGCTCGCTGGCTCGCGATCACTCGCTGGGGTTACACGACATGACACAAGACACCGCTCGCACCGGCCTGCAACTTCGCACGCTCGTCAATGCTGACGGCGAACTGCAGCTCTCGCTCACCCGCGTACCGACGCCGATCCCGGCCGCCAACGAAGTGCTGGTGCGCGTCGAGGCAGCGCCCATCAATCCATCGGATCTAGGCTTGCTGTTTGCCGGCGCCGACATGACAAAGGCCGAACAGCGGGGCAGCAAACGCGAGCCCCTGGTGGTCGCGCGCGTTCCGGAGGCCGCGCTTCGCGGCATGACGGCCCGCGTGGGACATTCCATGCCGGTCGGAAACGAGGGCGCGGGCGTCGTGGTCGCGGCCGGCTCGTCCAGCGCGGCACAGGCGCTCTTGGGCAAGACCGTCGCCGTCTTGGGCGGTGCGATGTACTCGCAATATCGCAGCGTGCCCGTCGAACAGACACTCACCCTGCCGGCCGGCGCGACCCCGGCCGAGGGCGCCTCGTGCTTCGTCAATCCGCTCACTGCGCTGGGCATGGTCGAGACCATGCGCCTCGAAAGCCACACCGCGCTGGTGCACACCGCCGCCGCATCGAATCTCGGCCAGATGCTCAACCGTATTTGCCGCAAGGACGGCATCCCCCTCGTCAACATCGTCCGCAGCGACGATCACGTCGCGCTGCTCCGGGAAATGGGTGCCGCCCACGTCTGCAATTCCAGCGCCCCCACCTTCATGGCGGATCTCATCGAGGCATTGGTCGCCACCGGCGCGACGCTCGCGTTCGACGCCATCGGCGGCGGCAAGCTCGCCGGCCAGATCCTCGCCGCGATGGAGGCCGCCATCTTGAAGAAACAGGCCGGCCCCTACAGCCGCTACGGCTCCGCCGTGCACAAGCAGGTCTATATATACGGCGGCTTGGGTGTGGGCCCGATCGAACTCAACCGCAATTTCGGCATGGCCTGGGGAGTCGGCGGCTGGCTCGTCACCCCCTTCCTGCAAAAGCTCGGCGCCCAAGGCACGCAACGCCTCAAGGAGCGCGTGGCCGCGGAACTGAAAACCACCTTCGCCAGCAATTACGCCGGTGAAATCTCCCTCGTCGAAGCGCTCGACCCCGCCAGGATCGCCGTGTACGGCAAGGCCGCGACCGGCCAGAAGTACCTCATTAACCCGAACAAGGACGTCGATTGAGCGGAGCAGTGACCCGATATACATAATAATGTCGCCGACCCGCCCCACACCGGTCAATCCCTGAAACTGCCGAATTCCTCGAGAAACGGGCGTCCTCGTCTCCTCCCATCCCGGGCGCGAGATCGGTGTCTTCGAAGGCCCAAGGGAACCTGGGGCGCCGGACCGGGTTCCAAGGTAGCTCAACCCAGTCCGAGGATCTCAAGCTGATGAATCAAAAACCTGCGCCGCTCCAGGAGGCCCGCACGACCCCGCTAGAATCCGACGCCGCGATGCGCGCCGCGCGCCAGAACGTGCTCGACAACTCAACGTGGGTCGCGCCGCTGCAGCAGGAGATGGCCCGCGTCATCGTCGGGCAGAAGCATCTGCTCGACCGGCTCTTGGTCGCGCTCCTCACCAACGGCCATGTGCTGCTCGAAGGCGTGCCCGGCCTCGCCAAGACACTGGCGCTCAAGACGCTGGCGAGCGGCGTCGCCGTGGACTTCAAGCGGCTGCAATTCACGCCCGACATGCTGCCCGCCGACATCGTCGGCACCATGATCTACAACCCGCAGGACGGCGCCTTTCGCACCAAGCACGGGCCGATTTTCAGCAACTTGATCCTGGCCGACGAGATCAACCGCGCGCCCGCGAAAGTGCAGAGCGCGCTGCTCGAGGCAATGCAGGAGCGTCAGGTCACCATCGGCGATGAGACCTATCCGCTGCCCAACCCGTTTCTCGTGCTCGCGACCCAGAACCCCCTCGAACAGGAAGGCACCTATCCGCTCCCGGAAGCGCAGATCGACCGCTTCATGATGAAAGTCGTGGTGAGCTACCCGAACCGCGCGGAGGAGCGCGCCATTCTTGACGCCATGGCGACCACCGAGCCGCTGCCGCCGACCCGCGCGGTCGTGACGGCGCAGCAGATCTTGAATGCCCGGCACGTGGTGAACTCACTCTACGTCGACGACAAGATCAGAAACTACATCGTCGACCTCGTGCTCGCGACGCGTCCGCCGGTCGCCAAAGCCTTGAACATCGAAGGCTACATTCAGACCGGCGCCTCGCCGCGCGCCACCATCAATTTGACGCTCGCCGCCCGCGCCACCGCCTTTTTGAACGGACGCCACTACGTGACCCCGCAGGACGTCAAGACCATCGCCTTGGACGTGCTGCGCCATCGCGTCTCCGTGAGCTACGAGGCCGAGGCCGAAAACATCACCTCCGAGGACGTGATCCACAAAATTCTCGACGCCCTCCCCGTGCCGTAAAACGTATGCCCGCCGACACCACCAAATCCACCAAAGCCATCATGAGCGGCATGCGGCAATTGGAGATCCGCACCCGCCGCATGGTCAACGACAGCCTCGCCGGTGAATACCACTCGGTGTTCAAGGGCCGCGGCATGGACTTCGACGAAGTGCGCGAATACAGCCCCGGCGATGAAGTACGCACCATCGACTGGAACGTCACGGCCCGCGCAGGCCGCCCCTTCGTCAAGAAATTCACCGAAGAGCGCGAACTCACCATTCAATTGCTCGTGGACATCAGCGCGTCGGGGAATTTCGGCTCGGCCGGCATGGCCAAGCGCGACCTCGCCGCCGAACTCGCGAGCGTTCTCGCCTTCTCCGCGATCCGCAACAATGACAAGGTCGGGCTGCTGCTCTACACCGATCGTGTCGAGCGCTACCTGCCGCCGAAGAAAGGCCGGCGCCACGTGCTGCGCGTGGTGCGGGATATCCTCTACCACACACCCGAGGGCCGCGGGACCGATACCGTCAAGGCGCTCGATGTCGCCAATCACGTCCTGCACCGGCGCGCCATCGTGTTCCTGATTTCCGATTTCCAGGCACCCGGCGATCCGGTGCGCGTCCGCGATGAATTGCGCCGCGCCATGCGCCTGACCAACCGGCGTCACGACCTCGTCGCCGTGCACATCGAGGATCCGCGCGAGAAGGAGCTGCCCAACGTCGGCGTGCTCGCGCTGGAGGACGCCGAAACCGGCGAGATCATCGAGCTCGACACCGCCAACGCCCGCGTCCGCAAGCGCTTCAACGAGCTCAGCGTAGAACGCCTGCGGCGCCTGGTGAATGACTTTCGCGCCGAAGGCGTCGACACGCTCGAACTCAAGACCGATTCACCGTACATGCCTGCCCTGCAGCGGTTCTTCAAGACCCGTGAACGCAGGCGCGCGTAGCACACGCGCGCAACCGCCGCGCTTCAAGCCGGGTGCCTCCCCCGCGCGCGCGGTCGCCGCCGCCGTGCTCGTGGCTTTTGTCTGGGTCGGCCTGCCGATCGACGCATCGGCCGCGGCAGATGCCGCGCCTGACCCCGCGCTTTCAGCCCCCGCCGCAACCGCGACGGCAACCGCGACGGCAACCGCTCCCGCCGACTCCGCCACCGCGTCAGCCGACGACATCCGCGACATCCGCGGCCCCAAGGCCTACCTGCCGCCCTGGCTGATCCCCGCCATCGCCGGAGCGCTCCTCCTCGGAGGCCTCGCCGCGTACGCGATCTGGCGCCGGACCCGCCGGCGACGCGCGCCCAAGATTCCGCAGCCCTTCGAGATCGCCCTCGAGCGCCTGGAGGAACTGCGCCCGCTCATGCATCCCGCCTCCGTGCGCGAATTCTCCATCGCCATCTCCGATGTCGTGCGCCGCTACATCGAAGAGGCATTTGCGGTCATCGCCACGCAGCGAACCACCGAGGAGTTCTTGCACGACCTTCTGGCATCCGCGCACCCATCGCTCGCGCCGCACCGCAAATTGCTCGCCGAATTCTTGAATCGCTGCGACCTCGCCAAATTCGCCGGCATGTCCTTCTCGCGGCAGGATCTGGAATCCCTGCACCAGAGCGCCCGCAGCTTCGTATTGTCAACTTCCCAATCATCCCTCGTGACGCATGATCCGCTTCCTGCAACCTGAGTGGCTCTGGCTGCTCGCGCTGCTGCCGCTCGTCATGATACTGCGCGGCCGCCGCGGGCCGGTCGCCGCGGTCGAATTCTCCGACGTCGGGCTCGCCCGCGACGCGGCCCGCGCGAGCCGCACCCGCGCGCTCGGTTGGGTGTGGCTCTTCCCGATGCTTGGCGTGGCGCTCATGATCGTCGGGCTGGCGCGTCCGCAGCGCGCCCACAGCCGCACCGAAGTGACCGCCAACGGCATCGACATCGTGCTCGGGCTCGACGTGTCCGGTTCGATGCAGGCGCTCGACTTCCAGGTGCAGGGCCAGCGCGTCAATCGCATCGAAGTCGTCAAAGGCGTGGTGGCGCAGTTCATCGAGGAGCGGCCGAACGATCGCATCGGCCTCATTGCTTTTGCAGCGGTCCCCTATCTGGTCAGTCCCCTCACGCTCGATCATGATTGGCTGCAGCAGAACCTCGAGCGCGTGAGCACAGCCGCGGGCAGCGACGACGGCACCGCCATCGGCTCCGCGATCGCCGCCAGCGTCAACCGCCTGCGCGGTACCACCGCCAAATCCAAGGTGGTCATTCTGCTCACCGACGGCATGAACAACACCGGAAAAATTGCGCCCCTCGCCGCCGCCGAAGCGGCCAAGGCGCTCGGCGTGAAGATCTACACCATCGGCGTCGGCGTGCGCGGCATGGCGCCGATTCCCATGCGCGACCAGGCCGGCCACGTCCACCTGATCATGGACAAAGTGGACGTGGACGAGAGGACGCTGCAGAGCATCGCCGACCAAACCGGCGGCAACTTCTACCGCGCCACCGACACCGATTCCCTGCGCAAGATCTACGAGCAGATCAACCGCCTCGAGACAACTGCACAAACCGTGCAGAAGTTCGAACACTACGAGGAACTCTATTCCTGGGCGCTGCTCCCCGCGGCGTTGTTGCTGTTATTCGGCTTGACCCTGCAGAACACGCGTTACCGGAGACTGCCGTGACGATTGAGCCCTCCGTGAAATGGAGGCCGGCGTGAAGTTCGTCCACCCCGCGTGGCTGGCCGGCGGACTGCTGGCCTGCCTGTATCTCCTTTGGCTGTGGCGCCGCCACGATGCCCGCCAATACGCCGCGCTCGCGCGCTTCGTGTCCGCCCACCTGCGCGAGGAACTCACCCGTTCGGTCTCGATCGCCCGGCGCCGCCTGCGCCGCTTCCTCATGCTCGCGGCACTCGCCCTGGTATTTGTCGCGCTCGCAGGGCCGCAGATCGGCTATCGCTGGGAACTCACCAGCCGGCGAGGCAACGAAATCGTCTTCGCGCTCGACACCTCGCGCAGCATGTCCACTCCCGATGTGAAACCCGACCGGCTCACGCGCGCCAAACTCGCGATCGATGACTTCACCAACCGCTTGGACGGCGATGCCGTGGGCCTCGTCGCGTTCGCCGGCGACGCCTTTTTGGTCTGCCCGATCACGCTCGACTACGGCGCCTTTCACGAGTCCTTGGATGCCGTCGACATCAACACGATTCCACGCGGCGGCACCAATATCGCCAGCGCCATTCGCGAGGCGCAATCAGCGCTCAGGCGCCGTCCCGGCGGCGACAAGATTCTCATCCTCGCGACCGACGGCGAGGACCTCGAGGGTGATGCCCTGGTTGCCGCGCAAGCCGCGGTGCGCCAGGACGGCTTGAAAATCTTCACCATCGGCGTCGGCACGCCGCAGGGCGATCTCATCCCGCTGCCGTCGAACCAAGGCGGTGGCTTCGTCAAGGACGAATCCGGTAACCTCGTCAAATCCCGGCTCGACGAGTCCGCGCTCAAGGCCATCGCCGCCGCCACCGGCGGCCTCTACGCTCCGCTCGGCGCGCAGGGCCAGGGATTCGAGACCATTTATGATGTGGGCCTGGCACCGATGCTCAAACACGACCTCGCGTCGCGTCAGCAAAAAGTCTACATCGAGCGATACCAATGGCCGCTCTGCGCGTCATTGCTGTTGTTGCTCGCCAGTCTGCTGATCGGCACCCGGCGCCGCTTCGCCGCACGCCGCCGCCCCCAACCGGCGGAAGCCAGTCGTGCGTCACCAAGCCTGACGCTGTGGCTGTTCACGGCGCTGTCGTCCGCATGCTTCATGCCCGGCAGCCGCGCGCACGCCGCGACCACCAGCGTCGACGACAAGCCCGTCGTGCAATACAACCGCGGAACCGCGGCGTATCGCGCCGGGCAGTTCCCCGAGGCTGCCAAAGCGTTTCAGGAATCGATCAATCGCGCTCCGTCCGCCGACGCTCAACGCCTCGCCGACCAAGAAGACGCCTACTACAACCTCGGCAACACGCTGTACCGCAGCGGCCAGAAGACCGAGGCGAGTGCCCCCGAGCAAACCCTCAAGACCTGGACACAAGCGGTCAAGGCCTACGAGACCGCACTGCAATTGCGCAGCGATGACGCCGACAGCAAGTACAACCGCGACTTCGTGAAGCGCAAGATCGACGAACTCAAGCAAAAGCAGAACCAGCCGCCGCCGCAGAATTCGAACCAGGGCAATCCGCCCCCGAACCAACCGCCGAATCAAGGCCAACCGCCGCAGCAGCCGGATCAGGGCAATTCGCCGCCGAATCAACAGCCGCCGCAGCCGCCTAACACGCCGCCGCCGAATCAGCCGCAGCCTCCAAGCCAGCAGCCGCCACCCAATCAACCTTCAGGACAGCAACCGCCGGCACAGCAACCCCCAGCGCAACCGCCGCCCGGCCAGCCACCGCCCGGCGCCGGGCAACCCAAACCCGCGCCGGGCACCGAACCTCCGACCGCGCCGGGCAGCGGCGCAGACCCGTCGGACACCGAGCGCCAGCCCGGTCGGATGAGCCGGGAAGAAGCGCGCGAATTGCTGGATTCGGAGAAAGGCGAAGAGCGCCATGCGCGCGGACTGCCGTACGCCCGCAGAGACACCGACTCACCGCCCGACAAGCCCGTCCGGGATTGGTGACCGCGTGCGCATCGCGACGTCGGCAATGACGATCTGCGTACTTGCGGCAATTGCGGCGTTTCCCGCCGTCGCGGGTGGTGGCGGTGGTCTGGGTGCTGGCGCGAGTCCCAGTGCCGGCGTCACTTCCTCGGCGATCGACGCCACGATCGAACCGCGGCAGATCTCGCTCGGGGAATCGGCGCGGCTCACCATCCTCACGTCCGGCAGCGGAACGCTGTCGGTGCCTCTGCCGGTGGTTGCCGGATTGGAATTCCGTGTGGTCGCCCAACGACGCCAAGTCCAATTGATCAACCGCGCGGCCATCGAAACGACTCAGATCATCGTGCGCGTGACTCCCGATGCCACCGGCGTTTTCACCATCCCCGGCTTCACGCCGAAGTCGGCGCCCCTCGTGCTTCGTGTCACTCCGGCAACCGGCGCCGGCACCGCCGGCGCGGCGTCCGACGACGACGCGTTCCCGGGGCGCTCGGCTCTGGTTCCGGGGACGACGAGTGCGAACGGCATCCGCTTGACGCCCGACGGCTCGGCCTTCCTGCGCTTGAGCACACCCAAACATGAAATCTACGTCGGCGAAAGCATTCCGGTGGAAATTCAGGTCGGCCTGCGCGACGGGTTCGCCCTGTCGGTGAACGGACTGCCGAAGCTCAATAGCGGCGACTTCACCCTCAACAATCTGTCTCGCCAGCCGGAGCGCGTCGAAAAGGCCATCGACGGCAAGCCCTTCACCGTCATCACCTGGCGCAGCCTGCTGTCGGCGATCAAACCCGGCGCCTATTCACTGACCTTCGAGGCGCCCGTGACGGTGCGAATTCGCACCCGTCCACCGCGCGAATCCATGCTCGACGATCTCCTGGGCGACCCATTCATGCAGAACATTTTCGGCGCGACGGTGCAAAAGGAACTCAACGTGACGAGTCCCGAGGCCGCCTTCACCGTGCTGGCCCTGCCCGCCGAGGGCCGTCCCCCTGACTTCGGCGGTGCCGTCGGCAGCTTCAAAGTCACCACCGACGTATCATCCGCCGCGGTTGCCGCAGGCGATCCCGTGACGCTTCGCATGCACGTCAACGGCACCGGCAACTTTGATCGCGTCGCGAGCACCATGCTCGGCAGCGACGGGGAGTGGAAAACCTACGAACCCAAGGCGAGCTTCAACTCACCCGATCCCACCAGTTTCCGGGGCGAGAAAATCTTCGAGCAGCCGCTCATCGCCGCGCATCCCGGCATCCAGACCATTCCCGCGATTCCGTTCACGTATTTTGACCCGGCGACGCGCCGCTACGAAACCGCCCGCAGCGCACCCCTCACCGTCGCGGTCACCCCGTCCGCCGCCGACAGCGCCGCGAACGCGCCGGCGGCGGCGGCGGATTCCACCGGTGCGCCGGTCGATGCCACGCATGGCGGACTGCGGCCCGACCACCCCGTGGGCGACGCCTCCGTCGATACATTGGTTCCGCTCTACCTGCAGCCGCGGTTCGTGACTCTCTCGTCGGCGCTCGCGTTGCTGTTCGCCGGCGGTTGGGTGGCCCTGCGGCGGCGCGAAAGGGTCGCGACTGACGCTCGCACGCGGGCCGCGGCGCGCATGGCCGAGAGCTTCCTCGAGCGTATGGCAGCCGCCTCCGCGGGCGGCGACGCGGCGCTTTTTTTCAACACGGCGCGTACCGCGAT
>Ga0181537_10002538_pt1 | contig 16038 bp, 18 predicted proteins | sample PEATcosm2014_Bin_39_FD_119765 | JGI IMG/M metagenome (GOLD analysis project Ga0181537, IMG submission 119765) | Peatland microbial communities from MTU Mesocosm Facility, Houghton, MI, USA - PEATcosm2014_Bin23_10_metaG | ecosystem: Environmental > Terrestrial > Soil > Wetlands > Peat | place... | reverse complement strand
CTTCCATCGCCAGGTCGTCGACGCCGCAGAAAATGGCATAGCGGTCGCCCAGCAGGTTGATGAGGTCGGTCACGCGCCGGACGTCGCCGCAGGATTCCTTGATGGCGACGAACTTCGGCTCGTCCGCCATCTCCGCGAACATCGGCGGCGTCACGTCCACGCCGTAGGCGATGGGATTGTTGTACACCATGATTTTCAGCGGCGTGGCGGCCGCCACGGTGCGGAAGTGGTTAATCGTTTCGCGGCTGTCGGACACGTAGCGCAGTCCGGGCAGCACCATCAGCCCGGCGGCGCCGGACTCGGCGGCGTGGCGCGCGGCGGTACAGGCGTCGCGCGTGCTGTTTTCCGCCACGGTCTGCAGCACCGGCACGCGGCCGGCCGCGGTCTTGAGCGCAATGCCCAGCACTTCGCGTTTTTCTTCGAGCGACAGGGTGGACGCCTCGCCCAGAGACCCGCAAGTGATAATGCCGTCCACCCCGGCCGCGATCTGCGCTTCGATGTTCTTGGCGGTCCACGCCGGATCGAGGCTGCCGTCGGCGTGGAATTTGGTGGTGACCGCGGGATATACGCCTTGCCAGTGAGTTGCCATTGCGACCTCGCATTGAGTTTGCCGGCAGCTGCCGGCAGATGCCGGAAGACGCCGGCGGTGCCATTGGAGTAGACACGAATAATAACGCCATCCCGCCCCGCCGTCTTGCTCCGGCGAGCCACCCGGCGTGAAGAAATCGGCACAATTGCCCGTCCGTTCGCTATGGCCCCGTCGAAGGGCTCACAGTCGGCCGTTCATGGTTCGACAAGGTCACCACGAACGGAAGGGAGTTTGTGCCGATTTCTTCGCGGACGGGGTAGAGCCCGGGCAAGACAGCGGCGACGCGGGCGCGCTATGCTCGCGCTTTCAGTCAGGATTGAACAGGCATGAAAAAAGTCGGCATTATCGATTCGCACACCGGCGCCGAGCCCACCCGGCTGGTCATCGCCGGCGGGCCCGATCTTGGCTCCGGGCCGCTCGCAGCGCGGCGCGACCGGCTGCGCACCGAATTCGATGGCTTTCGCCGCGCCGTGGTCTGCGAGCCGCGCGGCTCCGAGGTCCTGGTGGGGGCGCTCCTCACCGAACCTTGCGATCCCCAATGCTCGCTGGGCGTCATTTATTTCAACAACGCCGGCGTCATCGGCATGTGCGGCCACGGCACCATTGGCCTCATGGTGTCGCTCGCCTACCTGGGGCGGGTGCAGCCCGGCGTGCACCACGTCGACACCCCGGTGGGGCCGGTGCAGGCGGAACTCAACGCCGACGGCAGTGTGACCGTGCACAACGTTGCGGCCTACCGCTACGCAGATAATGTCGCAATCGACGTGCCCGGCCTGGGCGAAATCCGCGGCGACGTGGCCTGGGGCGGCAACTGGTTTTTCCTGGTCAGGAATTACAGCGGCCCGCTGGCGATGTCGCGCATCGCCGATCTCACCGACCACGCCAAGCGCGTCGCGACCGCGTTGAGCGCAGCCGGAATCACCGGCGCGGATGGCGGCGTCATCGACCATATCGAATTTTTTGCGCCGAGCCCGACGCCGGGCTGCGACAGCCGCAATTTCGTGCTGTGTCCCGGCGGCGCTTACGACCGCTCGCCCTGCGGCACCGGCACCAGCGCCAAGCTCGCCTGCCTCGCGGCCGACGGCAAGCTCGCCGAGGGCGAGGTATGGCGCCAGGAGAGCATCGTCGGCAGCGTGTTCGAGGGCAGTTACCGGTGCGCCGGCGATCGCATCCTGCCGAGCATCCGCGGCCGCGCCTGGGTCACCGCTGAAACCACGCTGCTGCTGGACGACAACGACCCCTTCTGCTGGGGCATCCCGGCTTGACGCCAGCGGCCGACGCCATTGTCGTCGGCGCCGGTATCGTCGGCGCTGCCTGCGCCCGCGCCTTGCGCGCCGAGGGCATGCGCGTCGATCTCGTCGACGCCGGTTTTCCCGGAGGCGGGGTTACTGCAGCCGGCATGGGGCATCTTGTGGTGCTCGACGAATCGGCGGCTGAACTCGAATTGAGCCTGTTGTCGCTGCGCCTGTGGCGCGCGTTTGCCGAGGCGCATCCGGGGGTCGGCGAAGTGACGCGCTGCGGCACGCTATGGGTGGCGGAAGACGAGGCCCAGCTCGCGCGAGCGCGTGAGCGCGCAACCCGGCTCAACGCCCTCGGCTGGCCGGCGGAAGTGCTGGGAGCAGATGAGATCGGCCGCGCCGAGCCGGCGCTGCGCCGCGGGCTGGCCGGCGCCGTGAGAGTGGCCGGCGATGCAGTGGTCTACGCACCGGCGGTCGCCCACGCGATCTGCCGCCAGCTCCAGGAGCAGGGCAGCACGCTTTATCGGGGCCGCACGGTGGCCCGGGTCGAAACAAGCGCGGTGGTGCTCGACGACGGCACGCAACTTCGCGCGCAGCACATCGTGGTCGCCGCCGGGCCGCGCATCGGCAAACTCATGCCCGAGGTGCCGGTGTTTGCGCGCAAAGGCCATCTCGCGATTACCGATCGCTATCCGGGAACGCTTACGCACCAGGTGGTGAGCATGGCCTACGGCCAGAGTACCGGCGGCGGCAAAGGATTCGCGGTCGCCGCCAACGTGCAGCCGCGCGTGACCGGTCAATGCCTTATCGGCTCTTCGCGCCAGGAAGGCCGCAGCGATTCCGCAATCGACCAGCCGGTGTTGCGCGCCGTAATGGATGCGGCGATCGCGCTGGTGCCCGCGCTTGCGGCGATGCGCATCGTCCGCTGCTGGACCGGCTTGCGTCCGGCCACGCCCGACGGGCATCCACTCATCGGCGCGCATCCGTCGCGCCGCGGCGTTTGGCTGGTGGCGGGGCACGAAGGTCTGGGCATCACCACCGCCTTCGCCAGCGCACGCCTGCTTGCCGACCAGATGCTGGGGCACGACAGTGAAATCGACGCTTCGCACTATCTGCCCGCACGCTTCGGCAGCCTCGAAACAGCCTATGCGCGTTGACACCCCGGATAGCGGCGCCTTGGTCGTGCACGTCGACGGCGTCGCGGTCGCGGTCAGTGCCGGCATGTCGGTCGCTGCGGCGCTGGCGCGGGCCGACATCCTGCGCACGCGGCGCTCGGTCACCGGTCAGGCGCGCTTTGCCTTTTGCGGCATGGGTGTGTGCCAGGAATGCCGCGTCACGATCGACGGCGTCCCGCACCGGCTCGCCTGCCAGGAGTTTTGCCGGCCGGGCATGAACATCGTCACCGGCGGCGGCGCGTGACGCAGCTCGCTTGCTCGACGCTGGTGGTGGGCGGCGGGCCTGCGGGGCTGGCTGCCGCCGCCGCGGCGTCCGGACGCGGCGATTCGGTCCTGGTGGTCGACGACAACGCAGCGCCCGGCGGCCAGATCTGGCGTGGCGGCCCCGCGTCATGGCGCGATGCGCGCGCGATTCAACTCTACGAAACCTTGCAGCGGCGTCCCCACGTGCGCTGGCTCGGCGGCAGCCGCGTGACCGGCGCGGAGCATGCGCGTGCGTTGTTGCTCGAAACACCTGAGGGTTCGCGGCAGGTTACCTGCGAGCGGCTGCTGCTTTGCACCGGCGCGCGCGAATTGCTGCTGCCGTTTCCAGGCTGGACATTGCCGGGCGTGACCGGCGCCGGCGGCCTGCAGGCGTTGCTGAAAGCCGGCATGCCGATCGCCGGCAAACGCGTGGTGGTGGCGGGCAGCGGCCCGTTGCTGCTCGCGGTCGCGCAAAGCGTGCGCGAGCACCGCGGCGAAATCGCCGCCATCGTCGAACGCCGCGGCACCCTGGGACTCGCTTGGTTCGCGGGCGGGTTGGCCTTGCGACACCGTGCGAAACTCAGACAAGCCCTGGACCTGCGTGCATCTCTCCGGAGCGTACGTTACCTGCACGCCTCGACCGTCACCGAAGCCATCGGCGCGCGGCACAAATCCGGCGACATGCGTCTACACGCAGTAGCGGTGGAGCGTGGTGTGCGCAGCGAGCGCATAGCCTGCGATTTTCTCGCCTGCGGTTACGGTCTCACGCCCAGTCTTGAACTCGCGCGCCTGCTCGGGGTCAAGGTGCAACAAGGCCGCATCGCGGTCGATGCCGTGCAGCGCACTTCGCTCGATGGCGTGTGGGCCGCGGGCGAAGCGACCGGAATCGGCGGGGTGGACAAGGCACTGGCCGAAGGCCGTATTGCGGGGCTCGATGCGAGCGGACTAGACGTCCCGCGCGCGGATTTGAGGCTGCGCGAGCGCGCGCTGGCGTTCGCGCGATCGCTTGACCGTGCGTTTGCGCCCGATCCGGATCTCAGGAAGCTGTGCCGTCCCGACACCCTGGTATGCCGTTGCGAAGACGTACCCGCGTCGGCGCTGGCGCAATTTGGCGCATGGCGCGAAGCCAAACTTGTTACACGGTGCGGCATGGGGCCGTGCCAGGGCCGCGTCTGTGGCACGGCCTGTGAATTCCTGTACGGCTGGGAGGCGCCTGGTGTGCGGGAGCCGCTGTTTCCCGTTGCCGGTGCGAATTTGGCAAGCGTGCCGCTGGGTGAGGCGGTAGAATCGGACTCGATTGCAAATGCGCAATCTCTTTCTCAGAAAGCAGAAATTCACTTATGATTGTTCTCGACAACGCCCGTTTCATTGACGTCGCCAAACGCGAAGTGCGCGACGGCACTTCCATCGCCATCGAAGGCGACACCATCCGCGAAGTGGGCAGCAAGCCCGTCAAGCTCGATGGCGCGCAGCGCATCGACCTCAAGGGCAAAAGCGTGCTGCCGGGGCTCATCGACGCGCATTGCCACGTCACCATCGTCGACGCCAACATGCGCAGCATGGCCGGCCTGCCGCTCACGCTCACCACGGCGCGCGCGGCGCGCATCATGTCGGAAGTCCTTAACCGCGGTTTTACCACAGTGCGCGATACCGGCGGCGCCGAGTGGGGCCTCAAGCAGGCGCAGGCCGATGGCCTGTTTCCGGGCCCGCGCCTGATGGTGTCCGGCCGGCCGCTGACTCAGACCGGCGGCCACGGCGACCAGCGACTGCGCACCGAAGACCATCTTGCCTGCGCCTGCACTTCCGGCCTCGGCCTGCACGCGGTGGTGGCGGACGGCGTGCCAGCGGTGCAGAAAGCGGCGCGTGAAGAATTGAGGCAGGGCGTGGACCAGGTCAAGATCATGGTCTCCGGCGGCGTGGTGTCGCCTTACGACCCGCTGGAATCGGTGCAATACACACAGGAAGAATTGCGCGCCATCGTGCACGAGGCGAAAGCCTGGGGCCGCTACGCAACGGCGCACGCCTACAGCGCCCGCGCCATCAGTCACGCGGTCGCGGCCGGCATTCGCTGCATCGAGCACGGCAATCTCATCGACGCCAAGGCCGCGGGCGAGCTCGCCAAAGCCGGCGGCTACATGGTGCCGACGCTCGCGGCCTACGAAGCGCTGCATTTGCACGGCGACGAAATGGGCCTGTCGGATTCGCAAAAACAGAAAGCCAAGGCGGTGCGCGACCAGGGCCTGCAAAGCGTCGAAATCGCGGCGAAAGCCGGCGTGCCGTTGGGCTTCGGCAGCGACCTGCTGGGCCGCTATCACCACATGCAGTCGCTCGAATTCTCGATCCGCGGCCAGGTGCAATCGGTGTGGGACGTGCTCGCCTCGGCAACCCTCGTCAACGCCGAGATCGTGAACATGACAGGCAGGCTCGGCGTCATCGCGCCCGGGGCTTATGCCGATTTAATCGTGGTCAACGGCGACCCGCTGAAGGATTGGAACCTGCTGCAGGAGCAGGGCCGGCACCTCGCCGCGATTATGCAGAACGGGAAGTTTTACAAGAACGCCCTGGCTTAAGCAATCGTTATTCTTGCACCGCCTTTAGCGCCGGCAGCCATGGCAGGTCGGTTTCGCCCACGTCGATGCCAAGCTGCGTGAGGAGCGTGGTGAGCTGGCCGCGGTGATGCGTCTGGTGGTTGAACATTTGCGTCACCACTATCCAGCAGGGGAGCGTCCGTGTCGTGCCGTTGATAACACTTTTCCAGGTGAGCTCGCGCGCGAGCCACCTTGCGTCGAGGCCCTTTGCCCAGTCGAGCATCGCCGCATCGGTCTGCTCGCGTTCACGCCGTAACTCGTCGAAATCCGTATAGAGGTCGCTGCCGACTTTCGGCAATTTGTAATCGTGGCCAGTAAAGCGCCCGAACCATGCGCGGTCGCCCCACAGCAGGTGGTTCAAGGTCGAGTGAATCGACCGGAAGAACGCCCTGCGATCGGCTTTGCGTTCGGCGTCGGGAAGCGCCGCGCAGGCGGCGTAGACCTTGCCGTTCATCCAGCGGTTGTACTCGGCCATCATGACGCACCAGGCGGGGTCGATCATGTCCGCCTCCTCAGAACTTCGGCCTGAACTGCGGATCGACGTCCATGCGGTAGCCGTTGGCGAGGCGGTTGGTTTCGTTGGCGAGCGCGGCGACCGCCAGCACTTCGGCCAGCATGGCGTCGCTCATGCCGGCCTTGCGCGCGGCGGCGGTATGCGAGTGCTGGCAGTATTCGCAGCCGTTGGTGGCCGACACCGCGACGTAAATCATTTCCTTGGTCAGCGCATCGAGCGCGCCCGGCGCCATCACCTGCTTCACATTGTTCCAGATGCGCGCCAGGGTCGGTGGGTGGAACGCCAGCGTCTTCCAGAAATTGTTGACCCAGTCGGTCTTGCGCGTCGCCATGATGTCGTCGTAGACGGCGCGCACTTCCGGCGCCGCTTCCGCGTACTCGATTGTTTTCACCAGCGCCATCGCGGCCTCCTTATTCGATGCAAGTCCCTATGTTAGCATCGCATAACATGCACCAGATGGCCGCAACAAACCCCTCATGGAACCCGATACGCAGTCGCTGTACGCGGCGCTGGAGCGCATGCGGCTGATCGCGCCCGGCGCCAGGCCGCTGCTGACGCCGCTGGCCGGCGGCGTGTCCTCGGACATTTACCGCGCAGACTTGGCTTCCGCTCCGGTCTGCATCAAGCGCGCGCTGGCGAAACTCAAGGTCGCGGCCGACTGGCAGGCGCCAGTTGCGCGCAACCATTATGAAGTCGAGTGGATGCGCGTCGCCGGCGCGGTGGTTCCTGGCGCGGTGCCCGCGGTGCGGGCGGAAGACCGTGAATCCGGCACGTTTGCCATGGCGTGGCTCGATCCGGAATCTTACCCGGTGTGGAAGGTACAGCTGCGCGACGGCGTGGTAGAGCCCGCGACCGCTGCCGCGGTGGGCCGCACCGTTGCCGCCATCCACAATGCGACCGCGCGCGATGCGTCGATCCCAGGGCGTTTCGCGAGCGACGCGATTTTCCATTCGATCCGGCTCGAGCCCTACCTGCTTGCCACCGCGGCGAAACATCCCGACTGCAAGAGCGCGCTCGAAGCGCTGGTCGAAACCACGGCGAGCACAAAGCTTGCGCTGGTGCATGGCGACGTAAGCCCGAAAAACATCCTGGTGGGGCCGCAGGGCCCGGTGCTGCTCGACGCCGAATGCGCCTGGTTCGGCGACCCGGCGTTCGATCTCGCGTTTTGTCTCAATCACATGCTGCTGAAATGCCTGTGGCGGCCGCAGTGGCGCGATGGCTACCTTGCCTGCTTTGACGCGCTGACGTCGGCCTATCTCGACGCGGTGGCGTGGGAGCCGCGGGCCCTGGTCGAAGGCCGCACCGCGCGTTTGCTGCCGGGATTGTTCCTCGGCCGGGTCGACGGCAAATCGCCGGTCGAATACCTGCAAGCCGACGCCGACAAGGATCGCGTCCGGCGAATCGCGCGGCGTTTCCTGTTGCAGCCGGTGAATTCGCTGGCCCAGGTGCGCGACGCCTGGTGGACGGAACTGACTGCCGCATAACGATGAGACTGGAATCGTGAGCGCAACCAGCATCGCTAAAATACTCGCGCGCCGCGTATGGGATTCGCGCGGCCGGCCCACGCTCGAAGCCGAAGTGCATTGCGCCGGCGGCAGCATCGGCCGCGCCAGCGCACCGGCCGGCGCATCGCGCGGCAGCCGCGAAGCCATCGACCTGCGCGACGGCGGCACGCGTTTCGGCGGCTTCGGCGTGGACCGCGCCATTGCCAACGTCAACGGCGAAATCGCGAAACAGCTCGCGGGAATGGACGTGCTGGAACAGTCCGCGCTCGACGCGGCGCTGACTGCGCTCGACGGCACGCCGAACCTGTCGCGCCTTGGCGGTAACGCCTGTATCGCCGTTTCTCTCGCCGCCTTGCAGGCCGCTGCCGCCGCGACGCACCTGCCGCTATGGAAGTTTCTCGCCGGCGGCGGACCCGTCACGTTGCCCCTGCCGGAAATCCAGATCTTCGGCGGTGGCGCGCACGCCGGCAGGCGCATCGACATCCAGGACCTGATGGTGATGCCGCTTAGCGCGTCGAGTTTCGGCGAAGCCTGCGAAATGGTGGCCGAGGTGTATCGCGCGGCAGGCGAATTAATGCAGGACGCCGGGAAACGTGCGGGCGTGGCGGATGAGGGCGGCTGGTGGCCGGATTTTGGGAGTAACGAAGAAGCGCTGGCGATGCTGGTGCGCGCGATCGAGAAGGCAGGGTTTCACCCAGGCGACGAGGTCGCGATCTCGCTCGATATCGCGGCCTCCGAATTCCGTGTGGGCGAGGGCGAAGCGCGGCGCTACCGCTTCGGGCTCGAAGGCCGCGAGTTCGACAGCGACGGCCTGATCGAGGTCCTGCTCTCCTGGCTTGACCGCTATCCGATCGTCTCAATCGAGGACCCGCTCGCCGAAGACGATTCCGACGGCATGATCGCCTTCACGCGCGCCGCGGCCAAGCGCGTGCAAATCATCGGCGATGATTATCTTGTCACCGACGCCAGGCTGGTCGCGCAGGCGGCCGCGCACGGCGCCTGCAACGCGGTGCTGATCAAGCCCAACCAGGCGGGCACCGTTACCGCGACCAAGGCGGCGCTGGATGAGGGCAAACACGCGCGATTCGCCACCATCGTCTCGGCGCGCTCGGGCGAAACCGAGGACACCGCGATCGTGCACCTGGCCGTGGGCTGGAATGCAGGTCAACTCAAGGTCGGTTCCTTCGCGCGCTCCGAGCGCATGGCGAAATGGAACGAGGCGCTGCGCATCGAAGAGGCGCTGGGCGGATCAGCGCAATTTGCCGGGCGCGCGGCGCTCGCACCTGCGCGCAATTGAGCACGCAGCCGGTATCGCAATCGGGCGCACGGTTGAACTCGAAACCGGATCCTCAGCCGGCCGCGGCGCAACACGGCTTGCAGGGTATCGCGCTGCTGTTGAGCGCCGTGCTCATTTTCGCCACCATGGATACCACCGCGAAGTATCTCAGCCGCAGCTACAGCGTGCCGATGCTGATGTGGGCGCGCTACTTCATCCACCTGGTGTTCATGCTGCTGGTGTTCGCGCCGCGGCTTGGCGCCGGCGTCGCGCGCACCCGCCGCCTCGGCCTGCAGGTGTTGCGCGCGCTGATGCTGGTGCTGTGCACCGCGTTCTTTTTCGCCGCGCTGCGCGTGATGCCGATTGCCGAGACCACCGCCATCGGTTTCGTTTCACCCTTCCTGGTGACGCTCCTGTCAGGCCCGCTATTGGGTGAGCGCATCGACCGGCGGCAGTGGATGGCGGTCGCCGCCGGGTTCGCGGGCGTGCTCATTGTCGTGCGCCCGGGCGGCGGCCTGTTGAGCACCGCCGTGCTGCTGCCGCTGTGCGCGGCGCTGTGCTACAGCCTGTACCAGATATTGACGCGCAAGCTGGCAGCGAGCGAGAACCCGGTAGTGACGCTGTTCTATACCGCCCTGGTAGGCGCGCTGGTGGCGAGCGCGATGCTGCCCTGGTTTTGGATCGCGCCGCAGCCTTCGCACTGGGGACTGCTGTTGCTGCTGGGCGGCGGCGGCGCCGTTGGGCATTACATCCTGATCAAGGCGTTCGAGCGCACCGCGGCCTCGGTGCTGGCGCCGTTCGGCTACACGCAGATTGTGTGGGTCACTGCGCTGGGTTATCTGGTGTTCGGCGATTTTCCCGACGCGGTAAGCCTGTTCGGGATGGCGGTGATCGTAAGCTGCGGCCTGTACTGCGCCTATGTCGCGCGCAGCCGGATGACGGCAGACACCGCCACCGTTATCGTCGAATAAAAAAATAGGGCTGCCTAAACAGGCAGCCCCTCGAAATACGCCGCTGGACCAGGGTAAGCAGCGGCGCGCTCCTCCTCCGGCATTCGCAGCGCCAACCACGCTGCGCCGTCTCCCGGGACGGTGCTTATTGTTTTATCTTGTAGTCGATATCGTCGCGCCGGTTCTCGGCGCGCGCGGCTTCGTCGTGCCCGGTGGATCTGGGCTTTTCCTTGCCGAAGCTCACGCTCTCGATTTGCGCTTCGCTCGCGCCGAGGAGCTTCATCGCGTTTTTCGCGTTGTCGGCGCGCTTCTGGCCCAGCGCCAGGTTGTATTCGCTGCTGCCGAGCTCGTCGCAATTGCCTTCGATCGACACCCGCGCGCCGGCGTGGCTCGCCAGGTAGCGGGCGTGCGCCTGCAACAACGGCTGGTATTCGGGCTTGATGTCGTACTTGTCGAAATCGAAATAGACGCTGCGCTTGTACAGAATGCTCCGCGGGTCGTCGAGCGGGTTGCCGGCGACGGTCGGCGGCGGCGCGGGCGTGGCGACCGGCGCGGTCGGCGGCGGCGTGGTTGCGGCGGGGGCGGGCGCGGCGGTTTCCTTGGTCGGCTGGCTGGAGCAGGCAGCCAGCGCGCAGACCGTCATTGCGGCCACGAGCAGGGCGTTCTTCACTTTTTTGTTCTCCTGGGGGCAAGTGCGACTTGAGTAAATTGAATATATTCTGCCAAAATATATTTGCACAAATATATTATTCCACAAACGCTAAAATTGTCACGGTTTATTTGAGGCGCGGGGCTGGGGCTGTTTTTTTCCGGGAGATCAACAAGTTGGCAACCAAGACACCATCCGCCAGGCGATCCGCCGGGCAGCCGGCTGCAAAGTCCGCGAAAACCGCGAAATTCACGCCGCGCGCGCTGACGGCGTTGATGAAATTCCGGCTCGTTATCAACACCACCAAGCATCATTTCAGCTGGGTCGAGCGGCAATGCGGCGTGAGCGGTGCGCAGCTATGGGCGCTGTGGGAAGTGCAGCAGGCGCCAGGGCTGCGCGTGTCGGCGCTGGCGGCGAGGATGGCGATGCATCAGACCACGGTCAGTAACCTGGTGGACAAGCTCACGCGTGCGAAGCTGATGAAGCGCGAGCGCTCGGCGCGCGATCAGCGCGTGGTGAGCCTGACCCTGACCGACGCCGGGCAGCGCGTGGTGAAAAGGGCGCCGATCCCGGCGCGCGGCATGCTGGCAGATGCCCTGCACCGGATGCCGGAGCGCCAACTCGCGGTCCTCGACACACTGTTGAAATCGCTGCTCGACCGCATGCGGCCGGCTGACCGCGACGCGATGAAGCAACCCTTGTCGGAGATGTTGCTGAAGTGAGGTTGCTGAAGTGAGGTTGCAGAAGTGAGGCTGCTGAAGCAAACGGGCAGCCGGCGCGTCAGCCCGGCACCCGGCGCACCAGCACCGCCTGCACTTTGACCAGCGCCGAGCCCGGCTCCGGCTCGATGCGCGCCGATTCGACGCGTGCGTTGCGCGTCTGCTGCAGGTTGGCGAGCAGGCCCACCCATTCGTTGAAGCCGATGGCGTCGGCGGAAAGCTGTACGCGGCTGGGGTCCAGCGCCGCCACCTTCAACCGGTCTTTCAAGCTCGAACTCGCAAGGGATTGATCGAGCGCGGCCGAGAGCGTCTCCAGTCCCGCCGGAGGATGCGGTGCGGCGGCGAGACGTTTTGCTTCCACCGAGCCCGCGGCGACCTGCGCCGCCTCGGCGCGGGTTCCGGCGATGGCGCCGCGCAACCGGGTCGTGTCGTTGGCGAGCGGCAGCCAGATCCAGCCGTAGAGGATGAGCAGCGCGATCAGGGCCGCGCCGGCGCCGATTGCCATGCGCTCGCGCGGGTTGCGCGCCCGGAACCAGCTCTCGATCGCGTTCATGCGCCCTCCGCGGTGAGCACGATATGCGCATCGATGCCGCCGTCGTTGCCGGCGGGCTGGCTCACGACCGCGTTTGCGCCCAGGGTCCGTTGCGCCCGCTCCAGTGCTTGCGCCGAAGGATAGACCGCGTCGACTTCGAGCCGCTCCTTGTCGTATTTCATGAGTTTGATGCGCGACCCCGCGAGCGCCGGCGCCGCACGCGCGGCCAGCGCCAGGAAATCCGCCTCGTCGGTCATGCCCGAAGCGCCGCGCAGACCCGCGAGGTTGCGCCGCATCTGCAGCGCCGGATAATCCACCTGCTGCGCGCCGGGGAACGCGGCCTTGAAGTCGCTCACCATCTGCGTCTGCAGCCGGCGCTGCTCGCTTTTGAGCTTGATCCACTCGGCGCCGGTCAGGACGAATTGCGCCACCACGATCAATACCGCAATCGCCAGCGCCGGGCGCAGCGCGCGCGCGAGCTCGGGCAGGCTGCCCAAGCGGCTGCGCGGCGCGAATTCGCCGCTCATGAGCTCGATGCTTTTATCCCAGCCGGCTTCAAGCCCCGGCCACAGCGCGCCGCCGGCAACCGGCACGCCGAGCGCGACCGACCACGCTGCGAGGTCAGGCGCGCGGGCGGTCGCAATCGAACGCACCACGATCTGCTTGGGCAGGAACTTGGCTTCACCCATCGCCAGGCGCAGCGCGAGCGGCGCGCCGCCCGCGGGGTCGGCGTCATAACCCAATCCTGTGGCAACGCCCGTTCGCACGAAGCCGCCGGCGCCGTTCCACACCGCGACCCAGGCGCCGACATCGAGCGGCGGCAGCAGGGTCTCGACGCGCATCGATACCGGGACCAGCCCCGCGCCGCGCACGGCGGCGAGCGCCTGTTCCATCCACTCGCGCTCGCACAGCGCGACCGCGTTGAGGCCGTCCGCCAGTTCGGAACCGGCCACCGCGTGCAGGCTCGCGGCGTCGGCCGCGAGCTCGTCCTCGACCGCGAACGCAAGTTGGGTAAGCCGCCGCCGGTTTTTCGCCGGCAGCCTGGCGCTGGTAAGCCGCACGGCATTGGACGGCGCCACCAGCACCGCGTCGGCGCCGGGCGGAACGCCGGCCACGCCGGCCTGCAACGGCCCGGGCTGCGAGCCGTTCAACGCAGCCCAACGGTAACGCGCCAGTTCGCGCGGTTGTTCGGGTATGAAGACGACGATGCTCATGGACGATTTTTCAGACTCAATGGCGCTACTTTAACGTTTTGGTCGCAATCGCGGGTGGCCGCCGTTTGCGCAGCGGATTTCTCTCAGAACGACACCGGCTTTTGCCAAACGATCTGCACGCCGCCCTTGCTCGAGCGCGCGAGAAGCATCTGGTAGGAAACCGTTGCGCGGTCGAAGTGCGCGGTGGCGGCGCCGAGAAAAAACTGGCTGTCCACGCCGAAGCGCGAAGGCGAAAATTCGAGTTCCGGGTAGCGCGACGCAGCGTCGCCGAGATCCTTGAACGGCCTGTCATGCCTTGCCGCGACCAGCTCCTGCGCGTCGAACAGGCTCAATTTTGGCAGCAGCGCGCTCAGCACTTCGGGCGACGCGCTGTTGAGGTTGACCTGGCTTGGCGCCGGCAACGCGGTGACGAAGGGCCGCAGCCGGTTCACCGCGTCGGCGTCGAAGCCCTTCACCCGCACCAGCTCGTCGACGTCGAACAACGGCTGGTTGGCCGCGCGATAGGGCGGATTGAGCGCGAGGTAGTCCGCGTCCTCGGCGCCGCCGGGAAACGTCGTTTCGCCGTCGGGGTCGATCCAGTCCACTACCGCGTTGGCAAGATCGGGCTGCAGGTCGAGCGACTGCAGCAGCCGGCGGAACGCGTCCACGTCGGGCTGGCTCAGTTTGCCGCCGGGCACCAGGTTGTTCAAGTTGAAGCGGCCCTGCAGGTCGATCATGGCGACCGACGCCGCGCCGTACTCCACCGGCACCGCCGGCAGCTCGCCCGACAGCAACAGCGTCTGGAACTTGGTGTCCTGGTTTTTCGCATCCTCGGTCAGCATCATCTGCATCCAGCGCCCGGCCGCGCGCGCGATGGCGTCGGCCTGCGCGAGGTTGCCGAGGTTCTCCGCCTGCCTCACCCACAGCGATTGCTGCCAGGCCATGAATGCCGCGATGCTGGCGGCGAGCGCGACCACCAGCATCGCCATGATGATGGCGAAGCCGCGCTGACGGAAACGCCGGCCGGGGCTCATGGCAGCGCGAACACCCGGTTGAGTTCCTCGCCGCTCGCCAGCCTGACGGTGAGCGCGACCGCGCGCGGCAGTGGCGGCTCCTTCTTCGGCCCGAGGTTGCTGGCATTGAGCGCGGGCCAGCGCACCTGCCAGATGCCGGCGGAATCGAGAAAGCGCGCGCTCATCGTCTCCACGCCGGGCAGCAGCGAAAAGATCGCGGGCTCGTCGCGCGGCGCGGCGTCGATCGAGGGATAGGCGAGCAATTCCAGCGTCGAGCCGTTGAGCCGGTAAGCGACGCGCCGCGACGGCGTGCCGGCGTCGCCGGTGCGCGAGAAGTCGAGTGCGGCGTTGGCGCGCGAAACTTCGGGCGCGTTGCCGGTAAATGCCGGCAGCACCAGGTCGTCGGGGCTGCGCGCGGGCCGGTTGGCGGCGGCGGAGAGGTCGCGCTCGATCATGGCGAACGCCAGCGCCACTTCACGCCACTTGCGGCTGTCGTCGACAATGTTCTTGCGTGTATCCAGCGCGCTGTTGATGCCGCGAAAGGCGATGGCCGCCATGATGGCAAAAATCGCCAGCGCCACCAGGATTTCCACCAGCGTGAAGCCGCGCCGCCCGGCTGCGCTTCGCGCGGGAACTCTCACTTGGGCTCCTGCACCGGCGCCAGGTAGCCGACGATGCGCGCGGCGACGTGGTCCTGGCCGGGCGCGCGCACCATGATTTCGACCCGCCGGAAATCGGTGTTGGGCGTGGTGCTGACGCTCTCTTCCCACACGAAGCTGCGGCCGGCCTCGGTCGTGTTGCCGAAGCGGCTGCCCAGATTCGGAAAAACATGGCGCGCGTAAAGCTCGGCGTAATGGTTCTGCGCGACCCAGGATGCGAACATGCGCTCCTTCACCTGCGCTTCGCTGTCGGTCGAGACGCCGACCGCACGCGCCACCGCGGCCAGCGCGATGGCAACGATGGCGAGCGCCACCAGCACTTCAAGCAGGGTGAAACCCGGGAAGCGGGTGGCGGGAGGCGGGAGGCGAGGGGCGCGGAAATGCATTTCAGCCGCCGAACTGGTAGGCGCTTTTGCCGGCGTCGGAATATTTCAGTTGCACGCGGCCCAGCGCGTCGCTCGAAATCACCGCGTAGTTGTCGCCTACCGCGAGCGTCATTTCGAACGGGTTGTTGAAACCGGAGGGGGAGAACACCAGGCGCGTATTCGTTGCCGCCGGGTCGGCGCCCTGCAGCATGTGCGCGCCGCCGTAGCGCACGCCGCGGCTCCACGCGCGCGGGCGGAACACGTCGTCTCCGCCGAGCACGCTCCACGAATCCGGGCCGTTCGCCACCGCGAAGCGGAAGCCCTGCGCATCGGCGGTCCACGACAGCATTTGCGCCGAGGTGACCGCCTCGTCGTGCGCTTGCTCCAGCAACAGCCCCACGCGCTGCGCCTCGTCGGCAAGCACCCTTTTGTCGTCGCGTTGAAAATTCACCACCACCAGCGAAATCGTGAGGCCGATGATGACGATCACGACCAGCAATTCGACGAGAGTGAAGCCGGAGTGCGCGAGGCGGGAGGCGCGAGGCGTGAGACGGCGACAGCGGCCAACCGGGCCAGTGCTTCGCATAATGCCTGGATTCACATCCACGATCCGATATCGGCGTTGACGCCTTCGCCGCCCGGCTCGCCGTCGGCGCCCAGGCTGAACACGTCGATTTCGCCGTGCAATCCGGGGTTGAGGTAGCGGTAATCGTGGCCCCAGGGGTCTTTCGGCAGACGGTCGAGATAACCGCCGGTTTTCCAGTTGGGCGGCGCGGGCGAGTTGGTCGGCTTGACCACCAGCGCCTGCAAGCCCTGCTCGGTGGTGGGAT
>Ga0181537_10002537_pt1 | contig 16040 bp, 13 predicted proteins | sample PEATcosm2014_Bin_39_FD_119765 | JGI IMG/M metagenome (GOLD analysis project Ga0181537, IMG submission 119765) | Peatland microbial communities from MTU Mesocosm Facility, Houghton, MI, USA - PEATcosm2014_Bin23_10_metaG | ecosystem: Environmental > Terrestrial > Soil > Wetlands > Peat | place... | reverse complement strand
TGGGGACCGCCTATCCGCCCTGGGAAAAACTGCGCAAGGAAGGCGGCGAGGCCGGCCGCAAGCAGCTCAACCAATATACCCGCTACCTGACCGTGTTCCTGGCGGTTTTCCAATCGTTCGGCATCGCGGTGGGGCTCGAAAGCGCCAATAGCGGCGGCTCGTCGGCGGTGCTCGATCCCGGCGTGTTCTTCCGCTTTACCACCGTGGTCACGCTGGTGGGCGGTACCCTGTTCCTGATGTGGCTGGGCGAGCAGATCACCGCGCGCGGCGTGGGCAACGGAACTTCGCTGATCATCTTCTCAGGCATCGTCGCCAACCTGCCCAACGCCATCGCCCAAATGCTGGAATTGAGCCGCACCGGCGCGATGTCGCCGGTCTTCATTGTGGCGCTGTTGCTGGGCGGCGTGGTCGTGGTCGGCGCCATCGTTTACATGGAGCGCGCCCAGCGGCGCATCATCGTGCAATACCCCAAACGACAGCAGGGAACGCGCGTCTATGGCGGCGAGGCGACCCATCTGCCGCTCAAGCTGAATACCTCGGGCGTCATTCCGCCGATCTTCGCGAGCTCGATCCTGCTGCTGCCGGTCACGCTGGCGGGGTTCTCGTCGGGCGGCTCGAATTTCATCGCCACGATGACGGCGCTGCTCAGCCGCGGCCAGCCGCTTTATTTGCTGATCTATGTCAGCCTGATCGTATTCTTCGCCTTCTTCTATACGGCCGTCGTGTTCAACCCCAACGACACGGCCGACAATCTCAAGAAGTACGGCGGCTTCGTGCCCGGCATCCGGCCGGGCAAGAACACGGGCGAATATCTCGACTACGTGCTGACCCGACTGACCGTGGTGGGCGCCGCCTACCTAGCAGCCGTGTGCGTGTTGCCCGAAATCCTGATCAGCCGCTTCTCGTTGCCGTTCTATTTCGGGGGGACCAGTCTTTTGATCGTCGTCACCGTGACGATGGACACGGTGACGCAAATCCAGTCTCATCTCCTTGCGCATCAATACGAAGGCCTGATCAAGAAGGCCCGGCTACGGGGACGGCGATGATCCGATACGTTCTGTGCAGCTGATCCTGCTCGGACCTCCGGGCGGTGGCAAAGGGACGCAGGCCAAGCGGCTGCAGGCTGAAGCGGGATTAGTTCAGCTTTCCACCGGCGACATGCTGCGCGCGGCGGTGGCTTCGGGCAGCGCGGTCGGCCAGCAGGCCAAGGCCGTGATGGAGGCGGGCAAGCTCGTCTCCGACACCATCGTGATCGGCATCATCGCCGAACGCATCGAGCAGCCTGACGCCAAGAAGGGCTTCGTACTCGACGGCTTCCCGCGCACCATCGCCCAGGCCGAAGCGCTCGACGCCATGCTCAAGGCGCGCGGCCGCAAGATCGATGCCGCGATCGAGGTACGCGTGCCTGACGCCTATATCGTCGAACGAATTACCGGGCGCTTCACCTGCGCCAAGTGCGGCACGGGCTATCACGACAAGTTCCAGCGGCCCAAGATCGACGGAACCTGCGACAAGTGCGGCAGCCACGAATTCGTCCGCCGCCCCGACGACAACGAGACTGCGGTGCGGACGCGGCTCGACACCTATCACCGGCAGACCGCGCCCTTGCTGCCCTACTACCAGCAACAGGGCATTCTGCACTACGTTGACGGCACCAAGCCCATCGACGAAGTGGCGCGCAACATCAAGTCGGTGATCGCGTCCGCCACCGCCTGACGGCGTTTGCCGGCTAGGGCTTGTGCACGATCATCAGCAGCGTGATCTCGGTCGGGACCGGCTTGCCGTCGGTGAGGACGGGAAAAGTCACGGTCTGCGGCACCCGCGCCACCGGAATCGCCAGATAGTGGCCGCGCCTGGTCTCGGGATCGCGCGTGAACAGTTCGAGCATGCTGCGATCCTTGCTGAACCGGATCGTCGAGACGAACTGGCCATAAGGCATCTTCTGCTGACCTACCAGCGACGGATGCAGGCTGGTCACGTCGACCTGCTGGTCGCCGAACTTGAGCCTGGCGATGTACACCACGGAGAGGTCCGGAGGCGCGCCGCGCAGAATTTCCGTCTGGGTCGACATCGCCACGCCGGGATCGAGCTCCTGCGCCAGAGCTTCGTCGGCGGCCCGGGCCAGTTGCGCCGAGGCGCCGATCGCCAAGCAACAAACCACGGCCAGCAGGGATAGAAGTGTCATGGCTTCTTGGTATCCTTGGTTGCGGACGGCGCGGTGTCCGAATCGTTCTTGAGCGAAATTGTAGCCTGAAACCGGGTCAGCTTCAGCAGTGCGTCTTCCCTGACCGACGCGGTCGGCACGCCTACCGAAGCGAGCCAAGCCTGTGCATTGCCGCCGATACCCGTCAGAGTCAGATTGTCGCCGTTGATTTCGATGGTCTCGATAGCGGTCCCAACCGGTATCTTGGCCAACAGCTTCGTCAGCAATTCGAAGCCGCGGCCCGACGGCATTCGGGCGAACTGGTCGTGCTCCTTGATCGCCGACGCCATGCGCAGTATGGCCGTGCGCTCTTTGAGGATTGGCGCGGCTTCGGCTTCGAGGCGCGCGCTTTCGTGGCGCAGCTCGCGCTGCTCGGCGGTCAGGATCAGATTCCATACCAGCAGGGCGGCAACGATGACGCCGGCCGCGATCGCGCCGAGCAGACCGGTCAAGACGGCCGCCGGCGGGACCAGGCGGTTCGGCGCCGAAAGGAAATCGGTGACCGTGCCCTTGTCGATCCGCGCCGTCAGCGCCGCCAGAATGGCGTCCGGCTCCGCGACCGAAGCAATCACCGCGGCCGGATCGGACCAGGCGGCGAGCAGGGCATCGAGATCGGACTGCGGCAGCGCGTGGTAGAGGACGTGGCCGTCGGCGCCCACGCTGGCGCCATAATTCACCGTCGCCGGGTCGAACGGAAACATGTCGCTAGCCACCGCCGAGAGTTCGACGGCGCTGCGGGGCACCGTTTGTGCGTTGCGGAAGAAACCGAGCGCCGGATCGAGCGCAAGGATGTATCGCCGTGTCGGCGCCGGTGCTGCGAATCCATCGGACGGCGATACCGCGAGTGAACCGTCGCCGCGAAACCGCACGCGGAACGCGTGGGGCTTGCGCTCGGCGTCGAGCGCGATGACCAGGCGAGGCAGCAGCTTGGTGGGCATCGCTATCGTCCTATTTGCGTTGCCCGGCGAAGCTCGAGAAGGCGTCGGTCACCAGCCTGGCTCCGGCGTCGCTGGAGAACACATGCGGGGTCAGAAGAATGATCAGCTCGCTCGAAGCCACCGCGGTGTCGTTGGCCTTGAACGCGTTGCCGATGAACGGAATGTCGCCCAGCCCCGGCACCTTGAGGTTGTTGTCGTTGGTCTGGCGCTTGATGATGCCGCCGATGAAGATCGTCTGGCCGCTGGTCGCCATCAGGGTGGTGTCGACTTGGCGTTTGTCGAAGCTGGGCTGACCGTTGGTGAGCGGTCCCTGATCGGAATCCTCGAGATGCAGCAGCAGCTTTAGCGTGCCGTCGTCGGCGATGGTCGGCGTCACCTCGAGCGTGATGCCGACTTCCTTGGTTTGGTACTGGTTGAGGATTTGGCTGGCGCCGTTGACCTGGACCGACGAGTTGGAGTTGCTGGCGATGATCTGTTCCTCGAGCACGCTCTTGATGGTCGCCTTCTCCTTGTTGGCGACGATCACGCGCGGGCGCGACAGAACCTGCAGCGAGGTCTTTTGCGACAGCAGGTTGAGCGTGGCGACGACGTCGCCGACCAGGCTGAGCGCGCCGATGCTCGCGGTGGGCGTCGCCACCTGGGTCAGACCGGCCGCAAACGGATCGGTGGTCGTGGAAATGTCCCCGATCCCTTGGCCCGCGCGGCCGCGCAGGAACCATTCGACGCCGTATGCCAACTCGTCGTTGAGCGAGACCTCAGCCACGACGGCGTCAAGCAGGACCGACGCCAGCGAAAAGTCGAGCCGGTCGATCACCGACTTGATCTGATAGTACTGGTCGGGCGTCGCCGTGATGATCAGGCTGTTGGTCGGCACATGGGCGATCACGCTCGGCCCCTGCGACTGCTCGTCCTTGAACAGCGGCTTGAGCAGGGCATCGAGCGTGGTGCGAACGTCGTCGGCTTTCTGGGTCCGAACCGTGTAGTAGAAGACTTGGCGCTGGTCCTGGTCGGGGCTGTCGACTCCCCGCAGATACGATTCGACCAGGGTGAGCATCGAGGGGTCGCGCACCACGATCACGACCTCCGATTGACCGGTGACGACATCGGCATCGATCGCCTTGTGCGAATCGGGCAGCGACGATCCCAGTTTCTTCGGCATGGCCTGAAGCAATGCCACCACTGCCTGGGCGGTGAGATAGCGCGGCGTATAGATCATGATGTGCAGGTCGTTCATCGGCGGCACGTCGACGCGCGCGATGAAACTGTCCAGGTTGCGGATCTCGGTGCCGCCTGCGGTGGCGATCAGCATGTTGGACGATTCCGATACCTGGACGCGATCGGGATTGGCGATGAAGAACCGCGCCAGCCCCACCACTTCCTTGGCATCGATATGCGACAGGCGCCACATCCCCGTGGTCTGGCCGATTTCGGGCTCCGCCGAAGTGGCGCGCTGCGGTCCATTGGCGACCACATAGATGCCCTCGCGCTCGGTCAGGCTGACGCCCTGCACCTCGAGGAACGCCTCGAACATTCGCAGGATTTCGGGCTGCGTGAAGCTTCCCGACGCGATCCAATTGACCTTGTGGTCTTTGAATTCGGGCAGGACCGTATAGGGCTTCTTGAGATACTGCTGGAACAGGAAGTCGACCACGGCGCGCAGACTGGCGTCGGCGAATTGTAGCTGTACCGGCTGGGTCGGACCTTCGCCGGCCGGCGGTATCACGCGACCGGCCGGGCCGGATCCATGCTGCTCCGGCATCGGCAACTCGCGCAGCGTCCCTCCGTTGGGCCGGGGCGGAACTTCCATGATCGGCCGGTTGGGATCGCGGATGCCGACGGTGGCTTCGCGCACCGCGTCGGCCTTGGCGATCTCGGGTGACGGTTCGCTGTTGGAAACGAGTTTCTCGGCCGACGGCACCTCGGGTCCCGGCAGGTGAAGCTTGTCGCAGCCGGCGATAAGGGCGAGCACACCCATTATCAGACCGGCACGGAATACAAGCGACCTAACGGTCATGGTGATTGCCCCGGCGGCGGCGGCATGAAGGATTTAGGCAGCTGGCCTGGAACCGGCGCTTGATCGAGCACCGGCGGTCCTCCTGGCATTCCCGGCGCCTGCATCGGCTGCTGCCCCGGCGGGTGCAGTGGAGGCGGGTTGAGTTTTGGCTTCGCTAACTGGGGCGACGGCCGGACTATTCGTTGCTGCTGCAGAGCCGTGGCCGGGGCCGGTTGCGCGGCTGGATTCGCAGCCTGCGGTGCGACCGGGGCCGTGGCCTGGGGCGTCATGGGGTCCGCGATTGGCTTCACCGCCTCGGCGCGAGAAAGGCTCACTGGGACGAACAACTCCCGAATCGCCTGATTGCGACCGGGATCGAATTTGACTTCGCGGTCGCCGCCCTGTGCGGAAACGACATATCCGTCGTCGGTGATCCGGCGCAGCGATCCTTCGGGAAGCGCCTGTCCGGCGCCGACAAAGCCGGCGTCGGTCAGCACGCCTTCCACGCCGGGCAGCAGGATCAGACCCTTTGCCGAGGCCGGCGGGGACTCGGGTGCCTTGGGCTTGGCATCGGCCGACACCGGTGGCGGCGGCAGCCACTGCGTGCCGTCTGGATCGAAAATGTTGCGTGCCGGGAAAGTGACTGCGGGGTGAGCCGGCGCGGGCGGCAGCGCGATCGCCGGAAGCTGGATCGGAACCGCCTTTTCCGGCTGGTCCGAACGCGATCCGCCGACGGCCGCGGCGATTCCGGCGCCGGCGAGAATCACCGTGCCATAGAGGCAGCGATTGGCGATGACCAGCAGGCGATTCATTCGACCGCGTCCACGGCCAACGCGACCAGCTTGCCGGTCACGGTGACATGACGCTCCTTGCGGTCGGCGGCGATCGACAGCGACTGCCAGACGATGCCCGTCTCGGGCCGAGCGAACAGTCGGACCGCTTCGACGGCCCGGCGATCATCGGCCGACACGAACGAGACACTGACGGTCGAGCGGACGATGCCCTCGCCGCTCGGGGAATCGGTCACCGGTGTGATGGTCAGGTTCTGGAATTGACCGGCGCTTTCGATTTGGCTGCGGATCAACGCGATGATCGCGTCGCGGTGCACTTTTCCGTGGGTCTGGTATGATTTGACGTCGGCGAAGCGCTCGGCGAAGGCGGTGCCGACATCAGCATATTCGGCAGTGACCGCCGGGCCCCCGGCCACCACGCGGCGCAGGGTATCTATCCGCGAACGCACTGCCTCGTCGCTGCGCCCCGCGGCGACTCCGTTGTCGGGCAGATAGCGCAGCCCCACGATCGCCATAAGAGCCAGCGCGGTCCCGGCAAGCACCCATGTTCGCGTCGTATTTGCGGCCAAATTCGCCTTGCCCCCGACCCGCGCTTCTGCCACGGGCCCCTAGTCATTATTGGCTAAAAATCCCCAATAATGACTATATCACGATTGGCCTTGAGTGAAATCGTATTCTTTAGTCGCCAAGGGCCTGGCCTGAACGGCCAGTTCGCGGGTTAACTCCTGGGAAAGACGGCATTTTTCGATCCCGCGCTGGACCCAGCGCGTTTTGCCGATCACGAGTTCGGCGCTGCCGGCCAAACGTTGGCGCAGCATTTTCTGCAAATGCGGCCGCAAGGTCCGGACGACCAGTTCCCAGTCGGCCGGCGCATCGTCGAGCAAGTCGGCCAGTTCCTCGGCCGACGCCACTTCGACCACTTCGCCGCCCAGGTCGCGGTAAAGCGCCGCGCACCGTTCCCGAGCCTGATCGTCGTCAATAATCAGGAGCACCGGCCGCGCGTCAGCCGGCAATATCCGCAACGCGCTCACGGGCAGGCGGACGGTGGCAAGCGTGCCGATTCCGGGCGCCGAAGCCAGCGTCAGGCGTCCGCCATGGGCGTCGACGATCAGATAGCTGATGGCCAGTCCCAGGCCGCCACGCCCGTCGGCCTTGGTCGAAAAGCCGGGGTCGAAGGCGCGTTCGAGCTGGTCCGGGCTCATGCCGATGCCGTTGTCGCGGATGCGCAGGAACGCACCCTCGGCGTCGGCGCCGGTTTCGATCTCGATCTTGCCGCCGCGGCCGCACGCTCGGATTGCATTGCCGAGCAGATTGAGCAGCACGCGCACCATCTGGGTTCGATCGGCCGCGACCATGACGCCGGTCGGACCGTCGATCTCAAGCGCGATGCCGGCATCGGCGGCGCGCGGGCCCAGGAAGGACACCGCCTGTTCGGCCAAGGCATGCAGATCGCAGGCGCTCAATTCCGGCAGTGCGAACGGTTGTTGCGTGCCGAGTTCGCGCATCAGGTCGCGGCTGCGCTGTGCGGCGTCGGCAATGGCGCGCAACGATTGCGCGACCTCATCGGTCGCCGAACTGCCGATGCGGTCGCGCAGCCGGGCGAGGTTGCCGTCGATCGCCAGCATCAGGTTGGCAAGATCGTGGCCGATAACCCGTCCCGTCATGTGAATGCCGCGCACCCGTTCGGCGATGCCGCGCGCGAACGCAAGTTGCTCTCGCTCGGTCACATCCTCGGCGATCACGCTATAGGCCGGGCCGTAGTCGCGCTTGCCCAGAGGCATCGCCGTGACCTGGATGCGCCGCGCCGGGGCGCCGGGCTCCGTCGGCACCGAAAGGACGGTCGAGACCCGCGTCGGGTCGGCCAGCAGGGACGCAAATCCGGGCAGCAGATGTTCGACCGGCATTCCTTCGGGAACGCCGCGCCGCAACAGCGTGCGGGCCGCATCGTTGCATTTGCCCACCCGTCCGCGATGATCGATCTCGAGGATCGCCAGCGGGCTGTGTTCCACCTGATGGGCGCGCAGGCGCCGCTCGGTTTCGACCGCGCGGTTGAGCGCGCGCAGCTCGGCGATGGTCTCGCGGGCCTTGAGAAAGCTCTCGCGGACCTCGGCGAGTTCGAGCTCGGTGCGTTGCCATACCGAAAACAGTTCGGACGGCCGCCGGGCTGGCAGCACCAATCCGGCGCGTTGCGCCAGCGCGCCGTAGGCCGCGACCGCCAGCGCCGGCAGTATGCTCGCCAGACCGACCGCGCGAAGCTGATTGTCGATATTGCGTAATCCCATCGCCGGACCGTAGGACAGCAGCGACTGCACGATCAGGAAGGCGATGGCGCCCACCACCAGCGCCGCCGCCATCGCGATCGGCACCGGCAGGCGCCGCCGCGCCAGCTCGTATACCATGACCTCGACCAGACCGGCGCCCAGCAGCGACGCCGCCAGGATGAAATGCATCGACAGCGGAAAGCGAAACAGGCTTGTGATCGGCAGGAGGTGCGCCAGCTGGAACAGGAATTCGTTGAACAGCAGGCACACCGCCGCGGTGACGGCCATGGTGAGCAGGTAGGCGCGCGCGGCGCGGTTGCCGTCCATCGCGTAGACCAGCGTCAATCCGGCCAGGATCGCCGGCATGGGTCCATAGATCGCGGCGTTGATATGGGCGCCCGCGAAGTCGACCCACCAGGCGGTCTGCAGCAACTGCCAAGTGATGAAAGTGAGGATCGAGCAGCCGCCGAAGGCGGGAGCGAGCGTGAAGCGGGCCCGTCCGGCGTGGAGGCCCGTCACCGCGGCCAAGCAGACGATCTGCATGATCAGGAACAGTTCGACCATGGCGGTGCGATCCCGTTCCCGCCGGCCGTGTCAGTGACTCTCGCGACGGCGCGCCGTGCCGCGCTTGCGCAGGATCGATCGGATCTGGACGCGGATGGTGTGGACGGAGCGGCGCAATTCCTGGGCGATCGCCTTGTCGGAATAGCCGCGGCGCAGTAGCCGGAATACCTCGCGTTCGCGCTTTGAAAGGGTGCTGCCGCGCGGATAGACTACGCCCAACGGCACGTAGGCGCGCACTTCCTGCACCCAGATGCCCGGCTCGCCGCCGCGGTAGGCTTCGGGCGCGGCCATCAGCCCGTCGACCACGTCCTCGAACGGAATGTTCTTGGGCAGGAACGCGTGCGCGCCTTCGTCGAGCACGCCCACGATCTCGTCGCGATCGCCCGTTCCCGACAGGATCACGACGCAATCGGGCTGCCGGTCCGACAAGCCGGGATCGGCCAGGATCTCCGTGCCGCGCCTTCCGCCCATATCGAGATCGAGCACGCAAAGTTCGAAGCGCAGGTCGCGCAGCTGATGGCTCGCGTCGTCGATCGTGTGGCTGACAACGACGTTGTGGCCCATCGTGCGCAATCGGTCGGCCAGTCCAACGGCGACCAGCGGATGATCGTCGACGATCAGGATGTTCATGGGCGGGCCTTCATTGCGCTACGCCTCCGGCCGGGGCTGGCGCGGCCGGATTGGCCAGCGCCAGGGTGACATCGCCGGCGAGCGTTTCGAGGACGCCCGTCGGATTGCGGCTCATGACGTAAGTCTGCGTATCGCCGGCGAAGGAAACGGTGACGATCACCGGCGTGGGCGGCTTCATCGCTTCGACGTCTCCGGGCTGCATCACCACCGCATGTTCGAACTTCGCCGCCGCCTCGGCGCCGATCACCTGGTCCAAGGTGGGCGGCGTAGAGGTCGCATTGCCTTGCTCGGGCGGATGCACGACGAAATCGAGACCCTCCGCCGCGACGTCGGGTGGGATATCGGCCAGGGCCGCGATCGCGTCGGCGCCGAAGAAGCGCGGATCGACCCGCGCGTCGATGCCGTTCAGTACGAAGTGGCGGCTCAGGAAATCGATGTCGTCGGGGGCCATTTCCTTCAGGTAGTAGGCCTCGGCCCAGCTTTTGATCCGGTCGCCGCGTTCGGCATAGGGCGTGGGACGGACCAGATACCATTGTGCGGCGGCGCTATCGTGCGCGTCGGCCAGGCCGCGCCAAGAGGCGACGATCGAGGTCAGCGCGCGTGCACGCTCGTCGCTCAGTCCGAGGAAGACAAGATAGTCGTGCAGGGCGCGCGGATCGAGATCGTTGAGGCTGGGGCGCGCGCCGATCGGGCTGACGGTCACCGCGTAGGTCCGATCCGCAAGTTTGACCTGATAGGGCTGCGCGCTCGGCAGGAACAAGGCGGGCAACTCGGTCTGCGTCGGCTGACCAGGCTGGAGCGAGGCGATCGCCGACTGCTGCTGCGAGATTGACGAGCTCGGATCGCCAAAATTCGGCAGCTTGATGTTGAAATCCGCGAGCAGCGCCGAAAGCTGTTGCACAAGGGACGACGCGGTCACGTTGTTCTGCATCGAGATGAGCGCGTTGAGCTGGGTCTGGGCCTGCCACAGCGCGCTGACCATGGTATTGCTCGGTTGCAGGTTGGCGCCGACATAGCCGAGCACGCTGTTGGCCTCGCGGGCGACCAGGGGATGCGTCACCAGGCCCTCGGCAATGCGGACCGACGAAGGGCCACCGCGCGCGAACATCGTCAGCATCACCGCGCACCCGGCGACGATCCAGAGCGCGAAGAGAAGGACGAAGCCTCGTTGGTGGCGAAGACGAAGGTCCGTTCGGATCCATCCACGTGCCGCACCGACATACGGACGATCGCCGCGAGATGCGACGGGTCGGGACTTTCTTGGGTCCAATTCCTGGTCCTTTCATCCCAATAGCCGAACTGCAGTGAATCGATGTCGGAAAAAATCCGTCCGTCCCAGACATTGGGGTGGGTGCGGACGGCCATTTCCTCGTAGTCGAGATCGGCCGGCGGGCGATCCTCGGGCCACCATGGCGCGATCTGCGCCTCGTGGTAGCGGAGGCTCGCGTCGTCGGAATCATAGCGCCAGATGGCCAGCACCGGAGGGCCCGACGCGCCCCATTGGGCGCTGCGCCGGGTGACGAAGCCGAACTCGCGCGCCCGTTCGCGTCCCAATGCGAAGCGAATCATCGAATTGGCGTCGGCGGCCTCGACTTGGCCGCGCAGGAACTGCTCGGTGACCCAGTCGCGTTCGGCGGTTCGTCCGCTCTGGGTCGCGACGCCGACGATGCGGTAAAGCGACACGCCCAACACGATCGTTCCGGCGGCGATGGCGAATGCGACCACCACTTCGATCAAGGTGAAGCCGGCCTCGGACTTCGAGCGGCGATGCGTCGCGGCCCGCGTTGTCCTCATCGCGAGCCTCCGATCAGGCTCGGGCCCACTAGCGTCAGGCGATGGCCGAGATCGCCCTGGATCGCGATGTACTGGAAGGGCGACGGCGCTTCGCTGATGGGCACGTCGCTGCCGTTCACCGCCATGTTGCTGACCTGGAGCGGCAAGGCCGTGTTCGAGTCCTTGGGCGTCACCGTGAACACGTCGTGATCGCGTTTGACCTCCGCGGTGCGCAGATCGAGCGTGGAGAGCAGCGCCACGCGATCGAGCACATGTCCGGCCGCGGCATAGTGCCGCCGGGCCCGCTCGGCATAGTCGAGCAGCCCCCGCGCGCGCGGCAAAAGGACCGCCGCCGCGGCCGCGAGCACCACGATCGCGATCATCACCTCGGCCAGCGTGAATCCCGACTGATGCGGCGCGCGCCGGGTCATTGCGTGGTGCCGCTTGTGGCGGACGAGGCCGCCGTGGGCAGCTGGCCGGCGCTGATGGCCTGCTGCTGCTGCCATTGCATCAGCGCGCGCAGCAGGATCAGCAGGTCTTCGGAGGTGACCCGGCCGGTGCCGTTGGTAAAGCAGTTGGGACCCGGCGTTTTTTCCAGCAGGCACTGCTTCTCGGCGGTGATCGCTCGCTCGTCGAACACGCCCACCCCGGCCACGTCGCAACCGGGCAAGCTGGCCGGGCAACCCGCGCCCGATGCGGTGCTGCTGGTTCCGGTGCTGCCGGTTCCGGTCCCGCCCGTGCCGCCGCTGCCGGTGTTGCAGGCATTGCTCGAGAATACCGCGCCGACGGTCCAGTCCAACTGGGTGGAAGTCGGAGCGGTCAACGACCCGATGTTCACGGATTGGCCGACATAGACGAAGTTGGTCTGTTGCGCGCCGCTGGCGGCCGACTGGCAGTTCTGCTGGGTATCGGACGCGCAATCCAGAACGTAAGACGTGCAGTTGCGCACCAACAGCATCGTCAACGGCTGGTTCTCGAGCGTTCCGGTGGGATCGTTGATCGGAAAGCTGTACGAAAAATCGGCGTTCAAGGGCGTCGTACAGGCGCCTACCTGGCCCGCGCTCGAATTGCAGGTCGGCACCACCGTTCCGGTGCCCGCATAAACTACCTGCACGGCGTCGCCGTTCTCCGGGAAGTTGCTCAAGCCGGTGGAGACCGTCCCGTAAATATTCATTTGCGGCGTGGTCTGCGCGCGCGCGTCGGCCGCGACGCCGCACACCAGCGCCAGCGCGAGCAGTGCGACGCGGCGCAGTGCGCTGGCAGCGATCATCGTTCCTTGACCCCGCTGAGCGGCGCCGAGATCGCCGCCTGGTCGGCCTGCGCGGCGACCGAAGCCGAAGGGTCCGCCTGTTCGCGCTGGTACTGGGCCCAGGCGCGCAGTAGATCGATCAGATCGCGCGTGTCGACCACCCCGTCGCCATTGACGTCGCAGTTGGGGCCCGGATGGGCGGTGGCCAGGCACGCTTTCATCGCCTCGATGGCGCGCTGATCGAACACGCCGACGCCGGCCACGTCGCAATGGGGCGCGATCGACGGGCATCGGACCTGGGCCGCAAGGCCGGGCGCGGCGGCGGCGGCCGGTTTGTTGGCGGCCGGTTTGACGGCGCCGGCCGCGGTCGCCGTCGGGGTCGGGCATCCCGCGCTTGCGATGGCCGCGCCGACGGTCGGATTGAGCGTCAGCGTGGTCGGAAACGGAAACGAGCCGTTGAAGGTCAGGCGAACCGCCGGCGCCGCGGTCGCGCCCGATTGCACCAGCTGATAGGTCGTGCACCCGTTCACCAGCCGCAAGGTCATGATCGCGCCATTGAGGCTGGCCGGCTTGGTCAGCGTGACCGAATAGTTCCCCGAATTATCCTCGACCGTCCCGCTCCCCAGCACGGTGTCGGTGGCCGGATCGACGGCATCGACGGCATTGCCCTTGCCGGGGGTCGGCGTGCCCAGGCCGGCGCTGATCCGGCCACCCAGGATCATTTCCGCTGGCACTGTTTGCGCGGCCGCGGATTGCGCATAGAACGCGCAAGCGACCACGACCAGAGCGAACGCCGCTTGCAACAGGCTCGGCCGGTTTTGCATTCGTTCGCCCCCTCATCGCGACCTTGCCGTAAGCGGCCGCGAGACCCCTGCGAAGACCTATTTGCCGGTAACCAAAGCACGAAATGCGCGGTTCCCTGCTCGCTTCCCCCGAAGCCCTCGTGCCCGACTATACCTAATACAATTGTAACCACTCTTGGTTAGGTGACGCAACATTGAGCGGCGCGTACAAGAGCATGCCCGAAATGGCGCAATCCATTTTCGGGCCTTGTGGAGACTCAAAATAGTTTCCGCATTGGGGGGGGGTACCAGAAGTGCCAAATATGGGGGTTTACATGACAGTTCGTCGCGTTGCGCGCTGCGTGCGTTTCCTTGCGGCTGCCGCCTTGGTCGGCGCCTTCGGTGTTATGTCCGGCGGAAATGCCGGCGCGAGTGAGCCACCCACCTTCAACACAGGCTTGGCGTCGTCGCAGCTCCTTTCGGGCCAATACACGTTTGCGGCCGTACCCGCGGCGGGCGTTCCTGACGCCATCGCGGTCGGCGGCGGCGTGTCCAACAACGGGCCCTACCAGGCGGGCAGCGGTGCGAACGGCGGTCTCGCCAATGTGTTCGACTATCCCCTGGCCACCTTCCCCCCGATTTCATCCCCCCTCAGCGGCATCGGCATGGTCTCCCAGGCGGCCGGCAACAACAACGGCAGCGCCTACAACACTTCCGGCTCAGGCCAGCTGATGCCTTATAGTCAGGGTCTGTCCTCCAGCTTCATGGGTGAACAGACCGCCCTGGCGATCACTATCCGCTATGGAGCGCAGTTCTACACGGAAGTCGCGCAGGGGCTTTCGGTCATCTCCCAGATGTCCACCAACGTCAGCGCGGTGAACCTGGCCACCGGCAACCCCATTTCGACCGGCTGGACACTGCCCGCTCTGACTCAGGCCGCCGAGGGCTTCAAGTATACGCTGGTGACCGGCGGTAGCTTGGCCATTGCGCAGCAGAATTTGCAGCAGCCTCCCGGCAGCATCTCGATCGATTTCCTCAATTCGACCCAGATCTCGGGAAGCGTCAACGTTTTCAAGCCGACTGTGCTGCATACCGGAATTTCGTTCGCCACTAATCAGGCTGACCAATCCGGCATGACGCTCCAGGCGAATGTGTCGCCCAACGGTGCCGGCAATTACGCCGCGATTTGCGTGTCGGGCCAGATCTGGATGGTCGGCCTCTCGACCAATGGCCAACTGCAAGCCGCCGATATCGTCGCCGCCGCCTCGGGCCTCGACAACTCGTCGAACGGTTCGAGCAACTACCAGGACGTCGGCCCGCTCTGGATCAATGTGGCGACCGGCCCCGCCATTACCTTGCAGACTACGAAAGGCGGACCCGGCACCTCGCCCGGCGCACCGCCGACCGCGCCCGCGGGCACGGTCCTGACCGGCCAGGGCCCGAAAGGGTCGGGCACCACGGCTAGCTATCCGGCCTCGCTCTCGCCCGTCGTGTGCGGCGACAACCGCAACCCAGAGGTTGCCGTTTTCGACGCCAGCGGCGCCCCGACCTTCGACAGCGTCCTGGTTGCGCTCAACCATCCGGTCAGCCTCGCTTCGACCGCGTCGGCCAACCTTTCGCTCACGGCCACCAACGGCCTGACGGCAACCAACGCTTCGCACGGCATCATTCCGCTGAAAAGCGCGTCATTCCTGAGCAGCGTGTTCGAACCGGCGTTGGTCGACAATCCGATTCCCAACTCGCAGATCCTGCTGACGCTCAGCAACCCCCTGAGCCTGAGCCCGGCCGTTTCGACGGCGGTGCCGCTCAGCGCCGCACCGCCCTGCGGAATCCCGCCATGCGCTGGCCCCGCGGCGCAACTCTTCCTGCAAGTGGGCACGCCTACTTCGACCGGCGTGGCCTCGCCGACCGTCTATCAGGACGTGTTCGACGTGAGTTCGGGCAAACTGTTGCCGGCGGTCACCTCTCCGCAATCGGCGACCGGTTTGACCTTCACCTCCACCCAGCCCTATGGGATCACCGACGACGCGGCCGCGCCCTATCTGCTGCCGCAGCCCAAGGGCATCACCCGCATCCAGACCGGGCCTGATTCGGGCGTGCTGCTTCTGTCCTTCAGCGAGCCGCTCTCGATCGCGCTGGCTCCGTCAGGCTTGATCAGCCAGGTCGGCACCGGTGGCTCCAACGATCCCACCAACGGATTGCTGCTGGCCTACATCAACACCGCGACCGGCACCCTGCTGAACGACGCGACCAGCAATGGCCTCTCGATCAGCAACGGCTATACGGCCGATCTGTTGACCGGCGGCACAGGTGGGTTGAACTTCGGCAACGGATTCTGTTTCCCACCCAGCCCGTGCAACTTCAGCGTGGTTCCTCCGGAAAACCTGTCGGCTGCGGCGCCTTACGAACCCACCATCGCGTCGGTCCTGGCCGCGTTCCAGGCCAACCCGACTTTGGCCAAGAGCACGCTGGTGTTCGATATCGGCGCGTTCAACTTCGAGACCCAGGATGGAACCGCACTGTCCGGACCTGGTGCCAGCACGGGGCAGAATCTCCAGTATCTGCAAAGCACGTCGCTCAACCAGGTGGGCTATGGCGCGGCCATCGGCACCCAGTTGACCGACATTCCCGCGCCGTATGGCAACGCGCCGATCCCGGCCTCGGTGGCCGTGCCGGCGCCGACGCCGCTGCAAACCACGTCCATCCTGCCGTACCTCACCTCGGTCTGGCCGATCATCCAGGGCGGGTCGAGGCAGAAAGGCAGCTTGGTCGGGTTCCTGATCTACGCCAACGAGCCCCTGAACGTGTTCAACAGTTCGGGTATCTCGCAGGCGCTGAACAACGGCGACGCGACAT
>Ga0181537_10002536_pt1 | contig 16041 bp, 12 predicted proteins | sample PEATcosm2014_Bin_39_FD_119765 | JGI IMG/M metagenome (GOLD analysis project Ga0181537, IMG submission 119765) | Peatland microbial communities from MTU Mesocosm Facility, Houghton, MI, USA - PEATcosm2014_Bin23_10_metaG | ecosystem: Environmental > Terrestrial > Soil > Wetlands > Peat | place... | reverse complement strand
TCCAGGCGATCAATCGCGTCGAGATTCTGGCGCGGGTTACCGGATACCTCGACGCGGTGTTGTTCACCGAGGGCGACACGGTTCAGGAAGGCCAGCCGCTCTACCAGATCGAGAAGGACCAGTTTCAGGCTGCGGTCGACCAGGCGCAGGGAGCGCTTCAGGCCTCGCAGGCGAAAAAGCTGCTGACCGAGATCCAATTTCAACGCGCCGAAGACTTGATGAAAACCAGCGCCGGTACGGTTGTCGCGCGCGACCAGGCGCTAACGGCCGACCGCGCGGCGGACGCGCAGATCCTGATCGATAAAGCCAATCTGGAAACCGCCAAGATCAACCTCGGCTATACCGACATCACCTCGCCGATCGTCGGCAGAATCGGACGCACATCCGTGACCAAGGGCAATGTCGTTACCCCGCAGAGCGGGACGCTGACGACAATTGTCAGCCAAGACCCGACTTACGTCCTTTTCCCGGTGAGCCAGCGTGCGATCATGCGCGCGCAGGACCCTGACCATCCGGTCGATACCAGCAACATCAAGGTCAAATTGCGTTTCTCCGACGGCACCACCTACGGAGAGGTCGGCAAGATCGATTTTGTCGATGTCACCGTCGATCGGGCCACCGACACGGTGCAGGTTCGCGCCGTTTTTCCCAACCCGAAGGGTGGCCTGATCGACGGGCAATTGGTGAACGTCACGCTCGAATCCGGCAAGCCGCAGGAACAGATCGTGATCCCGCAATCGGCCCTTATCACCGACCAGCAAGGGCTTTACGTCTTTGTCGTCGACGATGGCAAGGTGGCCATGCGGCGGATCAAGACGGGAGGCGCTAGCGGGGAAGACATCGTTGTCACCGATGGCCTGTCCGGCGGGGAATTGGTCATCGTCGAGGGCTTGCAGACGCTGCGTCCCGGAATGCCGGTGCAGGCGACGCCGGTACAGGCAGCGCTCAATCGGAGCTGAGCGGGCCGATGCTTTCCGCCATTTTTGTCGACAGGCCTCGGCTCGCCATCGTCATTGCCCTGGTTACGACGATCGCCGGCCTTGTGTCGCTGTTGGTCATCCCGATCGCGCAATATCCGGATATCGTGCCGCCTCAGGTGCAGGTAACGACGCTTTACCCCGGCGCCAACTCGGGGGTCGTCGACGCCACGGTCGCTCAGCCGATCGAGGCTCAAGTCGTCGGCGTCGACAAGATGATGTACATGAAAAGCGTCAGCGGCGACGACGGCAGCTATACGCTGATCTGCTCGTTCGAGCTTGGCACCAATCCGGACATCAACACCGTCAATGTCAACAATCGCGTCCAGACGGCCTTGGCGAGCCTGCCGGAAGAGGTGCAACGCCAAGGCGTGACCGTTAAGAAAAAGTCGTCGGCGCTACTGGGCGTCGTCGCCGTGGACTCGCCAAACCATACCTACGACCCGTTATTTCTTTCCAACTACGTCACGATCAATCTGCTCGACCAGATCAAGAGCACGCTTGGCGTCGGCGACGCGGTGCTGTGGGGACCCCAGGACTACGCGATGCGGGCGTGGATCCGCACTGACGCATTGACCGGCCTCAGCCTGACGACCGGCGATATCATCGACGCCATTCAAGCTCAAAACGTGCAAGCAGCGGTCGGACGCATTGGGGCGCGGCCGATCTCAAACGACCAGCAGCTGCAGCTCAACCTTCAGACAAAGGGACGTCTTACCAGCGTCGAGGAGTTCGCGAACATCGTCATCCGCACCAATCCGGATGGCTCGGTCCTGCGTCTCGGCGATGTCGCGCGGCTGGAGTTGGGGGCCGCGAACCTCGATCGCGAAACGCGTTTCAACGGCGGACCGGCGGCCGCGATCGCGATCTACCAGGCACCGGGCGCCAATGCGATCACCACGCTCAATGCGGTGCGCGCCAAGCTTGTCGAGGCGCAGACACGATTTCCCCCGGATTTGGCCTGGCAAATCACTTACGATCCCACGGCCTTTGTCACGGCGACGATCCACGAGGTGCAGAAGACTCTGATCGAGGCCTTCGTTCTTGTCGTTCTGGTCGTTTATTTGTTCCTCGGCAGTTTCCGGGCCACGTTGATCCCGACTTTGGCGGTCCCGGTTAGCCTGATCGGCACGTTCATCGTCCTGAATGCGATCGGGTATTCCGCCAATACCGTGTCCTTGCTGGCGATCGTGCTCGCCATCGGGATCGTCGTCGACGATGCGATCGTCGTCGTCGAAAACGTCGAGCGGGTGATGGAGGAGAATCCCGATCTGTCACCGGCCGACGCCACCAAACGCGCCATGGCCGAGATCACCGCACCGATTATCGCGATTACCCTGGTGTTGCTGTCGGTATTCGTGCCGGTGGCCTTCATCCCCGGTATATCGGGCGAGCTGTTTCGGCAGTTCGCGGTCACTGTCGCGGTCTCGATGTTCCTCTCGGCGATCAATGCCCTGAGCTTGTCGCCGGCGCTGTGCGCGGTGTTGCTGCGCCCACATCACGGGCCAAGGCGGGGCCCGATCGGGTATGTGATGCGCGCTATCGATCGCGTCCGGGATGCTTATGGTGCCGGCGTCGCTCGGATCGTTCGGCTCTCGATCATTGGGTTGGTCATGGTCGGCCTCGCGGGCGTCGGCACGGGCGCGCTGATGAAGATGACGCCCACCGGCTTTCTGCCCGAAGACGATCAGGGTGCGTTCTTCGTCGTCATCCAATTGCCGGGCGGCGCGTCGGTTGGGCGGACAGTGGCCGTGGTCCGCCAGGCCGAAGACCTGGTGAAGGCCGAAGGGGCCGTCGCGGATTACACCTCCGTCGTCGGACTGAACTTCATCGACAATTATTCGCAGTCCAATGCAGCGTTTATGGTCGTCACGCTAAAGCCGTTCGATGAGCGAAAAGGCGCGGCGAATTCGGTCAGTCAGATAATGGCCCGCCTCGCTCCCAAATTCCGTCAGATCGGTGGCGGCACGGTCCTGCCGCTCGCGCCGCCGCCCATTGTCGGCCTCGGCACCGGAGGCGGCTTCACTTACGTGCTGGAAGATCTGCGGGGCGGGGATCCGAAGGCTCTTGCCCAGGTTGTGCGCGGCCTCGTTGTCGCCGCCAATCAGAACCCGGAACTCGCGCGCGTCTTTAGCACCTTCTCGGCGACCAACCCATCGATCTACCTCGATATCGATCGCGACAAGGTGCAGGTCCTCGGCGTGCCGCTCAACTCGCTGTTCCAAGCACTGCAAACTTCGCTTGGCGGATACTTCGTCAACAATCTCAATCTCTTTGGAAGAACCTGGCAGGTCCAGGTTCAGGCGGAGGCGCAGGACCGCACCGGCGTCGACGATATCTATCGCATCAACGTGCGCAGTACCGACGGCAAGATGATCCCGCTGCGCAGCCTGGTCGAGGCCCGTGTCGTGGTCGGCCCACCCGCGCTGATCCGCTACAACAATCTGCGCGCCGTCACCATCCAGGGAACGCCGGCGCCAGGAATTTCCACCGGCCAAGCCTTGAATGTAATGGAGCAAGTCGCGGCGAAGACGTTGCCGCCAGGTTTTGCTGGCGAATGGACCGATACCGCGTTCCAGGAAAAGCGCGCGGAAGGCAAGACGGCGATGATCCTCGGCTTTGCCGTGCTGTTCGCGTACCTGTTTCTGGTGGCTCTGTACGAAAGTTGGACGATCCCGGTGCCGGTGCTGTTGTCGGTGGCAATCGGTATCCTTGGTTCCGTGGGCGCGATCGTTGTCGCCCGCCTAACGCTCGATCTTTACGCGCAAATCGGCATGGTCGTGTTGATTGGCCTTGCCGCGAAAAATGGCATTCTGATCGTCGAATTCGCCAAGGAGAAACGTGAGCACGGGTTGCCCCTGTTGCAGGCGGCCGTCGACGGAGCGCGAGAACGCTTCCGCCCGGTGATGATGACGTCGTTCGCCTTTATCCTTGGCCTCTATCCGCTGGTCGTGGCCTCCGGCGCCTCACAGCTGGCGCGGCGCGACGTCGGCACGCCGGTGTTTGGCGGCATGATCCTCGCCTCCTTTGTCGGGATTTTCGCGATCCCGCCGCTTTACGTCTCGTTTCAGGCGATCCGCGAACGGCTCCGGCCTTCGAGCCGACCAAAAGCAGCTATCGCGGCGGATCATCCTGTTGGCGGCAGTGAGCAGCATCCTTGAGGTCGATGTCGCGGTGATGGGGCGCCACAGCGCAACACCAGCAACCGACCTTATTCTGGCGGTCGACCAGGGCACCACCAGCACCCGCGCCATCCTGTTCACCGCCGACGGCACCGTGCGCCACATCGCGCGGCGCGATCTGCGGCAGATCTATCCGCGGCCCGGCTGGGTCGAGCACGACCCCGAAGAAATCTGGCAAGCGGTCGTCGCGACCTGCCGCGAAGCGATCGCCGCGGCTGAAGCCATGTCCGCGGGGCCGATCGCCGCGATCGGCATCACCAACCAGCGCGAAACGACGGTGCTGTGGGACCGAGCCGACGGCCGGCCCGTGTACAACGCGATCGTGTGGCAGGACCGTCGCACGGCGCCGCTATGCGAGCGCTGGCGCGCGGAAGGATTTTCGGCGCCGGTCGCCCGATCTACCGGCCTGGTCATCGACCCCTATTTCTCCGCGTCCAAAATCCGCTGGCTGCTCGACGAGATGCCGGATGTCGCAAAGCGTGCGCGAGCCGGCGAGATCGCCTTTGGCACGATCGACAGCTTTTTGCTCTGGCGGCTCAGTGGTGGCACGCGCCACCAGACCGACGCTACCAATGCCTCACGCACGATGCTTTACGACCTTCATCGTCTTGCCTGGGACCAGACGCTGCTCGACGAGTTCGGCATTCCCGCCGCGATCCTGCCGGAGGTTCGCGACACGGGCGCCGATTACGGCAGCACCCTTCCCGCGCTGTTCGGCGACGCAATCCCGATCGCCGGGATCGCTGGCGACCAGCAGGCGGCGCTGATCGGGCAAGCGTGCTTTCGGCCGGGAATGGTCAAATCGACCTACGGCACCGGCGCCTTCGCGCTGTTGCATACCGGCGCCGAACCCGCTGGCTCGGCGCATCGGCTGCTGACCACGATCGCCTATCGGCTCGGCGGCGAGACCGCCTACGCGCTCGAAGGCAGCATCTTTGTCGCTGGCGCGGCGGTACAATGGCTGCGCGATCGCCTTGGGGTCATCACCACCGCCGAAGAAACACAAGCGCTCGCCAAGCGGGCCGACCCGCTTCAACGCGTCTATTTCGTGCCGGGGTTCGCCGGGCTCGGTGCGCCTTATTGGGCGCCCGACGCGCGCGGCACGATCACTGGCCTCACCGGCGCCTGCGGCATCGCCGAATTGGCCCGCGCGACACTCGAAGCCGTCGGCTACCAGACGCGAGACCTGATCGCCGCGATGAGCGCCGATAGCGGGCTTGTGATCGATACGTTGCGCGTCGACGGCGGCATGGCGGCCAGCGAGTGGACGATGCAATTCCTCGCCGACATTCTGCCGGCGCGGGTCGAACGACCGGCCTCGATCGAAACGACCGCCTGGGGCGCCGCTTATGTTGCCGGGTTGCAGCGCGGCCTCTGTCCACCGCCCGGCGAGATGATGGCGCGCTGGACCGCGGAGCGCGGTTTCGTGCCGGCCATGCAGGATGAAGAGCGCGAGGCGCGCTACGCCGGATGGCAAAAGGCGGTCGCGGCGACCCTGATAGCAAGCGAGCGATGAACTTACTGCGCGATCTGCCCGAGCCCGGCGCTGGCGAGGTAATCGAGCGCCTGGCCGGCAGCAGCGCGGTGCGCATGGAGCGCATCGTCTCGCGCGGCGAGGCAAGCCCCGACGGGTTCTGGTACGACCAGGACGAGGCGGAATTCGTACTGGTGCTCAGCGGCGCGGCACGACTTGGCTTTGCCGATGGCGATGCAGTCGCGCTCGGCCCCGGCGATTGGATCGAGATCGCGCCGCATCGCCGCCACCGCGTCGAGTGGACCGACCCTGATCACCCGACCGTGTGGCTGGCGGTATTCTACCGATGACCGAGGCTAGGCCCTTTAGGCTGTTTTGCCCGGCGCCCGGCCGATCACGACGATCATCGGGTCCTGCTCATCCTCGATCCACGGCGCGAGACGGCGGGTTTCGATGTGCTCAAAACCGGCATGCGTTAGGTAAAGCTCGACAAGTCGCGCATGGCCGTTGTCATCGAGCCCGCGCCAGACCGCGACCGCCTTGGTCCAGAAACAGCGGTTCGAAAAGCTGACGACCAGCACCCCGCCCGGCCGCAACACGCGCGCTATCTCGCGCAGCACCGCGACCGGCTGCTGCAGATACTGGATCGAGACGCAGATCATCGCCGCATCGACGCTGGCATCGGCGAGCGGCAACACGGTGTCGCGGTTGAGGTTCTGCACAAACCAGCGCGACAACCGCGGGTTGCCGGCCAATTCCTCGGCGTTCATGCCGTGGCCGATGATTTCGGCGTAGTCGACATCCTTGGGCAGATGGCTGACCCAGCTCGACATCAAATCGAGCAGCACGCCACCCGCCGGCAAGATTTCGCGATAAAGCCGGGTCAGCACCGTGACGGCATGGTTGTCGATGTGCAGAACCAGCCGCGCCGGCTCGTAAAACACCGAATCATCCTCGTCATCGAGCCGGGCAAAAGCGCCTTCAGGCAATCCGAGCGTGTCGTCCATCGCCCCATCATGCCCGATGCCTGACACTGCACAACCCCCATGCGTCCTTCGAGACGACGCTTCGCGTCTCCTCAGGATGAGGATATTTCTTGCCGGCACCCACCGACCTTCCTCATCCTGAGGTGCCTCGCGCGGCGAGGCCTCGAAGGACGCATGGAGAAAACATGCCATTGACCGCCGCCAAGCCGTTCCAACCGCCGACCGTGAAGTCGCTCTCGGTGCGGCTCGTCGTCGATTCCTATTTCGACCAGTTCATGCCAAAGGCGACGCATCCGATGTGCGTCATCGAGCACATATCGCGCATCCGCGGTCGCGAGCAGGAGGCGACGCTGGCCGGGGAATGGGGCCTGTCGCTTCATCTCGAAAGCGAAAGCGCGGCCGGCAAAGGCCGGTATTTGCTGGATTTCGGCTATACGCCGGAAATCTTGCTGCGCAATTTCGACCTGTTGGGCATCGACGCCGACAAGCTCGACGGGTTGATCCTCAGCCACGCCCATCGCGACCATTTTGGCGGGCTTGTCGGCTTTGTGCGGCATCATCGCGCGGAAATGAAGGAAGACCTCAAGCTCTTTGCCGGTGGCGACCTGATCTTCCGCGAGAAATGGCTCGGTTCGCGGGATAGCGAGCCGACGTCGTGGGGCGCGCTTGACGAGGCGGCGCTTGCCGCGGCGAGTGTCGAGACCGTGTGCTGCGACCACGCCCATGCGCTCGAAGGGCCGTTTACCACCGGCATGATCGAACGCAGCTCGTTTGAGCATGTCCTGCCCAACACACTGGTTGAGCCGACCCCGGCCGACCATTTCACCGAGGCAGAGAGGCGCGGTAAGCTGGTTCCCGACCGCCACCCCGACGAGCACGCGACCTGTTACATCGTCGAAGGGCGCGGTCTCGTCGTCGTATCGTCGTGCAGCCATTCGGGCTTCATCAACGCGATCAAGACCGCGATGGCGGTGTCGGGCGTCTCGAAACTGCACGCCGTCCTTGGCGGTTTCCATCTCGGGGTCGCGCCGCCCGATTATCTCGACCACGCGATGGCCGAGCTGAAATCGCTCGATCCCGATATCGTGATCCCGATGCACTGCACCGGCCGCGCTTTTACCGCGCGGATCGCCGCCGAAATGCCCGACCGGCTGGTGCTGGCAAATACCGGCAGCCGCTTTACATTCGGCGTCTGAGGGGGCCAATCCTCCTGCCCGGCAGGATGCGGCGAGAGGCCGCATCGCCAGCGCCGACTGGCTTTTCGGGGCAATTGACACCCTCGCCCCCGGCCGCTACCAACGGCGCAACAAAAACTTACGTCAAGCTGACGTAGGAATTAGGGAGCTCACGCCGTTGCCGCCATTACTGGAAGTTCGCAACCTGCGCACCGAATTCAGCACCGGTGCCGGCGTGGTGCGCGCGGTTGACGGGATTTCCTATACGGTCGATCCCGGCGAGACCGTGGCGGTCGTCGGCGAAAGCGGCTCGGGGAAATCGGTCGGCGCGCTATCGATCCTGCGCCTCATTCCGAGCCCGCCAGGCCGGATCGGCGGCGGCGAGGTGCTGTTCGCCGGACGCGACCTGATGAAGCTTACCGATGCCGAGATGCGCGAAGTGCGCGGCGGCGAGATCGGCATGGTGTTCCAGGAGCCGATGACCTCGCTAAACCCGGTCCTGTCGATCGGCCGGCAGATTACCGAGACGATCGAGCAGCATCGCGGCGCCGATCGTACGGCGGCACAGAAGCGGGCGGTCGAGCTGTTGGGCCTTGTCGGCATCGCCGACGCGCCACGCCGCCTCAAGCAATACCCGCATCAACTGTCGGGCGGTATGCGCCAGCGGGTCATGATCGCGATCGCGTTGGCCTGCGACCCCAAACTGATTATCGCCGATGAGCCGACCACCGCGCTCGACGTGACGATTCAGGCGCAGATCCTCGAATTGATGCAGCGCCTGACGCATCAGCTCGGCGTCGCACTGATCGTGATCACCCATAATCTCGGCATCGTCGCGCGCTACGCGCATCGGGTAAACGTGATGTATGCCGGGCGTATCGTCGAGAGCGGCCCGGCAGGCGCGATCTATCACACGCCGCACCACCCCTACACGATGGCGCTATTGAAATCGGTACCGCGGCTCGACCGACCGCGGCAGGCACGGCTCGATCCGATCGACGGTCAGCCGCCCGATCTGACCCGGCTCGATCGAGGCTGCGCGTTCCGCCCGCGCTGCCGATTCGCAATCGATGCCTGCGCAGCCGCCGTGCCGGACCTCGACCCCGTCGGCGAGCCGGGCCAGTTCGCCGCGTGCTTTCGCAGCCGCGAATTGTCTTCACTCGAAGCGGGACGCGCGGCATGAGCGTTGCCGCCCAGGTCCCGACAGCGGTCGAAAACAATCCTGCCGCGCCGTTGGTCGAGGTGCGCGGTCTGCGCATGCATTTCCCGATCACCGAGGGGATCATCGCTCGCCACAAGATCGGCGAGGTCAAGGCGGTCGACGGCGTCAGCCTGACGATCCGCCGCGGCGAGACGCTGGGTCTGGTCGGCGAAAGCGGCTGCGGCAAGACGACGATGGGCCGCTGCATCCTGCGGCTCGAAACCCCGACCGCCGGCTCGATCCTCTATGACGGGATCGACATCGCGAGCCTCGACCGCCGATCGCTCGTGGCATTGCGGCGGCGCATTCAGGTGATCTTTCAGGACCCTTACAGCTCGTTGAACCCGCGCCAGAAGGTCGGCGCGATCCTGTCGGAACCGATGAAGGTCCACGGCATCGAGCCCGATCCAAAGCGCCGCGCGCAACGCGTACGCGAGCTGTTGTCGGTCTGTGGTCTCAACCCCAGCTTCGCCGACCGCTATCCGCATGAGATGTCGGGAGGCCAGCGCCAGCGGGTCGGCATTGCCCGGGCACTGGCGGTCGACCCCGAGTTCATCGTCTGCGACGAGGCGGTGTCGGCGCTCGACGTGTCGATCCAGGCGCAGATCATCAACCTGCTCGAGGATCTGCGTGAGAAGTTCAACCTGACCTACCTGTTCATCGCGCATGATCTTTCGGTCGTGCGGCATCTCTGCCAGCGCGTCGCAGTGATGTATCTGGGCCACGTCGTCGAACTCGCCGATTGCGACGAGGTGTTCGACAACCCGCTTCACCCCTACACGCGCGCGCTGCTGGCGGCGGTGCCGGTTCCCGATCCGGCGGTCGAGGCCGACCGCGCGTTCCAGCCGCTACCGGGCGAGGTGCCCAGCCCGATAAACCCGCCTTCGGGCTGCGTCTTTCATCCGCGCTGCCCGATCGCGGTTGCCGAATGCCCGCGCGCACCGCCTGAGCTGCGCGAGCTACGGCCAGGCCATTGGGTCGCCTGCAGCCAGATCTCGTGAAAAAGCCGGTTTCAACCGGTTCAAGACGTGTCGGTTAGGGGAGGAAACGGGGACCATGAAGACGCATCGCCTGCTGATCACCGCCACGTTGGGCGCGGTGTTTTCGCTGCCGGGGTTCGCCGACGAGACGCCAAAACCCGGCGGCATACTGACCTACGTGATCGCCGCCGACGCGCCGCCAAGCTTTGACGGGCACCGTGAGGAGACTTACGCGACGGTCCATGCGGTTTCGCCGTTTTATTCGACGCTGATCCGCATCAATCCGGAAAACCCTGCATCAACCACGGATTTTGTCTGCGACCTGTGCACCGAAATGCCGCAGCCGACGGATGACGGCAAGACCTATACCTTCAAGATCCGCCAGGGCGTCACCTTTCAGGACGGGTCACCCTTGACCGCCGATGACGTCGCGGCGAGTTGGAACGAAATCACCTTCCCCTCTGAGGGCGTGCTGAGCGCGCGCGGCAGCAACTACCGAGATCTGATCGACAAGATCGAAGCGCCCGATGCCAATACCGTTGTCTTCCATCTCAAATTCGCGACCACCGCGTTCCTCCCAGCGCTCGCCGACCCCTACGCCTATATTTATGAAAAGAAGATCATCGACAAAGATCCTCACTGGTATGAAAAGAATGTCATGGGCTCCGGCCCATTCAACTTCGTGAATTATGATGCTGGTCAGTCGATCAAGGGCGTAAAGAACCCGAATTACTATCATAAGGGACTGCCGTATCTTGACGGCTTTGTCGGCATTTTCGCACCGAAGGAAGCGACCCGTGTCGCCGCGATCCGCTCCGATCAGGCGGCCATCGATTTTCGCGGACTGCCGCCCTCGGCGCGCGACGAGCTGAAGAAAAATCTCGGCGATCAAATCAGCGTGCAGGAGAGCGACTGGAATTGCGGCAGCAACCTCTTCTTCAACCATAAGCAAAAACCGTTTGACGACCCGCGCGTGCGCCGCGCCTTGTCGCTGTCCATCGACCGCTGGGGCGGCGCGCCAGCGCTGTCGAAGATTGCGGTCGTCAAAGCGGTTGGGGGCATTGTCTTTCCAGGCTCGCCACTTGCCGCAACCAAGGAAGAGCTGCAGCAAATGGCGGGGTTCTGGCCCGACATAGAGAAGTCGAGAGCCGAAGCGAAGCGGCTGTTGCACGAGGCCGGGGCCGATAATCTGAGCTTTGAGCTTCTCAACCGCGATGTCGATCAGCCGTACAAATATGTCGGCATCTGGCTTGTCGACCAGTGGAGCAAGATTGGCGTAAAGGTGACGCAGAAAGTGCTGCCGACGGGTCCCTGGTTCGCCGCGATGCGCTCGGGCGACTACAGTGTCGTGCATTATCCCCTTTGCTACAGCATCGTGAACCCGGTGCTCGACGTCCAAGCGTTCGTGCCGGGCAGCGCCCAAAATTTCGGCTATTTCGACGATCAGCAAGAAACGGATATGTACAACAAGCTGCTGCATGAAAGCGACCCACAGAAGCAGCATGCCGAGATGGTCGATTTCGAAAAATATGTCATGGAGACGCAAGCGCATGCGACACAAGTCGTCTGGTGGAATCGGATCATCCCCTACCGGTCCTATGTAAAAGGCTTTAAGATCAGCCCGAGTCATTACATCAATCAGGATTTGGCGACGATCTGGCTCGACAAGTAATCGGAAACCCGGGCGGACGCGATGCCGCTTACCGTGCGATACCTATTCAGGTACGCAGACCGGGACGATTTCAGGGAGAACGACTGAGGCCGATGCACCGCTATATCGTTAGCCGCATTCTTCTGACGATTCCGACGCTGCTGGGCGCAGCGGCGCTGGTCTTTGTCCTGATGCGGCTCATTCCCGGCGATATCTGCCTGGTGCGGCTGGGCTCGGGCGGTACCAGCTTTAGCACCCAGGCGCTCGCCGCCTGCCACGCCGAGATCGGCATCGACAAGCCATGGCTGCTGCAGTTCGCCAATTTCATCTGGGGTCTGGCGCGCGGCGATTTCGGCGTTTCGATGTGGTCGGGCAAGCCGGTCATCCAGGAGATCGCGACTCGCTTCCCGGTTTCGCTCGAGGTCGCGGTGATCGCGACCCTGATCGCGATCTCGATTGCGATCCCGCTCGGTACGATCTCGGCGCTGAAACAGAACAGCTGGATCGATCTCCTGGTGCGCACCGTTTCGATCGCCGGCATCGCGACACCTGCATTCTGGCTCGGTATTCTGTCGATCCTCCTGGTGCTCGACGTGAGCCAGGCCATCACCGGCCACCCGTGGATGCCGTCGATCGATTACGTGCCGCTATGGAAGGATCCGATCCGCAATCTATCGATCGTGATGCTGCCCGCGATCACGGTCGGTTATCGCTATGCGGCGGTGTCGATGCGGATGACCCGCTCGGCGATGCTCGAAGTATTGCGCGAAGACTACATCCGCACCGCGCGCGCCAAAGGCCTCCTTGAAAAGATCATCATCAATCGGCATGCGCTCAAGAACGCATTGCTGCCGGTCGTGACGGTGATCGGTATCGAGTTCGCCTTTCTGATCGGCGGGTTGGTCGTAACCGAGCAGGTGTTCAACCTCAACGGTATCGGCCGGCTGATGGTGCTGGCGGTTCAGAACCAGGATTACACGCTGACCCAGGCGCTGGTCATGCTGGTCGTGACCATCGCGATCCTGACCAATCTCGTTGTCGACCTGTTCTATGCGTGGCTCGATCCGCGCATTCGGCTGAGCTAAGGGGTCGACATCATGAGCATCGCCGCCCCAACCCCGACCGCCGCCACCGTCCTCGCCGATGGCGCATACGTCGCGCCGCGCGGGTTTCGGAGCGCCGCTGTCCGGTTCCTGCGTCGCCAGCCGGTCGGCACGATCGGCATTGTGCTGGTCGCGATCTTTGGGCTCGCCGGCCTTTTCGCCGATGTCATCGCGCCCTACAACCCGACCGCGAACGATTTCGCGGCGATGACCGAGGCGCCGAGCTGGGCGCATTGGCTGGGCACCGACCAGCTCGGCCGCGACATCCTCTCGCGCATCCTGTTTGGCGCGCGCACCGCTTTTATTGTTGGCCTGACCTCGGCCATCATCGGCGGCGCGAGCGGGCTCGTACTCGGTGTCGGCAGCGCCTATTTCGGCGGCCGCATCGACCTCTTTCTGCAGCGCATCCTCGACATCATCATGTCGTTCCCACTGATCATCATGGCGCTGGCGGTGGTGTCGATCTTTGGCGCCGGCGTGCAGAACGTGATTATCGCGATCACCATTCCGCTGATTCCGCGCTGCGCCCGGGTTGTGCGATCGAGCGCGCTGGCGATCCGCACCGTGCCCTATGTGGACGCGGCGCGCGCGCTCGGCTACAGCCATTCGCGCATCATCCTGGCGCATATGGTGCCAAATGTCGTGGCGCCGTTCCTGATCATGCTGACCTCGTTTGTCGGTCAGGCGATCCTCGCCGAAGCCTCGCTCTCCTATCTCGGGCTCGGCGTGCAGGAACCGGTCGCCGCCTGGGGGCTGATGCTGCAAGGCGGCGCCGAGGAATACGCCTCGACCGCACCATGGATCGCGATCTTCCCCGGCCTCGCGATCATGCTGACCGTATTCGGCATCAACCTCTTCGGCGACGCTCTGAGGGACGTGCTCGATCCAAAGCTGCGAGAGCGCTGACCCTCCAATTCTGTCGTCTTGACGAGGACCGCTCCCACCTTTCAGCCACGCGTTGAAAGGTTAGCGCTAGCGAGAGGCGCGGCAAACACACCCTTACGCAAACGCGGCGAACAACTCCTCAACCGCTTTCAATTGGTTGCCCGAGGCCGAGGACGGCACGATGACCGGCGTCGAGACGCCGGCTTCGCGCCAGGCCGCGATCCCGTCCCGCACCTGCGCCGCCGGGCCAAACAATGTCGCGTCGGCGAGCCATTTGTCGCTCATCAAGCCCGGGATATCGGATTGCCTTCCATCGGCGATCGCCGCCTCGATCGCCGACATTTCGGCGAGATAGCCGGCTTCCTTCCAGTAATTGCGGTAGTTTGGCAGCAGCGTGTAGCGGCTCAGCGTGCGGCGGTTGACCGCTTTCGCCGCCTCGACGTCGTCCGAGATGCAGGTCGGGATCATATTGGCGACAAGAAAATCCGGATCGGCGCGCTTCTCGGCGGGCAGCACCGACAGCGACTCCTGCATGTGCGAGCGACTGGCATTGGCGAAGATCACACCCTCGGCGATCTCGCCGGCGAGCGCGACCATGCGCTTGCGCAACGCCGCAAGAATGATCGGCGGCAGCGGACCGATCCCATCAAAGGAGTGCATCTTTTCGACAAAGGCGCGGATATCGCCTAACGGCTTGCCCGGGGTCACGCCCATCCGGACATGGCTCGGCCCGTGCGCGACGCCGATACCAAACGCGAAGCGACCACCCGAGATTTCGTGGATATAGGCGCTGGCCTGCGCAAAATCCTCGGTGACCCGGCCATAGATCGGTGCGATCGCGGTCGCGAGGCGGATGCGGCTTGTCGCGACGGCCAGCGCGACCGACTGCGCCATATTGCTGAAAATGCTCGGCACATAGATGCCGGCAAACCCGCGCCGCTCGATTTCGAGAGCCAGGTCGAGGGTCGCTTGTCGGCGGCCCGGGACAGCGACGAGGGAAAGAGCGGGAAGTGGTTCACTCATTTATGAGATCCGCCTTGTTCGGCGCACAGCGCCGGTAAATTTCACCACGGAGACAGTGAGGCAGTGAGATCGCGCTCGTTACCTCATTGCCTCACTGTCTCCGTGGTGATTATTGCGGCTTCGCCGCTTCTACTCCGCCGCCACAGGACGCAATTGCACCGAATTGGGGCCATAGCGGTCACGGAACGGGGCCGTGTCGATCTCTTCGAGCTCGATCTCGCCGGTTAGCACCTTCGCCTTCCAGGCATCCTGCTCGGGGATGTTGGCGTGGAACTCGGGCATCACCTCTCGGGCGAAGAGTTCGAGGCTCTCGCAGATATGTGCGTGCGTGTTCTTGCCAGCCTGGTTGAGCAAGATCACCTGATCGATATGCGACGTCTCGAACCGGCGCAATTTGCGCCGGATCGTCTCGGGCGAGCCGATCAGCCCGCCGGATAGCGCGCGGGCGAGCCCTTCCGGGTTCTCGCGCTTCCATTTCTCGTATTCGTCCCACAAATTGACCGTGCCGGGCGCGGGCCGCTCGCGCGTCGCGCTCTGCCCGTAAAAGCGCAGCGCGAACTGAAAGAACGGGATGCCGTCGGCGCGGCGGCGCGCCTCCTCGTCGGTCTCGGCGCACATGAAATAGCTGGTCAGCGCGATGTTCGGATTGATCTGATAATCGGCGAGCTTGTCCTGCCGTTTGACGAAGGAATTGTAATAGGCGTGCACCCAGGCATGCGCCGCGTCGGCCGAGAGGAACTGGAAGGCCAGCGCACCGAGCCCGCGCCGCCCGGCCATCTCGATCGTCTCCAAAGCCGAGCAGGCAACCCACATCGGCGGGTGCGGCTTCTGGATCGGCTTGGGCAGCACATGGCGCAGCGGCATATCGAAATAATGGCCGTGGTGCTCGCTGGCGCCGTCCTTGAACATCGGGATGATCGCGCGGATCGCCTCTTCCCATTTGGCGCGCTTCTCGCCATAGGCGACGCCGAACGGCTCCAGCTCGGTCGAGCTCGCGCTTTCGCCAGTGCCGAACTCGACCCGGCCGCGGCTGACCAGGTCGAGCGCGGCGATGCGCTCGGCGCAGCGCGCCGGGTGTGTCGTCGTCAGCTGCATGATGCCGTGCGCGAGGCGGATGTTCTTTGTCCGCTGGCTCGCCGCGGCGAGAAACACTTCCGGCGCCGGGGAATGCGAATATTCCTCAAGGAAATGGTGTTCGACCTCCCAAGCGAAGTCGTAACCAAGCCGGTCGGCGAGTTCGACCTGGTCCAGCGCGTTCTGATAGAGCGTCAATTCGCCGTCGGGCACCCAGGGGCGCGGCAATTGCAACTCGTAGAAAATCCCGAACTTCATCCCTGGAACCCTCCTTGCACGAAGAGATCATGCCGGCGCGAACCAGGGGCTGCAATGGCATCCTGCATGCTT
>Ga0181537_10002535_pt1 | contig 16042 bp, 15 predicted proteins | sample PEATcosm2014_Bin_39_FD_119765 | JGI IMG/M metagenome (GOLD analysis project Ga0181537, IMG submission 119765) | Peatland microbial communities from MTU Mesocosm Facility, Houghton, MI, USA - PEATcosm2014_Bin23_10_metaG | ecosystem: Environmental > Terrestrial > Soil > Wetlands > Peat | place... | reverse complement strand
GCGGCATTCGTATCGAGAGCGGGCCAACGCAGCGGTTCGGCGCCAAAGGGCCGGGCACCAGCGTCTACTTCCGCGATCCCGACGGATCGCTGATGGAATTCATGTCCTACACCTAAGGTATTGCACGTCAGCAGAGGAAAGAGAGATGGCCGAGGCTCCCGGGACCCACGATCCGAATTTCTTGCCGCCGGATATTCCGGCCCCGCAGGATGACGGGGCAGCGCTGCACCTCGCCGGCACGAGGCTGCCCGATGTGGCGCTTCCTGCGACCAGCGGGCCAGCGGTCAATCTGTCGAGGCTTAAAAGGCGGACGGTACTTTATATCTATCCGCGAACCGGCGTGCCGGGCGTCGATGCGCCGAAGGGCTGGGACCAAATTCCCGGCGCGCGCGGCTGCACGCCGCAATCCTGCGGCTTTCGCGATCACTTTGCCGAGCTCAAGGCGCTCGGCGTCACGCACCTCTACGGGCTGTCCACGCAAGACACCGGCTATCAGCGCGAGGCGGCCGAGCGCTTGCATTTGCCGTTCGCCATTCTGTCCGATGCGGATTTGAATTTCGCGCTCAAACTGCATCTGCCCATGTTCCTGACCTCCGGCATGACGCTGCTCAAGCGCATGGCGCTCGTTATCGACGACGGTATCATCGTAAAGGTGTTCTATCCGGTATTTCCACCGGACAAGAACGCGCAAGAGGTTATTGCCTGGTTGCGCAGCCGCTAAACATTGACTGCGGCAAGTTTGGAGCTTGAACCATGCCCGACGCGCTTGAACTCCTCACTACGCGGCGCTCCGTCAAGGCGGGCGAGCTTGCCGGGCCGCCGCCGTCACCAAGTGAAATCGACACGCTCCTGACGATTGCCTCGCGAGTCCCCGATCACGGCAAGCTGACGCCGTGGCGTTTCATCGTGTTCGAAGGTGAGGCGAGGGTGGCGGCAGGCGCTGCAATCGCGACCGCATTTCGCGCCAAATACCCGGACGCAAGTCCCGAACACGTCGAAGCCGAACGCGCGCGGCTCACGCGCGCGCCGCTCGTGATCGCCGTGGTCAGCCGCGCCGGCCCGCATACGAAAATTCCGGAATGGGAGCAGGTGCTTTCCGCCGGCGCCGCGGCGATGAGCCTGGTGTTGGCCGCTCATACGCTTGGCTACGGCGCAAGCTGGATCACCGAATGGTACGCCTATGACCGGAAAGTGCTCGATGCGCTGGGCCTTGCGCCGCAGGAGCGCATCGCCGGCTTTATTCATATTGGCAGGCCGCCTGGCCGGCCGGAGGACCGTCCCCGGCCGCCGCTCAATGAGATAGCATCCCGATTTCCCGGTTAGCCGGGAAGACGCATCGTAGGCAAACGTCAAAGGAACCGCCGCCATGTCTAAATTTGTCGTCGCGCCGCACTTCCGGCTTCAGGAATGGGTCGCCGAAGAAAAGGGATATTTCGCCGCCGAAGGTCTCGATTACGAATTCCGCGAAACCATCGATTCCAGTTCCGGCAGCGGCCATCACATCGGCAACAAGGTTGGGGCTTTCCAGACGTTCGAAGCCGGCCGCCCTTGCAACGTCAGCGGCGCGTGCCACTGGACGGTGAACATTGCGGCGTCGAATGGGCACGGCAAGCTTTATGCCGATTGCTATTCGGTCTCGCCCTGCGCCGTATTCGTGCCGCCGGAATCGCCGGTGAAAACGCCCGCCGATCTTGCCGGTGTGCCGGTCTCGGTCGGCTATCAATCCGGCAGCCACTACGCCACGATTCAAGGCCTTGAACAGTATCTCAAGCCGGACCAGATCAAGCTGTCGTTCAATGACGGCCTCCTATTCAGCCGCATGGAGCGGTTGATCGATCGCAAGGTGCCGGCGGCGTCGCTGTTCAGCGGGCCGTATTATTTTGTCGAACAGCTCGGCTATCGTAAAATCATCGATACCACCTTCATGATGGCGTCGATGGTTACCGGCACTCCCGACCCCGAAGACGTACGCAAATATTTCCGGGCGCTGCGCCGCGCCCAACGCGACATCGATCTGCGCCCTGAGCTGTACACCCATTACTACAAAAAGGAATTCCCGGCGCGATTCCACGACCAGATGGATACCCGCCGCTGGGGGCCCGGCGAGCGGCTGGTATTCGAGCCGTATTCGAAGGAGACATTTGAGGAATCCTTCGAATGGATCGAGCAGCACGGCATTTTCCCGCGCAGCGAGATGGGCAGCGGCCAGTACGAAAGCTCGATCTACGCGTGACGCATCAGGCGTCGAGGTACGTGCGCACCGACTGCACGACGTCGCGGAACATCTGCGGCGTCAGCACGCCGGTGTTCGTGTTGTAGCGCGAGCAGTGATAACTATCGAACAACGTCAGTGCGCCGAGTGCATGCGTTCGGCCGTGGCCGAACGGAACTGCGGATCGCCGCGCGCCGGCCGCCACCACGAATGAGTCATGCGCGATGCGCCCGAGCGCCAGCACGGCGCGAAGCTTGGTCATTTCCCGGATGGTGGCGATGAGAAACTCACGGCAGGTCGCGATCTCCTGCGGCGTCGGCTTGTTTTCCGGCGGCACGCAGCGCACCGCATTGCTGATGCGGCAGTCGACAAGCTCAAAGCCGTCGTCGGCATCGGCTTGGTAGCGGCCGCGGGCAAAGCCGAACTCGGAAAGGGTCGCGTAGAGCAGGTCGCCGGCATAATCGCCGGTGAACGGCCGGCCGGTGCGGTTGGCGCCGCGCAGCCCCGGCGCAAGGCCGACAATCAAAACCCGCGCCTCAGGCAGCCCGAACGAATCAACCGGAGCGTTGAACCAGTCAGGTTCCTGCGCGCGCCAAGTTTTGCGAAATGCGGCGAGGCGCGGACAGCGCGGGCAATCGCGGCCGGGCAGTCCGCTCGGGCGCGTCATGGCAGGGTTCACCGGCCGTTATTCGTCTTCGAACTCGTCCTCGACCTCGACACGCTGCGACGTTGGACTGCGCTGCAGGAATTGCGGCGTGTGGTGCGGCTCGCGCAGGTCTCGGCCTTCGCGCGGTTCCCTCGGCTCGCGGATCGGCCGTTCCGAAGGATCGCGGCCGATCTTAGAACGGAGTTCCATGATATCGACGAACTGATCGCACTGCCGGCGCAACTCATCGGCGACCATGGGCGGCTGCGTCGAGATCGTCGAAACCACGATCACGCGCACGCCGCGGCGTTGCACCGCCTCGACCAGCGAGCGGAAATCGCCGTCGCCGGAGAACAGCACCATCTGGTCGATATGCGGCGCGATCTCCATGGCGTCGACCGCAAGCTCGATGTCCATATTGCCTTTGACCTTGCGCCGGCCGGTCTGATCGACAAACTCCTTGGTCGCCTTGGTGACGACGGAATAGCCGTTGTAGTCGAGCCAATCGATCAGCGGCCGGATCGAAGAATATTCCTGGTCCTCGATCACTGCGGTGTAATAGAACGCGCGCACCAAGTACCCGCGCGATTGGAACTCGCGCAGCAGCCGCTTGTAATCGATATCGAAGCCGAGCGATTTCGCCGTGGCGTAAAGATTCGCGCCGTCGATGAACAATGCGATTTTTTCGATCTGTGCCGACATGGATGACTCTCGTGAGTGGCTCTAGGTGATGAAACCGGCTCGGCTGCAATGAATAAGACGATACCGGCGTGTTTAAATTCAGGTCGCCATCGGAAACTTGCGACGGCCGAAGTCACTTTTGCCGCAAACTACTATCGCCCCACCGGCCCGTGGCAAGCTTTGGTGCGGTCGAAGCCCTTGCGGCACGCCGTCGCGGCATTTCCGAGAGTATGAGTCGGAACGCCGCGAACCGGTTCCCAAAATTTTGGGTAACAGAGCGTCGTGGCCGCGCCAAGTTAAATATCGAAAGGCCGAAACCACACGTAAAAATCGGGCTTGCGCCCGGCCGCTCGGAACGATACCTAAGCGCCATATTGCGGACAATGTCCGATTGCGGGGAATCCCGCCCAGTTCAAGCCGCAGGAGCCTCGCCGAATGGCCCGAGTCACCGTTGAAGATTGCATCGACAAGGTCGAGAACCGGTTCGATCTGGTTCTTCTTGCCAGCCATCGCGCGCGCATGATCTCGTCCGGTACCCAGATAGCCGTCGAGCGCGATAACGACAAGAACCCGGTCGTCGCCTTGAGGGAGATCGCCGAGCAGGCCGTTTCGCCGGAAGACCTCAAGGAAGAGCTCGTCCATTCGCTGCAGAAATACGTCGAAGTCGACGAGCCCGAGCCCGAAGCGGTTCCGCTGATTGGCGCGCCGGGCACCGGCGTCGATGCCGACGACACCGACGTCACCACCGATCGGATGTCTGAGGAAGAACTACTCAAGGGCCTCGAAGGCCTGACGCCACCGGAAAGCCAGCCTGAACCCGACGTCGGGGATGAGGAGGAGTAAAGCTCCTCCCGCTCGCCAATTCCGGAATATTCTTAACCAAGCTGACATTCGCCGGCGATGGCGCTCCTCGGGTACCGCCGGGGCGCGTCGCGCGGCTTGTGGCACAGGCGCAGCTCCATGATATCTTTATCCGGAACTTGGCCGAATCTCCGGGCCAGGGCCGCTAAAGGATCATTATGGCGCGCCTGCCTATCGACCTGCCTCGCATGCAAAATCAGCCCCGCCCCAGGGTGCCGGCGGCGCGCGGGCCCAATCTGGTGCCGCTTGACGGCGAGGCGGTGCCGCCAAAGCCCCGCAAGCCGCGCAAGACCCGGCAATATGAGCTGATCGACCAGGTCAAGCAGTACAATCCGAAGACCAACGAAGAATTGCTCAATCGCGCCTATGTCTACGCCATGCGCGCCCATGGCGGCCAGAAGCGCGCATCGGGCGATCCGTACATTTCGCATCCGCTCGAAGTCGCTTCGATCTTGACCGATCTCAAGCTCGACGACGCCACCATCGCGGCTGCGCTGCTGCACGATACGATCGAAGATACCGACGCCACCCGGGCAGAGATCGACCGCGTATTCGGGCACGAGATCGGGCTACTGGTCGAGGGTCTGACCAAGCTGAAGCGGCTCGAACTCGTGTCCAAGGAGGCCAAGCAGGCCGAGAACCTGCGCAAGCTTCTCTTGGCGATTGCCGACGACGTTCGGGTTTTGCTGATCAAGCTTGCCGATCGCCTGCACAATATGCGCACGCTGTCGCATCAGCCGCCCGAAGCGCGCCGCCGTACCGCCGACGAGACGCTCGAAATCTACGCTCCGCTCGCCGGCCGTATGGGCATGCAAGAGCTGCGCGACGAGCTCGAGGATCTGGCGTTTCGCGAGCTCAATCCGGACGCTTATAAGGTGCTCAGCGAGCGGCTCGAAACGCTAGCCGCGCGGTCGAGCGGCTGGATCACCGAAATCGAACAGCAGCTCGCCAAAAAACTCGGCGACCGCGGCATCACGGCCGCGGTCTCTGGCCGGCGTAAGCGCGCCTATTCGATCTGGCGCAAAATGGAGCGCAAGGCCGTCGGTTTCGAGCAACTGTCGGACATTTTCGGTTTCCGTGTCGTCGTCGGCAATGTCGCCGAGTGCTACCAGGCGCTTGGTATCGTGCACACGTCTTGGCCGGTCGTGCCTGGACGATTCAAGGATTATATCTCGACGCCGAAGCAGAACGATTACCGCTCCATCCATTCGACGGTGATCGGGCCGGGCAAGCAACGCGTCGAACTGCAAATCCGCACCAGCGAAATGCAGCAAATCGCCGAATACGGCATCGCCGCGCATTCGCTCTACAAGGACAATCTCGGCTCGCCGACGGAAATGCTGTCGCGCGAATCGAGCGCCTATGCGTGGCTGCGCCGGACCATCGAACTTCTGGCCGAAGGCTCCAACCCCGAAGAATTCTTGGAGCACACCAAGCTCGAATTGTTTCACGATCAGGTGTTCTGCTTCACGCCGAAGGGCAAATTGATCGCGTTGCCGAGCGGGGCGACGCCGATCGATTTCGCCTATGCGGTGCATACCGACGTCGGCAACATGGCGATCGGCGCCAAGATCAACGGCAAGATCGGCCCTTTGAGCGCCCCGTTGCACAATGGCGACGAGGTTCAGATTCTGACGTCTAAGGCGCAGACTGCGCCGCCGGCCGCCTGGGAATCGATCGTGGTCACCGGCAAAGCGCGCGACGCCATTCGTCGCGCGACGCGCGACGCGGTGCGCAATCAATATTCCGGGCTCGGCCGCAGCATTGTCGAACGGTTGTTTTCCCGCGCCAAAATCGAATATTCGGACGAGAAGCTCCAGGGCGCCCTGCCACGGCTGGCGCGCGTCTCGATCGAAGACGTGATGTCGGCGGTCGGGCGCGGCGAGATGAAGGCCTCGAACGTCGCGCGCGCGATGTATCCCGATTACAAGGACGAACGCGTGACGCCTGGCGCGCCCAAGGCCGAGAGCGGCTGGTTCGGCTTGCGCTGGGCGAAGGCGGTGAAATTCAAAGTGCCGGAAAAGGCCGAGAGTGAAGCCATTCCTATCCGCGGCATCAATACGGATTTGCCGGTGCACTTTGCTCCCAACGGCGGCGCCGTTCCCGGCGACCGCATCGTCGGCATCATGACGCCCGGCGAAGGCATCACCATCTATCCGATCCAGTCGGAAGCGCTCAAACAATTCGAGGAATTGCCGGATCGCTGGCTCGACGTGCGCTGGGACATCGACGACAAGACGCCGCAGCGTTTCCCGGCGCGGCTTGCGGTCTATTCGGTCAACGAGCCGGGCACGCTGGCGCAGATTACCCAGGTGATCGCCGAGCACGACGGCAATATCGACAATATAAGAATGACCCGGCAATCGCCCGATTTCACCGAACTGACTATCGATCTCGAAGTTTATAATCTCAAGCACCTCACCTCGATCATCTCGCAATTGCGGGCGAAGAAGGTTGTCGCCAATGCCGAGCGTGTGACCGGTTAAAGCCCATGCCGGCATCCGCTCCCATCCGCCTCGGCGTCAACATCGATCACGTCGCCACTGTGCGCAATGCGCGCGGCGGCAAGCATCCCGATCCCGTGAAGGCCGCCGAGATCGCGATCGCGGCGGGCGCCGACGGCATCACTGCGCATTTACGCGAGGACCGCCGTCACATCGTCGATGACGACATCGTGCGCCTCAAGGCGCGCATCAAGAAGCCGCTCAATTTTGAAATGGCGGCCACCCCGGAAATGGTCGGCATCGCCTGTAAAGTGTTGCCGCATGCGGCCTGCATCGTTCCGGAGCGGCGTGCCGAGCGCACGACGGAGGGCGGCCTCGACGCCGCCGGCCAGCGCGAAGCCTTGCGCGGCGCGGTCGGCACATTGGCCGACGCCGGCATCAGGGTCTCGCTCTTCATTGCCGCCGAGCCGGCGCAGATCGACGCTGCGGTCGCGATCGGCGTGCCGGTGGTCGAACTTCATACCGGCGCGTGGTGCGATGCCTTGGCGGCGGGCAATGCCGCCGCGGCGGCCGCCGAGTTCGACCGGATCGTGCGCGGCGCCGATCACGCTAAGAACGCCGGACTTGAAGTTCATGCCGGCCATGGGCTCGATTACATCACCGCGACAAAAATTGCGGAGCTTGCCGAAATCGCCGAACTCAATATCGGTCATTTCCTGATCGGCGAGGCGATTTTCGACGGCCTCGAAGCCGTGGTGCACGCGATGCGCGCGGCGATGGACCGGGGCAGGGCGCGAGGCGCGCCGTGATACTTGGTATCGGCTCCGACATCACCGATGCGCGGCGGATCGCCAAGGTGATCGAGCGCCACGGCGAACGATTTCTCGATCGGGTCTTCACCGCGACGGAACGGACGAAAGCGGACAAGCGGCGAAATCGCATCGAGACCTATGCCAAGCGATTCGCCGCCAAGGAGGCCTGCGCCAAGGCGCTCGGAACGGGGCTGCGCGCCGGGGTGTGGTGGCGCGATATGGGCGTGGTGAACCTGCCGGGCGGACGGCCGACCATGGAATTGACAGGCGGCGCCAAGCGCCGCCTGGCGGCCATCACGCCGCAAGGATATGAGGCGCGCATCGACGTGACCATCACCGATGAAGGACCGATGGCGCACGCCTTTGTCGTCATCTCGGCCGAGGCCATCGTTCGCGCCTAGGGCGCGGTCCGCGGTCCTTGTCCCGATGAAAAATTCGTCATGTCAGGCGTCCGCCGGTAAACACATGGGATTGCTAGCGAAAACGCGTATCGCTCGGCCCGCGGCGAAATCCCCGCGCAATTGCTTGTGGGTGTTCCAGCGGCTACAAGATCGCGGGCGGGCGTGCAGACGCGAGACCACAGGCCGATGAGCGTGCAGACAGGAACCAAACGGAAAGAGGGTGGCTTCGCCGAGACAGTACGCGTGGTTTTCCATGCCCTGATCATCGCGCTGGTCATCCGGACTTTTCTATTTCAGCCCTTCAATATTCCCTCAGGGTCGATGATCCCGACCTTGCTGGTCGGCGATTATTTGTTCGTCTCCAAATATTCCTACGGCTATACGCATTACTCCTTGCCATTCTCGCCGGATATTTTCTCGGGAAGGGCGCCTTCGAGCTGGAAGCCGCAACGCGGCGATGTCGTGGTATTCCGGCTGCCGAAGGACGATTCCATCGACTACATCAAGCGCGTCATCGGGCTGCCCGGCGACAAGATTCAGATGATCGACGGCGTATTGAACATCAACGGCACGGCGGTGCCGCGCCAGCGCATCGACGACTTCGTCACCGACGATGACGGTGTCGTGCAGCGCGTTAAGCAATTCCGCGAAACGCTGCCGAACGGGGTGAGCTACAACACGCTCGATCTCACCGACAACGGCTTTTACGACAACACGCCGGTCTACGAAGTGCCGCCCGACCATTATTTCATGATGGGCGACAACCGCGACAACTCGACCGACAGCCGCGTGCTCAGCCAAGTCGGTTACGTGCCGTTCGAGAATTTGATCGGTCGCGCGCAAATCATCTTCTTCTCGATCCGCGACGATACCCATGCCTGGGAGGTGTGGCGTTGGCCTTGGGCGGTGCGCTGGGACCGCCTCTTCACGCTGGTAAGATGAGTGGCCGCAAGAAATCCAAGCCAGCCATAGTCCCGCGCCGCGGTCCGCCTGCTGCCGAGCCCGCCGTCGCGCCCGTTCAAACAGTCCCAAATCCGGCCGCCGATGGTGCAAAAGAGCCGCGCCGGCGCAAGCGCGGAGCGTCCGCGCTGGAAAGCCGTATCGGTTACCGTTTTACCGATGCGGCGATGCTCGAAATCGCGCTGACGCATATCTCCGCGCTCAAGGGCGCGCGCAATCGCGCCGGCAGCTATCAGCGGCTCGAATTTCTCGGCGACCACGTGCTCGGCCTGGTTATTTCCGATATGCTGTTTCGCACGTTTCCCAAAGCTGACGAAGGCGAACTGTCGCGCCGGCTTGCCGATCTGGTGCGCAAGGAAACCTGCGCCGAAATCGCGCGCTCGGTCGATCTCGGCGCCGCGATCCGGCTCGGCTCGTCGGAAGCCAATGCCGGCGCCCGCAGCCGTCTCGCCATTCTGGCCGACGTGTGCGAGTCCGTCATCGGCGCCGTTTATCTCGACGGCGGTTACAAAGCCGCCGAAGCGCTGGTCGAGCGGCTGTGGCAGGTGCGCATGAGTGCCACCGCCCAGCCCTTGCGCGATCCAAAGACCGTGCTGCAGGAATGGGCGCAGGCGCGCGGCCTGCCGACGCCGGTTTATCGCGAAGTGGCGCGCTCCGGGCCGGATCACAATCCGGTCTTTCGGGTGGCGGTGACGCTACCCGGTTTTGCGCCGGCCGAAGGGTCGGGACGGGCCAAGCGCGGCGCCGAGCAAACCGCCGCTGCCGCCATGCTCTCCCGCGAAGGCGTCAAACCGAATCGGCGCGATGGCTGAGCCGGACGAGCACGAGCGTCGCTGCGGCTTCGTGGCCCTGATCGGCGCGCCGAACGCAGGAAAATCGACGCTGCTTAACGCGCTGGTTGGCGCCAAAGTGTCGATCGTGACGCCCAAGGTGCAGACCACGCGCACGCTCATTCGCGGCATCGCCATTGAAGATCGTGCGCAGCTTATCTTCGTCGATACGCCCGGGATTTTTTCGCCGCGTCGGCGGCTCGACCGCGCCATGGTGGGCATCGCCTGGGCGAGCACGCAGGATGCCGATCTGGTCGCATTGTTGATCGATGCCAAAAAGGGCATCAAGGACGACGAAGAGGCAATCCTCGAAAAGCTCGGCGAAATCCGCCCGGCAAAGGCGCTGGTGCTCAATAAAGTCGATCTGGTCGACAAGCGGGCGCTTCTGACTTTGACCGACCAGCTTAACGCGCGCGCCGCCTTCGCCGCGACCTTCATGATTTCAGCACTCACCGGGGACGGCACGGCCGATCTCAAAAGCTGGTTCGCCGCGCATGTGCCGTTGGGCCCGTGGCTCTATCCGGAGGATCAGATTTCCGATGCGCCGCTGCGCCAGCTTGCCGCCGAGATCACCCGCGAAAAGCTTTATCTGCGGCTGCATCAAGAGCTGCCTTATCAGTCCACCGTCGAGACCGAAGTGTGGAAAGAGCTCAAGGACGGATCGGTACGCATCGAGCAGACGATATATATCGAGCGCGAAAGCCAGCGCAAAATCGTGCTTGGCAAAGGCGGCCAGGCCATCAAGGCGATCGGCGCCGCGGCCCGCGCCGACATCGCGGTGGCGGTCGAGCAGCCGGTGCACCTCTTCCTCCACGTCAAGGTGCGGGAAGGGTGGGGCGACGATCCTGAACGTTATCGCGAGATGGGCTTGGAATTTCCAAAGGAGTGACTTGTCATGCCCCGCGGAGGCGGGGCATCCAGTATTCTAATGCTTACTGGATCATCCGCCTTCGCGGATGATGGCAACGAAGAGAGCCATGCAGTGGATCGATGACGGCATCGTGCTTGGCGCCAAGCGCCATGGCGAGTCGAGCGTCATTCTCGAATTGATGACGCATGGGCACGGCCGCCATCTCGGCCTGGTGCGCGGCGGCGCCGGTACGCGATTGCGCGGCGTGCTGCAGCCCGGCAATACGCTGCGGGCTACCTGGCGGGCGCGGCTCGACGAGCACCTCGGTCATTACGCGGTCGAAGCCGTCAATCTGCGCGCGGCGAGTTTCTTGTCGTCGGCGTATGCCGTGCACGGCGTCACCCATCTCGCGGCTTTGTGCCGTTTGCTCGCCGAGCGCGAGTCGCACGCGGCCATCTATGACGCGCTCGACGCGATCCTGGCTTCGCTCGGCGATCCCGCCGCCGCGCCGATGATTGCGCGTTTTGAGTTCGATTTTTTGGCCGAACTGGGCTTCGGCCTCGATCTATCGAGCTGCGCCGCGACCGGAGTGACGGCGGATCTCATCTATGTCTCGCCGCGCTCGGGCCGCGCGGTGTCGCGCTCGGGGGGCGAAGCCTATCGCGATAAATTATTGCGGCTGCCGGCTTTCCTGCATGCGGAAGGCGAGCCGGAATCCGCTGGCGACCTCGCCGATGCTTTCGCGCTGACGGGTTTTTTTCTCGATCGCCACGCGTTCGCGCCGCGCGGCCTCACATTACCGGAGTCGCGGGCCCACTTCATCACGGCGCTGACACGTATTGCTCAGAAGAAGGCGGTCTAGACCGAAGCGGTTGCCAATGAGGCCAGATCCGAGGGGATGCCAGCCCCAATAACCCGGCCACGGCCGCCCGCCGGCGAAAGCCCGTCGGGAGCGCGTTCATCCCTTGTTCCGCCGCGCCAACCGCGCTAGCGCTCATGCGCCATGAATAAGAAAGTGATTCCCGCCGGACCGGATAGCGTGCAGGAAATCGGGCTGCGCGAGGCTCTGGAAGAGCGCTATCTCGCCTATGCGCTCTCCACCATAATGCACCGCGCGCTGCCCGATGCGCGCGATGGTCTAAAGCCGGTGCACCGGCGCATTCTCTACGGCATGCGGCTTTTGCGCCTCGATCCCGGCGCGGCGTTTAAGAAATCGGCGAAGATCGTCGGCGACGTGATGGGCAGTTTCCATCCGCATGGCGACCAGGCGATTTATGACGCGCTGGTGCGGCTCGCGCAGGACTTTGCCTCGCGCTATCCGCTGGTCGACGGCCAAGGCAATTTCGGCAATATCGACGGCGATAACGCCGCTGCTTACCGCTATACCGAAGCGCGTTTGACCGAAGTTGCGCGGCTTCTGCTCGACGGCATCGATGAGGATGCCGTCGATTTTCGTCCCAACTACGATGGTTTGTCGCAGGAACCGGTCGTCTTGCCCGGAGCGTTTCCGAATTTGCTGGCCAATGGCTCGCAAGGCATCGCCGTCGGCATGGCAACCTCGATCCCGCCGCATAATGCGGCCGAACTGTGCGACGCCGCCTTGCATCTGATCGAGCAGCCGAATGCACGCACGAAGACGCTGCTGAAATATGTGCCGGGACCGGATTTCCCGACCGGCGGCCTGGTCGTCGATCCTCCCGAAGCTATCGCGGAAGCCTACGCGAGCGGGCGCGGTTCGTTCCGCTTGCGCGCGCGGTGGAAGACGGAAGAGACCGGCCGCGGCACCTATCTGATCGTGGTCACGGAGATTCCGTGGCAGGTTCAGAAAATGCGTCTGGTCGAGCGCATCGCCGAGCTGATGAACGAGAAGAAGCTGCCGCTCCTGGCCGACATGCGCGACGAGTCGGCGGAGGATGTGCGCCTCGTGTTCGAGCCGCGCTCGCGCGCGGTCGATCCGGCGCTGCTCATGGAAAGCCTGTTCAAACTCACCGAGCTTGAAAGCCGCGTGCCGCTCAATATGAACGTGCTCATTCGCGGGCGTATTCCCAAAGTCGTCGGCCTTGCCGAAGCGCTTTCCGATTGGCTGGCGCATCGCCGCGACGTGTTGCTGCGCCGCTCGCGCCACCGGCTGTCGCAGATCGAGCATCGGCTAGAGGTCTTGGGCGGCTTTCTCGTCGCCTATCTTAATCTCGACAAGGTCATCAAAATCATTCGCAAGGAGGACGAGCCCAAGCCGGTGCTAATGAAGACCTTCAAGCTCTCCGAGATCCAGGCCGACGCTATTCTCAATATGCGGTTGCGCAATCTGCGCCGGCTTGAGGAGATGGAGATCCGTCAGGAAGACAAGGATCTACGCACCGAGAAGAAATCGATCGAGGAATTGCTGCGCTCGGAAAAGCAGCAATGGAAAAGGATCGCCGAAGAGGTCCGCAAAGTCCGCGATACGTTTGGGCCAAAAACGCAGCTTGGCAAACGCCGCACCGGATTTGCGCTGGCGCCCGAGCACGACGAGGCCGCGATCGAGGAGGCTTTGGTCGAGCGCGAGCCGATTACGGTCGTGGTCTCCGAGAAAGGCTGGATTCGCGCGTTGCGCGGGCAAGTCGCCGATCTCTCTACATTGGCGTTCAAGACCGACGACGGACCCAAGCTCGCGTTCTTCGCCGAGACCACGTCGAAGCTTCTGGTCTTCGCCACCAATGGTCGCTTCTACACCATCGAGGCGGCGAAGCTGCCGGGCGGACGCGGGCACGGCGAACCGATCCGACTCTTTATCGAGCTCGAGCAGGAAGCAGATTTCGTCTCGGTATTCCGCTACCAAGGCAGCCGTAAGCTCCTGGTCGCGAGCAGTCAGGGCAGGGGATTCATGGTCTCCGAAGACGAATGCCTCGCCAATACGCGCAAAGGCAAGCAAGTTCTCAATGTGAAGCCGCCGGATGCGGCGCGTGCCGTAGCCCCGGTTGAAGGCGAACTGGTGGCGGCGATCGGTGAGAATCGAAAGATGCTGATCTTCCCTATCGATCAAGTTCCGGACATGACGCGCGGCCGCGGCGTGCGCCTGCAGCGCCATAAGGATGGCGGACTCTCCGATATCAAGACATTCGAGGTGGAAAAGGGCCTGAGCTGGACCGATTCCGCAGACCGTGTCTTCAATCTTTCACTCAAGGAGCTTTCGGACTGGCGCGGCAACCGCGCCGACGCCGGGCGACTTGCGCCCAAGGGATTTCCGAAAAGCAACAAGTTTGACAATATCGATTAGGGAAGCATCAATCCTGTTCCGGAAATCGCGATAAATTCGGCCTAACTTCGCCAGACATAACCAAACTTTCAGGCGCCTTCATCATAATCCCTATCCTAGGATTCGCGCGCGCGCTTCAGGGTAGGCGACAAAAACAATGCGTGTTCAGCAAATCGTTTGGAACAAACGATCCGGATGGACGGCTGCTAAAAACGAGTTGGGGCAGGCGTCGCTCGTGCTCTATTTCGGCACACGCGAAGCGCTGCAATGCGGCGCATGCTTTGACGAATTGCGCGGCATGTTTCCGGCGGCTCACGTCCTGGGCTGCAGCACGGGCGGGCAAATCAACAATAACGACGTCAACGATGACGAGATCGTTGCCGCAGCGATAAATTTCGACGCGACGCGGGTGCAAGTTTGCCGCCAAGATATCAGCGACCCGGCCCGATCCAGGGACTACGGCGAGATCATCGGCCGCGCGCTGTGTTCCGACGATCTTGCCGGCGTGTTCGTTTTGTCCGACGGCTTGAATGTCAACGGCAGCGAGCTCGTGGCCGGCATCAGCAAGATCATCGGACCCAAAATTCCATTGACCGGCGGACTGGCCGGCGACGGCGCCGAATTCAAGGAAACGCTGGTCGGTGCCGATTGTGCGCCGCGCAGCCGCACCATTGCTGGAATCGGATTCTATGGCTCGGCCATTCGTTTTGGCCACGGCAGCGCCGGCGGGTGGGACCTGTTCGGACCGCGCCGTCAGGTGACGAAGTCGGCCGGTAACGTGCTCTTCGAACTCGACGGCGAGCCGGCACTCGATCTATATGAGCGCTATCTCGGTGCCGAGGAATCCAAAGGCCTGCCGGGTTCCGCGCTGCTGTTTCCGATCCAGGTCTATGACTTGCAGTGTCCGGATTCAGCAGTGGTGCGCACGGTGCTGGCGATCGATCGCAAGACTCGGGCGATGACCTTCGCGGGCGACGTGCCGCAAGGCTGGACCGCGCAGCTAATGCGCGGAAATTTGGACCGCTTGGCGGCGGGTGCCGCCGATGCGGCGCGCCAAGCCGGCAGCGGTATTATCGGGCAGGAGAACGATCAGTCTCTCTCGATACTCGTGAGTTGCATCGGCCGGCGGCTGCTCATGGGTCAGCGCGTCATCGAAGAAATCGAAGCTGCTGGCGCGGAGCTGGGTGCCGATACATTGCGCCTTGGCTTTTATTCGTATGGCGAGATTTCACCTCACGCCAAATCCGGACTTTGCGAGCTGCATAACCAGACTATGACGGTCACGACTTTGGCGGAAGTCGCCTGAGGCCGGTCCTGTGTGAGGTTGTAACGTCGTGCGCAAGCTTCTCGCTCAGCAAATCGTCAAAGCAACCGACGAAGCCGGCTCGGTCGATCTGGAGAAATTATCCGCGCTCGTTGTAGCCGCCTATGAGGATTTCGACCGTGACCGCCGGCGCACGGATCGCTCGATATCGCTGATGATTGAGGAGATCGAAACCGTCCAAGGCAATCTTGAACGGACCGTTGTCGAACGCACCAAGGAGTTGCGGGCGCGGGAAGTCGAACTGCAGGCGCAGAATATGCGCTTCGACGCGGCCCTTTCCAACATGTCCCAAGGCCTCGTGATGTTCGATGCCGATGCGCGCCTCGTCATTTGCAATCAGCGCTACCTCACGATGCATGGCCTCGAGGCAGATGACATCAAATCCGGGGACACGCTGCGCCAAATGCTCGACCGCCGGATTGCGAAGGGCACCTTCTCCGGAAATCCCGAAGACTATATCGGCAATCTCCGCGCCACGATCAACGCCGGAATGCCAAACACGGAATTCGTCGAACTCGACGACGGCCGGACCTTCGCGGTCGTCAGCCAGCCCATGCCGGGCGGCGGCTGGGTGGCGACGCACGAAGACGTCAGCGAGCGCCGCCGAGCGGAAATTAAGATCGCCCATATGGCGCGTCATGATGCGCTGACCGATCTGCCGAACCGGGTGTTGCTGCGCGAGCGGCTTGGCGAAGCTCTCGCCCATGTCGAGCGCGGCCAGCGCCTTGCGGTGCTGTATCTTGATCTCGATCAGTTCAAGAACGTCAATGACACGCTTGGGCATTC
>Ga0181537_10002534_pt1 | contig 16042 bp, 11 predicted proteins | sample PEATcosm2014_Bin_39_FD_119765 | JGI IMG/M metagenome (GOLD analysis project Ga0181537, IMG submission 119765) | Peatland microbial communities from MTU Mesocosm Facility, Houghton, MI, USA - PEATcosm2014_Bin23_10_metaG | ecosystem: Environmental > Terrestrial > Soil > Wetlands > Peat | place... | reverse complement strand
GAAAAGAAGCTGACAGATAATTGACACTGTACGAAAGGTTGGGCGTGTTTGCAGGCGTGCTGTCGGCTATGTAATAAGGGGTCGTAATGGGATTGGTGGCGATGCACTCCAACTCGATGCGGTTGCCATAAGCCTTGGCCGCAATTTGGGTGGCATTGGTCACCGCGTTGATCTGGGCGGCAAGGCCCGCTGCCACTGTGCCCAGGGTAGCATTAGGGGGAACGGCATAACTGACAGGGTATCCATTCAGGGTCGTGGTCAGCATGTTACCGGGGCAAGGGGCGAGGTTTGTCAGAGTGGTGAAATACACGCCATCTACAAATAAATCAATTTGCTGCAAAGGATGATTTCCGTCATGGGCACTGACCGCCACGGAAAGATTGGTCGTGCCGCTCAGCACGACGTTGGCGAGATTGGTGCCCCATTCCCCATGACCGGGCTGGGCAAAAGGCGCCGCCAGTGGCTCAGCCACCATCAGCCCGAGATACGGCACATTCACACTTTGATAATAGCTTTCCGCTGCGCTGAAGCCACGGGCCTGATAAAAATAAACCTCCGGATTCGGAAATTTCTGAGTGTCATCTTCCGGCTCGGCCACGGTGCCATAACTGCCGGCTGCGCCGTTAGTGGTAAATGCCAGTAGGCTGGTTTGGCCGCTGTTCCCAAAAATGACGCCACCATAGGATGTCAGGCTGTCTGCCATGGCCCCGGGAACGAACAAGCCTTGCGGAACGCTGAAGTTCGCCAAACCCGTTTCATAACCCAAACAAGGTGTTGGCCATGAGATTAAATCGGTATTTGTTCGCAAAATCGAGGAAACCCCCAGGATATTCACGTCGAATATGGCATTGTCAAAATACACATACCGGATATTGCGCGCCGTGTCCGAACTTTTTGCCAGCACTACTGGTTGTTGTGGGAACGTCCCGTCGCTGGCCACTCCCTGCTCCACCAGTTCCTCCGCCTGAGTCAGTGAATTACCTGTAATCATCGTCGTCAGGAAGGAATATCCGGGCGAGCCAACCGTTGCGCCCGGGCTGAAAATCGCCTCACTGGCAGCATAACTGTTTGTGATACCCAAAGGATCACTGCCGGTGCCCAGCCTTAAACCGTAGAATAAAGCTGAGGTGGTGCTGTTTATGCTCGAGCCATCGCTGGTCTGGAACGGGATATCCATCGAGAGGACCAGATAATTGATCTGGTTCGTCAAACCCTCGCTCGCCAGCATGTTCAGCAGGGGCGTTACCAGCGTCGTCTGCAAATCATTGCTGCCCCACATCGTATTGCCGCCAGTCCAGTTGATGTATAAGACGTTTTGAGGCGGAATTTGACGCTGCTGGCAGTAGAAATTGGCCAATTCGCAGGAATTGGAACTCGCCTGGTTGGCAATGACGACCGTGTTTAAGCCGCTGCCCCCGGCGAACAAATGAAGCACAAGGGCGCAGTTCAAGAGAACCATCCCCAGCACTTTGCGATAAAGGCTGCCACCCATATGCTCAATCAATCTTAACGTGAAATATGTTAGCTTCTGGATGGCAACGTCACTATGACATTTAGCTAACAATCGTGAAAAAAAAAGGCCGGTCACTGACCAGCCTTAATCTGCTAACTTGTGACCGGCGAAATTCCTGTTAAGATGCCTTGCGGCGCAAAAATCCAACAGCACCCAACCCCAACCCGATCAGGGCAACGATTGACGGCTCAGGAACTGGCTGGATGGACATGTTCTGGTCTTGCAAAACATTCCACACATTGTCGCCATTACCGTCAAATGGTGTAACCGTGCTGTTCCATTCAAGCCCCCATGCTACATCGGCCGGCCCGAAAGTAGCAGTGCCGTTCAACTGATTGCCATGAGTCACATCGCTTAGGACTCCAGTTGGTGAACCTGCTTCGGCATAATTTGCATACGGTTGGTTAATCGTTTCCTCAATGCCATTACCACCAACGCTCGTTGTTTGAGCAATAAACGAATACGCCCCTTGTGAGCCGCCGATATTGACGACATTCATGTTGTTTTGCAGCAAATTAAAATTCCCATATTGATAGAAATTTACATTTATATTTGCTGAGGAAAGGTTCAAAACATTGACAGATTCATTCAAATCGCCGCCACCCGAACCACTGCCACCACCTTGAAGCGAGTACGAAATCTGCACCGCGAAGGCCGAGTTCTGATAGGTCGCAGTAAAGCCACTGGAACTTACACCGCTAAGACTTGCCGCGCCGAGTTGATCAATTGACTGAACCCCGCCACCGTTGATAGAATAATAAAACCATTGCTGGTTCAACTGGTTCACACCGGGGTCATTGTCGACCATCCAACTGTTCATTCCGATCAACCCTGTTCCCGTGACGCCACCAAGATTAAAAGTCGCCGTAGATCCGTTGCTGTTTAATGCAACGTTTTGGGCATATCCATGGCCAGCAAAACTAAGCATGCTTAAAAGTGCCAAGGATATACCGGAGACTAATCGCCCCTTCTGACCCTGAGTGAATGTTTGAGTTTTCATAAATACGACTGTTTGGGCTTTTTCTAGTACTGAGAACCTACCAAAACCAAAAATGAAATGTAAGCTCTTTTTATCACTTTTTGAAAAAAACTAATCCGCGTCTACGCAGCAAGGCAAAGCCGAGCATACCGAACGAAACCAGCGCGACGGACGAAGGTTCAGGCACAGCCTGAAGTTCACTAATGATCAGACTCGAGTTGGTCGGCAGGGTAACCTCAAATTCATAGGCATATTCCACGTTACCGTTTGCGCTAAGGGGGCTATCACCAAAGTTCGGAGCCACATTTCCATTCCCAAGGCCAAAGTTACTTGTGCCAGCCATCTCTTCCACGGTAACTGATGTTCCCAGTCCTAGTCCGCTGAGTGACCCGTTTAACGTCATCCCAGAGCCTGTTTGAGTGACTGCAAAGGGACTTGATGTTCCAGGGAAGAGAACGCTCTGGCCACTGGACACGCCCCCCAGCGTAAAATCCGACAATTGGTAAAATTGCAATGATTGAGTGATACCCGAAAGATTTTGCACCGTGAATGTAGAAGCCAATGAGGATCCGTTACCCGATTGCGAAAGCACGTATGAGGTCTTCACGCTCAGGGTCGAATTGGCATACGTCTGGGATATATTCGTATTAAGGATTACGCCGCCAAAGCTTGATCCGCCGAAAGTGGGGGCTGGAGGCGCCGAAAGTTGATTGATCGGATATTCCAATCCTCCAAGGCTATAGAAGAGCGACTGATTGGCCAATTGATTCACCCCGTTAATCGTCCATCCCGACAGCCCGCCAGTCGAGTTAACTTGCAAGGAACTGTTCGCAACGGAAATAGTATAGATTTGAGCCCCGCTCTTAAAAACTGAAGCAGCGATCAAAATCGCACAAAGGCCCCCCTTTATCCTTCCGCAACTATCGAAAGCTTTATTGTTGTTCATCGGTTTACCCAGTTGAGAAACCATGAACTCAGTCATGGTTTCAAGTCACAGTTCTCTTGTGTTGTTATAGAACTAGCTTTTCTGACGTGCTACGGCCATTACACCCCAGGCATGATGAAAAAACAAGAAAAATCGCAGACTTTTTTTGCCTTTTCCATCCGAAATAATCGATCTTAGCATTAACACGCAAAAGCCTGTGGTTGAGAGTGCTATTGGAAATGTTTGACTGGAACTTTTACTTTTAAAATTGATTCTGGGGGTATTTCAGGGGGAAAATCTGCTTTTTTCCTGTGCCGGTAAAGAAAATTGACCGATAAAAGTACGTTAAGAGCCAAATCGTGACAGATGCGCGGTCAACTGCTGGTGCAATCCCATGCATCTGTTATTGTTGGGCTGTTTGCTGCACAGTTTGCTCGCTCCATCCCCCGCCCAATGCCTGATAAAGAGTGATCAAACTGATGAGTCGCGTGTATTGCGCAGAAACGAGATTCAAGCGTGCGCTGTCAAGGGTTTGCAACGTCACATTCACATCCAGGCTGCTGTTCACTCCCGTCCGAAAACCCGCTTGGGTCAATTGATAGCTTTGTTCATCGGCGCGGACGAGGGCCTCATCATCGGCGAGTTCAGACTGCACGGTTTCCCGCACCGCCAGCGCATCGGCGACTTCCTTGAACGCAGTTTGCACGGTGCTGACATAACTCTCCGCCGACTCACGTTGTTCAGCTTTGACAGCCTTAAGCCCGTTATACGCGGTGCCCATGTCAAAAATCGGCCACACCAGTTGCGGCGTAATGCCAAAAGCCGACGAGCCGGGGGTAAACAGGTTTTGCAACGTCGTACTCGCGTATCCGGCATTGCCAGTGAGAGTAATCGTCGGGAACAAAGCCGCGCGCGCCACGCCGATATTCGCATTAGCCGCCTTGAGTTGATGTTCAGCTTCCATAACATCCGGGCGATTCTCCAACAAATCAGACGGCAACCCTGCCGGGATGTCAGACAAGCAGGCCTTCACATCCAGTTTCTGCATCGGCTCCAGGCCCGACGGCAAAGGCTCGGCCATCAGCAGTGTCAGGTTGTCCCGGGCTTCGGCATACTGCTGCGCGTAACCCGCTTCGGCCGCGCTGGTGTTTTGCAACAGCGTGGAAGCGTTGTTCAAATCAAACTGCGACGACACGCCTGCGTCGAAACTCCGTTTGGTCAGGTCAAACGATTGGCGCGCGGCCTTCAGCATCTCCCGCGACACAGCAAGCTGTTCCGCAGCTTCTTCTTCCGTCAGATAAGCCGTGCCGACCTGCGCTACAAGTGCAATCTGCGCGGCTTTGCGAGCTTCTACGCTGGCGAAGTAACTCTCCAAAGCCTGCCGTCTGAGGCTGCGTACCCGTCCAAACAAATCCACTTCATAAGAAGAAATGCCTAGGTTTGCGGCATATTCCGTATAAACAAGAGGTTTCGAACTGCTGCCATTGGTCGAACTCGGGCCATTATATACATTGGGAACGCGCTGCCGCGTTACGCTGGCGTTTGCATCAATCGTAGGAACCAGTGCCGCTTCCTGCACCCGGAAAAGCGCACGGCTTTGTTGGACGTTATAAACGGCTGAAAGCAGGTTGGGATTGTTGGTCAGGGCAATCTCAATGACCTGCTGCAAACGCGGATCGCGGAAGAAATCGCGCCAGCCGATGTCTGATGCCGGAATCGCAGCATTTGTCGTCTGGATTTGGGCATATCCCGGCACTGAAGGCCACGATGACGAAACCGGCGCGGACGGCTGCTTGTATTTGGGAATCATCGTGCAACCCGCCAAAACCACGACAAATAGCGCAATGACCAGCGCAACCGTCTTCAGCCGCATAATTTTTATATCAGAAAATAATTTCATGGTTTTGCGGTATTTTCGTTTTTACCGCCGGCTTCGGACGGCGAAATTGGCGCGAGCGGTGTTTTGCCTTTGAAAATCCGGCGCACGATCACATAAAAGACCGGCACCATGAAAATGGCCAAAAGTGTCGCCGTGATCATACCGCCGATAACACCCGTACCCATATCATGTCGGCTCGCCGCGCCCGCACCGGTGCTGATGGCCATGGGCATCACGCCCAGGATGAATGCCAGCGATGTCATCAAAATTGGCCGCAATCGCAGCCGCGCGCCAGTCAGCGTGGCCTCAATCAACGGCATGCCCTGCGCCTGCATGTCCTTGGCAAATTCCACGATCAAAATGGCGTTCTTGGCCGACAAGCCGATGATCGTCAGCAAACCGACCTTGAAGAACACGTCGTTCGGCAGCCCGCGCCCCCACGCGCCCAAAAGCGCGCCGAGCACGCCCAGCGGTATTACGAGAACCACCGCTATTGGAATGGACCAGCTTTCATAGAGCGCGGCCAATGCCAGGAACACCACTAGGATGGAAAGAGACAGCAGTAAGGGCGCTTGTTCGGACGAAAGCAACTCCTCATAGGATTGCCCCGTCCATTCATAACCAATGCCTTTGGGCAATTTTTTGACCAGTTCTTCCATCGCTTTCATCGCCTGGCTCGTGCTCAAGCCCGGCTTGGCGGTTCCGGTCAATTCCAGCGCCGGAAACCCATTGTAATGCTGGAGCGATGGTGACGCATAAATCCAGCGGGTCCTTACGATTTCCGAAAGCGGGGCCGTGTTGGTGCCGTTGGCCTGGACATATACCTTGTTAATATCACCCGGCAGCATGCGGTAGGGCGCATCCAATTGCGCAACCACGTGCTGCACGCGGTTGCCGTCAATGAAGTTATTGATGTAGTAGGAGCCAAAGCACGTCGTCAGCGTCGTGTCCAGATCCGCCAGCGAAACCCCGAGGGCGCTCGCCTTCGTTTGGTCCACGTCAATCTGTAATTCCGGCGTGTCTTCGAGGGCCTGCATCTGCAATCCCGAGATAATGCTGTTCGTGGCGGCCAGGGCAAAAAGTTGCCTGCGGGCATCCATGAGTTTGTCATGACCCAGGCCGGCCTGATCTTCCAATTCCAAATCAAACCCAGCCACGACGCCCAACTCGGGAATCGGCGGCGGGTTCAGAGGAAAGATGAAGGCATCCGGTATTGCGCCCAATCCTACGAAGGCGCGCCCAATCACCGACCCCACCGCATGCTGTGCGCCCGGGCGTTGGGCCCAGGGCTTCAAATGAACGAAGGCGAGCGCGGAATTTTGTCCCTGGCCGGCGAAGCTGAAGCCGGCCACGTCAATCACGTCTTCCACTTCCGGCTGTTTGAAGTAAAAATCTTCCATCTTTTTCAGCACAGACACCGTGTGCTCCTGCGACGAGCCGACCGGCAGCGAGATGAAGTTCAGGAAATAGCCCTGGTCTTCCTCAGGCAAAAATGACGAGGGCAGTTTCGTGAACAGCAGGCCCACACACACCACAATCACCAGATAGATCACCAGATAGATAGGAGAACGTTTAATCACGCTCGACGTCCATCCTTCATACCTGTGCGTCGTCGCGTCAAATTTCCGGTTAAACCAACCGAAAAATCCTTTCTTGTCATGATGATGCCCTTTTTCAACCTGTGGCAACAGGGACGCACACAAAGCCGGCGTCAGCGACATCGCCAGGAAAATCGAAAAAGCCATGCATGCCACCAGCGAGAAGGAAAATTGCCGGTAAATCGCGCCTACCGACCCACCGAAAAACGCCATCGGGATAAATACCGCCGTCAACACCAGCGAAATAGCAATCAGCGCCCCGGTGATTTGTTCCATCGCCTTGCGCGTCGCATCCCGCGGAGACAACCCTTCCTCGTTCATGATGCGTTCCACGTTTTCCGTCACTACGATGGCGTCGTCTACCAGGATGCCGATGGCCAGCACCAGTCCGAACATCGTCAAGACGTTGATCGAAAAGCCCAGCAGGTTCATCAACGCAAAGGACCCCAGCAAAGCGACCGGCACAACAATCGTCGGGATGAACGCCGTGCGCAGATTTTGCAGGAAGAAATAAAGGATGAGAAACACCATGACGATGGCTTCAACCAATGTTTTAATGACTTCCTTGATGGAAGCCTGGATAAATTCCGTCGAGTCATAGGGCCACGTCACGATGATGCCCTGGGGAAAGAACTGGGAAAGTTGCTTCACTTTCGCGCGCACGCGGTCAGCGGTCGCAAGCGCGTTGGCGCCCGGTTCCAAACGGATGCCGACGGCGGCGCACGGACGGCCATCTGCGCGCACGCCGAAGTTATAATTTTGCCCGGCCAATTCAATGCGGGCCACGTCACGCAGATAGACCCGCGAGCCGTTTTGGTTTACCCGCAATATGATATCTCCAAATTGTTTCGTCGTCCGCAGCGTGCTTTGCCCCTGCAACGTGATGTTGATCTCCTGTCCGTTCACGGCGGGCAACATCCCGAGCTGTCCTACCGGCACCTCCGCATTTTGCGCCTGGACAGCGCTGATGATATTGGCGGCGGTGATATTGTAATACCTTAGCAGCTCCGGGTTCAGCCAGATACGCATTGCGTACTGCGAGCCAAACAAATCAGCTTCACCCACACCACTCACCCGGCTGACCGGATCCAGCAAAGTCGATTGGATGTAATTCCCCAGCGCAATCGCATCGTAGCTGTTATTCGTGCATGACAAGGTAAAGAACATCAGGAAGTTGCGCGTGGATTTCGCAACCACCAGGCCTTGTTGCTGCACCGTTATCGGCAGACTCGGGATGGCCAGTTGCAATTTATTTTGCACATCCACCTGGGCGATATCCGGATCCGTGCCCGGTTCAAAATAAAGCAGCACTTGCGACTGACCGCTGGAACTGCTGCTGGAAGACATATAGAGTAGGTGATCCAAACCGCTCATCTGCTCCTCGATGATTTCCGTCACGGTGTTTTGCACCGTGTCTGCTGAGGCGCCCAGATAAGTCGCCGTGATGGTAATGGACGGTGGCGCCACGCTGGGATATTCCGCCACCGGCAGGCTCTTGATGGCCATGACCCCTGCCAGCATGATGAACAGGGAGATGACCCAGGCAAAAATGGGGCGGTCTATGAAAAATTTGGGCATGGCGTCGTGTCCCTTTATTGTCCCGCTGTCGGCGTATTCGTGTTTTCATCCACCGGCACAGGCGTTACCGTCGCCCCCGGCATCGCCTTTTGCAGGCCCTCCACAATCACCCGGTCGCCCGCTTTCAGCCCGGATTCCACCACCCAATCGCTTCCCACGGCCTCACCAATCTGTACTTGTTGCGACGCGACCGAGTTGGTTGACGTCACCAGCATCACGGACGCCGATCCATTTGGCCCAATCACCACACCTGTCTGCGGCACTAGGATGGTTTCCGGCGCAATCGCCTGCTCAAGTTTTCCCACGCCAAACATTCCCGGCAACAACCAGCCTTCCGGATTCGGAAACTCCGCGCGCAGGGTGACCATGCCGCTGCTGGGATCCACCGTGATATCCTGGAACAGCAGTTTGCCGTCGTGGGGATAGGTGCTGCCATCGCCTAATTCCAGCGTCACCTTCGGTTCACCGCTTGTGGCACTTTTCAATTGGCCGGCGGCCAATTCCTTTTGCAATTTCAAGACCTCCGCGCTCGACTCGGTGAAATCAAAATAAATCGGGTCCATTTGCTGGATGACCGCCATGGGCGTGGCGGCGCTTTGGCTCACCAGGGCCCCTTCCGTCACCAGCGCCGGGCCGATGCGTCCGGTAATCGGCGCCACCACGGTGCAATAACCAAGATTGATCGCCGCGATTTCCGCCGAGGCTTTGGCCTGGTCCGCCGCTGAAACCGCATTGTCGTAGTTCTGCTTGCTGACGGCATTGATGCCCACCAGCGGCTTGTAACGATCGGCCAGCAGTTGCGCCTGCTTGAGGTTCGCTTTGGCGCTGTCGAGCGTCGCCTGGTAGGGAGCCGGATCAATCTGGTAGAGCACCTCGCCGTTGGTCACCAGCGATCCCTGTTCAAATTCCCTCTTCAACACATTGCCATCGACTCGCGCGTTGACCTGCGCAATTTGTTCAGGATCGATGCGCCCGGGCAATTCCGACGTGATGGGCAATACCTGCGGCTTCACGGTAATTACATCTACCGATGCCGGCGGCATTTGGAAATTTCCCCCGCCTCCGCGACCGCAGCCCGCAGCGGCCAGCGCCGCCAAAAGAAGAACAAGAATGAATGAAGTGAAGCGACGTTGTTGCATTAAAGGCGCATTCATAAATTTTATCATGACACAGAGGCACGCAGTCCCGCAGCAGTAAATTTTACCAGGCGCTGGATTAGTCCTTCCGCAAAAAATGCGTTCATAAGCCCTTAACTGTCAATCGTTTTTTCCTCATACTTTAGTGTGAGCACCTCTTTCTTTCCCGCTTGACGCCCTTCTATCGCCCGATAGATGATGAACCTCCAAGCTAAAATGAATACGTCATTTGTAAAACCTTCCCGTCGCAAATTTTTGCGCGATTTTTCTCTCGGAACCGCCGCCATCGCCTCAGGCTTTGGCTTCGCCGAATACGCTCGCTCGCAACCGGCTTCCGGTAACCCGCCCAAAAAACTCGGCATCGCGTTGCTGGGACTGGGGCGTTATGCCACCGGCGAGCTTGGCCCGGCGCTAAAACAGACCCAACGTTGCCAGTTGACCGGCGTCATCAGCGGCCATCCCGAAAAAGCCGCGCATTGGGCAAAGGAATTTAATTTGCCCGCAAAAAATCTCTACAACTACGATAACTTCGACAGCATTGCGAACAATCCGGACATTGACATCGTTTACGTCGTCACGCCGCCCGCGTTGCATCCTGAATTTGTCATCCGCGCCGCCAAAGCCGGCAAGCACGTCATCTCCGAAAAACCCATGGCGACCTCCGTGGCCGATTGCCAGGCCATGATTGATGCCTGCAAAAAAGCCGGCGTGAAATTCTCCATCGGCTATCGCCTGCATTTCGATCCCTATGCTATTGAACTGATGCGGTTGCAGCGCGACGGCGACTTTGGAGTCTTCACGAAAATGAATGCCGCCTTCAGTTTTGTCATGGGCCGGCACGAATGGCGCATTGAAAAGAAACTCGGCGGCGGCGGACCGATGATGGATCTGGGCATTTACATCGTGCAAGGCGCCTGCATGGCCACGGGCCAGACGCCCGTGGCCGTCACCGCCCATGAGGAGCCCAAGCAGCGTCCGGACTTTTTTAACGAAGTCGAGGAGACGATTGATTTCCATCTGGAATTTCCCGACGGCGCGGTTTGCGACGCCGTGACGAGCTTCAACCAAAGCAATAGCAACTTTCGGGTCGAAGGCCCCAAAGGCTGGATTGATTTTCAGAGCAGCGCGTTTGGGTATCAGGTCGGCGATGTCATGACCAGCCGCGGCCCGCTGGATTATCCCCGCCCGAACCAGCAGGCCTTGCAGATGGACGATTTCGCGGATTGCATCATAAACAATCGCCAGACCCGCGTGCCCGGCGAAATGGGCTTGCGCGACATGAAAATCGTCACCGCCGTCTATGAAGCTGCGGCCACCGGCAAGCGGGTGATGGTCTAACGCATCACGCTTGCGTCTTGGAGTGCGGCCGTCCGCTGCCGCTTTTTTTCAGAATTGCCATATTCGGCCGTCGTCCTCTTGATGCCTCAATGACTAAGCTTATCCGATAGCTTCACCCTGTCCCAACGGGGGAGGGTCAGGATGAGTTGAGGGCTGATTTATCACTGTATCAAAAAAACTCGCCGCCTCATCTTTTCCATCTATTTTCTCCCCGTGCATTTGTCCCATTTGCGATTGCGGGATTTCCGCAACTACGCGCGGCTGGACGCGGATTTCGCGCCCGGCTTCCATCTGCTTTTGGGAGACAACGCGCAGGGCAAGACTAACATTCTCGAGGCCATCTATCTCATGGCCACGTTGCGCTCGTTCCGCGGTGTGGGCGGCGCGCAAATGATCCGGCACGGCCAGCGCGGCTATTTCGTGGGCGGAAAAACCGTCGGCGCGGGCGAGCACGAAATCAAAATGTTCTGGGCCGCGCAGGAAAAGAGCCTCTCGCTGGATGGCCGGCCGGTCAAAAAACTCTCAGATTACCTCGGAGCCCTGCGCGCGGTGGTGTTTTGCACCGAGGACTTGCAACTCATCAAAGGCGCGGCGCGGGCGCGCCGGCGCTTCCTCGATCTCCTGCTCGCGCAGACCAGCCCCGTCTATTTGCCGCTCCTCCAGCGTTACATGCGCGCCGTCCGTGCGCGTAATGCCCTGCTCAAAAGCCGCTCCGCCGATGAAGCCACGCTCGACAGTTTTTCGCAGGAGATGGTCAAACTCGGCGAGGAGATCATCCGCCTTCGTCGCGAACTGGTTCCCAAATTTTCTCCGCTCGCCCGGCTCGCCTATCGTCGCATTTCCAACGACGCCGAGGAACTGCGCATCGAATACCGGCCCAGCGTAAAAAACGATTTCGCCGTGGAGCTGGCCCAATCTCGCGCGCGCGAACGAATCTTCCGCGCCACGCTCATCGGCCCGCACCGCGATGACCTCCAACTGTTGCTCAACGATAAATCCGCCGCCCAATTTAGCAGCGAGGGCCAAAAACGCACGCTCGCCATCGCCCTGAAAATGGCGCAGGCCGAATTTCTCTCCGGCGTCCATGGCAGCGCCCCCATTCTGCTCATTGACGATGTCATGGGCGAACTGGACGTCAAACGCCGCAGCGGATTTTTGCCCCTGCTCGAACAGGCCCGCAAAACCAGCGGCCAGGTTTTCATGACCGCCACCGAAGAAAACTGGCCGCGTGAACTGGGAAAAGATTTGCAACGGTGGAACGTGGTGAACGGGTCGCTCAGCAAAGCTTAAATTTCAAGCATCCATCCAATGCGCTCGCGAACAGCAGAAAGTACGGAAAGTTCATAACGTCCGGCGCGTCGCTCGAAACGATGATGCTCGATGGATACGATGCCAAGGACATGGGCGACTCCTTCAACCGACCCGGGCATCCATTTTACGCGTGGAAGCGGCACTTCATAGTTCCCGCCTCGGATCATTGTTGTGCAAGGCACACAAACGCTTAACGCTCTTTCGGCATCCGGGTCCTCACGCGAGACAACCATCAGCGGGCGAAATTTCGCCTTCATCCCCATGTCAATCCACCAAACCTCACCAGGTTTTGGCAGGGTCATAAAAACTTTCAAGATTTTTGGCGCGAATTTCCCATGGCGACAGAATCGTCTCGTCGCCTGCCGGCTTCAAATTGGCCTTGGTAATCACAAGCAATGTTCCATTTCGTTCCACGTACTGGGGCTTGCGAATAGCAAGGTCGAGAACTTTGCCCGTGTTGGACTTGAGTTGGCTCGGTTTAAGAATTGTCATGGTCTAAAAATAGGCCAATTTCGGACCAAACGCAAAAAGGATTTTTCTTTGTGTTCTTTGTGGTTAAACTTTTCCCATGCGAATTTTATCAGGCATCCAGCCCAGCGGCGCCCTGCATCTCGGCAACTATTTCGGGATGATGCGCCCCGCCATCGAGCTGCAGGACAAGGGCGAAGCCCTATATTTCATCGCCGATTACCATTCCATGACCTCGCTTTTCGATGCCAATGAGCGCCGCAAAAATACCCTCGACGTCGCCCTGGACTTTCTCGCCTGCGGCCTCGATCCAAAGAAATCCGTCTTCTTCAGACAATCCGACGTTCCCGAAGTTACCGAACTTTCCTGGCTGCTCTCGACCGTCACGCCGATGGCCATGTTGGAAAATGCCCACAGTTACAAAGACAAAATCGCCAAAGGCATCGCCCCCATGCACGGGCTGTTCGCCTACCCGGTTCTCATGGCCTCGGACATTTTGATTTACGATTCCAACGTCGTCCCCGTCGGCAAAGACCAGAAACAGCACGTCGAAATGACGCGCGATATCGCCATCAAATTCAACCACACCTACGGTGAAACCTTTGTCGTTCCCGAAGAGCAGATTCGCGAAAGCACGGCCGTGGTGCCCGGCGTGGATGGCCAAAAGATGAGCAAGAGCTACGGCAACACCATTGAGATCTTTGGCGATGAAAAAGCCCTCCGCAAAAAAATCATGGGCATCGCCATGGACTCCCGCACGCCGCAAGAACCCAAACCGGACGCCGACAAGAACCTCGCCGTCTTGCTTTTGAAACTCATCGCCCCGGCAGAAGTTGGCAGCGATTTCGAAAACCGCCTGCGTGCCGGCGGCCTCGGCTATGGCGATTTGAAAAAGGCGCTGTTCGAAAATTATTGGAACTATTTCTCCGAAGCCCGGAAAAAGCGCGCCGAACTCGCCGCCAATCTCGACTACGTTAACCAGGTCCTCGCCGACGGCGCGGCCAAAGCACGTTCCCTCGCCCAAAAAGTCCTGAAACGCGCCCGCCAAAATTCAGGCTTGGAATAAATCTCAGCAAAAAGATCAAGTGGCTGGGTGACAGGTAAAGGCGGAAGCCGAGAAGTTGTTCCAACGTTTTATTTTCATTTGCACCACCTACCAGTGCTATGATTGGCTTATAAAGCTCAATTCTACTTTGGCCCCATGCTTGCGCTATTTGTGGCCGCATGTTGCTCCACAATCAGCCACCGATCTTGGTCTCCTGGCGTCGGTTGTGATTGGTCATATTTGAGCGGATGCCGATCCATATCTGCCTGGGCAACCAACTGCGACAGGTCACACGAGGGACTAAAAACAGCGCTGGCTTTGTAGATGGCACCGACTTTGTGCGCTTGCTCGTAGGTGCTAACCCCGTTCCATCCTGCACGGTTGATAAGGATGACAGCAACCCATTTAACAGGAGGAAATTTCTTCGGTCCCGATTGACGAATCTGTTCAAGTGCTGCCTCAAACCATTTTGGTTCATTGGTTTGGCTGTAATTTGATTGATCAACATCATATTCGCAAAGGAGATAAGCTGGATAGTGGTCGTTTATGCGGTAAAAATTTACATTAGGTGGTAATGGATTCCCAGGCCCGGCCGGATAATTTGGAAATGGCCACTCGCTCGGTGGAGGATTGGTAAATAATTCGGGATGCTGCATCTTTTGTTCATCCAGCTTCTCTGCGTATGCCATTGCCTCCGCCAACTCTTGCCTCCTTTTTTGCTCATCTTCGCTCAATTGATTTGTTCCCTCGTCTAACGTTGCTGTCTGCGTTGAGCTTGCGGCGGATGAATCATCTTGCACGGGTTGGTCATGACGTCCACAACCTACACAAGCAAAAAAAGCCACGACCACGAAGAGCAACACAGGATAACATTTCATAGCCACGAAGAGGTCATCCTGACATTTTACATCCGGTTGAATTCGAGTTGAAGATTCGCGTCATGGTTTCCTTTTCCGCCTCAAAACTTAACCATGGCCCGGAAAAGGCAAGCGTAAAAAAAAACTGCCATTCCAACATTTAGAAATTAGGGGTAGTGACGAACTATGTCTTGCGGAGAATATCTACTAAAATCGTTCCGTGGTGAACCAGTGCGTTCACGCGCCCCGAAAGTGTTCGGGCCGATCGTTCTTTGACATATTTGGGGAATGGGGCAGCTCCGGCAGGAGCGATATATTTATAGCTCCCAAGCCCAACGAATTGTTAAGCCCCGTCAGGGGCGACATCTTCTGTCGCTTCTTTGCGGGCTTAGATAGTTTTTGTTTGGGGGGGCGGTTCTAGTTGGCTTAGCTCGTTCTACAACTCTGGTGATGGTAAAGTTGGGCAAGAAACTTAAAACTATTATAGGTAATTTTAACCAATTTTAGCCTATTAAAGCCCCCCCACCGGGGTAGGGCATTGGAACGGAATCAGTGCTCCATCTGTGTTTATCTGTGGCTCAGATATTCCAGCCCAGCCAAGTCAAGGTAAGTCCAGCCATTCTGGAGAAAAAAATTATTTTTTCCCTGCCTCGCTTCCATTCAATAGTTGCAGTGGTTTTGCCATTAACGATAATGTTAAGCCTTAAGTCCTTGTCCATCAACGATGTTAAGCCTTTGGGTCATTTTGTTAAGGATAGTGTTAAGGGTTAAGTGCTTGGGAATCAACAATGTTAAGGATGTTAAGCCTTTCCCGCGATACATACATTTCACTCAAACCGTAGCCATGAATTTCAGATAGCTCTATACCCCCATCTTCGACACCATTCCCACATGACACACCAACGCTGGCTGCGCATCATCCCGGTCGCGCTGGTCATGTACACGATCTCTTACGTGGATCGCACGAACGTGTCGCTGGCGCTCGATCCCAAAATTTCTTCCATGATGCACGACCTGCTCATGGACGACCGCATGAAAGGCCAGGCGGCGGGCATTTTTTTCCTCGGTTACGTCATGCTGCAAATGGCCGGTGGTTATCTGGCCGGAAAATGGAGCGCCAAAAAACTCGTCAGCGTGTGCCTGGTTTTTTGGGGCATCTGCGCCGTGGCCTGTGGCCTGGCCAAAACCTTCTTCCATTTTGAAATCGCCCGGTTCTTCCTGGGCGTCTCGGAAAGCTGCGTTTTCCCCGCCACCCTCGTCCTGCTCGCGCATTGGTTTCCCAGCGCCGAACGCGCGCGGGCGAGCGCATTCTGGAACCTCTGCCAGCCGCTGGCCGTCGCCCTGTCCGCGCCCTTCACCGGCTGGCTGCTCGGTGCGTACGGCTGGCAAACCATGCTGATTTTGGAAGGCGCGCT
>Ga0181537_10002533_pt1 | contig 16043 bp, 9 predicted proteins | sample PEATcosm2014_Bin_39_FD_119765 | JGI IMG/M metagenome (GOLD analysis project Ga0181537, IMG submission 119765) | Peatland microbial communities from MTU Mesocosm Facility, Houghton, MI, USA - PEATcosm2014_Bin23_10_metaG | ecosystem: Environmental > Terrestrial > Soil > Wetlands > Peat | place... | reverse complement strand
CACCGGCAGGCAATGCATCAGGCGGCAATCCGCGCGCGCCGGCGCGAACCACGACTCATCCAGGCACCAGTCGGCAAGCGCGCGCCGCGCTTGCGCATCCGCGGCTTCATTGCCGTAGTGTGCAGTGCTGGCCCACTCCTTCGCATACACCACATGCGCGCCATCGAACGCCGCGCGCCGGTCGCTGGTCGCCTGCACCGAGCCGCCTGAAGCCGCCGCGGCGCGCTGCGCCTTGTCGATGATGGCCGGCGGCAGCGCAAAGCCGTCGGGTGCCAGCACCACGACCTGCATGCCGCGCATCGCCGCCATGTGCACGGTGGAGGCGGGCACCGCGAGCGGCAGCCCGCGCGGATGCCAGGCCCAGCTCAGCACGAACTTGCCGTGCCGCGGGATGTTGAGCTCGTCGAGCGTCTTCCAGTCGGCCAGCGACTGGCACGGATGATTGATTGCCGATTCCAGATTGATCAGCGGCTTGTCGACCAGGCTCGCCATGGCGTTGAACTTGCGCTCGCCGAGGTCGGTCGCCAGGTCCTTGCCGTCGGCAAACGAGCGGATGCCAAGCGCATCGCAATAGGAGGCCAGTACCGGCACTCCTTCCCGCACGTGCTCGGCCGCAGCGCCGTTCATCACCACGCCGTCGCGGGTTTCGATCTGCCAGGTGCCGCTGCCCGGCGTGATCACGAACGAGGCGCCGCCCAGGCGCGCCATGCCGCTCTGAAATGACGCCAGCGTGCGCAGCGACGGGTTCATGAACAGCAGCCCCAATACCTTGCCGGCCAGCGCCTGCGGCTCGGGCTGCGACTCGAGCCGCAGCGCCAGCTGCAGCAACGAGTGCACCTGCTGGTGGGAGAAATCGGCCAGGTCGATGAAGCGGCGCATCAGTAAGGCTTCGATGAATGTTCGATCAGCGTTCTAGGCGCCGATGTCGAGCAGCGCGTCGCGCAGCAGGTCGACGTGCTCGGCCTGCAGCACGTACGGCGGCAGCAGCCGCAGGATGTTCGGATCGGCGCTGGTGCCGGCGAGTATGTCGCGTTCGAGCAGCGCGGCGTGGATCGCCTTGGCAGCCCCCCTGGTGCGCAGTCCAACCAGCAGCCCCGCGCCCTGATGACCCACCACCGGTCCGACCAGGCAGCGCTCGCGGATCAGTGCTCCGATCCGGCGCACGTGCTCGAGCAGGTGCTCGGACTCGATGGCCTCGATCACCGCCTCGATCACGGCGCAGGCCATCGGTCCGCCGCCAAAGGTGGTCCCCAGTGCATCGAGCTTCACCGCCGCGCTGACGCGCGGCGACATCAGCAGCGCGGCGCACGGAAAGCCGGCACCGAGCGCCTTGGCGGTGGTGATCATGTCCGGCTGCACGCCGTACATTTTGGCGGCGAACGATTCACCGACGCGGCCCATGCCGCATTGCACCTCATCGAAGATCAGCAGCGCGCCGACCGCATCGCAACGCGCCCGCAGCGCCTGAAGAAACGGCGCGCCCAGATCGAATGCGCCGCCCACGCCCTGTACCGGCTCGACGATCACCGCCGCGGTACGCTCGGTCACGTGCGCGGCAATCGCGGCCTGGTCGCGGCGCGCAATGAAGCTGACATCGAACGGCGTACGCGGGAATCCATACCACTTCGCCGCCGCACCCCAGGTGACGGCACCGGCGGCGGCGGTGCGGCCGTGGAAGCCGTGCTCGATCGCCGCCACGTGCGAGCGCTGCGTGATCGTGAATGCCATCTTGAGAGCGTTTTCGTTCGCCTCGGCGCCGCTGTTGACGAAGAACACGCTGTCGAAATCCAGGCCGGAGAAGCGGATCAGCCGCTCGGCTGCGCGCAGCCGCACGTCCATCGGTACCGCGTTGCTCTGAAAGCTCAACGAGCGCGCCTGCTCGGTCAGCGCGCGGGTCCAGACCGGATGCCCGTAGCCCAGCGCGGCGACCGCGTGGCCGCCGTACAGATCGAGCACGCGGCGGCCGTCGGCGGTCGTCAGCCACACGCCCGCGGCGCTCACCACCGGTAGGGGATACTGCGCGAATACCGGCGCCAGGAAATCGCGCAGGACTGACGGCGCGGCTGACGGCACCTTCCCGGATGATGACGTAGGCAGCGCGCTCATATGGACTCCTTGATGAGACATCGTGTCCAGGGAGAATTTTTCATAACGAAAAATTCTCCCTGAACGCGATGTCTCGTAAATGGCGTTCGCATGATCGCGCGGCCTGCCTCATGTCCAGCCTGCTGCCGGAGCCGTCAGTCCTGCGGTTTCCGGGAGCCCGTAGAGGCGATTCATCCACTGCACCGCGCCTCCGGCCGCCCCCTTGTTGAGATTGTCGATCGCGCACATCACGGCCACGGTGCGGCCATCGCTGACGGCGGACAGGCGCGCATAGTTGCTGCCCGCGACTTCCTTGACGCGCGGCGGGGCATCGCCGATGTGCACGAACGGGGCGCCGACGTAGTACTCGCGCAGCGCGCCGGTGATCTGGGCGCTGTCGCGCGGGGTGCGCAGCGTCGCCTGCACCGTGGCATGAATGCCGCGCGCGAACGGACCGGAATGCGGCACGAAGGCGAGCTGCGCCTCGATGCCGGTGGCGGCGAGCGCGCAGCTGACGATCTCCGGTGCGTGGCGGTGGGCCAGCGCGCTGTACGCGTAGAGATCGCTGTGGCGCATCGGGTGGTGGGTGCCGTCGCTGGGCTTGCGGCCCGAGCCGGTGCTGCCGGTGACCGCGGACACGAACAGCTCGGGCGTGGCCAGGCCCATCGCCAGCAGCGGCACGCAGGCCAGCAGCGTCGCGGTGGCAAAGCAGCCCGGATGCGCGACGTGCGGGGTCATCAGCTCGCGCAGATGTTCCGGCACCGCGCAGGTGAATGCGTGCAGCCGTGCGGGGGCGCCGTGGCCGTGCTTGTACACCGCCTCGTAGGCTTCGGCGCTGCGAAAGCGAAAGTCCGCCGAGATGTCCACCACATGCGGTGCCCGGCCGGCAGCCTCGGATTTGATCAGCAGCGTATCGATCAGGGTAGCCGCAGCGCCGTGCGGTGCCGCTGAAAAGATGGCGGCCGACTGCTCACGCTCGATGATGGCCTCGATCTGGCGCTGCGATTTGAAGGTCTCATTGGCACATGCGCTCGCCAGGTGACCGAAGGCGGCCGCGACCGGCTCGCCCGGGCGGCTGTCGGACATGATGCCGGCGAGGGTGAAATTCGGGTGGCCGGCGATCAGGCGCAACAGCTCGCCGGCGACATAGCCGGTACCGCCCAGCACCACGGCGGGGATCGAGCGCTCGGGTTCGCGGCTGCGGCGCATCAGTCGACCGCGCCGGCGGCCTGGCGCGCCTGGGCCGCAATGCCAATCGCGTCGATGACGTGATCGCCCAGCGCCGCGGCATCGGACAGCGCGTTGAAGGCGGCGACGTTCATCTGCTGCTGGATGATCTCGATGCCGACCTGGTTGTCGGTCGAGGGACCGGTGACCACGCAGGGCTCGACCCCGAAGCGCTCACGCAGCAGTTTCACGCCGCCCCAGGCGGCGACCGGGTCGTTGGCCGACAGCACCACGCCGGTGAGCGCGCGGCGGATATCGGCGCACTCGAGGATCGCATCGACCCCATAGGTGCCGAGCAAGCCGTCGCCGAGCTCGAACACGATCGCATCGGGCTTGCCGGCGGCAAGCTCGGTCAGCATGGTGCGCGTGAGTGCCGGTCCGGTGCGCGCGGTGGTGGTGACGACGCCCAGGTCGGTGAAGATCATGGTGCGGCGGGCGCCGGCGTCCTCGAACGCGAGGATGTCACGCCGCAGCGATACGCCGGTGGCCTTGAAGGCATCGACCGTCAGGCCCCGGTGGCGCATGCGGCCGACGATGGCGGCGGCGGCGGCGGTCTTGCCGGCCTCCATGCAGGTGCCGGCCAGTGCCACTACCGCCACGCCGCGGGTGTCGAGCGCGGCATTGAAGTCGAGTGCCTTGTAGCCGACGCGCGCCGGCACGCCGATGCGCTCGCCCAGGTACGGGAACTGCAGCACCACGCCCAGCACGCGCGCATCGAACGGCTTGCCCTTGTCGGGATTGGCGGAATCGCAGATACCCATGACGCCGCCGATGTTGAGCATCTGGATGATGTCGCCCGGCGCAATGCTCTTCGGCACGTGACCGGAATAGCCGAACAGCGCGCGCCGCGGGCCGAGCGCGCCGACCACGATGTCGCCTTTGACTACTTTCGCCATGCGACCGCTGGTGAGTTCCAGCGTGTTGTAGGTGGACTTGTTGTTCAGGATCTCGGCCACGATCACGACGCCTTCCTCGGCCGGGATGTCGTTCGACAGGCGCAGCTCCGGGCCCAGGGCACAGGCCTGGGTGACCGAGGCGATCTTGTCGACGATGACGGTTTTCACGGCGCTGCCTCGCCGGCGCGGCGATAGAACATGCCGGGCAATGCGGCGATCTTGGAGAAGCCGAGCGCATCGGTGGCGGTCCATTCACCGGCGGCCTCGCCGTACACGCCCTTGGAGGCGGCCATCAGCGAATAGCGCGAGTCCACGCCCTCGATGAACAGCGCGCCGGGGCGCAGCATCAGGTGCACCTCGCCGCTCACGCGCTGCTGCGCGGACAGCAGCAGCGCCTCGATGTCGCGGCACACCGGATCGAGCAGCTGGCCCTCGTGCACCAGGTCGCCGTACGGGGCCGCCACCGATTCCTTGATGCGCTGCTGGCGCGCGGTCAGCACCAGTTTTTCCAGCTCGCGGTGCGCGGTCAGCAGGGTGTCGGCCGCGGGTGCTTCGAACGCCACGCGTCCCTTGGTGCCGATGATGGTGTCGCCCAGATGTATTCCTCTGCCGATACCGAATGGGGCGGTCAGCGCCTCGAGCTGTTCGATCAGCGCTACCGGTGCCAGCTCGGTGCCGTCGAGGGCGGTCGGCCGGCCGCGCTCGAAGCGGATGCTATGGCGCTCCGGGGCGCGCGGCTTGCTGAACGCCTCGCGTGTCAGCACCCAGGCGTCGTCGGGAATGCTGCCGCAAGACGTCAGCGTCTGCCGGCCGCCGATGGTCACGCCCCACAGGCCGCGATTGATCGAGTAGGCCGCGCCTGATGGCGGCACCGGCAGGCTGCGCTGCTGCAGGTACTCGAGCTCCTCGCTGCGCTTGAAGGCGCGGTCGCGCACCGGCGCCAGCACGGTGAGTTCCGGCGCCAGCGTGCGCAGCGCGACCTCGAAGCGCACCTGGTCGTTGCCGGCCGCGGTGCAGCCGTGCGCGATGGTGTTGCTGCCGAGCTTGCGCGCCATGCGGGCGATGGTCTGCGCCTGCATCACGCGCTCGGCCCCGACGCACAGCGGATACAGCTGGCCGCGGCGCACGTTGCCCATGATCAGGAACTGCAGCACCTGCTCGAAGTAGTCGGCGCGCGCATCGACCTGGTGGTGCTCGACGGCGCCGAGGCTGGCTGCGCGCTCGGCCAGCAACTTTGCGGCCGCGGCATCGATGCCGCCGGTATCCACGGTCACGGTGATGATCGGGCGCTGGTAGTTCTCGGCCACCCACGGGACCAGGAACGAGGTGTCCAGGCCGCCGGAATAGGCGAGCACGATGGGCTTGGCGCCCGTCTGGGGAGTGGGGGTCATGGGGTTCTCAGCTGCGAAACAGGGTGTTGAGTCTTTGGATCAGCCGCCGCTGCGCGCGGCCATCGGAGGTGGCGATGAAGATGGTGTCGTCGCCGGAAATGGTGCCGACGACCTCCGGCCACTCGGCTTTGTCCACCGCGACCGCGACGCTGGGCGCGGCGCCGATGCTGGTCCTGATCACCGTGATCGAGGATCCGGCCGGGCGGATCGCGCGCACGAACGGCGCCAGTGCGCCGAAATCACCATTGGCGCGCGACACCTCGTCCGGCGGCACCAGGTAGCGGCCGCTGGCCTTGAGCACGCCGAGCTCGCGCAGGTCGCGGCTCACCGAGGACTGCGTGACATCGAAGCCGTCGCGCCGCAGCAGCTGCGCCAGGTCGCTCTGCCGGTGCACGATGCCGCCGCGCAGGATGCGCAGGATGGCGTTGCGGCGTTCGAACTGGTGGCGGTCGTTCAGCATGGATGTCTGTGCATAAATTATCGAAATTATGCATAAACATGCACAGGCTGGCAAGTGCGCGGGTCGCAGCGCCGCCCCGCCGGTCGCGCGACCGGGCAGCGCTGCGCCGCGGCCGGCTGACCGGTGCGCCAGATCCGGCGCGCTGCAGGCCCAGCGCGCGCCGCGCGCAGCAGTTGCGCAGATTCGCACTACCGGGGGCGCAGCGCTTGCGTTACATTCTCTACATACAGGCGCGATAGCATCTCTGACGCGCAAAAAAAGGGGATTGTCATGGCACAGGGCAGCATTCACGGCAAATTCGTCTGGCAGGAACTGACCACCGAGGATCCGACCAGCGCGGTAGCGTTCTATTCCAAGGTGGTCGGCTGGCACGCGCATCCCAACGCATCGCATCCGGCCTATACCGAATTCGGCATCGGCAGCAGCCATACCGCCGGCATGATGGCGCTGAGCCACGATTTGCGCGCCGCCGGGGTGCGCTCCCACTGGCTGCCATACATCGGTGCGACGGATGTCGACAGCACCGTCGCCGCGGCCGAGCAGGCCGGCGGCAAGGTGGTGAAAGCGGCCGAGGACCTCGAGCATGTCGGCCGGTTTGCGGTCCTGACCGACCCGCAGGGCGGGGTGTTCGCGGTGTTCAAGCCCGCCGGCAGCGGCGGTGGCGGGGGTGCTCCGGCGTCAGGGGCGGTAGCGCACGGCGCATTCGCGTGGCTGGAGCTGGCCACCAGCGATTACGAGGCCGCGTTCGGGTTCTACAGCAAGCTGTTCGGCTGGCAGGTGATCCAGCGCATGGACATGGGTCCGCAGGGCGTCTATCTGATCTTCGGCTCCGACGGCGTGCAGCGCGGCGGCATCTACAAGATGCACCAGGAGCGCTCGTCGAAGCCGTACTGGCTGCCGTATGCGGAGGTGCCCAGTGCCGATGCGGCGGGCGCCGCGGCGACCGCGGCGGGCGGGCGCATCGTGGTCGGGCCGATGGATGTGCCGGGCGGCCGCATGGTGCAGCTGATCGATCCGAGCGGCGCGATATTCGCAGTGCATTCGGCCAAGGCGGCGCCAGCGCCGAGCAAGCCGTCCCAGCCGGCGGCCGCCCCGAAGCCAGCGGCCGCACCCAAGCCTGCCAGCGCGCCGCCGGCAGCTCCCAAGCCGGCCGCCGCGTCGCCCACGGCCGTACCGGCCGCCAAGGTGGCAGCGCCGGCCGCGGCGGCGCCGAAGCCGGCCGCAGCCGCTTCCAAGCCGGTCGCGGCTGCTCCGAAAAAGGCCGCGGCCAAGAAGGCCCCCGCCAAGAAGGCTCCGGCCAAGAAGAAGCCGGCCACGAAAAAGGCGGCCGCAAAGAAAAAGCCTGCGGCGAAGAAGAAAGCCGCGGCAAGGAAGAAGAAGAAGGCCCCGGCGCGCAAGAGTGCGGCCCGATCGGCGAAGAAAAGCGCAAGCAAATCAGCCAGGAAGTCGCCGCAGAAGGCACCCAGGAAGGCCGCCGGCAAAAAGAAATCGGCCAAGGCGCGGCGCAAGAAGTAGCGCCGCCGCCAGCGCTACTTTTCGATGGTAAAGACCAGGTCGGCACTGCGCTGGGTGCCGGCCTCGGTCTTGATGGTCCAGTGGTCGCCGATGGTGTAGCGCATCTTGACGGTGTTGATCGCCTCCACCAGCCCGACGCCGTAGCTGACGTACAGCCGTGGCGACAGATAGCGGCCCAGCACCAGCGAGGTCTCGTTGGTCATGTCCTGCTCGACGCCGGCCTCGATATCGAAGCGGCCGCCGATCTGCTGCGCCAGGATGGCGCCGCCCTGCATCAGCGCGTCCGACCGGCCGGCATTGGCGCGCGCCGCCGGATCGTTGGCATTCTGCAGGCTCTCGAGCGAGCCGCCGGCCAGCAGCAGCGACACGATCTGCGACTGCGCCACCTCCGGATCGGAAAAGAACGTCATGCGCGGGGTGCGCAGCGTGCCGCGCACGTTGACCCCGGCGGTGATGTCGGGAAATTTCTTGACGGCCCGCAGATCCAGGCCCGGATCGCTGATAAAGCCATTGCTGAACAGCAGCCGCCCGCGCTCGATATCGAGGTTGCGGCCGTAGGCGAGGTACTTGCCTTCCTCGACCTTGAGCTCGCCGCTGCCGCGATTGATGCCGGTATCGTCGGAAGTGACGGTGATGCTGCCGGACAGCCGGCCCGACAGGCCCTGGGTGTTGATGGTCACGCGCTCGCCCAGCACCAGCGTGATGTCGCTGAATACCCTGATCTGCTCATCGGCCGGGATGATCGCGGCGCTGACGATGGTCTCATCGCCCGAAGGCAGTACCGCCCTGGCAAGATTCGCGGGCTCGATGCGCGCGTACGGCAGCGTGACCGCACCCTTCAGATCGATGCGCCGGCCCGCCATGTGCAGCGACACGTCGGGCGAGGCATCGACGCGCGCCTCCGGAATGTTGAGCACCCGCAGGTCCGAACCCACCAGGTGCAGGTCGCCGTACGGCAGCCCATGCTGCCAGCGCAGGTCGCCGCTGACGCTGGCATGACCGTCGGGGCCGGCAAGCGCCGCGCCCTCGATCGTCAGCGTATCGTCGGCCAGCCGGGCGCTGAAGTTCATCTCGCGCAGCGACAGGTTGATCTGGTAGGCGTCGAGCTGGCCGTTCGCGACCTCGAGCGCGCCCGCCAGTCGCGGCGCGTCCACCGAACCTGACAGCGTCAGCTGGGCGGTCAGGCGCCCGCTGGCGCGATCGATCGGCGAGACATAGGCCGTGACGAATCCGAGCGCCCGGGTATCCAGCTGCAGCTCGCCGGTCAGCGGCCACTCATGCCAGTCCTTCCCCTCACCGCCGGCATGGAGGCTGCCGGTCATGCGGCCGGCGTCCCCGGCATCGAGCGCCAGCTCGCCGGTCAGCTCGCGCTCGCTGATCTGCCCGGTCACGGTCCCGTTGCCAAGGTCGAGTGTTTCAATGCGCCCGTTGACGAAATGGCGGTGCAGGGCCGCATTGGCGAGCCTGGCATTGAGGCTGCCGCGCCAGGGTTCACCGGCCGTGCCGGCAGCGTCCACCGCGATGCTGAGCGTGCCGTCATAGTCGGTGCCCGGCGTCATGCCCGCGGTCATCGCTCGCATCGGCAGGTCGGTGGCGCGCAGCGCCAGGGTGCGCAGCTGAGCATCCATGCTCATCGATGCGCACAGGCGCGCGTGTTCGTCGTGCACGCAGGATTGATCCAGGTGCAGGCGTTCGGCGGACAGCAGCAGTTGTGATGGCGCCTCGAGGCTCATGTGCAGCCTTGCCTGGTTGCCGAGCTCGGCGCTGGTGATATGGGCCAGCCACTGGCCGGCCGTGTAATGCGCGCCGCCGCGCACCGCGAGCGTCAACCCTTCCGCGCGCGCATCGATCGCCAGGCGGTGCTCGGCGCTGGCCCCATCGAGGCGCAGCGTCAGCTCATCGAGCCGGTGCTCGGCCAGCGTCAGGCCGGTCAGCTGCACCGATGAGTCGACGCGGCCGGAGCCATGCGGATCGAACGCGACGCTGGCGTCGAGCGCATCGAGCCGCATCCCGGCCCAGTCGAGGTTGCGCCCCTGCGCGGTGCCGACCAGGGTCGGATCGTGCAGGTCGCCGTGCACGCTGCCGCGGGCGGTGAGCCGGCCGCGAGCGCCGGCCTGGAACAAGCCCAGGTCGGCGGCATCGAGTGCGAAGTTCAGGTCCAGGCTTGATCCGGCGCGCCCGTCCAGATCAATGCGCGTCGCGCCGAGCTGCAGCCGCACATCATCGAACTGCCAGTCGGCGCCATGGCGGCTGAGCCTTCCGTGACCGGATGCGCGCTGGCCGCGCAGCACGCCGGACAGGTCGGTGATGCTGGCCGAAAGGTCAGCCTGGCTGTTGTAGCCGCGGCCGGCGGCGTTGAGCGCGAAATCCAGTCGCCCTGGAATGCCCGGGCGCAGCTGCGCGACATCCAGGTCGAGGATGCGGCCGGCCACGCGCCAGCTCGGCGCCGGTGACCAGCGCAGTTCGCCGGACAGCTGCGAGTGCGCGCCCCAGGCGCCGATCGCGGCGCTTTCGGCGGCAAACGCGCCAGGCGCGAAGCGCCCGTGCACGCCGACCTGCAGCGCCGGCAGCGTGCCGGCGCGCAATTCGCCCTGGGCCGCGAGCGCGTACGGACGCAGGCCGGACAGCGTGTAACTGCCGCGCTCGCTGTGGATGGGCGCCTCGGTGGCCGCCAGTGGCCAGCGAAATCCGGTCCATTCCCCGTGCAGGTCCAGCCGCGGCCCACCGGCGGCGATGGTCACCGAGCCCTGGGCGTCGGCGATCGCGCCCGAGGCGGCGTGCCGCAGACGTAGCCGCGATACCGTCAGCACCCGCGCGGCATAGCGGCCGCTGAAATCCGCGTCGAGCGCGCCGGCGGCCAGGCCCGGCGGCGTCACCGTGCCCTGGGCCTGAAAGCCGCTGGAGTCGCCCTCGAGCGCCAGCGTGGCGGTGATGACACCCAGCGCATTGCCGGCGTTCCAGGCCGAAAGCTCGAAGCGTCGCACCTGCGACTGGCCGCGCCAGCGCCAATGCCCGGTCAGATCCGTGAGGGCGCCATGAAAGTCGGCGGCCAGCGGTTCGCTGATGTCGGCATCGAGCGCCAGGCGCGCCAGATTGCCGTCGATATGCGCGTTCACCGTCCAGGCCGGTTGCCCGGGCACCTGGGCATCGAAGTGCAGCGCGCCGGTGAGGCCGATCGGCTGTGCGGCCCGGACCATGCCGCTGGTACGCGCGTGCACGCCGTTGTAGTCGAAGGTTGCCGCCAGCAGCCGCACATAGGCCGGATACACGGTGCCGGCGGCGCTGAGCGCGTCGCCCTCGTACTGTGCGCCGTTGATCGTGATCAGCTGCCAGTGCGCCGCCGCGACGTTCCCGGCATCGATGTGCATCAGCGGCGGCAGGAAGTGCGGCTTCCACTCCCCGAGCTCCCCGACGCGCGGCAGTGCGTGCACCAGCAGCCTGGCGGCGTGCAGCTGCGGCACGCGGATGGTGCGCCAGGCGAGCGGCAGGATCGCAAGCCTGCCACTGGCATCGTCCACCTCGATGTGCACGCGGCGGTGGTCCAGCACCAGCGAATCCACATGCAGGCCGTGCGCCAGCGTGCCGCTGACGCCGCGCAGCTGGATGTCGACCCAGCCGACGCGGCCGTTCAGGTGCGAGGCCAGCACCGTGAGGCCGCTCTCGGTGTAGGCCAGGTAATAGAGTGCCGCCAGCGGCAGTGCCAGCAGCAGCACTGGAATCCAGCACAGATGAATCAGGCGCCGCATGCCTCACAGTTTAGGGGATATGTTCAGGTGCAGGCGCGGTCCGGGCAGGTGCGGGTAGCCGGGCGCGCGCAGCGCCTGGGCGATATCCACCCCCACCGTCACCACCGGCAGGCGCAGCCGACCGCCCAGCCCGACCGAGTAGGCCAGCGGGTCGCTGAAGCGGTCCATCGCATTGCCGCCGTCGAAGAACGCCGCAATGCCGAAATTGCGCGGCAGGTCGCGCTCGATCTCCACGGTCGCGGTCAAGAGGTCGCGGCCGCCGACCTTGGCCGCCGGCTGCGGGATCAGCTGCCCGGTCGCGGGATCCTTCACCGGCGGCGGGATGCTGATCGGCGACAGGTCGTCGTAGGCGAAGCCGCGCACGCTGCGGTCACCACCGGCGAAGAAGCGGTACTGGCCGGGCAGGTTCTCGATGTTGCTGACGGTCGAGGCGCCTACTTCTGAGCGCAGCAGCAGGTGCCAGCGCGGGTTCAGATCGATGACACGCTCGCCCTGCAGGTCCAGCCGCAGGAAATTCTCGCGCGCTCCCAGCGTGGTGCTGGAGCCCTGGAGCTGCGCGTACAGGCCGCGGCTGAACAGCGCCTCGCCCAGGTAGCCTTCCGGGATCGAGGCGAACACGATGCTCGGGATGATCAGGTTATCGACCCGCCGGGCCTCGATCGGATCGGTGGTGATGGTGTGGGCGAAGCTGGCGGACAGCACCCGCTGCCAGTTGCCCATGATCTGCGTGACGCTGGGGGCGAACGCGATCTGCGAGGCGGTGACGTCATCGCCGTAGTTGGCCTGCTGGCCCAGCAGGTCGAGCGACATCTTCTCCAGCGCCGGGTCGCCGAACGGGATGTCGTAGCGGGCGTCAAACAGCTGTTCGATCTGCGACAGCTCCATCTGCACCCGGAAGCGATGGCCGTACTGATTAACTCGCGGCACGGTCCAGGCAACCGTGCCGCGAAATCCGGTGTCGGTGCCGTAGCCGGCGCCGAACGAGTAGCCGCGCCGGGCGTTGCTGGCGTGGATCGAGATCGGCACCGTGTGGGTCACCGGGTCGCGATCGCCGGCCTGCACCTCCACGGTCGAGTAGTACTGGCTGTCATCCAGTGCAAACTGCGTGCGCAGCAGCGCCAGCGCACTGTAGGGTTCGCCTTCGCGGTAGCGCAGGAAACGGCGCACCTGGCTGTCGCGCACCGCGTTCTGCTCGATGGTGGTGGCGCCGAAGTAATAGCGCGCGCCGCTGTCGAGTTCGAGAAAAATGCTGGCGCGATGGGCATCGGGATCGACCTGCATTTCGCTGCGCAGCATGCGCGCATCGAGGTAACCGTAGGTCGCCGCGGCGCGCGACAGCGCACTCTTGTACTGCTCGTAGGTCGCATGATTGAGCGTGTCGCCGGTGTGCAGCGGCGGCGCTTCGGTGAGCTGCTTGAACACCGCATCCTCGGCGCCGGGACCCGTGACGCGGATGCTGACCCGGTCGATCAGCACCGGCTCGCCGGGTGCGACCGTGATCTTCACGTGCCAGTGCCGGTCGCGGTCGGGACCTGCGATGCTGGCGTTGATGACCGGCTGGTAGTAGCCGTAGGGGCGCATCGCCGAGCGCACTTCATCGTCCACGCGCCTGAACAGGCGCTGCACCGCGTCGGGCTCGATGCGGTCGCGGTCCTTGTAGCGCTCCAGGCTCAGCAGCGCGAGCACATTGCGCCGCACGTCGCCATCCACCCCCTCCAGCTCGATGCGGATGTCGGCCATCGCCGGCCGCAGGCCTGACAGCAGCACAGCGAGCAGGAGCCACGCCGCGGCAGGGCAGCGCCGGTGTACGAGAAAGGGCATGCGTGCTCAGTAACCTGTCGTGCGATGGATGCGGGTCTGCCGCTTGGGATTATTTCTGGCCTGATGCTTCGGGGCTGTGCTCCTGAATCCAGGCTTCGATCAGGCGCCGCGCGATGGTATACGGCGGCGGCAGCAGCGCCTCGTCGGCATCGCGCAGCTGATCGAGATCGAACCAGCGCGCATCCTCGAGCTCGCCGTCGAGCTGCACCGGCACTTCGCGCGCGTCGGCATGGAAACCGAGCATCAGCGAGGCCGGGAACGGCCACGGCTGTGAGGCGAAATAGCGCATCCCGGTGACCTGCACGCCGGTTTCCTCCGCCACCTCGCGCGCCACCGCACCCTCCAGGCTCTCACCGGCCTCGACGAATCCGGCCAGCGCCGAGTAGCGGCCCGGCGCCCAGCTGTGCTGGCGGCCGAGCAATGCGCGCCGGGCGTCGCTCACCAGCACGATCACGGCCGGATCGATGCGCGGAAAAAAATCGGTGCCGCAGCGGGTGCAGGCGAGCACGTGGCCGGCACTGCGCGCGGCGGTCGGCGCGCCGCACAGGCCGCAATGCCGCTGGCGCGAGCGCCACACCACCAGTGCCCGGGCATAGATCAGGAGCTGCGCCTGATCCTCGGGAAGATCGGCCAGCACAGAGCGCAGCTCCTCGAAACTTGCACCCGGCACGGTTAGCGCGCCTTCGGGCGCCAGATCCAGCAGCACGCAGCGCTGGCCGTGAAACCAGCCCAGCAGCACCAGCTGCAATGGGTCTGCGCCTGCAATCAATGCGTTGGCCGCGCCGACAAAGGCAATGCGCGTGTCCGGCTCGCGCCGCACCAGTTGGGTGGTGCCGCGGGAGATTAAAAACCGCGTGTCCGGGTCGGACAGTGCCGCTTGTACCCAGTCCGGTTCCAGCCGCGCCTCGGCGCGCCGATCCAGGGCGGCTGCTGCGGAATGGTGGAGCGGCGACGCTGTCATTGGGCGTCAGTCTTGCAGACCGCGTGGCGCACCGGCAACCACGGCGCGCGCAGCGAGCAGCGGTAAGCGGTGTCCGGTGTGCTGCGGTGATGTGTTCAGCTTGCACGGGATCAACAGTGCATCCGGACGCCGATGCCTTAGTTAAGTTAGCAGGAGGGACTTAGGGCGTGTGGCAGCAGGCTGTCATCGCATGGCCCGTCCTGGCCGCCGCCGGCTATGTGGCATGGAGCTTCATGTCGATGGGAATGCGCCAGCGATTGCTGGTCGCAACTGCCCGGCCGCTTCAGATCTGACGCCGGCGCAACACCGGCATATCTCCCGTTAGTCGTCCCAAGTGCGTGGGACGCTTCTGTCGGGAAAGCGCAACACTGACGCTTCGGTGAGTTTTCGGCCGTACAAATACCGCGACTGCAAAAAGTTCCCTGGCAGCGACAACTTTCCAAAAAAAGTATGTTAATTTCCAATTGCACAGCGATTGCGATGCGATGACACGCGCACCTTCGGCGTAGAGCGGACCGACGACACTGTCTCGTCGTCGGTACCGGGAGCGGAGGGACGCGAGCGTCGATAATCTACAACATGGGAGAGAAACAACTATGGGTACTAACGTACCGGGAGTTCCTTTTTCCTGGCGCAAGGCATCCGGTTTTCTAGTTGCGCCACTGATGATTGGACTGCTGCCGGCCCTGGCCACTGCGGCGGATACCCCCTCCACGACAGACGATTCAAATGGCACGCTACAGGAAATAGTTGTCACCGGCTCCCTGATTCCTCAATCCAAAGTCGAGCTCGCTACGCCTGTCAGCGTCATCACCAGTCAAGACATCCAGGCCAAGGGCTTTGCCGACATCGCCGAGGCGCTTCAGCGCTCCGTGTTTGCCACCGGCCCCACTGAAGGCGGTCAGTACACCGGAGGCTTTACGGCCGCTGCCAAGACGTTCAGTTTCTTTGGGCTCAATCCCAGCTACACGAAATTTCTGATCGATGGCCGGCCCATTTCCGACTATCCCGCGCTATATAACGGCACCGACACCATCGTCAGTGTCACTGGTATCCCAACGGCGCTCGTTGACCACATCGATACGCTTCCGGGTGCCCAGTCCACGATTTACGGGTCCGATGCCATCGCCGGCGTCGTGAACGTCATCATGAAGAAGAACTTCGACGGTCCGATCGTCGATGCACGTTATGGATGGACGGCGGACGGTGGTGGCAACGATCGCCGGATATCGCTGGGTGACGGGTTTACGCTGGGCAACTTCAATATGGTGGTGGGTGGCCAATACGAGAACCTTTCACCGATCTGGGGCTATCAGCGCCCTCTGACGAATCAATTCTATACTCAGGGTTCTACGCCCCAGACCGCCGAGCGCGACTATCTGATCATCGACGAGTCCGCAGGCGCTTACCTCTTCGAAGACCCCGCCAACTGCGCGAACGTCACGGCGGGGTTCGGTGGCACGGAAGCGCTGCGGAACAGAGCCAACCGAGGAGAATACTGCGGTACCGAACGGACCGGTTTCTACACCATCCAGAACGCTGATGAGCAGAGCCAGGGATACCTCCATGCCAGCTATGACATCAATGATCACGCGCAGGTGTTCGTCGAAACTCTGCTCAACCATGACGTATCGAGATTCAACAACGGTCAGCTGTACTACGGGAGCGACCTCGACTCGAACAGTCCATACTACTTCTACGAGGATCCGACCCTCGCGCCGGGTGACTATCTCAACGTCCAGCACATCTTCTCGCCAGAGGAGTCCGGTGGCTTGGGAACCAATACGGATAAGGACACCAATAATTCCGTTCGCGGGACGTTCGGCGTTTCGGGCGAGCTCTGGGCGCCAAGCTGGAGATACGTGGCGGACTTCACGTACACCGTCAACAGGCTGACGGAATCGATCAAGACCCTGTCTGCGCCGCCGGTCGAGGCGTTCT
>Ga0181537_10002532_pt1 | contig 16044 bp, 14 predicted proteins | sample PEATcosm2014_Bin_39_FD_119765 | JGI IMG/M metagenome (GOLD analysis project Ga0181537, IMG submission 119765) | Peatland microbial communities from MTU Mesocosm Facility, Houghton, MI, USA - PEATcosm2014_Bin23_10_metaG | ecosystem: Environmental > Terrestrial > Soil > Wetlands > Peat | place... | reverse complement strand
TATTGTTGAGGCGGGCGAGCGTTGAGACCGGTATGCCATGCTGCCGGGCAATGCTGCTCAAAGTCTCGCCGGATCGGACCCGGTAGACGATTTGACGCTGCCGGCGCCCGAGATCGGACTGCGGACGATCGACGCGCGCGGCGGCCAAAAGTACCTTGTCCGGCAATTCGCCGCTGATCTCCGGGATTTTCAGCGAATCGCCGACACTGATCTTGCCGCCCTTGAGGTCGTTGACCTTGGAAATGACGGCGGCCGATGTCGCGTACTGCTTGGCGATCATCGCCAGTGTTTCGCGCTTCGTCACCTCGTGAATGCTGTAGCGCACACGATCGTCGGGCGACAGCGTGGTGAGGGCTGCCTCGAAGCCGTCGGCATTGTCGATCGGCACCAGCATCCGATGCGGACCGTCCGGGTCGGTGGCCCAGCGGTTATAGCCTGGGTTCAGCGCGACCAGTTCATCGTATGCGGTGCCGGCCAACCGGGCCGCGATTTTCAGATCGATCTGCGAACTGGTGTCGATCACCGCGAAATATGGCTCGTTCGGAATCACCGCGAATTCCAAGCCGTAGCGCTCCGGTTCGGCCATCAGCCGCTTCATGGCGAGCAGCTTCGGCACATAGGCGCGGGTCTCGGCGGGCAGTTTCAGGTGCCAGAAGTCCGTGGGTTTGCCATGGGCGCGGTTGTAATCCAATTCCCGCTGCACCGTGTTCTCGCCGACATTATATGCCGCGATTGCCAGCAGCCAGTCGCCGTCGAATTGATCGTGCAAAGCCTGTAGATAATCGAGGGCCGCGCGCGTCGACTCGATGACATCGCGCCGGCCGTCGTACCACCAATCCTGCTTGAGACCGAAACGGACGCCCGTACCCGGAATGAATTGCCACAACCCGGCGGCACGGCTGCCCGAATAGGCGAACGGCTCATAGGCGCTTTCCACCACCGGCAGAAGCGCGAATTCCAGGGGCATGCCGCGCGACTCCACTTCGGTGACGACGTGATAGAGGTAACGCTGGCCACGCTGGAATACGCGTTCGAGATAGTCCGGGTTGTGCTCGAACCAGGCGAGCTGCACGTCGATCGCGGGTTCTTGCACCTCGTCGAGGGCAAAGCCGGCACGCATGCGATCGAACAAATCGTCGTAGTCCTCGCCATTATGATGCTGCCATTCCCGCGGCATCGTGAGCGAGGGAGTCGCACCGGCCGCATCGCCGGCGTCGGGCGCCGTTATGGTCGAGTCAGCCGCCGTCGCGGCGGGCGGTGCCACGATGGCCTCGCGCGGCGGCGCTTTGGCCTGCTGGTGCGCGCAGGCGGCGAGCAGCAGCATCGCCGCGGCCATGGAACAAAGTCGAGTGGCGGGGGTGTTTGTCATGCGGCGCTAGCGAAACTGATCCTTCCAGGCGCGCAAAACGCCGAAGACTTCGGCTTCGCCCCTGAGGGTGATTCCGGCGTGAGCTGCGGCCGCGGCGGCGATCTTGGGGTCATCGCAGCGCAAAAATGGGTTCAATCGAGTCTCCAATTCCATGGTCGAGGGCAGTGTGGGCTGATCCAAAGCCCGCAGATTGAGAACCCGCCGCTGATAGTCGAGCGCGGCGCCGTTCCCCGGATCGACGGTGAGCGCGAAGCGCAGGTTGGCCGCCGTGTACTCATGACCGCAGTACATGCGGGTCTGCGGCGGCAAATTGCGCAATTTGGTCAACGATGCATTCATCTGCGTGGGCGTACCTTCGAACATGCGGCCGCAACCGGCGCTGAACAATGTGTCTCCGCAAAACAGCGCGCCGTGTCCCCAATACGCGATGTGGCTTACCGTATGCCCTGGCACCTGTAAAATCTCGAAGGAAAGTCCCATATCCGCCAATTCGCAGCGCTCGCCGTCGTGCACCGTGCGGGTACGCTCGGGAATTCGGTCATCCTCCGGCCCGATCACCGGCACCGCGCGCCGGCGCAGGAGCGCCGACACGCCGCCGATATGATCCGGATGATGGTGGGTCAGTAAAATGGCGGCTAAGCTTAGGCCGCTGCGCTGCAACTCAGCCATAACCGGGCTGGCGTCGCCCGGGTCGACCGCCACTACCTGGCCTGGCGCTCGCGGGGAGTCGATGAGCCAGATGTAGTTATCGGAGAATGCGCGCACCGGGCGCACGCTAAGATGCATGCTGTGAATGGACATTTTGCGGCGTATTTAACCTGTAACATTCGAACTTCGCTAGTTTTTTCATGAAGGAGCCGTGGTTGGAATCAGGGCGAGAAACTTCCGCGACCGATTGGTTCGACGGGCCGCTGGCGGCGCGCGTTCTGCGTGAAGAGGCGGCCTTGGCGCGGCTCGCCTTGGATGATGTGTTCGGTTTCGAACTGCTGCAGGTGGGTGCATGGGGGCCGGCCCGGCATTTACTCGACGGCGCGCGTACGCAGCATACGACCCTGGTCGCCCCTGACGCGAGCTCCGGCGTCACCTTGCGCGCGCCGCTCGATTCCTTGCCTTTCCGGTCCGATTCCATCGATGCGATATTTCTGCCGCATACGCTCGAGCTGGTCGACGATCCCTACGCGGTTTTGCGCGAGGCCGAACGGGTGCTGTGCGCGGAAGGCTGTTTGATGATTTGCGGGTTCAATCCCTTCAGTGGGTGGGGTGTGCGCCGTGCGTTCGCAAAATACGTCAGCCGCGCGCCGTTTCCACCGCTCACGCAGCGCATGCTGTCCGAACGCCGGCTGCGCGATTGGGTGGCATTGCTCGGCTTCGATGTCGACAGCGTCTATGGCTACCTCGGGCTCTTGCCTACGAAGGGGCGGGCGCCGCGCGGGGTCGATTTGCCGAAGGCCGCATGGCGGTCGGGTGCATATCTCCTCAAGGCGCGCAAGCGGGTGAAAACCTTGACGCTGGTGCGGCCGCGGCGGCGCGCCCGCCAGGTGGTGCTGGTGGCCGCGGCGGAACCTACCTCCAAGGTGGGTCCGTGACCCAGGTCGATATATTCACCGACGGCGCGTGCCGGGGTAATCCCGGACCCGGCGGGTGGGCGGCGCTGCTGGTGGCCGGGCGGGAGCGCAAGGAAGTTTCCGGTGCGGAAGCACAGACCACCAACAATCGAATGGAATTGATGGCGGCCATCGGCGGCCTGGGTGCGCTCAAGCGGCGCTGCTCGGTCAAGCTCTTCACCGACTCGAAGTATGTGCTGCAGGGGGTCACCGAATGGTTGCCGAATTGGAAGGCGCGCGGCTGGCGCACCGCGGCGCGCGCGCCCGTGAAAAATCAGGATTTATGGCAGCTGCTGGACGCCGCGGTTGCGGCGCAGGACATCGAATGGCATTGGGTGAAGGGTCATTCGGGGCACGAGGGCAATGAATATGTCGATCAACTCGCCAATGTCGCCATCGACCGCCTGTTGGCGGCACAGTAGTCTGTAAACACATGCGTCAAGTCGTACTCGATACGGAAACCACGGGCCTGGAAGTCGAGCAACAGCATCGGATCATCGAAATAGGCTGTGTTGAACTGATGCATCGGCGCCTGACCGGCCGAACCTACCATCAATATCTCAATCCGCAGCGGGAGATCGATGAGGGCGCGCAGGCAGTTCATGGCCTGACCCGCGAACGCCTGGCAAGGGAGCCGAGCTTCGCGGAGGTTCATGCGGAGTTTTTGGAGTTCATCCGCGACGCGGAACTCATCATTCACAACGCCCCATTCGACGTTGCTTTCTTGAATGCGGAACTGGCGCGCATCGAGTTCGCACACCGCGTCGGCGACCTGTGCCGGATTCTCGACACATTGGCGATGGCGCGCCAGATGCATCCCGGGCAGCGCAACAACCTCGATGCCTTGTGCAAGCGCTATTCGGTGGACAATTCGCATCGCGATTACCACGGCGCCTTGCTGGACGCCCGCATCCTCGCCGAGGTGTACCTCGCCATGACCGGCGGGCAGGCCTTGTTGTCGCTCAGCGCCGAATCGGAAACGGCGCGCAGCCGCGCCCGACAGGCCCCGGGGCGGCTCAACGCGGGCGTGCGCATCATCGTGGTCAGGCCGAGCGAGCAGGAGATGGCCGCCCATGAGCACGTGCTGGCCTTGCTCGACAGGGCTTCGGGCGGCAGGACGGTGTGGCGCAGAAGTGAATCTTCTCGAACGGGTGCGACATGACACAGATCAACTCTTCCCTCGCGGCCTGGGGCGCGGTTCAAGCACACGCCGGCGACATTGCCAACGCGCATCTGCGCGACCTGACCGCGGCGGACCCGCACCGTTGGCAGAATTTTCACGTTGAGCACGACAGCTGGCTGCTCGACCTGTCGCGCCAGCGAATCACCGGCAAGACCCTGTCGCTGTTGATCGATCTGGCCCGTGCGGCCGACTTGCCGGCCCGCACGGCCGCGATGTTTCGCGGTGACCTGATCAACAGCACCGAGCAGCGGGCGGTTCTGCATACCGCGCTGCGCTCGAGCTTCGCCGGCTCCGCACAGATTCAGTCCGAGGTCCGCGAGTCGCGGCAGAAGCTGACCGCCTTCGTTGCAGCGGTGCGCTCGGGCCGCAAACTCGGGATCAGCGGCAAGAGATTCAAGCATGTCGTCAACATCGGCATCGGTGGTTCGGATCTGGGTCCGTTGCTGGTCTGTGAGGCGCTCAGGCACGAGTGGAGCGGCGATCTCACGCCGCATTTCGTGTCGAACGTCGACCGCACTCAGCTCGAGGATTTGATTCGCAGCATCGACCCCGCTGAAACCCTGGTGATCGTCTGCTCCAAGACCTTCACCACCTTGGAAACACAGGCCAACGCCAACGCGGCGCGCGCCTGGATCGTCGGCGCGCTCGGCGAGAAGTCTCCGGCGAATCACTTCGTTGCCGTGTCGACGAATGCGCCCGCGATGGATGCATTCGGCATCGCCGCCGATCATCGCTTCACGATGTGGGATTGGGTCGGCGGCCGTTATTCGGTGTGGTCCGCCATCGGCCTGATCGCGGAGCTCACCGTCGGCAGCGAGCGGTTCGAGGAATTCCTGAGCGGCGCCAGCGACATCGACCGGCACTTCACAGTGGCTCCGCTCGAGAAGAACCTGCCGGTGCTCATGGGCTTGCTGGGGGTATGGAACCGGACGTTCCTCAAGCTGCCGACGCTCGCCGTGCTGCCCTACGATCAACGGCTGGCGCGACTACCGGCGTATCTGCAACAGCTCGAAATGGAGAGCAACGGCAAGTCGGTGAGCCTCAACGGCGGGCACATCGATTTCGCCACGGCGCCCATCGTGTGGGGCGAGCCCGGCTCGAACGCGCAGCATTCATTCTTCCAGATGTTGCACCAAGGAACGCTGACCCAGGCGTTGGATTTCATTGCGCCGCTGCGCGGTTCTTGGGGAGGAACCGAGGCGCAGGATCTGGCGCTGCAGAATTGCTTCGCGCAGTCGCAGGCATTCGCCTTCGGGCATGCATTGGAGGAGGTCCAGGCGGACATGCGGCGCGCCGGCGCCGCGCCCGAGGAGATCGCGCGGATCGCCGCTCACCGGGTTTATGACGGCAATCGCCCCAGTTCCTTGCTGCTCTACCCGCAGACCACGGCGCGAACCCTGGGCGGACTGCTCGCCTTGTATGAGCACAGTGTGTTCGTTCAAGGCACGGTATGGGGCATCAACTCCTTCGATCAGTTCGGCGTGGAGTTGGGCAAGAAGCTCGCGGTGGGAATCGACATGAAGGGCGGCCGGGCGCCGTCGGGACATGGGGCGGCGGGCTTGGCGGTCCTGATCGACTATGTGGCGCGGCATCGTTAAGCGCCTCGCTGCGGCGCAATTATCCCGGATGCGGGGCACGGCGATACCCTATAATCCGGGCCCTCGAAACGAATTGCGAGCGACCCGGTGAAACCACGAAAGGGCATCATTTTGGCAGGCGGTGCCGGCACCCGCCTGCATCCGATCACGATGTCGCTGAGCAAGCAGCTGTTGCCGGTCTACGACAAGCCGATGATCTATTATCCGCTGGCGGCACTCATGTCCGCAGGCATCCGTGAGTATCTGATCATCACCACGCCGCGCGACCGGAACGCCTTCCGCGATCATCTGGGCACGGGCGCCCAATGGGGCCTGTCGTTCGAGTATGTGATCCAAGCGGTGCCCAACGGCATCGCGCAGGCGCTCATCATCGGCGAGTCGTTCCTCGACGGCGCGCCGTCTGCGTTGATTCTCGGTGATAATATTTTTTACGGCGCTAACCTCACCGCGCTGTTGATGTCGGCGGCCCAGCGCGAATCCGGCGCCACGGTGTTCGGCTACTACGTGCAGGATCCGGAACGCTACGGCGTCGTGCAGTTCGATGCCGGGGGACGCGTGACGGATCTCTTGGAGAAGCCCAGGTCGCCGCCGTCGAACTATGCGGTCACGGGAATCTATTTCTACGATGGTCGTGCTCCCGCTTTCGCCAAGGCCCTCGAGCCCTCGCCGCGCGGCGAGCTGGAAATCACCGATCTGAACCGTGCCTACCTCAAGGTCGGTGAGCTGCACGTCGAGCGCCTCGGCCGCGGCACGGCGTGGCTCGATACCGGTACGCACAACTCGCTGCTCGATGCGGGCGTGTTCGTGCGCATCATCGAGGAGCGGCAGGGGTTGAAGGTGGCCTGCGTGGAAGAGATCGCCTGGCGCTCGGGGTTCATCAGCGCCGAGGATTTGGTCAAACTGGCAAAGCCGCTCGCCAAGAGCGGCTACGGCGAGTATTTGCTGCGCATCGTCAATGAGCATTCGCAGCTTTGAAATATCCGGCCGCATGAAATTCACCAAGACCCCGATATTCGGCGTAACACTGATCGAACCGCAGGTATTCGGCGACGCGCGCGGATTTTTCATGGAGTCCTGGCACGAAGGCAAATTCAAAGCGGCCGGTGTCGAAGCGGCCTTTGTGCAGGACAACCACAGCCGCTCGGTTCAATGGACATTGCGTGGCTTGCACCTGCAGGTGCAGCACACTCAAGGGAAGCTGGTGCGTGTCGCCCTCGGCAGCGTGTTCGACGTGGTGGTCGATTTGCGGCGCAGCAGTCCAACCTTCGGCAGGTGGTGGGGAGTGGAGCTCTCCGCCGAGAATCATCGGATCTTGTGGGTGCCGCCGGGCTTGGCGCACGGCATCCTGATCACTTCCGAATCGGCCGATTTCCTCTACAAATGCACCGACTTCTACAGTCCTCCGCATGAGCGCACCCTCGCCTGGAACGATCCGACACTGGATATCCGCTGGCCCCTTCCCGCCGGGGTGACTCCCCAACTGTCCGCCAAGGATGCGCGCGGTGCGAGCTTTGACGAGATAGAGAAATTCGCGTGACGGTGCTGGTGTTGGGCGGCGGCGGCCAGGTGGCAAACGCAGTCGTTGCGGCGGCCGGCCCGCAACACGAAGTGCTGGTGCGGAGCCGCGCGCAACTCGACATCTGCGATGCGGCGGCGCTCGCCGCTGCACTGACGCAATCCCGCGCGCACTGGGTCATCAACGCCGCAGCGTACACGGCGGTGGATCTCGCCGAAGATCACGCGGCGCAGGCCACGGCCATCAACGACACCGCCGTCGGCTCTCTGGCGATGGCCGCCGCCGCCGTCGGCTGCCGGTTGCTGCATCTGTCGACGGACTTCGTGTTCGACGGCAGATCCAATCGCGCCTATCTGCCCGCGGATCAGACCGCGCCCTTGAGCGTCTATGGCAGAAGCAAGCTCGGCGGCGAACGGCACGTGCTGCAATGCGCCGGTGCCGGGATCGTCTTGCGCACCGCCTGGGTGTATGCGTCGGCGGGACGCAACTTCGCACTGACGATGCTGCGGCTGATGCGGGAGAAGGAGCGGTTGAGCGTGGTCAGCGACCAGATCGGCACGCCCACCTGGGCCCACGGCATCGCCCTCGCGATTTGGGGCCTCATCGACGCCGGTGCGCCCGGCGGCGTGTATCACTGGACGGATCTCGGTGTAGCGAGTTGGTACGACTTTGCGGTGGCGATTCAAGACGAGGCGTTGGCGCGTGGTTTGTTGAGCCGCGCGGTGCCGATTTCACCCATCCCCAGCACCGATTATCCGACGCGGGCGCTGCGGCCGGCATTCAGCGTGCTCAACACCGAATCGACGCGTGCGCTGATCGGAGTTCCCGCGAGACATTGGCGACATAATCTAAGGACGATGCTCGATGAACTTCGAACCGCGTAATTTGCTGATCACCGGAGGCGCAGGCTTCATCGGCACGAATTTCGTGCGCCATTGGCTCAAGCACACTCGGGGGGGCCGGGTGGTGGTGCTGGATGCGTTGACGTACGCGGGCAATATCGAGAACCTCGCAGGTCTCGACAGCGATCCTCGATACGCCTTCGTCAAGGGCGACATTTGCGACGAAGCCGCGGTGCGCGATCTGCTCGAGCGCAATCAGATCGACACCATCGCGCACTTTGCCGCCGAGTCGCATGTCGACCGGTCGATCCTGGGTCCCGACGATTTCATACGCACCAACATCGTCGGTACGCATTCTCTGCTCAAGGCTGCCAAGGCGCTTTGGATAGATCGAAAAGCCGTGGCGGCGCATCGCTTTCATCACGTCTCGACCGACGAGGTTTATGGATCGCTGGGGCCTCACGATCCGGCCTTCCACGAAGACACGCCCTACGCCCCCAACTCGCCGTACTCGGCGAGCAAGGCCTCTTCGGATCATCTGGTGCGCGCGTATCACGAAACCTACGGGCTCGATACGACGATCACCAATTGCTCGAACAACTATGGGCCTTATCATTTCCCGGAAAAATTGATCCCGCTCACCATGGTCAACATCCTGCTCGGCAAGCCGTTGCCGGTCTACGGCGACGGCTTGCAGGTGCGTGATTGGCTCTATGTGGAGGATCATTGTGTGGCGATCGCACTCGCGCTCAAACGTGGCAAGCCGGGCGAGGTGTACAACGTCGGCGGAAACAGCGAGACGACCAATATCCAGATCGTGAGAGAGTTGTGCACGCTCGTCGACAACGCCCTGACGAGGCGTGGGGACCTGCGCGGCGCGTTCCCGAACTCACCGGCCGCCCAGGGCGGAAAAGCGCTTGACCTCATAACTTACGTCCGCGACCGGCCAGGGCATGATCGGCGCTACGCCATCAACTACGCCAAGGCGGCAAGGGAACTCGGATACGCGCCGACGCGCGACCTTGCAACCGGATTGAGCGACACACTCGATTGGTACCTCGGCAATGTCGGCTGGTGGCAGGGTCTGTTGGGGCGCGATTACGCGGATTGGCTGGAGAAGAACTACGAGCGCTGACGGCGCGTTTCGTTAAGCTTTAGCAACACCCGGAGTCAGCGGCAGGTTGCCCGGGAGATAACACAGGCTATGATGTGCAACCGAAATGCCGGCTAGGTTTTCTTCAAATGGGATCTGAGGGCGTATGCAAGTCGATTTGAGGGCCGCATGCCACGAGGCGATTCATTGCCGATGGCGCCATGCGGAGTAAGTCGCTAGCTGCGCTTCTGGCCGTCATGGCGGTCAGCTTGGGCGGGTCGGCGCTGAGTCAAACGGACGACACCATCCAGGCTCTCAAGGACAGTCTATCGGGAGATCAACAGGGCTCCTTGCTGCAAAACGTACTGGGCAAGGGCGACGGCACCAACAAGAAGACGGACTCCAAGCTCAACTCTCCCGAGACGGTGCAGCCGAAGGAGCCGGCCGATCTGTTGGAGAAGGCCGACAAGGCAAGATCCGAGAAAACGCGCGACGGACGCATTCTGCGGCAGCGCGACGAAGACCCGGAACTGCGCGCCGGCGATACCGTGTTGGTCGACCTGAGTTCCCTCGCCGACATTTGCACGCGTTACGGCAACAACATTCCCGGGGCTTCGCCGAACGGCGGCGCGCCGAATACCGGGGGCGGCGGCGGTACGAACAGCACCAACAATGCCGCCACCATCAACAGCCTCAACGCCTTGAGCGGTGCGAGCGGCATCGGCGTCATCCCGGGTGTCGTGGGCAACGCGGTCACCAATGGAACCAACGGCGCCAACGCGCAATTCAACAACAATCCGCAGTTCGATCTGACCCGGTGTCCACTGCCGAATGCCGCGGAAACGCCCAAGTCCGCCGATGAGAAGGCTCAGTCGGAAAAGTTCCGCAAGCGCATACTGAGCGGCAACCCCTATAAACTCAATCCGTTCGGTGTCCTCGAGCTTCCGGGATTGCCTGCCATCCCCGTCGCGGGACTCACGGCGCAAGAGGCGACCAAGCGGCTCGGAGCCGATCCGGATCTCGACGAGTATTTCGTGCGCGTGACATTGTTGCGGCTGCAAGCCACCGGACAGGAAGCGTTGCGAGCCTTCGGCTACGATCTGTTCGAAGGCGTTCCGAGCACCTTTGCTCCGGTCTCGGATATACAGGTTCCCATCGATTACATCGTGGGCCCCGGCGACACCTTCGAAATCCAACTCTTCGGCAATGAGACATCGAGCTACACGCTCACCGTCGAGCGGGACGGACGCATCAATTTCCCGAAGCTCGGCCCGATCGCCGTGAGCGGCATGACTTTCGACTCCGCCAGGGAGCTCGTGGAACACCGCGTGGAGAAGCAGCTGATCGGAACCCGGGTCAGTGTGACCATGGGAGATCTACGGTCGATCAGGGTGTTCGTATTGGGCGAAGCCAACAAGCCGGGTTCGTACACCGTGAGCGGGCTGTCGACCATGACCAACGCCCTGTTCGTCAGCGGCGGTGTGAAGAAAATCGGCTCGCTGCGCAACATCGAGTTGAAACGCAATGGCCGCCTCATAACCACGCTTGATCTGTACGATCTGCTGTTGCGGGGGGACACCAGCGGTGACCGGCAGCTCGAGCCCGGCGACGTCATATTCATTCCGCCGGTCGGCAAGACCGTATCGGTCGACGGCGCGGTGCGCCGGCCGGCGATATACGAGCTCAAAGGCGAGAAGACCGTGGGGCAGGCGATCGAAATGGCCGGCGGCTTGGCGCCGGATGCGGATGCAAAGCTCGGTCAACTGGAAAGGATTCTGCCGTCGCGGCTGCGGCAAATGCGCAATATCGACCTGACGGCCGCCACGAGCCGTGCGACCGACCTGGACAACGGCGACAAGCTCATGATTCCGGCGATTCGACCGACCCTCGAGAATTCCGTCGAGCTCACCGGTTACGTCTTCCGCGAAGGGCAGTTCGAGTATCACCCCGGCCTGCGCTTGAGCGACGTGCTGGACAGCTTCGATGAGTTGCGGCCGAACGCGGACCGGCACTACATCATGATCCGGCGCGAAGTGCCGCCGGAAGAAAAGGTGCAGGTCCTGTCCGCCGATCTTACGCGCGCGCTGAAGTCGCCGCACTCTGCGGCCGACCCGGAATTGAAGCCTCGCGACAAGATTGTCGTGTTCAATCTTTCGGCGGAGCGCGAACGCATCCTGGCGCCGCTGATCCACGACCTCGAGTTGCAGGCGACGCCGGATGTCCCCGAGCAGGTCGTGAGCATCGATGGCCGGGTCAAGGCGCCGGGCAAGTACCCGCTGGAACCGGCGATGCATATCAGCGATTTGATCCGCGCCGGCGGCAGCTTGGAGGATGCCGCGTTTCGCGGTCAGGCGGAGTTGACGCGCTACGCGGTGGTCAATGGCGACGCGCGCCAAACCGAATTGATTCCGGTGAATCTGGCGGATATCTGGCGCGGTGTTCCGGGCGCGGATCTGGCGCTGCAGCCCTATGACGTTCTGGTCATCAAGCCCATTGCGATGTGGATGGAACCCGGGATGATCGAACTGGCGGGCGAGGTCAGATTTCCCGGCAAATATCCGATCCATCAAGGAGAGACCCTGCATTCGGTCCTGCTGCGCGCCGGCGGATTCACCGATATCGCATTCCCCGATGGAGCGGTCTACATTCGCGAAGAACTGAAAAAGAGGGAGAAGGACCAGCTTGAATTGCTGGCCAACCGATTGCAAAGCGATCTCGCGGCGCTATCGCTCGAGGCAGTCGCGAGCAGTGCGGCAGTTTCTTCAGGAGGCGGCGGCGCAGCCGCCGGTCAGGCTCTCGTGATCGGGCAACAGCTCTTGGGCCAGCTTCGCGACACCAAGCCGGTAGGGCGCCTGGTCATCGATCTGAACGGCGTGCTCAGGGGCAATCCGGGGGATTCGGATGACGTGATCGTCAAGGACGGCGACAAGCTGATCATTCCGAAGAAAACGCAGGAGGTCACCATACTCGGAGAGGTGCAGAGCCCCACTTCTCATGTGTTCCAGCCCGGGCTGACGCGCGACGACTACATCGCAAAGAGCGGCGGCACCACACAAAAAGCCGACCGCAAGCGCATCTACGTGGTACGCGCGAATGGCGACGTGATTGCCGGCGGCCGTTCAGGCTGGTTCAGGCGCTCGCAGTCGGTCCAGATGCATGCCGGCGATACCATCGTGGTGCCGCTCGATACCGAACGCGTACGGGCCTTGCCGCTTTGGCAGGCGGTGACGACGATCATTTATAATCTGGCCATTGGATTCATCCTGGTTCATCAATATTTATGATGAGCGCATCCGCCGAAGTCTTGGACGAAGGCATGGATTTGCGGCTGGTGATCGCGAGTTTCCTGGCCTGCTGGTGGTGGGTGGCGCTCAGCGTCGTGTTCTTTACCGCGGCTCTCTATGGCATATCGCATCTGCTGACTCCGGTGTATCGCGCGACCATTCTTTTGATACCGACCAAGTCCGACAAAGACATGGACACCGGCGGCTCCGGCCTGGGTGGAATCGGCGGTGTCGCATCGCTGGTTGGAATCAATCTGGGCGGCAGCGATTCGCAGACGGAGGAGGCTCTGGCGGTGCTCAAGTCGCGGGAATTTACCGAGAAATTCATTGAGGATCTGCACCTGATGCCGATTCTCTACGAGAAGCTATGGGACGCAAGCGCAGGCAAATGGAAGGTCGACGAGAAGCATCAACCGACGCTGTCGAAAGCGTACCGCCGCTTCGACAAATCGATCCGCATGATCGTTCCCGAAAAGAAGACCAGTCTCATCAATGTGAACATCGACTGGACCGACCGGGTGCTGGCGGCGAGTTGGGCCAATGAGCTCGTGCAAAGACTGAATGCGGTGATGCGGCAGCGCGAATTGTCGCGCGCCGATTCGGCAATCGGGTATCTTGAAAAGGAATTCGACACCACCACTGAGGTGGCGACGCGCGAGGCGATCGCCCACTTGATCGAAGCCCAGGTCAAACAGCGAATGCTGGCGACGGTCACGCCGGAGTTTGCCTTTCGCGTCGTCGACAGGGCGCCGATCCTCGACAAGGACGAGGTGCATTTCCCAAACAAGTTTCTCATGGTGGTGTCGGGAGCGCTGGTGGGACTCGCCGTCGGCGTGCTTCTCGTCATGGTGTTCGCCTATCCAAAACTCGTCGCGCAACGCCGCGCCTAACGTTCTTTTACGAAGATGCCGTCGAGTTGCAGCAGCTGGCCGTCGCGCGCGTCCTTGAGTCCGGGGATGATATCGCGCAGTCGAAAATCGAATTCTTTCAGGTAGCTGCACACTTCGTGCATCAGTGCCTGATTCTCGTAGAGCTCCACCAGCGACAATTCAGTCTGCACCACGTCGATTTTCGCTGACAGACAATGCCGCGCTCCCCGTAGCACTTCCATCTCGTAGCCTTGAGCGTCGATTTTCAGCAATGCGCCGGCGGTGGTTCCCGCATAGCGTTCGAAGCAGTCGTCCAAGGCGACGACCTCGATCTCCTCGGTCCTGGCGTACTGCGATTGCGGCTCCACCTCGAGGTGCCGGCTGGTCATACCGAGCAGGGAGCTGCTGACCGAGTTCGCCGCCACGTTGATGAGGGTCTTCGCCGGCCCCGCACCCAAGGCGGCCCTCGCGGCGACGATCCAATGCGGATCACCGGCCGCCGTGGCGAGCAGCCGCGCGTGAGCGGCCGCAAGCGGCTCGAATGAAATGATGGGGCCGCGGTAACCGCAGTCGCGAATCAACAGGCCGTATTGCCCGGCATTGGCACCTACATCGAGAACCGACGTGAAGCTGCGGCGCCGAAACAGCGAACGCAGCACGTTCTGCTGCGTCGATGCCGTGCCGGCAAAGCTGACCTCGAGGCCCATGGCCCGGAATATCGATTTGGCGGCCGCGAGCAGTCTTGATCTTGTAATGGGCATGAGTGCGGGCAGGCCGTCTAGGTCCGGGCCGACCATTTGAGTTTCAAAATGCTACTGGGCAACAACAAGAGCGGGGGAAAGAACAATAGGAATTTGAAGCGTCTGGCCCGTAGCTGGTGGCGGAATTCGCTCAGGTAGCTTTTGGCGCTCGCCAGACGCAAACCCGCCATCAGCAGGAAAACAATTCCGGTGCGTGCGAAAAACGCGACGAATTCCTCGATCGACCTGCGATCATGGTCCGATACCGGTTCGAATCGCCCGCGCCCGCACAGTTCCCGCAGCAGCCGGGCGCCATTGGCGTAATGCCATGCACTCTTGGTGGCATTCGCCTGGTGCATGCGATAGATCACCAATATCTCCGTCCCCGCGACGCCGAACCGGCCGCGGGTCAAAAGCCGGATCTGCAGCGGAAGATCTTCGATGCAGTTGCGCCGCGTTTCGTAACGCAGGTCGCCGACCTTGTCGCGGTCGATCATCAAGGCCGAAGTGAGCATGAATATCTCGCCGCCGGCAAACACCTGCAGAGCATCCGGCACCAGGCCTTCGCTGTCGCAGATGCCGAGGTCGAAGGCGACCTGCCCGGGCCGCGACGAGTAGGCGAAAGGCGCGGTATTGCCGACGCAATCGGGGTGAGCCCGCATGAAGGCCACCTGAATTTCGAGCTTTTGCGGATGCCACAAGTCATCATGATCGAGGAACGCGATGTAGCGGCCGCGCGCCTCGTCCATGCCGCGATTGCGCGCACAGCCGATGCCTTGATTTTCCTGCGTGAAAACGCGAATTCGGCCGGCATATTGCTCGAGTTGCGCGGCCGTGTCGTCGGTGCTGCCGTCGTTGACGACCACGACCTCGTAATCGCGAAGGGTTTGCGCGAAAACGCTGCGCAAGGCCTCGTGCAGAAAAGCCGGTTGGTTATAGGTGGGTATCACGACGGATACCAAAGGCCGGGGTTGCGATGCGCTCATCGGGAGCGCTCAGCGCGTGCGCCGGCATTGAATCTGGATCTGGTAGATGCAGAACTCGCGCAACAGACCGAAACTCAGCTTATCCAACAGCTGACCCGCCCGGGTACGGCGCGGGCCATTGGGATCGTAGCGTCCAAAGGTCTTTTCGACCTCGAGCCCGGAATTCGCGCACCAGCGTTCCAATCGACGTCTCGTCATGAACTGTATGTGGGTGCGGTCAAAAATCCCGGTGTCCATTTCCGGCCAATCGCGTTTCCACAGCAACTGATACAGAGAGCCGAAGTACAGCATATTCGGCACGCTGATCACAAGCCAGCCGCCGACGCGCACGCATTCCGTGAAGGTGCGCAAAGCCTCCCAGGCCGCGGGCAGATGCTCGAGTACATCAGCCAGGATCAAGCCGTCCAATGAACCGGGCGCGAACGGCTGAGTACAGCCGGCGTCGATGAGGCGCGCGCTGGTCAACCGGGTGCCGGCCAGGCGCACCGCAGCCGCCGAAACATCCGCGCCGTGCACTACGCGGCCGCTTTTCACGAGCTCGGCCTCGGTTGCAGCGGCGCCGCAGCCGATCGAACCGATGACGCGGCCGTCCGCGGGAATCATGGCGAGCACGTCCGGCCGAACGACATCGGAGTAGGGGTAGCCGCCCGGCTGCGCCGCGCTGCTCAAAGCTTCGCCGATTCCGCAGAGAGCATGAAGGACTCGATGTCCGTGCTCATGAGCGCGTGCAATGCGCGCTCGATCCGTGCCGTATCCCATTCCCACCACTTTATTTTCAGCAGCCGTTCAATGGTCACGGGATCGAACCGATATTTCACGATGCGTGCAGGATTTCCGGCGACCACCGCATAGGCGGGAACATCCTTGCTCACGACGGCGCGCGCACCGACGACCGCACCATCGCCGATGGTGACTCCCGACAGAATGAAAGCCTCGCTGGCAATCCATACATCGCTTCCG
>Ga0181537_10002530_pt1 | contig 16047 bp, 17 predicted proteins | sample PEATcosm2014_Bin_39_FD_119765 | JGI IMG/M metagenome (GOLD analysis project Ga0181537, IMG submission 119765) | Peatland microbial communities from MTU Mesocosm Facility, Houghton, MI, USA - PEATcosm2014_Bin23_10_metaG | ecosystem: Environmental > Terrestrial > Soil > Wetlands > Peat | place... | reverse complement strand
ATTCCGGTGCGGGACGGGAAATCGGGTTTTGTGCAACTGCTGGAAGCGGTGCATGAAATCGAGGGCCTGGAGCGGATACGGTTCACGTCGCCGCATCCGAAGGGTTACGGCGATGATTTGGTGGAGGCTTACGCGCGGCTGCCGAAGCTGGTGGAGAGCGCGCATCTGCCGGTGCAAAGCGGCAGCGACGCCATGCTCAAGGCGATGCATCGCGGTTACACTCGGGAGAAGTATCTGGGGATCATCGGGAAATTGCGCGGGGTGCGGCCGCAAATGGGCGTGACGACGGACATCATCGTGGGCTTCCCCGGCGAGACGGAGGCGGATTTTGAGGACACGCTGTCGCTGGCGCGCGAGGTGGAGTTCGACAACGCGTATATTTTCAAATATTCGCCGCGGCGGGAGACGCCGGCGGCGGAGATGCCCGGCCAGTTGCCGCGGGCGGTAAAGGAGGAGCGCAATGCGCGGTTGCTGGCGGTGATCAATGAAATTGGGGCGCGTCGATACGAGAATTATGTGGGGCGGCAGGCGGAGATTCTGGTGGAGGGGCCGAGCAAACGGAATCCGGCGCGGCTGATGGGGCGGACGCGCAGCAACAAGATTGTGGTGATTGACGGCTCGGAGCGGCATCGCGGCCAGCTCATGGATGTGAAGGTGACGCGGGCGGGGTCGTTCACGCTTTACGGCGACCCGGCGATCATTAATGTGGAATGATAATGACATGGGCAACAAACCGAGATTAAGATTAAAATTAAGATTATGATGGAAGGCGGCAAAACGGCCCAGGCGGACGGTGCGATTCAACCGGATTAAAATGGAAATTAAATTATCAACGTTGGCGGTGGTGATGGGTCTGGGGCTGGGCTTGCCGCAGGTCTATGGGCTGCTGAACCCGAAGGAATTTGCGGCCAGGGTGCGCAAGTTCCCGCGGTCGCTGCCGGTGGGCGTGGCGCTGATGCTGCTGGGGACGGCGTGGTTCGTCTGGTATTTCAACGAGGAACAGGTGTCGGATTTCGCCAACGCGAAGCCGTATCTGCTGGCGGCATTTGTCGCGGTGGGCGTCTGCTCGTGCATTTATGTGCAGGATTTTCTGGCCGTGCGCGGCCTGGCGGTGGTTTTCCTGCTGCTGGCCAAATTGATGGTGGACACGGCGCGATGGGCGGACACGGATTGGCGGCTGGTGGTGATAACCTGGGCTTACGTTCTGGTGGTCTCGGGCATCTGGTTCACGATCTGGCCGTGGCATTTGCGCGATATGCTGAACTGGGCGACCGCCAACGAGAAGCGCGTGCGGATTGGGAGCGCGCTCCGGCTGGCGTTCGGGTTGTTCGTGGCGGTGCTGGGGTTCACGGTGTATTGAGCGCGGCGACGAGGAGAACTTCAAAGGCACAATTCTGTGACCGCAACCCAGGGCAAAATCCTCGTGATTCGCGGCGGGGCCATCGGCGACTTCATCCTGACGCTGCCGGTGCTGTCGGCGTTGCGGCGGCAATTTCCGCGAACGCACCTGGAAGTGCTGGGCTATCCGCACATTGCGGGGCTGGCGCTGGCGGGCGGGCTGGTGCAGCGGGTGCAATCCATCGAGGCGCGGTCGCTGGCGGGTTTTTTCGCAAAGGACGGCGCGCTCGCGGAGGACCTGGTGGATTACTTTTCCGAGTTCGACATCATCATTTCGTATCTGTACGACCCGGACGAAATTTTCCAGGCCAACGTGAGGCTGTGTTCGCAGGGGCAATTCATCGCCGGACCGCATCGCGCGGACAACGGGGAGGGCCTCCATGCGAGCGAGGTTTTGTTGAAGCCGCTGGAACGGCTGGCGGTGTTCGACGCCGAGGCGGTGCCGCGGCTGGAAGTGGGCCGGGCGTTCGAAACGACCGTCGCGACGGGCCGCTGGCTGGCAGCGCATCCGGGCAGCGGCAGCGAGAAGAAGAACTGGCCCGAGTCCAAGTGGCTGGAATTGCTGCGATACCTGATGCAGACCACGACACTGAAGTTGCTGCTGGTGGGCGGCGAGGCGGAGCGGGAGCGGCTGGGGCGATTGGAGGCGGCGCTGCCGGGCACGCGCATCAAGGTGATGCAAAGCGCGCCGCTGCCGGAACTGGCGCAGTGGCTGGCATCTTGCGTGGGGTTTGTGGGGCACGATTCGGGAATCTCGCATCTCGCAGCGGCGGTGGGGTTGCCGGCGCTGATACTTTGGGGGGACACGGAGGAGACGGTCTGGCGCCCGCGCGGTCGGAGCATGACGGTGTTGCGGGACGCGAACGGCCTGGCCGGGTTGTCCCCGGCGGTGGTGATAAATCATTTGGAGCGGTTGCTGGACCGGGAGGCAACCGGGTAGGGGGGCATGGCGCGATCCTTGCTATCCCGGCGTAACACGAGACATGGGTGGTTTTTTGGGACACTTGAATGGGACACCATTGGCAAGCTGCTGGACAAGAATTGGCCGCCGGGGTATCCTGCTCATGGCTTGACGATGCAGGGATGAGCAGCGCGCACGGGAGCCGGTTAAGGCCGTTTGGCGGGCTGGCGGGCGTAAGAATTGCTTCATTCCGTAACTTTCAGAGAATTGAGACCGTCCGATTTTGAACATGAAGCGAATCCTCGTCATTGACGATGAAGAGTGGCTCAGGGAAATGATCCAACTGGCGTTGCGCCAGAAGGGTTATGAGGTCGTTGAGGCCGAGAACGGGGCGGTGGGCATCGAAAAGGCCCGCAAGATCCTCCCCGACCTGGTGCTGTGCGACGTCAACATGGAGAAGGTGGACGGGTATCTGACGCTTTCCTCGCTGCGCAGCGAGCCGTCGACGGCGGCGATTCCGTTCATCCTGATGACGGGGCTGGCGGACAACGCCGGGATGCGCCACGGGATGGAGCTGGGGGCGGATGACTACCTGCCGAAGCCGTTTACCATCGAGGCGCTTTACGCGGCGGTGGAGACGCGGCTCAAGAAGGCCCAGGCTTTGCGCGAGGACGCGGAGAAGAAATTGTCCGACCTGCGTGACAACATCAGCATGATGCTGCCGCATGAGTTGCGCACGCCGTTGAACGGCATTCTCGCTTTCGGCGAGATTCTCACCACGGACGCCGCCACGCTCCGGCCCGAGGAGATTGCGGAGATGGGCCAGACCATCCACGAATCCGGCAAGCGCCTCGAACGGCTGGTGGAGAATTTCCTGATTTATTCGCAGATCCAGGTCATGGAGACCGACCCGCACCGGACGAGCGCCCTGCGCAAAAAGCAGACGCCGTTCCCGCGCAAGATCGTGGAGTCCCGCGCCACGCAGCAGGCGCAGTCCTTCAACCGGCAGGCCGACCTGGCGATGGATTTGGCCGACAAGGCCGTGGCCATTTCCGACGAATACCTGGACAAGATCGTGGATGAACTCGTCCACAACGCCTTCAAGTTTTCGAAGACCGGCACGCCCATCCAGGTTTCGCTGTTTCCCTCGGATGGAGTGCTGGTGCTGTCCATCTCCGATCACGGCAGCGGGCTGGAAACGGAACACCTGCGCAAGGTGGGGGCCTACATGCAATTCGACCGCAAGACGCAGGAGCAACAGGGCCTGGGACTGGGGCTGGTCATCGCGAAGCGGTTGACGGAACTTCACGGCGGAAGCCTGACCATTCAAAGCGACCCCGGCAAAGGGACGACGGTGGTGGTCAAGATCCCGCTGGCGCTGGTTGCCGAGCCGGCCGCTCACGCCTAGAACGGCAGCAGGCGGTAAAACCCTTCAGGCGGATTTTCCAGGAGGCGCGCAAGCAGAATCACTGCGGCCATCGCCAGCAGCGGCAGGAAATCAAACCGGCCGGCGCGCAACGGCAACCAACGCAGCGGGGAAAGCAAATTGCGCGCGGTGGCATCGGCGTAATTCCAGACCGGGAGATTGCCGAGATAAACATGGGCGTTCACCAGGTGAAACAGAAGGACGCCAAGAATCAGGTACTTCCAGGTGAGATAAGTTCCCACGCCGATGACCACCGCCTGGACGCTCAATTGCGCGGCGGATTTGGCGGCGGGCACAACCGCCAGCCAGCGCAGCAGCGGATGCAGTGCCAGCCAGCCCAGGCCGCCCAGCAAAAACGGGCTCAGCAGCTTCAATGAATTCGGCCAGCTTTTCAGCCATTTCACCTGAATCATCACCAGCTTATGGACCGGGCTGGCCTCGGTCGATCCGCTGTTCACGGTAGACAGAAAGAGCATCCAGAGATAAAACGCGCCGAGCACAAAGCCGAAACTCAGCACCGAAAAAATCAGCATGTGCAACGGCAGGTCTCCGCGGAAGGGGATGTTGATGAATCCCAGCCGCAGCTTCGGCGACAGATTCATCACCGCGCTCAATTGCAGATAAAGCCAGGCGCGGGCCAGGAGCAGGGCCGCCAGCGCGGCGGGAAATTTCCAGCGTTTGGGGCCGGATGCTTCGGTGCGCCTCAAGGTGCCGGCGAGGGAAGCGGCGGTGGTCTTGGCCAGCGGATCCAATCGGAGATGGGTCCAATTCAGCCAGAGCGTCAACGCGGCCAGGTCGATGATGAGGTTGAACCAGGCCATATGAATCGCGAAATGACGCCGGCCCGTCCAAGCCCGATTACATCATCTTCAGCAATGTGTCCGCCATCTCCGACGGCGTTGCCGCCACGCCGATGCCCGCGTCCTTGAACGCGGCGATCTTCGCCGCGGCCGTGCCCTTGCCGCCGCTGACGATGGCGCCCGCGTGGCCCATCCGCCGCCCGGGCGGCGCGGTCGCTCCCGCGATGAACCCCGCCACCGGCTTCCGGCAATTCTGTTTGATCCACTCCGCGGCCTCCTCCTCGGCCGACCCGCCGATCTCGCCGATCATGATGATGCCCTTGGTTTCCGGGTCGTCATTGAAAAGTTTAATGACGTCAAGATGCGACGTGCCGTTTACCGGGTCGCCGCCAATGCCCACGCTCGTGGACTGTCCGACCCCCCGGCAGGTGAGCTGCCAGACCGCCTCGTAAGTCAGCGTGCCGCTGCGTGAAACCACGCCGATGTTTCCGCGCTTGTGGATGTATCCGGGCGCAATGCCGATGCGGCAACCCCCTTGCGAATCCTTGCCCGCTCCGGGCGTCACGATGCCGGGGCAATTCGGCCCGATGAGCCGCGTCTTTTTTCCCAGCATGGCGCGCTTCACTCTGACCATGTCATTGATGGGGATGCCCTCGGTGATGCACACCGCCAGATCGAGGCCCGCGTCCACCGCCTCCAAAATGGCGTCGGCGGCGAAGGGCGGCGGCACGAAAATCGCCGAAACCGTCGCGCCGGTCTGCCGCGCGGCTTCCGCCACGGTGTCGAAGATGGGCACCTTGTTTTCGAAAAGCTGGCCGCCCTTGCCGGGCGTGACGCCCGCGACGATCTGGCTGCCGTATTCGAGGCTCAACTGCGTGTGCCGCGCGCCAAAGCTGCCGGTGATGCCTTGGACGAGGATTTTGGTGTCGGGTTTAACGAGGATGGACATTGGAAGATTTGGGCTTTTGGTTTTCTAAGAGATCACTGTCAAAACAACTTGTTCTGTCGACCGGTCATTTCTTTGATCGCAAGAAGCCGCCGGACGGCGTCAAGGTCGCGTTCCCTGCCAACGGCTTTTTTTGACGCGATAAGGGCGTCGAGATTCAAAAATCTAAATTCGCCGTATGAAAGACTCGCCCCAATGCTCTGTTTGAGAACGGCGTCAAAATTCCCGACGCCCGCGACTTCGCTCAGGCAATCCAATGTGCCAAAATCCGTCTGCAAATACAGGTTTTTCAAATCGCGAAAGCTGGTCCGGGTCATCTCGAGTGGCAGTTTGTTTGTGGTCAGACGATGGACCGGGTGCAGGCCGTCAAGCGCCGATTCAATCCGGCGGACATTTTCCTCGCCAAAAGGGCAGCAGATGTCGAGGTCGAACGTCGCCAGCAGGGCGCCATGAAAAACGACGCAGACTCCCCCGATGACAACGAATTCAATCCCGCTGCCTTTGAGCCGCGTGAGCAATGCCTGGTCATTTTGCGCCATGGGAAGGATTGGCTTTTTGAACCTCCAGCAAAAAGTCTATGACCTGCTGGTGCTCCGCCAGTCTTTGTTCCGGCGTCAACATAAGCGAATCTTCAATCAGCGACATGTCGATGCCTGCCGCCACCGCCGCCCTCCACGCGGGGCCGGCATTCGGGGGGCAGGTATACTTGCCGTTCATTTGCGCCAATGTCTCTTCGTTGATCATGCAATGTCTAAACCGGATTCCGTTTATGAATGCAAATCGTGTTTCCGTCCGGATCGAAAATCATCGCCATGCGGCACGAGGGACAATCCATCGGCTCAATCCGGAAGCGCGCCTGGTTCGCCCGCAGTTGCTCAATCGCCGCATCGAAATCCTCCACTTCCAGCGTCGTGGTGCAGCCGTCCGGACCCGGTTTGAACATCCCGGGCGCGCAGCCGATGGCCAGCGCATACGGGCCAAAGGCGTATTCAACCCATTTTCCTTCCATGACGGTGGTGGGTTTCAAGCCAAGCACGCCTTCATAGAACTCCCGCGAACGCTTGATGTCCGTGACGGCGTAACAACAAAAGGCAATTTCGGTGACCTTCAGCATATCAACACATCGGTTAAGTTGTCCCCACCGCCCTCACCATCTTCTGGGCTGCCGCCAAAATCGGGCCGCCCGCCACCAGCTTTTTGGCGCGGGAATCCACGCGCAAATTCAGGCCTTCCAGCGAACGGGCTCCCAGGAGTTCCATGTCCCCATGCTCCGCAAAAACAACCTCGTCAATCGTCACTGCCTGGCCGACGAGGATGATGGCAAAACCAATCGTGCGCGTGATCTGTTGTCCGTTCGCCATCACAAAGGTATAGTCCTTCTTTTCCCTGGCGATGCCTGCCTTCTTGAGGTTCTCCGCCAGAATCCACGTGAACTCGCTCCCGGTATCAACCAAAACTTTCGGGATGGCCACGGATTTCTTCCGATCCACGTGGTTGGCGATGCGGCAGCTGGTATAAAAAGTTCCCATTCGGTCTTTCATCCCTTCAGCCTAGCACTTCCCCACCGCCTTCACCACTTTCTGCGCCGCGTCGGCCATGGATTCCCCGCTGATGATCGTCAGGCCGGAGTCGGCCAGCGTTTTGCGCCCAGCCTGCACATTGTTCCCTTCGAGCCGCACCACCAGCGGCAGTTTCAAACCGGTTTCCTTCACCGCCGCCACGATGCCTGTGGCGATGACGTTGCAATCCATGATGCCGCCAAAAATATTGACCAAAATGCCCTTCACATGCGGGTCGCTCAGGATGATTTTAAAGGCCGCCGTGACCTGTTCCTTGCTCGCGCCGCCGCCCACGTCCAGGAAGTTCGCCGGGCTGCCGCCGAAATGCTGGATGATGTCCATGGTCGCCATCGCCAGGCCCGCGCCGTTTACGAGGCAGGCGATGCTGCCGTCGAGCTTGATGTAATTCAGGTTGAACTTGCTGGCCTCGGTTTCCAGCGGCGCTTCCTCGGCCAGGTCGCGCATTTCCTGCAGGTTTTTGTGACGGTAAAGCCCGTTGTCATCCAGGCCGATTTTCGCGTCCACGGCCACGAGGCTCTCCTTGCCGTCCGGGTTTTCTACGATGCACAGCGGGTTGATCTCCACCATCGACGCGTCGCATTCCCACCAGGTCTTGTAAACGCCGAGCAACAGTTTTGCGCCCTGCCCGATCAAGTCGCCCTTCAAGCCCAAGGCGACTGCCAGCTTGCGGCCCTGGTACGGCATCATGCCCACCGCCGGGTCGATGGATTCGCGGATGATTTTCTCCGGCGTCTTGGCGGCGACTTCCTCGATGTCCATTCCGCCTTCGGTGCTGACCATCATCACCGGCCGCGACACCGCGCGGTCCAGCAGCACCGCGAGGTAAAGTTCCTTTTTAATGGCCGGCGCGGCGGCGATGAGCAGGCGGCTCACCAAACGCCCGTCCGGGCCCGTCTGTTTGGTGACCAGCACCTGGCCGATCATTGCCTTGGCCTTCTCAAACACGTCGTCGGCGCTCTTGCACAGCTTGACGCCTCCCTGGAAGCCGCTCTTGAAGGTGCCCTTGCCGCGTCCGCCCGCGTGGATCTGGGACTTCACCGCCACCAGCTTCTCGCCCTGCGCAAAAAGTTTCTCGGCGATCTTCCGGGCCGCCTCGGGCGTGTCGCAGACGTCCCCGGCCGGCACGGCCACCCCGTACTGCGCCAGCAATTGCTTGGCTTGATATTCGTGGATGTTCATTTAAAAACTTAATATGGATGCTTCGGGGAAAGAGATTCGTCGTCAAGGAGGCGCGGTCATCTTCAAATATCTTGCTCTCGCCGAATACCGGCCGCAAATCTAGGTAACCCCCCGCGGAGCGTCAACGGTATTCGCGGACTCTGACCACCACCGCGGTCTTTGCCCCCGCTTGCATCCGAAGAATCCTGAAAAGAAGCGCATTTATTGTGTTCCAATGTGTTTTATCGCGTGAATTCCGCCCTCCATTCCGCACTCCTCACGGCTCGACTGAGCTCGCCGAAGTCTCCTAATTCCGAATTCGAATGGGTGCAGGCTTGGTGGCCGTGCGCTAGCACCCTGCTGTCCCGCTTATTCCCAAAAAAAATCATACGTGGGACAACGCGGGACCAGGCGGGACAATGCGGGTCAAGCGGGACAACCATCCGCGCTTTCCGCGTCATGGTGGTGCTGTGGCCCGCATTCGCTGCCGCCGGGTACGCGTCAAAACGGCGGCTCGCTCGAAATCGCATGCCTTCACCCTCCTCCGAGTGGCTCTTGCCTCTCACGCCGCAACTCTCCTCCATCCGGCCCCGCCGCGCCAATAAAATATTTTCAATTTGCCGCTTACTTTCGTTGACGCGCATTTCATGCGCGCTAAAATAGCGGGGCTGAAATCCAGTCACTCCCGTTCAACCGGCGCTCAACCGTTTCGCCCCGTTGTAACGATTCAACGGTTCAACGGTTCAACGGTTCAACGATTCAACGACTCACGCTTGCGACCGCCCCTTGCCCCCATTTCCCTTGAAATGCCCGGCCGCACCCGGCACAGTGCGCGGGCAATGAAATCCGCGCTGGCATGGCTGTTTCTGCTCCCTTTGATCGCCTTGCAGTTCTCGCCGCGCCCGCTGCTCGCCGCTTCCGCCGGCATGGAAACGGCGGACTTTGGCGGTCACCGTTACGTCCGGCTCGGCGACTGGGCCCACGCCGAAAACTTTGATGCCCGCTGGCTGCAGCGCGATGAAGTCATCGAGCTGACCAACCGCTCCTGCCGCCTCCAGTTTCAAAGGGATTCCCGCAACGCCGGCTTCAATGGGGTAAATGTCCTGCTTTGTTATCCTGTCGTTGTCCAAACCGGCGTCGCCTATCTGGCCGAGGCGGACTTGCGGGACACCCTCGCGCCGCTGTTTGCCCCGACGCCAAATCCCGGCGGCGCGCGCATCCGGACCATTGTCATCGACCCCGGCCACGGCGGGAAGGACCCCGGCTTCCAGGTCGGCTCGCATCAGGAAAAGAAATATACCCTGCTGCTCGCCCAGGAGCTGCTCGCCCAGTTGAAACGCGCCGGGTTCTACGTCTCGTTGACGCGCACCCGCGACGTTTACGTCGAGAAATCGGCCCGGCCGGAAATCGCCCGGCAACACGGCGCGGATTTGTTCATCAGCCTGCATTGGAACGCCACCACCGTCGGCAAAAATGATGTCAAAGGTGTCCAAACCTACTGCCTCACCCCGGCTGGCGCAGCCTCCTCGAACAGCGGCGACGATGTCAGCGACGTCGAAGCCAAGCCCGGCAACCGGAACGACCGCCAGAACCTTTTGCTCGCGTATGACCTCCAAAGGGCGCTGACCCACGACCTGGACGCGGATGATCACGGAGTGCGGCGCGCGCGTTTCGCCGTCCTGTGCGACGCCCCAATGCCCGCCGTGCTCATTGAAGGCGGATACATGTCCCATCCCGTCGAGTCCAGGCAGATTTACGATGCCGGCTATCGCCGTCGGATGGCGGCGGCCATTGTCGCCGGCGTGCAGGCCTACAAGCACCAGGTCGAACCGCAGACGCCAGGCACCGGAAACACCACCGGTCGGTAGCATCGGCGTTCTTGTCCTGGGGGCTCTTTTGCCAGAATGCCGTCCCGACGCGGAATCGCTCGATAAATCGCAAAAGGAGCGCGGCGTTTACGCCGCGCTCCAGGATTTTGCTAATCCGGCTTCGATTTCCCGCCGCCCTTTTTGCCGCCCGCATTGAGTATCGCGCCGCTCAGAAATCCCAGCCCGAAAAACCCGACGTACATGATGGCCGCCGGCTGTTCAAACGTGGACGGCAGCAGCGGCGGCAGCGTGAGCGACACCCGGCCCTTGTTGTGCATGCCCATCAACACGAGCAGCAGCGCAACGACGATGAGAAACAGGGTCTTGAACAGCAATTTGGCATTCATAGTTCGTCCTGAAACTAGGGAAAGAGGGCGCGGGCGTCAATGCGCCGCACATATCACTTCAACGCTTCCCGTATCAACCCCAACAACTCCGCATAACTTTCCACCGCCTTGAATTGCGGAAACTGTTTTTGAATCGCCTCGGGCGCGCGAAAGAAAATTCCTGCGTCCGCCTCCATCAACATCGCCGTGTCGTTGAACGAATCGCCCGCGGCGATGACCTTGTAATTCAGGCCCTTCAACGCCGCCACGGACTGCTTCTTCTGGTTCGGCATCCGCAGCCGGTAATTGACGATGCGGCCGTTCTCGACCTCCAGCTTGTGGCAAAACAGCGTCGGCCAGTCCAGTTGCTTCATGAGCGGCTGCGCGAACTCCTCAAATGTGTCGGACAAAATGATCACCTGGGTGAGCGCACGCAGTTCCGCGAGAAATTCCCGGCCGCCTTCCAATGGCCGCAGGCCCGCGATGACCTTCTGGATGTCGGGCAGCTTCAGCCCGTGCTGGTCGAGCAGGTTCAGACGTCCCTTCATCAGCACGTCGTAATCGGGGATGTCGCGCGTCGTCAGCCGCAGCTCGCGGATGCCGGTCTTCTCGGCGACGGCGATCCAGATTTCCGGCGTCAACACGCCCTCCAGGTCCAAAGTGACAACCGATTGTTTCACCGCGCCACTCTCCCAAAAATCACTTTCCCTGTCCAACGTTTACAACGGCAGTATCACACTGCGTTACCCGCGATCCAAGCCGGTGGTCCCGTTTCAATACACCTCAATGGAGCGACTTCTGCGAATGCCGGAATCCGGGATCTCGGCGGTGACGGTATTTGTTTCTTCCTTGGAATAACCAAGCGCGACCAAAACTGATTCCAAAACAAACCTCTTGGCCTTGTTGTCGAGCGTGGCTAGAGCCCATAGCGGCGATTTCGGGATTCGCTTGGCGCTGACGCCGTCGCCGCTGTCAAGAACCTCCTTTTCAGACATTGCGAAATATAAACGAGAGCCGCGACGAAACTTTAGAGCGACGTCTAGGAAGCGCTCTGCGTCTATGGAGTATAACCGGCACAAAACCGCAAGGTAGCGATCGATCGCTAGGTAGTACTTCTGGAACTCGCCGCTTCTGACAAAATCAGCGAGGACCGTGGTTGTCGCCAGGTTTGGCGACGGCTCCGTAATTTCGGAGGCTGTCACAGGTGCCCCGGTTGGCTGAATATTTAGAATGCGCCTAAGCACAGAGTTCGGGGTCGCATGAAACCCAGTTGCGAGGGCTGCGAGTTCGGCGAGAACTTGATCATCAACGTCAATCGTATTCATGCACGTATGATACGCGTATAATACACGTCTGTCAAACGCGTTCTACTGTAAGCTATTAATAGATTGATATTCAACAAGTTATGAGTAATCCAAGAGTGGGTCCGATTACCGAAGTCCTCGCGCCCTCGCAATTTGAACCTAAATTAATTGGCACCTTGATGCTTTGCTCTGCTTGGCCGATCGCTGATTGAGCGTGAAATCCGTGCCACCTATGGCCAAACTTCCTTTTACTTCCTCGCGAAAATCTCGGTGATGGTCCGGATTTTCTCCCCGAAAATTCCGCCGCCCGCGCGTTTCTTCTGCTGGAACGATCCATATTTCACCAGCCCGATGGCCGTCGCGAATTCCGGCTGGTCCAGCGCGGATTTGATGCCGCTGATGGAGTTCGCCTTGCCCAGCGAGGCCGGCAATTGGAACACCTTCTCCGCCAGCTTTGCCATTTCCGGGATGCGCGCCCCGCCGCCGCAAATGAACACGCCCGACCGCAGGAAATCCATGAGCCCCGCCCGCGCGATGTCCTGCTCCACCAGTTGAAAAATCTCCTCCAGCCGCAGCGACATCACCCGCCGCAGATGCTCCAGGTTGATGGTCTTCACCGGCAGCCCCAGCTCGTTCGCAATCGTCACTGTCTGGCCCTTGACGTCGTCGCCCGCCAACGCCGAGCCGTGCTCGATCTTCAACTGCTCCGCGCGCCCCAGCGGCACTTTCAAGCCATAGGCCAGGTCGTTGGAAACATGGTCGCCGCCCACCGCAATGACACCCGTGTGCTTGATGATGCCGTCCGCGTACACCGCGTAATTCGTCGTCCCGCCGCCGACGTCTATCACCAGCGCGCCCATTTCCTTCTGCTCGTTCGTCAGCAGCGCGAGCGACGCCGCCAGCCCGTTGAACACAATTGCCTCGACTTCCAGTTGCAGCCCTTTCACCACGCGGATGGGATTTTGCAGCCGGTTGAAATTCCCGTGCACCACGTGCACGTCCACCTCCACCCGCGCGCCCAGCATGCCGACCGGGTTCACGATGCCCGAGTGTCCGTCCACGTGAAAATGCTGCCGCACCGCGTGCAACACGTGGTTTTCCGCCGGCAGATTGATGGCCTTGGCGTTCTTGATCACGTCCTGCACGTCGTCCTCCGAAATCTCGCGGTCGGACGACACCACCGGGTGGACGCCGCGGTTGTTGAAGCCGCGAATGTGCCCGCCGGTCACGCCCAGATACACGCTGCGAATTTCCACATCCGCCATCTGCTCCGCCTCCACGATGGCGTTGCGGATGTCCTCCTCGGCGAGCGGCGGGTCGGCAATCTCCCCCTTGCGCACGCCGCGCGACCGGCACTGGCCCAGGCCGATGATGTTCAACGTGCCGGCGGCGTTCACTTCGCCCACGGCCGCGCAGATTTTCGAGGTGCCGATCTCAAGTCCGACAATCAGGGAAGCGGGGTCAAACATTTTTTTTCCGGATGGGTTGCGGGTTGATATTTTTGGGAACGTTCAGGGGCGCCGGGCCGGCCGCCACCAGGACGGCGGGGATGTTGCCCGGCACGGACAAATCCAGGGAGGCGATGGCCAGGCCCTGCTGCTGCGCGCGGTCGCGGATGTCCCGCCAGCGGCGCAGTTGCTGGTCGGGATTGTTCGGCGAGAAAACGATCTTGCCCTGGTCGCCCGTCGTTGCCTGCAGCAGGTCCGGCGATGACACGTCAATCACCCGCAAATCCGCCACGCCGGCCATGGGCGAATGCGGCACCGCGCAAATCAACAGCAGCGCGCCGCGCACCTGCGCCGAATCGATTTTCCTGCCGGGCATCACTTCCGCCAGGTTCAAACCGCAAATCGCCGGCAGGACGTCGTTCGTCCGCGCCGCCGCCAGCGCCCGTTGACCCGGCGCGAGCGGCGTCATAACAAACCCGTCGCGATCCAGGTACACCGTGGCGGGCTCCGCGCCGCCGCCCTGTTTCAGCCGCAGCACGGATATTTGGGCGACCGGCACGCGCTCGGACACTCGCAGCTTCAGCGTGTGCGGCATCACGCGCTCCACGGCGGCCGCGCGGATGGCGGGCGCCATTTCCAGGTCGCGCTTCACCCGTGCCAGGTCCAGCGCAAGGAGATTCTGCCCCGGCTTCACCCCCGACCAGCGCCGCACCTGCTCCGCCGAGACCACGCCGTCCGTTTTCACGTCAATCCGTTCCACGGCAAAGGCCGGGTTCTCGTAAATCAACCGGTCGAGCGTCCATGCCCCGGCGCGCCAGATTAAAAAAAATCCCGCCAGCGTTGCGATGGTCATGCCCAGCCCGACGGCTCCCAGCCGCAGCCGCGTCGCGCGCACCTGGTCCGACCGCAATTTCACGTCCAGCACGTGCTGCTCGCGCCCGGGCCGGCGGTTTCTCGATTTGCGCGCGAACCAGCTCACGAGACCGTCCTTTCCGCGCTGTGCCGCAGCGCCAGGTCGATCATGCGCTGGCATAATTCCGCGTAATCCATTCCCGCGGCCTTCGCCGCCTTGGGCAGCAGGCTCAGCTCTGTCATGCCCGGCAGCGTGTTCACCTCCAGCACCACCGGTTCGCCGTCCGGCCGCACCATGACGTCCACGCGCGAATAATCCCGCCCGCCAATCGCCGCAAACGCCCCCAGCGCGGCTTCCTGTATCCGCCGCGTCGTCGGTTCGTCAAAGGTCGCCGGGCAAAAATATTCCGACGCGCCGGCCGTGTATTTGGAATGGTAGTCGTAAGCCCCCGTCTTCGGCCGCACTTCCACCACCGGCAGCGCCTTGCCCGCCAAAATGCCCACCGTCGTCTCGCGCCCGGCGATTTTCTCCTCCATCAACACCTGCGAATCGTGCCGGAACGCCTCGCCCAGCGCTCCGCTCCAGTCCGACACGCGTTCCACAAATTGCAGGCCCACGCTCGATCCCTGCCGCACCGGCTTCAACACCACCGGCGGCTGCCAGCCCATCGGCCAGCTCGCCTCCGGTGAATCTATCACCACGTACCGCGGGGTCGGGATGCCCGCGGCGATGCACTTTTGCTTCGTCAAATGCTTGTCAAACGCCACCCGGCTCGCCTCGGCGTCGCAACCCGTGTAGGGCATGCCCAGCGCGTCCAGTTGCTGCTGGACGGTTCCGTCCTCGCCATACGTCCCGTGCAACGCCAGGAAAACCACCTGCGTGTCCTCCGGCAGTTTCCAGGACGGATCCTTCGGGTCGAGTTCATGCACGCAATGCCGCAGCGAGCGCAACGCCCGTGCCACGGCCGTCCCCGTGCGCAGCGACACCTCCCGTTCCGCCGAGGGACCGCCCAGCATCACCGTGATGTGCAAACTCTTAGACATTTCAACTATTTCGGATTGTGGAGTGCGGATTGCGGATTGCCGCCATCGTTCCCCAAATCCGCAATCCGCAATCGCCAATCCGAAATCCCTACGCTTCTCCCACAATCTCAACTTCCGTTTCCAAATCTATGCCGCGCTCACTCTTGGCTTTTTGGCGGATGACTTCAATCAAATCCAGCACGTCGCGCGCGGTCGCCGCGCCTTCGTTGATGATGAAATTGCCGTGCTCCTCGGAAACCGCCGCGCCGCCGATGCGTGTTCCTTTCAAGCCCAGTTCGTCAATCAACTTGCCCGCCGGAATCGTCCCGGGATTCTTGAAAATGCAGCCCGCGCTCGGCGCCGCCGGCTGGGAATCCCAGCGTTTCTGGCTGAATGTTTTCATCCGCTTCTCGACCACTTCACGGCTGGCCGGATGGCCCTTCAACACCGCGCCGAGCGCGATATTTTCCTTCAACAACGGGCAGCTCCGGTATTCCACCTTAACATTGGCGGCGTCTTCCTCGTAAACATGTCCGCTGTAATCCATATAGCGGACCGATTCCACCACGTCGAAAGTCCAGCCGCCCATCGCCCCGGCGTTCATCCGCAACGCCCCGCCCACCGTGCCGGGAATTCCCTCCAAAAACTCCAAACCCGTAAGTTGTGCCCGCTTCGCGTCCATTGACACCTGCTTCAGTTTCGCGCCCGCGCCGCAGTGCATCCGGTACCCGGTGGTTTCAATGCGGCTGAATTTTGGATGCGCCAGGCAGATCACCATGCCGCGAATTCCCCCGTCCCGGATTAGCAGATTGGACCCGCGCCCGAGCATAATGAACGGCACCCAGTTCAACCCGCAAATGTGCAGCACATGCGCCAATTCCTCTTCCGACGCCGGCTCGCAATAAAAATCCGCGCTGCCGCCGACGCGCAATGTCGTTCGCTTCGCCAGCGGCTCGTCTTTGCGCAACACCGTCTCGGCTGATACGCCCGCCTTCAATTCCGCCAGTAGTTGCTCGT
>Ga0181537_10002529_pt1 | contig 16053 bp, 5 predicted proteins | sample PEATcosm2014_Bin_39_FD_119765 | JGI IMG/M metagenome (GOLD analysis project Ga0181537, IMG submission 119765) | Peatland microbial communities from MTU Mesocosm Facility, Houghton, MI, USA - PEATcosm2014_Bin23_10_metaG | ecosystem: Environmental > Terrestrial > Soil > Wetlands > Peat | place... | reverse complement strand
GACCCCATTTACTGTTACGGTCACGTCGTTGCTGCCAATCGTGCCTGTGACAAGATCGTTGACCAGTCCGGCCACCGAGATCGCAGAGGTCGTAACTGTGGCGTTGGCTGCCGGAGATGTGATCGATACAGCAGGCGGAGATACATCCAGGATTACCGACACGACTCCCGTACCGGCGCCGCCGTTGCCGTCTGTCGCCGTCGCGGAAATCAGGTTCACACCCTCGCGAAGGCTCACGCCATTGGCGGTAAAACTCGTTCCGGAAACAGTCGCAGCTACTCCGTTAACAGTGACCGTGAGGTTCGGCTCTGTAACTGTGCCGGTGACCTGGACCGAATTAACACCGAACAAGGCGTTCGATGTCGGCGAAGTAATGGTCACGCCAATTGAAACGCCGATCGTCGCTGTCGCCGTCGCTGTTGCACTTGCACTTGTGCCCGTTGCCGTTACAGTTGCGGTATAGGAGCCGGGAGTCACGTATGTATGACTCGGTGTAACGCCTGTTCCCGTTGTTCCATCGCCAAAGTCCCAGGCAAACGTTAACGGGTTACTCAGATTGTCGCTGCTCGAAGTTGCGTCAAACACAACCGCCTGGCCAGTTACGCTTTGGTAAGGGCCGCCCGCCGATGCGGTTACCGCTTCGGCTGCCGGTGAGGTAACTGTAACTGTTGTTGTCGTCGATCCGGGCGTGGAAGCACCGTCACTTACGGTTAGACCGACGGTGTAGCTTCCCATCTGTGTGTACACGTGGGTCGGTGAACTTCCCGCTCCGACCGTTCCATCGCCGAAGCTCCACACGTAGGTCAACTGACGATTGTTAGGATTGGTGCTTGCCGCTCCGTTTAGTTGAAGCGGTTGATTCACAGCAACGGTGTAGGGACCGCCCGCATTTGCAACGATCGGCGAAGTATTGCCACCGGTAACAGTTGCCGTTGTTCCGGAGGTGCTTTGTGACGTCCCGTTGTTCACTGTGAGCGAGACGGAGTAAGTCCCCGCCTGGGTAAACGCATGCGAAGCGGTGGCTGTGGACGCGGTCGTGGCATCCCCAAAGTTCCACTGATAGGTAAGCGCGAGATTGTTCGGATCAGTCGAAAGAGCGCCATTGAAAGAAATGGCGGAATTTACCGTTCCCGTGTAGGGCCCGCCAGGGTTGGCAGTCGGCTGTCCGTTCGGCGGCGTCCCGGCTGCGATCGTAGCCGAACTGGTTGCAGTTCCAGTAGCGCCTGCTGGATTTCTCACTGTGAGTGAAATGACGTAAGTTCCCGCGGCGGTGTAAGTGTGGGATGGTGTTGGACCCGCACCGAAGCCTCCGTCGCCAAAACTCCATGTGTAGCTCAGTGAAAATGCCGAATTGAGCGGGTTAGACGGATCAGACGAGTTAGCCCCGAAGAAAGTTACAGGACTATACGCTGTCCCGGTGTACGGACCACCTGCGTTCGCAGTCGGAGGCTGGGGGGCAGCGCTGATGGTTGCGGAAGTTGTCGCGCTTGCGGTCGATGGCGCGTTGTCTGATGCCGTCAACGTGACCACATAGGTACCCGAGCTCGCGTAGATATGGGTGGGCGCGGCGCCAACGCCTGTCGTCCCATCGCCGAAGTTCCAGACGTAACTTAGCGCGAGGCCATTTTGGTCGTTCGTTCCAGACGAGCTGAAGCTGACCGCCGTACCGGCTTGCCCAACGTAAGGTCCACCCGGATTGACGATCGGCGGTTGCGTCGAGGATTTGATAACCGCTGAGGAAGTGGCAGAGGCCATAGCCCCGCCCGAGTCAGTTACGGTGAGCGCCACCGTATAGGTGCCAGATGCCGCGTAACTATGCGATGGCGTCGCGCCTATTCCGGATCCGCCGTCGCCGAATCCCCACGCATAAGTGAGACCAAGACCGTTCGGGTCGGTCGACGCGGCCCCGCTCATGCTTACCGCCGAACCCGCAACCCCAGTGTAGGGACCACCGGCGTTGGCGGTGGGAAGTCCTAGGACTTTTGCAGTCGTGGTGATAGAGCCAGAAGCCCCGCTGGAGTCAGTAACAGTCAGCGATACCGTGTATATGCCAAGCGCGGAATAGCTGTGCGAGGTTGTCGCACCTGTTCCGGTCGAGCCATCACCGAAGTTCCACGCATAGGTGAGGCCAAGACCATTCGGGTCTGTCGACGCAGCCCCACTCATGTTGACGGCGGAGCCAGCCACTCCTGTGTAAGGGCCACCGGCGTTGGCGGTGGGCGCACCATCCACTGCAGCTGTCGTAGTTGCGCTGGCGGATCCGCCACCGCTATCGGTCACCGTCAGCGTGACGGTATAAGTGCCGAGCGCGGAGTAGCTGTGCGAGGTTGTGGCGCCCGTTCCGGTTGAACCATCACCGAAGTTCCATGCATAAGTGAGAACAAGACCATTCGGATCTGTCGATGCAGCCCCGTTCATATTGACAGCGGAGCCCGCGATGCCCGTGTAAGGTCCGCCGGCGTTGGCGGTGGGAAGTCCGAGGATTTTTGCGGTAGTGCCGGCATTGGCAGACGCTCCGCTCGTGTCAGTCACCGTCAGCGTAACGGTATAAGTGCCGAGCGCGGCGTAGCTGTGCGAGGTTGTAGCACCCGTCCCGGTCGAACCGTCGCCAAAGTTCCACGCATAAGTGAGGCCAAGACCATTCGGGTCTGTCGATGCTGATCCGCTCATGTTCACGGCGGAGCCAGCCACACGTGTGTAGGGGCCACCAGCGTTGGCAGTGGGAAGCCCGAGGATCTTCGCGCTCGTAGTGACTGAAACTGACGCCCCGCCTGTATCAGTCACAGTTAGCGTGACGGTATACGTGCCGAGCGCGGAGTAGCTGTGCGAGGTCGTGGCGCCCGTTCCGGTTGAACCATCGCCGAAGTTCCACGCATAAGTGAGGCCAAGACCATTCGGGTCTGTCGATGCTGACCCGCTCATGCTCACCGCCGAGCCAGCCACACCTGAGTAGGGGCCACCGGCGTTTGCGATGGGAAGCCCGAGAATCTTCGCGCTCGTAGTGACTGAAGCTGACGCCCCGCCTGTATCAGTTACAGTTAGCGTGACGGTATACGTGCCGAGCGCGGAGTAACTGTGCGAGGTCGTGGCGCCCGTTCCGGTTGAACCATCGCCAAAGTTCCAGGCATAAGTGAGACCAAGGCCATTCGGGTCTGTCGATCCGGACCCGCTCATGCTCACTGCCGAACCGGCAACGCCCGTGTAGGGTCCACCTGCGTTGGCAGTGGGAAGTCCAAGGATCTTCGCGGTAGTCGTGGCAGACCCCGAAGCCCCGCCTGTGTCAGTCACCGTCAGCGTGACGGTAAATGTGCCAAGCGCAGAGTAACTATGCGAGGTCGTGGCGCCCGTACCGGTTGAGCCGTCGCCAAAGTTCCACGCATAAGTCAATGCCAGCCCGCTTGGGTCGGTCGATGCCGCGCCGCTCATGCTGACGGCCTGCCCGGCGATTCCTGTATATGGCCCGCCTGGATTCGCGGTTGGCAGCCCGCCCACTGCAGCGGTCGTGGTCGCGGTGGCAGAGCCGCCTGCGCTATCTGTCAGCAGTAGCGTCACCGTGTAGGTTCCCGCGGAAATATAGATATGCGATGGCGTCACGCCCGTCCCTGTATTCCCATCGCCGAAGTTCCACGTATAAGTACTCACCGGGCCAGTAGGCCAGGTCGAATCGCTTGCGCTCATCGCGATTGGCTTGCCTGCCGTTCCCGTATAGGGTCCGCCGGCATTGGCCACGGGCAAGGTATCGATGGTCGCCGTCGCCTTCGCGGTTGCGGATAGACCGCCTGTGTCAGTTACGGTGAGCGTGATCGCATAACTCCCGGCAGCCGTGTAAACGTGACTCGGAGAAACTCCTGTTCCGGTCGTCCCATCGCCGAAAGTCCATGCATAAGTCAGCGTCTCGCCGCTGGGATCGCTCGATGACGCGCCGGTCACGGTCAAAGGTGTTTGGACGCTTCCTGTATATGGCCCTCCGGCATTCGCCACCGGCGGGCCAAGAACGGTCGCAGTGGTTGTTGCCGTTGACGATCCGCCAACGTTGTCAGTTACAGTCAGCGTCACCGTGTAGACTCCCGGAGCGGTGTAAGTGTGGCTTGGGTTCTCCGCCGCGCTGGTTGTGCCGTCCCCAAAACTCCACAGGTATGTGCCCCCGGCCCCGCTGGGCAAAGTGGAGCCGCTTCCGATCATGGCAACGGCTTTGCCGGCCGTTCCGTTGTAGGGTCCACCCGCATTGGCGACCGGCAGCGCATAGATAGTCGCTGTAGCCTTAGCCGTAGAAGACAAGCCTGCTGTGTCAGTCGCCGTCATGGTTATGTTGTAAGTTCCCGACGCAGCATACGTGTGGGTAGGTGAGACTCCTGTCCCACTGCCTCCATCGCCAAAGCTCCACGCATAGGTCAAAGCCAGACCATTAGGATCAGCCGTGGCAGTTCCATTCAGCGTCAACGGAGCCTGCACACTTCCTTTGTAGGGCCCCCCTGCATTCGCCACCGGGTAAGCAAGAACATTCGCGGTGGTGGTTGCGGTGGCGGTGCCGTTCGCTGAATCCGTTAGCGTCAGAGTCACCGTATAGCTCCCTGCCGCGGTGTAAATATGCGATGGCTTAGCGCCAACGCCGGTCGAACCGTCGCCGAAGTTCCATGTGTAGGTAAGCGCTGCGCCGGAAGGACCGGTGGAAGCGCTCCCGCTCATCGCGATGGCTTTTCCGGCAGTGCCCGTGTAGGGTCCACCTGCGTTGGCTACCGGTAGTGCATAGATCGTTGCCGTGGTGCTTGCTGACACTGAGACGCTCATCGGGGCTGTCGCGGTTACCGTGACCGTGTATTTGCCGGGCGCGGCATAAGTATGAGTTGGAGATACACCGCTGCCAGTGCTTCCATCTCCGAAGGTCCAAGCGTATGTGAGTACAAGATTGCTTGGATTGGTGGTGCCCGCGGCCATGCTCAGCGGCGTTGAGACGCTGCCTTGATAGGGCCCTCCGGCACTCACGGCCGGAAGCGCAAGAACGTTTGCGGACGTAGTCGCGGTTGCAGAGCCACCCGCGCTATCTGCCACCGTCAGCGTGACTGTGTAATTGCCCGCGGTGGTGTACACATGCGATGGCGTGGCGCCAGTGCCGGTAGTTCCGTCGCCGAAATTCCATGTGTAAGTGCGCGTCGGACCAGACGGGCCGGTGGATGCGCTTCCGCTCATCGCGATCGGTGTGCCCGCCATTCCCGAGTATGGCCCGCCTGGACTGGCAACGGGCGGGACGTAGATGGTCGCGGTCGCCTTCGCGGTCGCGGATGCCCCGCCAGTGTCAGTAACCGTGAGGGTGATCGAATAACTTCCAGAAGCTGTATAAGTGTGACTTGGCGAGACTCCTGTTGCAGACGTGCCATCGCCAAATGTCCATGCGTAGGTCAACACCTGGCCGTTGGGGTCGCTCGATGCCGCGCCTGTCACGGCCAATGCCGTTTGAACGCTTCCGCTGTAGGGACCTCCAGCATTTGCCGTGGGCATGCCAATCACTATTGCAGTGGTTGTTGCTGTCGATGACCCGCCGACGTTATCTGTTACAGTCAGCGTCACCGTGTAGGTGCCGAGCGCTGAATAAGTGTGGTTTGGGTTCTCTGAGGCACTCGTTGTGCCATCCCCAAAACTCCACAGGTATGTGCCTGCCGCCCCGCTGGGCACGGTCGATGCGCTCCCGCTCATCGTGATGGCCTTGCCCGCGATTCCGCTATACTGACCGCCCGGGTTTGCGACCGTCTGCGCGTAAGCCGTCGCGGTCGTCGTCGCCGTCGATGACAGTCCTCCCGTATCGGTTCCCGTCAGTATGACCGTATACTTCCCCGCCGCAGCATAGGAATGGGTTGGAGACACTCCCGTTCCGGTGCTCCCATCTCCGAAATTCCAGGCATATGTGAGTGCCAGGCCGTTGGGGTCGCTGCTGGCTGTCCCGTTCATCGTCACGGGAAGCAGGACCGTTCCCTTGTAAGGCCCTCCCGCATTCATCACCGGATAAGTAAGAACGTTCGCGGTGGTTGTTGCCGTGGCCGTACCGCTCACGCTGTCTGTCAGCGTCAGTGTGACGGTATAGCCGCCTGCCGCGGCGTAGATATGCGAAGGCGTAGCACCAACGCTGGTCGTACCGTCACCGAAATTCCATGTGTAAGTGCGCGTCGGTCCAGTCGGCCAGGTGGAAGCATTCCCGCTCATGGCGATGGCTTTTCCGGCCGTGCCCGTGTAGGGTCCCCCCGGATTAGCTACCGGCAACGTATAGATTGTTACCGTAGCCGTGGCTTTCCCTGATGCACCGCCCGTATCCGTAACCGTGAGGGTGATGGTGAATTTGCCTGCCGTTGTATAGGTGTGACTCGGCGAGACCCCAGTTGCCGTCGTTCCGTCGCCGAAATTCCACGCGTAGGTTAGCGCTTCGCCATTCGGATCAGTTGATGCCGCGCCGGTCACGGTAAGGGCCGTTTGAATGCTCCCGCTATAGGGGCCTCCGGGGCTTGCCGTCGGGTTTTGGGTTGCGCCTGCCCCGCCCAGCACCGGCTTCACTTGGTCCATGAGGGAATGCAGCGGGCTTGCCTCGGCGCTGATAGCCACGAGCCCTGAGGCCGTCGCCAAAATGGCCACCGGGCCCAGCATAAGCAGCAATGGAAGGAGACGCATGCGCACAAGCTGGCTTACTGTTGTGGTCAGCTCTTCGAAACAGAGACGAAACCGTGTGTCTGACAAGGCGATATCCTCTGCGAAATTCAGCTGCTGCGGACGGGCAGTCGACGTATCGACCGCGTTCTCTCCCGTCTGAGCCAGATCACCTGGATCTAGGGAATAGAGATCGCAATCGACCGTCTAACCCACTACGGCGCTCAGAAATATTCCAGCCGTGCTTTCAAAACAAATGAGCTAGATGAACGGGACAGGACCCCGGGGTTGATCGTTCGATTGGACCACCGAAGAGCAACGTTGACCAATGTGCGATAGAGGGCAATAGGGGACACTTTGGGACAACCGCCCTGCAATCTGCGGTTTTCAATGGCGCGATCTTAGGAATCGCCTTAATCTGCAATCACAAATCAGATTGCGGTTAAACGGCATCCTTCCCCGTTCAGATTGTGCGATTCGAGCTTCTGATTTGTCCGCCGGGGCATCTGGACCTTGGGAATCCGAGGGTCGGCGCCCGATCTGATGTTCGGCAATGACAGTTCCCATATTCGAGGTCCCAATCGTGGCCACGCCGCACCCGTCGACTCGCCTCTCACTCCGCCCCATTCTCGTGGCAATCTCGATCTTGCTTTTCATATCCCCCTGCATCCATGGGCAGGCTTATTCCGCGCCGTCGGCACCGTCAAGATCCGATCTTCTCCCCGAAGTTCAACCGCCGCACGGCTACGCACTCCCCTTCGGTTCAGGTCTCTATTTGCCCAGTGAGGCGCAATCGAACTTTCCTGGCTTCCTAAGGCCCGAAGATTTCCCCTCCGCCGCCTACTGCGGTCACTGCCATCAAGAGGTCCATGACCAGTGGCGTCAGTCAGCACACGCAAATTCGTTCCGGACGCCCTGGTATCTCAAGAATGTCCACCTGCTCACAGATGCCAGGGGCCTGGCCTACAGCCGTCATTGTGAAGGCTGCCACAATCCCGCGGGCATGTTTACCGGCGCCATTGACGACAAGGCGACAGTGGCGCGCCCTAACGACGACGACGGAATCACCTGCATGGTCTGCCACTCGATCCAGCAGATTCTAAACACGAGTGGCACGGGAAGTTACATCATGGGGAAGCCGGCCGTCATGGTCGACCGTGACGGGCAGCCAGTGCCCGGCTTGCCCACTGACAAGCAAATCCTTGATCACCTTGACTGGCATCGAAAAGCAGTCATGCGGCCGCTCTACCATACGGCGGAATACTGCTCTGTCTGCCACAAGGCTGCTGTGCCCAAGATACTCAACGGCTACAAATGGCTCCGCTCTTTCAGCGCCTTCGACGAGTGGCAGCAGTCCTCGTGGTCGCGTGAGTCGCCGATGCCCTTCTATACCAAGCCGCAGCAGTCGACCTGCCAGGATTGTCACATGCCCGTTGAGCCGGCCCTCACCAAGGAATACGCCGGGCGCGGAATTGCCTCGCATCGCTGGGTGGGCGCCAACACGGCGATCCCCGCATACTTCAACTATTCTGAGCAGGCCAAGCGCGTTGAGGCATTTCTCAAAGAAGATAAAGTCGATATCGACATCTTCGCCCTCACCGTCGAACACAGCTCCAGCGCCGCCTCAGCGCCTTTCAAGCCCACCACGCTGATCGCTCCGCTTGGCAGCGTTCCTTTCTCTGTCATGGCCGGCGATTTCATCCGCGTTGATGTCGTTGTGCGCAACAAGCAGATTGGGCACGCACTGGTCCCCGAGTTACGCGACTTCTACGAGTGCTGGCTCGACTTCGAAGCAACCGACTCCGCAGGCCACACCATCTACCGCTCGGGTGCGATCAATGACAAACACCACCTCGACAGAACCGCCCGCGCCTACACGCAGACCATCCTTACCCGCCGCGGAACCGTCGTAGACCGCCACGATATTTGGAACGGATACATCAGAGCCTACGATGCCACCGTACTTCCCGGCCGCTCGGACCTTGTCCGCTATCGCTTCCGCGTGCCCATTGGCATGACCGGCGTTCATGTGTCCGTCGCGCTCAGGTACCGGCGCTTCAATCGCACGTTCATGGAATGGGCGTTCGACAAAAAAACCGATGATCCTGACCCATTCCCAACTGTCACCATGGCCACGGCCAGCTTCGACATCAATACGGGAGTGAACTTACCGCATTCCCCTGACCCGCCTTCGGTCGCTGTCGACAAAGTCCGCTGGAACAACTACGGCATCGGCATGGTTGACCGCCAGATGTTTGCTGAGGCCTTCAACGCCTTTGAACACGTCGTCAAACTCGATCCCAAATACGAGCCCGGCTATGTCAACTTGGCCATCGCCGATTACATGCGTGGCCGCTACGACGACGCACTCAAGTGGATTGGTCAATCGGCAACGCTTGATGCGGCTGACCCGCGGGCGCAGTATTACAAAGGTCTCTGCCTCCGCTGGCAAAAACACTACATCGAGGCGATTGCCACGCTTGAGCCCATAGCCCAAAAGTATCCTCGCTTCCGCCAGGTCCACCAGGAACTTGGCTACATCTATCTCACGCTCCACAGATATGCGGAGTCGAAAGCCCACTATGAAGCGGTGCTGGCCATCGATCCCGACGATGCCACCGCCCATCGCTGGATTGGCGCCGACTACGCCGCTCTCGGAGACAGAGCCGACGCCGATAAGGAAGCGATCCTGGCGGCGCAAACAAACGCCGATACCTCAGCTGGGTGGGTTCTGCAGCGGTACTGGCGTGAAAACCCTGACATAGCCCGCAAATCGATGCCCGCGCACACTTACTCGCCCGGCGACGCCTTCGATGATGCCAACGTCAAGCGGGTCCTCGACCTCCAAAATCCTCCCAGCTTCATTTGGATCGAGCACGAGTAGCTAAATTGACCATTTCCGGCGCTGCCCAATCCAAGCATTCGCATGGTAGTGCGAGGCAAGACGGGCACCGCTATCACGGACGCGATTTTCATTTACAAGGGCAGGACAACGATCTTACGTGTTCGCCAATTGGTGAGTCCTTTGTAAGTGTGCAGCGCCGCTTTACCGGAGTTGAATTTCACACACCCAACGAGAACTATAAAGATCGCGGCCTAGGGAATTCGGCGGCGGGAACTGGCACATTCCTTGCCGGTAGTATTCGAATCCGTAACGCTCGAAGCGGCCAGAATGGGATAAGCGGAAAGCCTCCATCGGAATAATGCAATCGGTGAATCTAAGTGTCCTCCGTATGTGCTGCGACGACGCGGCAACCTGATGATTTTCGGTCTCGCGACACAATTGGGTTAGTGGTGAACAGTCGGCCAGTGCTCTAAATCCATTTCACATGCACGACGAGCTGTCGGATAGTTGTTACAGAGTAGCCATGCAATTCCGACAATTCCTCCGCCGCCCATTATGAGGCAATTGTCGTGACAATTTAGTAGCCGCCTCGGCTAACAACCCAGCCAGATCCGTCTTACTTCATCCCAAAGGCAAAGCCGGGAAGAATTTCTCCCCGGCTTCGATTCTAGTGGTTATGTCTCGGTCTATGTTACGCCATTCGGGATCAACCGGGAGTTCGTGAAGCCCGTCTGAACGTTGGTGAAAATTTGGTTCAACGTCAGCGACGGATGATCCGGTGCTCCACACTGTCCTTTATTCTGAGACGAGTTGGAATCCGAATAAAAGTCTCCGAGGTTGGTTGCCATGTCCTGCAACGCCGTGCAAGGCGAAAGCCCCTTGAGCGGCCCCGATTTATCGCTTGCGCAACCACTATTGGCTGCGCCGTATGCGATGGTGTAAACCGTCGTCCCATTCGCCGATGCATACTTTGCCGCATCGATTGCCTGCTGGCATTGATCTGTCGTGGAGGGATAGGCAACCGTAAACGCGGGACTTCCGGTTCCTGCTGCCTGCACCGTTCCGGTCACTGTAATGTTGCCGCTGTCCGCGTCGCCGTCGCTCACTATGACCATTGCGTTCAGCGAACCGGGGTTATTAAGCTGGTCGGCAATCAAAGACGACTGTGCCGCATAAATGGCCGCGGCATAATAGGTGCCATCGCCACCCGGAGTCTGCAGGCCCTTGCATGTGCTCGCGCCCGTTGCGACTCCCAGCGCCGAAGTCGTGCTTAGCGTTCCCCCGGCCGCATTCGTGTTGCTGTAGTTGTCAAGAAAGCCAGTGACTTGGTAAGTCCCTGCCGTCCCTGTCGGTGCCGTCCACGTTGCTCCACGGGCTGGCGTGGTGTAATTCGGAATCGGCGGATTTTTCGTCGGGCAACTGGTGTCGTCCGACGCAGCGTTGGCCTGAATGTTCGGGAACGTGAAGAGGCTAACCGTGTCAAATCCAACGCAGGTGCCCTTCTCGCTCGCTACTGAACACGGCGATAACGCCTGCAAGAGTGTCTGGACGCCCGAAAGCGCGCAATCGATTCTCGTCTTGCCGCCGCAAGCCGCGTCCGAATCGACCGTGCCCATCGAGGCAGTCGTATCAATGATGATCGCAATGTTGTAAGGCGCATTCTGCGCGCCCTTTGCCGCCGCCGTCGATTCGGCTTTGAGCGTGATGGAACTCGCGGAATTGATACCAAAGGCCGCCAATGCGCGAATAAAGTAGGTCGGCACTACTGCGGTTTGAACAACCTGAACCGCGTTGGCATCCAGCGCTGTCCCCGTGCAAATTACGCCCGATGCAGTGACGTAGTTCAGGCATTCGGCCGTCGTAGTCACATTGGCCTGAGGCAGATTGATGTTCACATTCTTGCCGCCCGTCATCGAACTGGCAGCCTGCACCGCTGCATCAAGGCTACCAGTTGTCGCTGTCGGTAACGACAACTGATACGCGCCCGCCAAGGCTGCCGCGTCTGTTGACGCCTGCAACTCGCGATAGCACACATAAGCGTGGCCCAGATCAAGTGTCAGGCCAGCCATTCCCAGAAACAGAACCGTCAGCAGCGCCATCCACGGCAGCACCTGGCCATCCTGCCTCTGAATCGCTCTCAATAGCGATCTGAATCGCTTCCTCATTGGACGACCTCCGTTATTTGAGTGCCCAGACTGCAACTCGAATATTTTGCTCCATAGACCGTCAAGCTGCATGGATACGTCGCCGTGATCTGCGCGTAATCGCCAGAGATCATGTATGCGTTCGCAGCGCCCGACTTGCCGGGGCATGAAGTCGTGCCGGTGCCTTGCGAGGTTCCATTCAGCGTATAAGTCAACGTGATGTTCGCCGCAGTTAATCCTGGCGCTGCCGCAACGATCTTTGCCGTCGTCGATGCGCAGGGGTCGGTGTCGCCGCGATCCACTGCGAGAAAGCGTCCGCCCACACTCACCGCCTCGGCCAGTTGCAGCTTCTGATAAAGCGCAATTGAAAACGAGAAAATGCCGGTCATGATGATCATCACCACCGGCAACGTCACCGCCATTTCCACCAGCGCTCCTCCTTCGTTTTCACCACGCAGGAGATTGCGCAAACGCTTCACGATCGATCTACGCTTATTTTTAAGTGTAGGATTCACTGGACTTGCCCTCCTTTATGTTGGCTCGTCTTGTTATCCCTGATACCGATTAACCTTCCACCGCTCCATCGGACCCGCCCCAGGCTGCACCCGTATCCAACTCCAAAAAACCAGAGCCCATGCTGTATTGATCCGAAAGGGAAAGCCGCTGATAAAGAGTACGGTAGTTTTGAGTTAACTCGCAATGAGTATTTGGAGTAGTTCGGCCTGATTCTGGTAACCCGAATGAGATTACCCCTTGGGGATTGAATAACTTAAAGACAATTGCCTCCTCGCTTCAGGTTTCCCGAATTGTCCCCTCTGACTGCCTCCTCCCTCCCTTCGCAACCCGCTTCTGCCCTCCACAAATCCTCCGCCCGGGCAGCAACCCCTACCCCTCAGTCACTTGGCTCGCCCAGTTCTATCTGTTTCCGTTTGTTCAAATTTCGTTGCTGCCAGCCGTCTCTGATCGAGTGTATGATTCGTGCGCCGCGATCCCTGTTCCTTGCTCCGCGCGGTAACGCGGTTTTCAGCCCCGGCCCGGTTTGAACTTTCGAGTGTTCATCAGCGCAAAGGTCACCTCTCAGCCGAACGTCCGCCCCAGCGGCTTCGTCTCATGAGGAGCTGAACGCTTTCGTTCCGGATCCCCGGCCGAATGGATCGTGTCTGAGAATGCTTCACAAACCTGGAGGAAAATCCCGATGGCAACATTGTCCGCAACACATCCGGGCAAGCTCAGCGACCAGGTGAGCTTCCGTCCGCGCTACGGCAACTACATTGGCGGCAAGTGGGTTGAGCCTGCTTCCGGCCAGTACTTTGAAAACGTCACCCCCGTCACCGGCAAGACTTTCTGCGAAATCCCCCGCTCCAACGCGCAGGACATTGAACGCGCACTCGACGCCGCACATGCTGCCCGGGCCGCCTGGGGACACACCAGCCCCACGCAGCGCGCCATTATCCTCAACCAGATCGCCCAGCGCATGGAGGACAACCTCGACATCCTCGCGCTCGCCGAAACATGGGACAACGGCAAACCCATTCGCGAAACCACAGCCGCCGATCTGCCTCTCGCAATCGATCACTGGCGCTACTTTGCCGGATGCATTCGCGCCCAGGAAGGCACAATCTCCGAGATCGACAGCGATACAGTCGCTTATCACTTTCATGAGCCCCTCGGCGTAGTCGGCCAGATCATTCCCTGGAACTTCCCGATACTGATGGCCACGTGGAAACTCGCGCCCGCGCTTGCCGCCGGCAACTGCGTCGTCCTCAAGCCCGCTGAACAAACCCCTGCCAGCATCCTCGTCTGGGCCGAACTCGTCGGAGATCTGCTGCCTCCCGGCGTGCTCAACATCGTGAATGGTTTCGGCCTCGAAGCCGGCAAGCCGCTCGCATCAAGCTCCCGCGTCGCCAAGATCGCTTTCACCGGTGAAACCACAACCGGCCGGCTCATCATGCAATACGCCAGCCAGAACCTGATTCCCGTGACCCTGGAACTCGGTGGCAAGTCTCCCAACATCTTCTTCGCCGACGTGCTCAACGAGGACGACGACTTCTTCGACAAGGCTATCGAAGGCTTCGTCATGTTTGCGCTCAACCAGGGCGAAGTCTGCACCTGCCCCAGCCGCGCACTTATTCAAGAGAGCATCTACGACAGATTCATGGAGCGTGCCCTCAAGCGCGTCGCCGCGATCAAGCAGGCTAATCCGCTCGATTCCTCCACCATGATCGGTGCTCAAGTTTCCAGCGAGCAACTTGAAAAAATCCTGAGCTACATCGACATCGGCAAAAAAGAAGGTGCCGAGTTGCTCACCGGCGGCGACCGCGCCCACCTCGGTGGTGAACTCGAAGGCGGCTATTACATTCAGCCCACCGTCTTCAAGGGCAACAACCGCATGCGCATCTTCCAGGAGGAGATTTTCGGGCCCGTCGTTTCCGTCACCACCTTCAAAAACGAGTCTGACGCTCTTGAGATCGCCAACGACACGCTCTATGGTCTCGGAGCAGGTCTCTGGACACGTGACGTCAATCGCTGCCATCGTCTCGGACGCGGCATCCAGGCCGGTCGCGTCTGGATCAACTGCTACCACGCCTATCCTGCCCACGCAGCTTTTGGCGGATACAAACAATCGGGCATCGGCCGCGAAACCCACAGCATGATGCTCGACCACTATCAGCAGACCAAGAACCTTCTGGTCAGCTACAGCCCTAAGAAGCTCGGCTTCTTCTAATCCGGATCCGAGCAGTACCCCCGGGCGTCCCACCCTCGCCGCGAATTGATTCTTGCGGCCCGGGTGGGGCCTCTTCACAATTGTCAGAAGGTCAAACCATGACGGAACTTCCCCCTCAAGTCGTCGCAACCGATCTGGCAATTCATCTTATTCGCATACTGCGCGAGAAGCACGGTCCCCTCATGTTTCATCAGTCGGGAGGCTGCTGCGACGGCAGTTCCCCGATGTGCTACCCGCGAGGTGAATTCATCATCGGTGATGTGGATGTGAAGCTGGGTGAGGTTGATGGTGAGCCCTTCTACATGAGCCATAGCCAATTCGAATACTGGAAGCATACCCAGCTCACCCTCGATATCGTCCCCGGTCGCGGAGGCATGTTCTCGCTCGACGGTCCCGAAGGCTTCCGTTTCCTCATACGCTCGCGCGTCTTCACCGACGATGAAATCGACGTGCTCCGCGCCGCCGGCCGCATCTAATCCGGAGCGATGCGCCCTAAGTGCGCCGCGGCATCATGACTTGGCTGCGTCCATCTATAGTGTCTTTTGGAGCATCCCGCGTGAGAGAAGTCGTTATCGTTTCAGCCGTGCGTACCCCAGTCGGCAAATTTCAGGGCTCGCTGCAATCTTTCTCAGCACCGCAACTCGGCGCCCTCGTGGTCCGCGAAGCTCTGCGTCGAGCCAGCCTCGATGCAGCCCAGGCTGACGAAGTCATTCTTGGCTGCGTCCTCCAGGCCGGCCTCGGCCAGAATCCCGCACGTCAGGCCGCCATCCACGCCGGTGTCCCGCCCCAGGCGAGCGCTCTCACCGTCAATCAGGTCTGTGGCTCCGGCCTTCGCGCAGTCTCGCTCGCCGCGCAAAGCATCCAGGCCGGCGATGCCGATATCGTTGTCGCCGGGGGCATGGAGTCCATGACCAACGCTCCCTACCTGCTTCCGCAGGCTCGCGCCGGCTATCGCATGGGCGACGGCAAGCTCATCGACTCCATGATCCACGACGGCCTCTGGGACGCCTACAACGACTTCCACATGGGATCCGCCGCCGAGATGGTCGCCGAAAAATTCGGCATCACTCGCGCCGAACAGGACGCCTTCGCCGCCGAGTCGCACCGCCGCGCCGCCAAAGCCACCGCCGAGGGCCTCTTTCGCGACGAAATCCTTCCCATCGAAATCCCCTCCGCGAAAAAGGGTGAGCCGCCCCGCCAATTCGATGCCGACGAATCCATTCGCCCCGGCACCACCGTTGAAGTCCTTGCCCGCCTCAAGCCCGCATTCAAACCCGACGGCACCATCACCGCCGGCAATTCTCCCGGTATCAGCGACGGAGCGGCCGCCGTTACGGTCATGAGCGCCGAGCGTGCACAGGAACTTGGCCTCGCGCCTCTCGCCGTCATTCGGGCCCAGGCCGTCAGCGGCCGCGAGCCCGCCTGGTTCTCGCTCGCCCCTATCGACAGTGTGCGCAAGGTTGCCATTCGTGCCGGCTGGCCACTCGCCGATGTCGACCTCTTCGAGCTCAACGAGGCCTTCAGTGTCCAGGCCCTTACCGTCAATCGCGAGTTGGGCCTCGATCCGGCTCGCGTCAACGTCCACGGCGGGGCTGTCGCACTCGGCCACCCCATTGGAGCCAGCGGCGCTTGCGTCCTCGTCAAATTGATCTACGCCCTTGAGAGATATGGAAAGTCCAGGGGCATCGCTGCCCTCTGTCTCGGTGGCG